>Ga0180432_10001384_pt1 | contig 38584 bp, 38 predicted proteins | sample SS_ome_10_FD_132414 | JGI IMG/M metagenome (GOLD analysis project Ga0180432, IMG submission 132414) | Hypersaline lake sediment archaeal communities from the Salton Sea, California, USA - SS_1_MS_2 metaG | ecosystem: Environmental > Aquatic > Non-marine Saline and Alkaline > Hypersaline >... | reverse complement strand
GTATCTGAACCTCTTTCCCGTAGCATAAGGCCCGGTGAGTAGGGAACGGGATTGTTGTATCCCGCAGGAATCATGAATGGGCGATGCTATGATTGTCACTGACATCAAACCTCAAAAGAGAGGAAAGAACCGCCTCAATCTATTTCTGGATGGCGAATTCGCTGTGGGCTTGAGCCCGGGCGTGTTTGAAAAATCCGGGATTCATATTGGGCAGGACCTTTCCATCTCTGAAGTGGAGACGCTTAAAAATGCCGAACAAATTCAGCAGGCTATGGAACATGCGCGGCGATATCTGGCATCCAGGCCGAGAAGTGAGATGGAAGTGAAAATCAGGCTGCGGAGGTATGGGTATGAGGAGGATGTCATAGTCCGGACTATTGATCGCCTGCGCGAATCCGGTCTGGTTGACGATACCGCGTTCGCTGCCTTCTGGAAGCAGAATCGAATGGACTTCAATCCCCGGAGTACTCATATGGTGGCGCAGGAACTCAAACAGAAAGGAATCAGTTCCGAGGTAATTGATGCAACCGTTGAAGAAATCGGGGATGAGGAAGGAGCCTATCGGGCGGGATACAAAAAGGCATATTCCCTGTCGGCGGCAAGTTATTATGAATTTCGCCAGAAGCTGGGCGCTTTTCTGCGTCGGCGGGGTTTTGATTATGAAGTGATTGGGGCCACGGTGGACCGGCTGTGGCAAGAAAAACTTAGTGAGGGTGAAAATGGATAGTATGATCTGGCTTGGTATTGTGGTTGCCGGGATAATAATCGGCGGTGTGATGGGATTTTTCCTTAGAAGCACGATGTTATCCAAGGGAATGCGGATGGCTGAAGAAGCCGCCAAAGATCGAGTGAGAGAGGCTGAAAGCAGGCATAAGGAATTGCTTATCGAAGCCAAAGAGGAAGCTGTCAAGCTCAAATCGGAGGCTGAGGCAGAGAATCGTCTGCACCGAAGTGAGTTGATAAAACAGGAGAAAAAGCTCAATCAAAAGGCTGACAGTCTTGATCGTAAGATCGAAGCCTTTGAAAAACGGGAACAAACGTTGACCCAAAAGGAAAAGGAGGCCGAGTCTACCCTGGCCCGCCTTGATAAAGTCAAGGAAGAGCATCGACGTGAGGCGGAACGTGTAGCCGGCATGTCAAGCGCTGAGGCTAAAGAATACCTTCTCCAGATGGTGGAAAGTGAATCGCGAGACTATCTGGCACAGCGCATGCGGCAGGTGGAGGCACAATTTAAAGAAGAGTCCGATGAGAAGGGGAGAATAATTATCGCTGAGGCTCTGCAACGGTGCGCCAGCGAGGTGGCAGCGGAGGCTACGGTCTCTGTCGTCACTCTTCCCAGTGATGAAATGAAGGGAAGGTTGATCGGGCGGGAGGGCCGGAATATCCGGGCGCTGGAAGCAGCCACTGGCGTCGACCTGATAGTCGATGATACCCCTGAGGCAGTAACCCTTTCCTGTTACGAACCGGTCCGCCGGGAAATAGCCAGAGTGGCCCTGGAAAAGCTTATCAAGGATGGTCGTATCCACCCCGGTCGCATTGAAGAGGTAGTTGAAAAAGCCCGTAAAGAAGTTGAGACGGAGATTCAGACAGAAGGGGAGCGGGTCATGGTTAAAGCGGGGGTTCTAGGGTTGCCTTCAGATGTCATCAAGACCATGGGTCGGCTCAAATACCGCTTTAGTTACGGACAGAATATGATTAATCACAGCCTTGAAGTGGCTCAGATGGCGGCAACTCTGGCCAGTGAAATCGGAGCTGATGTGGAAATCTCCAGAAGCGCTGGACTCCTACATGATATTGGCAAAGCGGTTGATCGTGATGTTGAGGGACCGCATGCTTTGATCGGAGCAGATATTCTCAAACGGCATGGCATTGCCCCTCAGATTGTATCTGCGGTGGCCCAGCATCACGGAGAAGCGGATGCTATGGATACATACGGGTTCATTGTCTCGGCCGCCGATGCTATCAGTGGCGCCCGTCCTGGGTCCAGGCAGGAATCGGCGGAGCACTATCTGAAGCGTATCGAGGCGCTGGAAAACATAGCCAGCAGCTTCCCGGTAGTGGAGAAAGCGTTTGCCATTCAGGCGGGACGGGAGGTTCGCATACTGGTCAAACCGGAGGAGATTGATGATCTGGAATCAATCAGGCTGTCACGTGACATAGCGAAGAAGATAGAGGAAGAAATGACATATCCCGGCCAGATAAAGGTCACGGTAATCAGAGAGACCCGGTCGATAGAATTTGCCAAATAATGGGGTTGATCAGAGCTTCCCTGAATCTTAAATAATAGAGAGGGGCGATCTTGAAGATATTATTAATTGGTGACATAATCGGCAGGCCGGGACGGCAGGCAGTTGCTGCGCTGCTTCCCGATTTGCGCCATCAATATGAAATCGATCTGGTGGTAGCCAACGGCGAAAACACTGCCGGAGGTATTGGGCTTACTCCTCCTATAGCTTTGGAGCTCTACAATCTGGGGGTTGATTTCATCACTTCCGGCAATCATATCTGGAAGCACAGAGAAATCATCCCCTATCTGGATAACGGCGAATTCCCCATCCTGCGGCCCCTGAATTATCCACCGAAAGTTCCCGGCAGAGGATACCTGATTAAAGATGATGTCATGGTGGTAAATCTGGAAGGGCGCGTTTTTATGGGCGACCTTGATTGTCCTTTCCGGGCAATGGATCAGCTTCTTGACGAAATCGAACCGAAGCCAAAAGTTATACTGGTTGACTTCCACGCCGAAGCTACTTCGGAGAAAGGAGCGATGGGGATGTACCTGGATGGCCGCGTCAGCGCGGTAGTGGGGACTCACACTCATGTTGGCACCGTCGATGCCAGGGTTCTGCCCGGAGGCACTGCGTTTGTGACTGATATTGGAATGGTGGGGCCCCGGGATTCGGTCATCGGTGATGAAGCGGAAAACATAATTGAGAGGTTCCTCACCCAAACGCCTCAGAAATTCACGGTGGGAAGGGACCCGGTGAGGTTCAATTCTGTTCTTGTCGAAACGGATGATACGGGCAGGGCAGTTGATATCAAACGAATAGATACGGAGTTTTCGGGCAGATGAAAATCGATCTTCACATTCATACCACAGCTTCGGATGGCCAGTTGACCCCTTCGGAAGTTGTCCGCAGGGCAGCCGAATTAAGGATGGAAACCATCGCCATTACCGATCATGATTCGATCGAGGGGATTGAGGAGGCGCTGGCTGAAGCCCGCAAGTTTCCTGAATTGACAGTCATCACGGGAATTGAAATGGGGGCCGATGTGCCTGATAGCGAAATGCACATTCTGGGTTATTTTGTTAACCCGAACTCTGAAACATTCTGCCAGAAACTGGATGGGCTCCGTAATTCCAGGATCACCAGAACTCAGAAAATGGTCTCCAAACTGGCTGATATGGAAATTCATCTCGATTGGGAACATGTGGTGCGTATTGCCAACGGAGCTTCTATCGGCAGGCCACACATAGCGCAGGCTATACTGGAACGGGGTTATGTGACTGTTTTGCAGGAGGCTTTTGATAAGTACATCGGTGATGACAGCCCGGCTCATGTGAAGAGGGAAAAACTGGGCCCGGTTGAAACGATAGAAATAATAACAGGGGCGGGCGGATTACCGGTCCTGGCACATCCGGCAAAGACAGAGAATTTGGACTCCGTACTTCAGCATCTGAAGTCAGCAGGGCTCGTCGGGATGGAAGTCTATTATAAGGATTACGATTCGGAAACCAAGCAGCGACTTGCCGAAGCGGCCAATAAGCATGGCCTGATCCCTTGCGGAGGGAGTGATTATCATGGATTTAAGGATGAGGGGAATGAAATCGGCCGATGTGATGTGCCCCGTGAAACTGTAGATCAGCTACTAGAGCTCCAGAGACAGGTTGGCAGCATTCCCCGGAATAGAGGATAATTTTGAATGTATTGTGCCCGGCATCCCAAGGTGGAAACGAACCTGCGGTGCGGCAAGTGCGGTCAGCCAATTTGCCCGAAATGTGCCGTGCAAACCCCGGTGGGCGCTCGCTGTCCCGATTGCGCCCGGCTTACCCGCCTGCCTATTTTTCAGGTCTCGATCGCAGGGTATCTGAAAGCGGCAGGAGTTGGATTGGGGTCAGCCGCAATTCTGGGAGTAGTGTGGGGACTGGCAGTTCCTTATCTGGCGGGATTCGGGTATTTGCTGGCGTTGTTTGCCGGTTATGCAATTGGTGAATTGATAAGCCGGGTGGTTAATCGAAAACGAGGGATCGGTTTGCAAATAATCTCAGGGGGGAGCACCGCGATCTGTTATTTGATTGCTCTTTCCTGTGGACTTTATATCAGTTTATTTAGTCTCGTAGCACTGGCGGCCGGGATTTTCCTGACGGTCAGTCGATTCCGATAGGACTTACAAATGAAAGACGGGAAAGTTGGAGCGGTGATCGTGGCTGCTGGCAAGAGCGAGCGAATGGGTGGGGTGGATAAGCTCATGGCGAATGTTGGCGGTCGCCCTTTGCTTGGCAGGGTAGTCGATCTTTTTCAGGAATGTGAACTTGTTGATGAAATTGTGGTGGTGCTGGGAGAGGGAACCCTGGAACAAGGCCGGGCACTGGCATCTGAATTCGGCTGGTCGAAAGTATCCCAAATATGCCTCGGTGGTTCCCGGAGGCAGGATTCCGTCAAAGAAGGGCTCAAAAGGCTGGTTGATTGCCAGTGGGCGGTGATCCACGATGGCGCTCGGCCGTTGCTTGACATGGCCCTGATTGAAAAGGGTTTGATTGAAGCAAAGGAAGTCGGCGCGGCAGTTACCGCTGTGCCGGTTAAGGATACGATCAAGCTGGTTTCATCGGATGGATTTGTTCAGGATACTCCCCGAAGGGAGAATTTATGGCTCGTCCAGACGCCTCAAATATTTCGTTTTGATTTGATCTGGCAGGCTCACGAGGAAATATCCGAAGACGTTAGTGATGATGCTACAATGGTGGAAAAGCTGGGGCACAAGGTGAAGCTTTACATGGGTTCATACGAGAATATCAAAATAACCACGCCGGATGATTTGGCACTGGCGGAGATTATATTGGGGAATAAATGAACGTGCGGGTCGGGATCGGATATGATGTTCACCGGCTGACAGAAGGGCGGAAGCTGATTCTGTGTGGTATTCAGATACCTTTTGAAAAGGGCTTGCTTGGCTGGAGCGATGGAGATGCAGCAATCCATGCCATCATCGATGCTCTGCTCGGGGCAGCGGCTCTGGGCGATATCGGCGCTCATTTCCCTTCCGATGATTTTGAGTATAAAGATGTCTCCAGCTTGATTTTGCTTCAGCGTACCAAAGAGGTGCTCGCAAAGAACGGATGGCAGATCGGCAATATCGATGTTACAATCGTAGCACAGGAACCGAAACTGTCCTCCTTTGTTGAAAAGATGCGCAAACAGGTTGCCGAAACTTTGTCCGTGAGTGAAGACCAAATTGGGATAAAAGCAAAAACCACCGATGGGCTGGGCTTCATCGGCGAAGGAGAAGGAATAGCAGCTTATGCAGTGGCTCTGGTGTCATGTCACGTTTAAATGCCATTCTGAGCGAAGCGAAAAATCTCACAAACTGCATGGAGATTGTTCGGTCATTCACCTCGGTCGAATTCCCTCCGAATGACATTGCATCACCTCAGGGTTGACGTTACACTAGGGAGGAGATTAAATGAAAATCTATAATACGCTTTCAGGCCAGAAAGAAGACTTCGTTCCCGGCGGGGAGGAAGTCAAAATGTACGTTTGCGGAGTCACGCCCTATGACTCCTGTCATATCGGGCATGCTATGAGCTACATTATTTTTGATATGGTCAGGCGCTATCTCGCGTTCAGCGGCTACAAAGTCAAGTACGTGCAGAACTTCACCGATATTGATGATAAGATTATCGCCCGAGCCAACGAGCGAGGTATCTCTACCCGGGATATGGCAGATGAATTCATCAAAGAGTATTTCGAGGATATGGATGCCCTGAACATCATGAGGGCCGATGTTTATCCCTACGCTACCGAGATGGTGCCGGATATTATTCATGTAGTACAGACGCTGATCGAAAAAGGGTTCGCCTACGAATTGGATGGCGATGTCTATTTTCGGGTTCAAAAAGCCGATAACTACGGCAAATTGAGCGGCCGGAATCCGGATGATCTGCGGGCCGGGTCACGTATAGAAGTGTGCGAGGCCAAGGAATACGCGCTCGATTTTGCAATTTGGAAGGCGGCCAAACCGGGCGAGCCAAGATGGGAAAGCCCCTGGGGGATGGGCAGGCCGGGATGGCACATCGAGTGCAGTGTGATGTCGCAGAAATACCTGGGAAATACGCTTGATATCCACGGTGGCGGGCAGGACCTGGTATTCCCGCATCATGAGAATGAAATCGCCCAGTCGGAGGCTTATACCGGTACCATTCCATTTGTTAAATACTGGATGCACAACGGGCTTTTGCAGATGGATCAGGAGAAAATGAGCAAGTCTTTGGGCAATCTCGTCACGGTGAAAGAACTTCGGCAACAGGTCAGTGCGGATGCTTTGAGACTGTTTGTGCTCAGTTCTCACTATCGGAGTCCGCTAACCTTCTCTGATGAAGGGCTGGCAGCCATGGAACGTGGCGCCGACCGGCTTATCCGCGCTGTGCAACTGGAAGAAAATGAAGGAAATGGAACGCCTCTTGATGCTGAACCTTATCGACAAAGATTTACCGCTGCTATGGATGATGATTTCAACAGCGCGCAGGCAGTAGCAACGCTTTTTGATCTGGCAAGAGAGATCAATAAAGCCGGGGAAGAAGGGGCTCAAATTGTGGGAGCCCAGAATACGTTGCGGGAACTGGCAGGAGTGCTGGGCCTGAAGCTGGAGGCAATCCAGAAGGAATTTGCTGCCGGGCCGTTTGTTGATCTGCTGGTTGATATTCGCACTCAACTGCGCACTGCTAAACAGTTTCAACTGTCCGATGTGATTCGCGACCGGTTGACTGAACTGGGCATCGCTCTGGAAGATTCTCCGCAGGGAACGAAATGGAGACAGGAAAGGTAGTCCAGGCAATGTGGCAGGTAATCGGGCAGGATAGAATCGTAAATTTGCTGGAGCGCAGTATTGCGGAAGGGCGGCTTTCGCATGCTTACCTTTTTGTGGGGGCAAGGCATATCGGCAAAATGACTCTGGCTCTCACTCTTGCCCGGGCGCTGAATTGCGCTTCCGAAGAAAAGCCCTGTGGGGAGTGTAGTTCCTGTCGGCGCATTATTTCCGGGAATCATCCTGATGTGGGAATTATTCAGTTAGCCGAAACTGCTGAGGATCAATCATCGCGTAAAACGATCAGTGTAGACCAGATCCGGGATTTGCAATACAGTATTAATCTGAAACCGTATGAAAACGGTTATCGGATGATTATCGTTGATGGGGCGGAAAACATGAGTGCTGGAGCAGCAAATGCGCTGCTTAAATCGCTTGAAGAACCACCACCAAGCACAGTTTTTATTTTGCTGGCGGTCGAAGAAAACCTGCTTTTGCCAACAATTCACTCCCGCTGCCAGAGGCTCGAACTCGAGCCAATGCCGGTTCAAACTCTGCAACAGGTGCTGGTTGAACAATGGGGAGCGCCTCATGAGCAGGCAGACCTGCTGGCCCGATTCAGTCACGGCTGCATCGGGTGGGCAATTTCGGCGCTGAGCGAAGAGAGTATTCTGGAGGAACGTTCCGGGAACCTGGAAAATCTTATTTCGCTGACTCGCTCAGATATCAGCGAACGTTTTCGATTTGCGGCTGAACTGGCTGCGGAGTTTGCCAAGAGCAGGATGGTGGTCAGGGAGCGGCTGGAGCTGTGGCTGACCTGGTGGCGGGATTTGCTGCTCTTGAAAAACGATTGCGCCGAATTCATTGTTAACGCTGATCGAAAGGACATGCTTCAGCAACAGGCGGCGCAGTGCGGATTGAGCGCGATTGGGAAAGCGATCAGGTCCATTCAGGAAACGATGCAACAGCTCGATCAAAATGCCAATGCGCGTCTGGCGCTTGAGGTATTGATGTTGAATATTCCAATTTTTGAAAAAGAGGCGAGTTATGCCTGAAGTAGTCAGTATTATTTTCAAAGAGGCTGGCCCTAGTTACTACTTCGATCCGGCGGATGTTGAGTGTGAGGTGGGGGACTGGGTCATCGTGGAAACTTCCCGTGGGCCTTCGATGGGAAAGGTGGTTGCTCCTCCCATGCCGGTTCCCGATAGAGACATCGATGGATTTTTGAAATCGGTGCAGCGAAAAGCGGGGGAAGATGACATTACCAAGAGCGAAGAATTTAAAGCGCAGGAAGCGGAGGCACTGGTCAAATGTGCCGAACTTGTTACCAAACACGAGCTTCCCATGAAACTCGTGGCAGCAGAATACAATTTCGATGGCAGTCACCTGACGATTCTCTTTAGCGCAGAAGGGAAGGTTGATTTCCGAGCGCTTCTTAAGGAAATTGGGACCACCTTTAAAACCCGGGTAGAATTGCGGCAGATAGGCGCTCGTGATGTGGCCAAGCTCCTCGGAGGGATAGGCAAATGTGGCCGTGTGCTGTGCTGCACTTCGTTCCTTAATAAGTTTACTCCCATTTCCGTGAAAATGGCTCGTGACCAGTCATTGCCACTAAATCCGGCCAGCATATCCGGTGAATGCGGCAAATTGCTGTGTTGCCTGAAATACGAGCATGACCAGTATGCGGAAATGAAAGCAAATCACCCATCTATCGGCAACAGAGTAAAGACTCCGCAGGGTGAAGGTAAGATACGAGGGGTTAATCATTTCAGAGAAACGGTGGCAGTGCAACTTGAAAGTGAATCGACAATGGAGTTCAGAATCTCCGAAGTTTCCCCGTTAGGGAAAGAGAAAGGCAGGTGAGATGCCAGAAACTAACCTGGGTTTCCACTGTCATGGGCTTAAACAAATTGAGGAAGGCATTCTGAGTAATGGCTTGAGCCGTGGTGAGTTTTTCAATTTCCCCGCGGAGGAAATTGAAAAACTCAAAAAAGAGCTCATCGATCGCGACCTGGCCCGAAGCGTACATGCTCCATTGCTTAAGCCGGACTGGTATCCCGATCCACCCACCTGGTCATTCCTCTGCGATGTGGACCCGGACAGCCGGAACCGCACTTTCAAAATGATAGCGCAGACCCTTGCCCAGGCGGAAGATATCGGGGCCGAATACGTCATCGTTCATTTCCCCGTTCCCGGCACTGATTGCGCCGGGGAAAGCGAGTCTAAACTGGAAAGCATAGCCTGGAATAGCTGCGATCAGCTTGCGGAACTTAGCACAAAGCGGGGCATGACCATTCATATCGAGGGATTGGGGAACAGTCCTTATTTAAACAACGGATTTCTGGTTCAGATTCTGGGGCAATATCCATTGCGGTACTGTTTCGATACCGGGCACATGAACCTGGCATCACAGATGAACGAGTTTGATCTGTATGAATTCGCTGTAGAGATCGCTCCCTTTGTGGGTTCAATGCACCTGTGGAACAATCGGGGCAGAGATGATTATCTAAACTTTCGGCATATCCCGGTTCATCCTTCTCAGGACCCGGAGGAAGGATGGGCGGACATCAAACGCCTTCTGGAAATACTGAACCCGTCGTATCCGGTGATTTTTGAAAGTCCGCTGTCCTACCCCGAGGCGCTGGGGCAACATGATTATCAAGATGGAGTGGAATGGGTAAAAGAGATTCTGCAAACATTATCCTGACCGGTTTTTCTTACACCGGAAAGACACAGGTGAGCCAGATTGTGGCCCGACGGCTCGGCTGGGAGCTGGTTGATACCGATGATGAGATTGTCAGGCTGGCAGGCAAGCCCATCCCTGATATCTTTGCGCAGGATGGCGAAGAACATTTCCGCAAGCTGGAACATCAGGCTTTGAGCAATGTTTGTCAAAAGAGCGGGATGGTCATCTCCACCGGTGGCGGAATCATCATGGCGGATGAGAACCGTCGGATTATGCAAGAATCCGGCGTGGTTATTTGCCTGGAAGCTGAACCGGTAACGATTTACAATCGGTTGATGATCGATTCACAGAAATCGGGCGAAAAGGTGGTTCGTCCCCTGCTGGCAGCCGATGATCCCCTCGAACGCATTACTTCTCTTAAGGAATCTCGCCAGAGCAATTATGCCAAATCAGACTGGACGGTACATACCGATAGCCTCACGATGGAAGAGGTCGCCGGCGAAGTGGTTCGCGGCTGGAGCTTTATCAATCGTGAGTCTCACGAGTGGAGAGCAGATCAGCAAACTGCCTGCGTGGTGACCACCGCTACTGAAAGCTATCCCGTATTTGCTGGCGGGGGACTGCTGGAATCCCTCGGTGAAAGGATGAAAAGGGCCGGACTTGCCGGAGACGCCTACATCGTCAGTGACGATCATGTTTTTCCTCTGTATGGCGAGCGCGTTAAATCATCGCTTGAGGATGCTGGTTTTACGGTTGATTCCCTGGTTGTGCCTCACGGGGAGATGAGTAAATCCATGGCAGTTGCCATGCGTATATACGATTTTCTGGTTCTGCATCATGCCGAACGTTCCCACATCATCCTAGCTCTGGGAGGGGGAATGGTGGGAGACCTGGCCGGATTTGTGGCCGCCACTTTTTTACGGGGGATGCCTTTCGTCCAAGTTCCCACCAGCCTGGTTGGAATGGTTGATTCATCAATTGGCGGTAAGGTGGCAATCAATCATCCGGAAGGAAAGAATCTCATTGGGTCGTTTTATCAGCCCCGATTGGTTCTTTCGGATGTGCAAACTTTGACCACTCTGCCGGAACGGGAGCTTACTTCCGGCTGGGCAGAAGTCATAAAGCACGGGCTTATCAGGGATGTCGATTACCTCCAGTTCCTGGAGCAGAATGCAGAGAAGCTTATCCGGCTGGATAAAGAGGTCATCGTGGAAGCGGTCAGCCGCAGCGCTGCTATCAAAGCAGCTGTGGTGAGTGAAGATGAGAAGGAATCGGGATTGCGGGCCGTACTTAATTATGGACATACTATTGCTCATGGGCTGGAAACTGCCACCGGATACGAGCGGATGCTTCATGGCGAAGCGGTTTCCGTAGGAATGGCAGGCGCTGCCGAAATCGCCCACAGGATGGGACTTCTCGATGGCGAAGCCGTGGATCGGCAGAAAGCGCTGCTGGAGAGCTTTGGACTTCCGGTAACCTGTCCGGACGTGGATGTGAATGCTGTTATGCGTGCTATTGAACTGGATAAAAAAGTCAGGATGAAGGCGGTGCGCTGGGTTCTGTTGCCCCGAATCGGCGAGACGGTAATCCGAAATGATGTTCCCTCGGATATGGTGCAATCTGTGGTTGAGAGCCTCGTTAATGCGCAGGGGTCCGAAATTTCGAACTCCGATTGACAATCCCAAGAGGGGATTCTCAGGTTTGAACGAACAGGAGTACAAAAATGACATACGAGACGATTACATTGGAAATCAAAAACGGGGTGGCAATCTTAACGTTGAATCGCCCCGAGGTGATGAATGCCTGGAATCCGCAAATGGCCAAAGAGGCATCTGATGCTGTTGGGAAAATGGACAGTGATGATGAAGTAAAGGTGGTGATAATTACCGGGGCAGGAAGGGCATTCTCCTCCGGTGCGGATGTCGGCCGACTTAGAGAGACGGCCGAGGGGAAAGTGCCGTTTTTGGAAACGACCGCCGGCACAGTGCTGGCTGGCCGGACGAGCCTGCTGACGGCGGTGGAAAACATTCGCAAGCTGAGCAAGCCTGTCATTGCGGCGGTGCATGGCATTGCTGCGGGCGCCGGGCTTTCGGTTGCCCTGGCCTGTGATATCAGAATAGCCGCCGATGATGCCCGCTTCACCATGGCCTTTGTTAAACGGGGACTTATCCCGGATTTGGGCGGGACGTATCTGTTACCGCGACTCGTGGGGCCCGGGATTGCAGCCAAACTGATATTCACAGGTGACGTGATTGATGCCAAAGAGGCAGCCAGAATCGGCATGGTCGATGAACTGGTTCCCTCGGATGAGGTGTTGGCAAAGGCAAAGGAACTGGCTCAACAGATCGCCCAAAACCCGCCACTGGCAGTCAGAATGGCCAAGAAGGCCCTGTACAAGGGGATGAACGAACCCGACCTGAGATCGCAGATGGACTATGAGATATTCGTCCAGGGCGGACTCATGCGCACCGAGGATTTTCAGGAGGGGGTTGCCTCTTTCTTCGAGAAACGGGAACCTGAGTTCAAAGGGAAATAGTCCTTACCTGCCCAAACCATTTATTCACCAATGAAGCGGGGAGGCTCATGCCACTCTAACCTCAAGCCCTTTGCTTTCCAGCTTGGATCTGATTTTCTCCAATTGTTCTTCGGAGTATGGATTTACTTCAGGTAGCGGATATTCCATCCCCAGCCTTTCGTACTTCCCCATTCCCATCCGGTGATAGGGCAAAATATCTATCCGTTTCAGGCCGAGGCTAAGTACAAAATCCGCTGTTGCCATAATGTTTTCGTCGCTATCAGTGTGCCCGGGGATCAATGGATACCTGATCCACATTGGCTTGCCTGACTGAGCGATATTGCGGGCGTTTTCCAGAATAAGTGTGTTATCTACCCCGGTGATCTCTTTGTGCTTCACCGGATCAATGTGCTTGATATCCAGCAACACCAGGTCGGTGTGTTCCAGTATTTGCTGCAATTTGTCCCCTGATACATATCCGGTAGTATCCAGAGTAGTGTGGATGCCGTTTTCCCGACACCGCTTGAGAAGTTCAACGAGGAACTCCGGCTGGGCAGCAGCTTCGCCTCCAGAGGCAGTCATTCCTCCGCCGGAATTGCGGTAGAAAAGGGCATCCTGTTTTATTACTCCTATTACTTCGTCCAGTGTTTTCAGTTGCCCGCTGATGACTCTTGCATCGTTGGGGCAAATCACAGTACAGGCACCGCAGGCTTTGCACAGTTCCCGATTGGTTATCACCGATTCATCCGGGCCTGCCGAGATAGCTTCGTTGGGGCAAACCGATACGCATCGCTGACACCGGGTGCACAAAGATTCGAAATAGAAAAGCTGTGGCAATCGAGACTGCGATTCAGGGTTATCGCACCAGAGACACTGCAATGGACACCCCTTGAAAAAAACGGTGGTCCGGATACCCGGCCCGTCGTTGATGGAATAGCGCTGGATATCGAATATCCAGGCTTTCAGTTCAGAAGGATTGGCGATTGATTCTTCGTTTGCCATTATCTGTTCAAAATGATATGTTCGGATTCAGTGTGATTATAGCAAATCGCTGAAAAAAGTGCTTGCCATATATATTTGGCCGCCTGGATTTCATGAGCAATCCTCTTTTTGGTATGCTATTCTATAATCAGAATTATGGCCCAGTCGAGTTGCAAAATGCCGGAAAAGCAGGTCAAATTACAAGTGCAGGTTCAGCCCAATTCCAAACGCAATGAAATTTTGGGGTTTGATGGCCGCATCCTGAAAGTAAAAATCTCAGCGCCCCCTGTGGATGGAAAGGCAAACAAGGCACTCATCGAGTTCTTGAGCAAGTTTTTCGGGATTCGAAAAAGCGCTATCACCATCGAGAAAGGTGAAACGGGCAAGAAAAAGACGATTCTGCTTGAAGGGATGACTCAGTCTCAAATCCAGGAGCGCCTGAAAAATCTGTAATCTGGAGTTGGTCTATGGCACGCGATTATATTCATCTGCCCCGGCAGGAAGAGGAAATCGGCTGGGAGGACAGGTTCTACCGTGCATCCGAAAGCACCTTTGAATACAATGGCAAAGAGGTTTTGCTGGTGGAAGTTGAAGCAGGTGGATGCAGCTTCTGCGACGGGAGCTATGCACAGAATCTTACGGGTGCGAACATCGAAGGCTACATCCTGAAGTGGAAGTACCGGGAAAATGAAGATCAACTTCCGGTTTCTGAAATTGAACCTGTTCGTGATAGCACCGAGCAAAAAGCGATAGCAGAAATCCTCAAATCCCAATACATCATGTCGCAAATCAACTTCACATAGGGTTAAATGATTACCAGAGAGCTTTCTTCCTTCGAAATGGGTCCCATCAGGCCTCCCAGTGAAGGCAGTGATCGTTCGCTTTTGATACGGGCAACCCGCAATTGTCCCTGGAATAAATGCGCCTTTTGCCGTACCTATCGAGGCAAGAAATTCGAATATCGTTCCGCAGAAGAGGTAAAGCGCGATATCGATGCGGCCAGGGCCATCAGCGATGAACTGAAAACAGTCTCATGGAATATGGGTATGGGTGGCCGGATGAGCGGCGAGTTAATCCGGGCTATAATTCAAAACTCTCCGGAAATCTACAGCCCGGAAGTGGCAGGCATTGAAGCGGTCAATGCCCGGGTGCAGAGCATGGTGAATGTGGCCAACTGGGTTAGCTCCGGTGCTCGAACGGTTTTTTTGCAGGATGCCAATACCCTGATCATGCGGACCCCGGACCTGCTCGAAGTACTCCGGCATCTGAAAGAAACATTTCCTTCAATAGAAAGAATAACTTCCTATGCGCGTTCCCACACCGCTGCCCGGAAGTCGCTTGAAGAATTGAAAGAATTGCAGCAAGCCGGGCTTTCCCGGCTGCACATCGGGATGGAATCGGGATGCGATGAGGTGCTGGCCTTTATTCAAAAGGGAGTTACGGGCGCTGATCACATTGCTGCAGGACAGAAGGTAGTGGAATCAGGCATTGAACTCTCGGAATATGTGATACCGGGACTCGGGGGAAGGACGTTATCTGAAAAGCATGCGACTGATACTGCCAATGTGCTCAATCAAATAAATGCTGATTTCATCCGTCTTCGCAGCCTGATTGTCCGGGAAGGAACCGATTTGTATCAGCGATTCGAATCAGGCGGATTCGACCCTCATTCGGAAGATGAGATAGTTGAAGAACTAAGGATGTTCATTGAAAAACTGGAGTGTCGTTCTTATCTGGTCAGCGACCACATGGCCAATTTGCTGCAAGAGCTGGAAGGGCATCTGCCGGAAGCAAAAGATTCTCTACTGGGAATCATCGATGAATATCGGTCAATGCCGCTGGAACAGAGGCTTGATTTGCAACTGAAACGGAGGCTTCGTTCACATGTGGCGGTTCACGGCGGAATTGGAAATGATCTGGAACAAAAAATTCAAAACGCTTTCAGCTTAATCGAAGCCCGGTCTCCGGAAATGGAAGCGGAAGCTGCCGCTACTCTGGCAATTCTCAAACAGGGCTCTATGTGAAATCGCATCACTCCGGCAACGCTTCGGGCATGTCATCCTCGCCGCTTTCATCATCTTCCTTTGGCTCCGGCAAAGCCATGCTTTCCTCAGTATAGCCCTGAAGGAATTTTTGAATCTGTGCTGTCTGTTTAGTGAACACTCCTCCCAGAAGCGGGGCGCGGCTGCCCACATAGCGAAACCGCTTGTATCTCGATTTGATCAGCTTGGCCGGAGATTCTGTCTGAATCTGAAGCAGTTCCCGGATAATGATATTTCGCAGCACCTGTGCGGCTTCTACCGGATCGGTGTGGGCTCCGCCTCTGGGTTCCGGGATCACGATATCGGCAACTCCCAGATCCTTGCAATCAGTAGCCGTGAGTTTCAATATGGAAACCAGCTCTTCGGCCCGTTTCGGGTCGCGGAGGAAGATGGAGGCCGCCCTTTCCGGTGAGATAACCGAAAGATAGGCGTTTTCCATAATCAACACCCGGTTGGCCACCCCCAGAGCCAGCGCTCCTTCGCTCCCCCCTTCCCCGATGATTACCGCGATCACCGGAACGGGAAGGTCGGAAAGCAGGGCCATGGTGGAGGCAATGGCATGACCTATTCCTCTTTCCTCCGATTCCGGGCCCGGGTAAGCTCCCGGTGTATCTATAAAAGTTATCACCGGAAGTCCGAATTTACCGGCCAGTTTCATAGCCCGCCGTGACTTGCGGAAACCCTCCGGTGAGGTGTGCCCTTCGTTACAGTCCTCCTGTTGCCCGATGATTACCACTGCCTGTCCCCCCAGCTCGGCCAGCCCGCAAACGATAGCAGGATCATCCCGGTAGGATCGGTCACCATGAATTTCCACAAACGCCGATGTGATCCGGGAAATGTAATCCCGCGTCGTGGGACGATCTTCGTGGCGGGCCAGTTGAATAGCCTGCCACGCCTCTTCCTGGGGATGAGTAGGTGCTAGGTACGGAGTTACCTTCTTCTTCATGCTCAATTTATATCGGGAACTGAACAAATCGAGGGTGAGGGAAAGCAGATGGCGCAGTTTGGTTCGCACGACTATCTGATCGATCAGTCCATGTTCGAGATGCGATTCGGAAGTATGGCCCATTTCGGTTGGCTCTCTATCTGAAGCTTGTTGCACTACTCTGATTGGAGCAAACCCGATCAGCGCCCCCGGCTCGGCGAAAGTCACATCACCCAGGTTGGCAAAACTGGCATAAACCTCGCCAGTGGTGGGATGAGTGAGGACAGATATGTGAGGGAGGTTCTTGCGGGCCAGCCTCTGGGCGGCAACCACGGTTTTGGCCATCTGCGCCAGCGAAAGCACGCCCTCTTCGATCCGGGCGCCACCGGATGAAACCACTGTTATGATAGGAAGATTCTGTTTTATGGCTTCTTCAAAAGCCCTGGCTATTCGGTCGCCGACCACCATTCCCATGTTCCCGCCTAGGAAGGCAAAATCGAGCACGGCGATCACGGTTGGATTTCCACCGATGGTACAAGTTCCAGTGACCACAGCCGCGGAAAGCCCCGTTCTTTCTCTGGCTTCACGTATGCGTTCCTGATACGCTTCATTCCCCATAAAATGAGAGGGGTCCGAAATTGCTCCGGTGAGATCGAGTTCCTGAAAACTGGCCGGATCGGCCAGTAGATAGATTCGTTCCCAGGCCGAGATGCCGTGATGGAATCCACAAACTTCGCAAACCCGATACTGCTGGTACAACTCGGATTTATGCAACTCGGCTCCGCAGGAAAAGCACACTGCATCTTCTACGGGCACCTCGGGCAGGGGATTTAAGCGAATGGTTTTGGGCCTTTTCCGCCGCAGTTTTTCTCTTTCTACCAGATACGCTCCATATGAAATAAGCTGTTTCATGGCTCTCCTTCCCAGGGACTTGCCGTTTCATCATCAAGCAAGCCTTCTTCCTCGAGTTGTTCCATAAGCCGGGCCGCCCGTTGATAGCCAACATGTAATTTCCGTTGCAGTAATGAAGCGGAAGCTTTGCCGGATTCTCCAATTATTTCCCTCGCCTTTTCCAAGAAAGGGTCTATTTCTGTGGCCGTGACGGATAGTGAAGCGAATTCCTGTGCTACCAGATCAACCTCATGAGGGAAATGCCTGGCAGTCCATTCTTTCCACCAGGCTACCAGTCTGTCAATTTCTTCGTCGGAGACAAAGCATCCCCTGATCCGCTTCGGCTTGCTGGCTTCCGGAGGAACGTAAAGCATGTCACCTTTACCGAGAAGTTTCTCCGCTCCGATTGTATCAAGAATGGTGCGGGAATCAATAGATGAAACCACCGCAAAGCTGATTCTGGTGGGGAAATTGGCTTTGATGAGCCCTGTAATCACATCAACCGAAGGACGCTGAGTGGCCACTACCAGATGAATTCCGGTGGCCCGGGCAAGCTGGGCCAGGCGGCAGATGAGAGGTTCGACTACATCGGCGGTGGTCATCATCAGGTCGGCAAGCTCATCGATGATGACTACCAGATAGGGCAAGGGCTCGCTGACTTTTGGGTGGCGGTTGTAGGCTTCTATATTGCGAGCCCCGACGGAAGCGAATTTGTGGTAGCGATTGTCCATTTCTATAATAACCCGTTTCAGGGTTTCCACTGCTTTATCCGTATCCACAACCACTGGTGTTATCAGGTGAGGAATCTCGCTGAAGTTCACCATTTCCACGCGTTTGGGATCGATGAGGACAAGCCGCACATCATGTGGAGATGTCTGAGAAAGGATGCAGGACACAATACAATTCAGGCAAACCGATTTCCCGCTGCCGGTAGCTCCGGCAATGAGAATATGGGGCATTTTGGCAATATCCCCTGCCACCGGTTCCCCGCCGGACCCCAGTCCCAGAGCTGTGGCCAGCTTGGATTTCCCGACCAACTTTTTGAAGTTTGAGCTTTCGAGCACGCCCCGCAGGGAGACGATGGCAGTGCTGGTATTGGGAACTTCGATTCCGACCATTGCTTTGCCCGGCATCGGGGCTTCTATTCTGATATCAGAAACGGCCAGAGCCAGAGCCAGATTGTTGGCCAGTGCGGTAATCTTCTCTACCTTTACCCTGGTTCGGGATACCTCTTCCATTTGGTATTTGGGGTTGCCGTCTTTATCCACCAGCGTTCTGCCATCCTGATCCTTTTGCACTACTTTTTTGTACTTACGATCCCAACCCGGCTCCACCCCAAATTGAGTTACCGAAGGGCCGGGATTGATCTGTTTGACTTTGACTTCCACCCCATAGCTTCCCAGTGCTTCCTCGATCAATCTGGCACGCTCGTCATCATCTGTCTGAGCAAACTTGGATTTGGGAGCCTCATTGAGAATTTCGATTGGGGGTAATTCCCGGTCGAGCCCGGGCAGGATCATCTGTTCTGCGCCGGCATCGCTCACCGACTCCGCTTCAACGATCTCCTCCGTGATTTCTTCAATTGGTTCTGCAACAGTTTTTTTAACTGGTTTGGGTTTGGGCTGGGGCTTTTCCGCTTTGAGCCATGCAATGAGTCTGATCAGCAAAAGTGGTATCAGTCCTAACAGCCACAACAGAGCTTGCCGAACCGTTCTCGAGAGTTCGACGAGGAAAGCGATAAGTCTGGGTTTGGTCCATTCCCAGGTTGAACTTGATACCTGCTGCGTGGCATTGAGCGATTTCCTCGGGGCAAAAAGAATTATGCTTACCAGGATCATTCCTGAAAGCCGGGCCCACTCCCAGGAGTTTCCGGCAACAGCCTGCCCCACAGAACCAGCAAGGGTTTCATCGGACATCTGAACTCCGGCTATCGAGAGAGTCGGCTTGAAGAGCCCCATGATTCCCATGATGGCAGCGCTGAATATCAGAGCACCCAGCCAGCTGTTCCAGAACTTTCTCACTTCCTGAGATTTGTGTTTCCAGATCACCCCGGCGATGGCAGCTATCCAGATGACTATTACAACGATGCCGAGCCCGAAGGTTTCGAAGGTTGCCGTTGCGATGTCATCCCGAAAGAAATATATAATCGCGATGATTGCCGCGATGAGGACTAATTTTAGCAATCCCCATTTGAAATTGCTGGTGCGGGAGATATTGCCCTTTGGGGGTGATTCCCGTTTTTTACTGGATTTTTTTTGCTTTTTGTTTGCCATGCTCTCAGCTATCAGAATGCGATTCAGCATTCGTTGAAAAGGGAATTTCCTCCGAGGACTTCTTCCCTCTGCATATTATAGACGGAATTAGAACAAACTAAGTTGCTCAGGGCCCGGTTCTGCTTTCGGCTCCTCCCGGGGACTTTCATCCTGCTGTTGTGCTATTATTTCGGGGAGTTTGAGGATATCGGCTTCGATGGTTTTGCGCAGGCTTTGTTGATGCAGGGCAGCGGCCGGATGATACATGGCAAAGCAGAGTCTGCCATCCACCCTTTGAGCGGTGCCATGTATCTTGCCGATGCTTGCACCCCGGAAGAACCGGGCCATGGAATGACGTCCCAGGGTAACGATCACTTTTGGGGAAATGATCTCGATCTGGCGATCCAGCCATTTCCGGCAGGCTTCTATTTCCTGTGGGAATGGATCACGATTATTCGGAGGACGGCACTTGATGACATTACAGATGTAAACCTTTGTGCGGTCAAGCCCGATAGATTGCAGTAGTTCATCGAGAAACTTCCCGGCAGAACCTACAAACGGTTTGCCCTGCTGGTCTTCATAAAACCCCGGAGCCTCGCCGACAAACATTATTTCAGCATTCTCAGAGCCTCCTCCGGGAACTACATTATTTCGAGTCTTAGCCAGTTCGCAATCCTGGCAAAGCGATATTTCGCGATTGAGATCGGCCAGTGCTGTCAATTTGACCCCCTTGGCTAAAGCAATAAAAAAGACCCCGGCTAAAGATAAGCCTTGAGTCTTTTATTGATTGATGTGATACCGCCCCGCCACTGCTTCCCGCAAGTCTGCCCACCACCTCGGTGATCGGAAGACCATAAGATCCTCTTTTTAACCATCAATATGATTATTCGTCCTCGATCCCATGGTCTTTCAGATAATCCACGGCATCCTTCACAGTCAGGATTTTCTCCGCATCTTCATCTGATATCTCAATTGGGTTCTCTTCATTCCCGAATGCCTCCTCAAAAGCCATTACGAGTTCCACCAGATCGAGAGAATCCGCGTTCAAATCATCAGCAAATGAAGCCTCAATAGTGACCTCGCCATCCTCAACTCCAAGCTGCTCCACTATTATACTTTTTACCCTGTCAAAAACTGTGGCCATAACTTTTTTGTCCTCCATGAATGTGTTTTATCAGCATTATAGCATGAAATCTACTTTTGTATCATCTTTGAATTTATTGCCCCCAGGACTCCATTGATGAATTTGGGCGAATTGGAACTGCCGAATGTCTTTGCCAGTTCCACCGCTTCATTTATGGCTACTTTCACTGAAACCTTTTTATCGAATATGATCTCGAAAATAGCGATTCGCAATATAGCTCGATCAATCAAAGAAAGCTGGGCTACGGGAAAGTTGGGGGCAAATTTGTGTATCAGGCTGTCGATCTCCTCTCTGTTATCTGTAACTCCGTGGGCAAGTTCCTGTATGAAAGAAACAGCATCTTCGAGGAGAGATTGATCTTCACTTAATCGCTGGATAGTAGAGGTCAGGTCATGCCCGACACAGTCGAATTCATAGAGAGCCTGCAAAGCCACTGTTCTAGCTTTTCTGCGAACGTTTGCCATAGTTAAAGATTGAAGTTTTCAGACTGCCGGTTTTAATCTTTTAGTGACTCATTGCTGCGATGGAATCCAGATTGTTCAGGTTGATGAGTTCCACATCCCGGTTGATTCTTTTAATCAATCCCGTGAGTACCTGCCCGGGGCCGATCTCAATGAATGTCGAGACTCCCGCATCGATCATATACTCAACAGATGGTTGCCAGCGGACGCAATCGCATACCTGTTTTAAAATGCCTTCCTTCACTTCTTCCGCTGTGGATTTAGGTTCGGCAGTGACATTTGCTACTACTGGGATGGTGGGAGGAAAAAATTCACATTTGCAGACTGCCCTGGCCAGTCCCTCGGCTGCCGGGTTCATGAGGGGGGAATGGAAAGCACCGCTGACTTTGAGACGGATGACCCTTTTAGCGCCACGTGTCTTGGCCAGGTCCATCGCCCATGCCAGTCCCTGATTCGTGCCGCTGATGACTACCTGTTCGGGGGAGTTGAGATTGGCAATTTGCGTGCCGGTTTCCTGGCAGACTTCCTCCAGTGAAACCACATCAAGCCCGATGACGGCAGCCATTCCGCCAGGCCATTCCTCCCCTGCTCGTTGCATCAGGCGGGCACGCTCCTGAATCAGGCAGATACCATCGGCAAAACTGAGTGATCCCGCAGCCACCAGCGCTGAGTATTCGCCAAGGCTGTGTCCGGCAACAAAGGCTGGCTGGATATCACACCCATTTGCCTGTGCTGCTCTCAGGCAGGCAACACTGGCAGTCATTATCGCCGGCTGGGTATTTACGGTCTGGCGAAGTTCTTCTTCCGGACCATCGAAACAGAGTGATGAGAGGGAAAACCCGAGCGCTTCATCAGCCTCTTCAAAGACCTGTTTTGCCTCGGGGGAATTCTCAAACAGGTCATGCCCCATCCCCACTGCCTGTGATCCTTGACCCGGAAAGACAAATGCCACACTGCTCATTTGACCATCTCCGGATCACAATTTCACAGACGGGCGATTTTTGCTTTTGACTTGCCTCTCATCTGTCCAGTGAGTTTGAAAAGGCATGGGATGGTCTTCCATAAATCTCCCTATCCCTGCTTAACTTGATATACTTCCCTCCCACGATAGCTTCCACAAACAGGACATACCTGGTGAGGGGGTTTGGGACTGTGGCACTGTGGGCACAAAGAAAGACTGGGAGTTTTGTGTGCCTGATGGCTCCGCCGTGTGCCACCTTTAGACTTTGATATTTTCCTTTTTGGTTCAGTCATAAATATTTACCAACCTCTCGTTTTTCACCATCTACCGCGGGAGAACCTCTTTCAAAGGAGCCCAGCGTGGATCAAATTGTTTCTCCGAACAGTGGCATGGATTCAGATTAAGATCGCAACCACATTCCTGGCACAGCCCGGCACAATCAGGCCGGCAGAGCGGTTTCCGGGGGAGATTGAGCAGGGTATTCTGCCTGAATGCCTCGCCCAAATCCAGGATATGGTCCTCTCCAATAATGAACCCTTCCACATCATCTATGGGAACGCGATCCTCGGTCAGGATATTACCTGCAGGGAAGAATTCCTCTTCGATGCTGAAGTCAAATGAATACTCAAATTCTTCAAGGCAGCGACTGCAAGTGTCTTTCACGGTGGTTCTAAATTGACCGGTGACAAGAATACTCCGATTAGTGAGGACCAGCCTGGCTTCCCCTTTAACGGGAAAACCTTCGCTTGATTTTACGTTAACAGTATAGGAACGGCTTTCGCCGATACAACCCTTCAGTTGCTGGGCAACATTGATCTTCATAATAACCAAAATGCTCCTGCATCACTTACCATTGTAGTTTTAAGCTCCGTTCATTGTCAAGCCAAAGTTCTACAGTTATTTCATATCCTTCTTAGCGAACGTTTGCAAGATTGTATTTTCTGTGAAGCTGATAAATGCACCCCGATTCAGGTGGAAGTGATCGTCCGGAACCTGATCACCGATAGAGTTGTTGTTAATAAACATTGACAAAGCTATAGCAGCTTAAGTAGAATCGAGACACGATTGACCTTCGATACAGAATGTTGAGTTATGATGATGTTTAGAGTAAGTGGATGGGAGAATTATTAATCCCATCTTCTTGTTGCATTGTCGCCAATGCGACTTGTGAAAAGTTGCGTAATCTTATCAGGAGGTGTTGATAATATGGCAAAGCCAAGTGTGAAACGAAGTATCTTCCAGCGTATTCTGGGTATATGCGCAACCAATCCGCCAAAGGACGAGAGCTGCTGGCAATACGAGGGTGGAAAAGTGACCGTGACCCTCTCCCGCGCCACAGAGCTTTCCGGCGAAAACGGGGCTATCCGTCTGGAGAAAAAAGGCCTGCCGCACGGGGTTCTGGTATTCCGGGGCGGTGATGGTCGGTATCATGCCTTCAGTAACAAGTGCACTCATATGGGACGACGGCTCGACCCGGTACCCGGTGTTGAGCAGGTGCAGTGCTGCAGCCTGGGCGGGTCAAGCTATGATTACCAGGGGAACTTAATCTCCGGTTTCGCGAAGAAGAACGTGCCTGCTTTCCCGGTGACCGAAGAGGAAGGCAAACTGGTGATCACTCTCCAGTAGCTGGGCATGGCAAAAGTTTGAACTAAGAAACCTCTGATTGAGTTTAAATCGATTTGCCCTTTTATCCTTCTTTCTGCCATAATTTGCTCGGTCAACAAAGGAGGCAGTCATGTATGACGAATTCCTGAGGCTTTGCGGATATGAGCCGGAAGAAGTAGCCGAACAGAAAACCCGGGTGGAAAAGGCCTTTACGAAGCTAGGCCTGACTGAAGAGGACATCAAACTCGGGGAATCCAGAATAAAACGATTCTATGCAATTGAGCTCGAAGCAGTAAGAAAGTTGCTCGGCGTGTGGGTGAAGGAACTGGTGGATACCATGATGGCCGGCGAGGAAAAGAGCAAGGTAATCTACTCGGAATGGCCCGGCGCCAACTGCGTGCTCAATCTGGGCGGGGTAACCGCCTTCGATGATGTTCATTTCGCCACGCCCGTATCCCAGACTTTCATGATTGTCCTTGGCGGTATCTTCGGCAAACTGGCCCCCTTCCTTGAAGCCGGGGAGAGCCTGGGAATGCCTCCAGCCAAGGCCCATTGCGGTCTCTGGCAAATGCACGTGGGAGTGATAGCCAGCGGCCTCATTCCCAAACCGGACCTGATAATTACCTCTCAATATATCTGCGACCAGGCAGCTGAGGCAGACCAGTTGCTGGAGGACCTCTACGGAATACCGGTAGTCTACCTTGATGGCTGCTGCGACTGGCAATACGGCGAGATGCCTTCAAAGCGGCAGGTGGAACTGGTTGCCGGCAGGATGCATAAGATTAAAGAGAGGATCGAAGAGGTTTGTGGTGTCCCGTTTCCGGAAGAAGCGGTAATGGCCGGATTTAAGGATATGGCCAAAACATACTTCTTCCACAAGGCACTGGTGGATACAATGGTAGCGGCCGACCCTCAGCCTATCAGCCAGGCCAATCTGGATCTGGTTTACTTTGCTCAATTCACTACCCTGCAGAATCGGAAGCAATATCAGCAGGCGGCTATGGCACTGGCCAGAGAGATAAAACGTCTGGCACAAGAAGGAAAAGGAATTGTCCCCAAAGGTTCTCCCCGCGTGTATCTCGCTTTCAGATTTCCGGGACAGCCGGATGTTTACCAGATGATCGAAGAACTGGGTCTGGCGATGCCGCTGGTGCTGCTGGACTATCTTCCACCCGAGGAGCCGGATGCCAATACTTACAATGATTTGATGGAGATCATTGCCAAGTCCGTATATCGTAATGCCCCGCCATGCACAGCCTATTCCAACATCAGATATAACGTCGATTCCTGCAAGGCCTTCGATCTCGATGGCGCCATTGAATTCTATCCGCTGGGATGCCGTCCGTATTCCATCACCCCACTGATGATTAAGAAGGCGATTTCAGATGAACTCGGAATTCCTTCTATTGTGCTGGAATGGGGTGGATACGACCCGAGAGATTACCCGGCAGAACAGTTCCGGAGCAGGATGGAGACCTTCGCCGAGACGGTCAGAATATCCAGGGATGCTAAACGGGCCTAGCGGGAGGATTCAACGATGGATGCAATGAACGAACTCAAAGAACACCTGACTAAACGTCCCCTCGAGTTGCGGCAGGCACAGGAAAAAGGGACAACGATAATCGGATATGTGCCCGGAGGGTTTATGCCGGAGGAACTGATCTATGCTGCCGGGGCGCTGCCGGTGGGAATGATCCGGGGAGGCAACTCCGATGCGGTAACCGAAAGCGCCAGCTATCTGCCGCGCTGGATCGATACCTTTTGCCGATCCCAGATCGGACATTACATGCTGGAGAAAGATTCCCTCTATCGAGTGATCGACTTGCTGGTAGCGCCGATAACCGATGTCAATGTGCGGGCACTGGCGGATTCCTTCGATTTTTACACCGATCTTAAAACCTTCAGATATGGCGTCCCCCACGATAAAGAAGATGATGTAATTCAGTATTACCTTGGCGGACTGCACCTGTTGAAAGAGAAGCTCGAGCAGGTTACCGGGAATAAGATGGAGGATGAAAAGCTCAAAGAATCGATAGGGCAATACAATCGGATGAGAGAACTGCTCAACGCGATCGGCGAATTGCGCAAATCTGAAGCTCCCCCGATAAGTGCCAGGGATTTCACATGGTTAAATCATGCCTCTTACCTGGCTGACATGCCCACATTCATAAAATGCCTGGAATCGATCTACGATGAGTTAAAGGGAAAGGAAGGTGCGCGACCAAGGACCCGTCTATTGCTGATCGGCTCAACTATGGCTATGGGAGATGATAAGCTATTCGACCTGGCTGAAGAATCGGGAGCTGCCATCGTTATGGAGGAATTTGCTGAAGGAATGAGGCATTACTGGGAACCGGTCAAAACCAACGGTGACCCGATGCAGGCCCTGTGCGACAGATATTTCACCAGAAGGCTGCCTCCCGCGTGGTCGAGACCCACGAAGGAGAGGGTCGACTTTTTCAAAAAGATGGCCGAGGAGTTCTCTGCCGATGGTATTCTCTGGTATCAGTTGATGTACCGGGACGGGTATGATGTACAGTCATCCTATTTTCAGAAAATCACCGAGGCGGAAATGGGACTCAGGATGCTCAAGGTGGAATCAGATTACGATCCGGTTGAGATTGGACCTCTCCGTACCCGGTTTGAAACCTTTATTGAAATGATTAAGATTTGATTCCCGCATCAGTCTGTTGGCTGACAAAATGGGCTGCCAGTCCATTCCCAACCAGTGCAACACATTATCAGGCAGAAGACAGCTTCAAAAAGCTATCCGATCGTCCACTTCTTGATCATGCTCCCCGCTATCAATATCAGCGCAACGAGTCCCAGAAAGAAGCCGGTGGTTCCCACGCTGCCACCACCCCCGGCCTCACCCTGTTCGCCCGGTTCACCTGCCTCACCCATTAAAACCATCAAATCCCATTTGTCGGCAGATTCAGCCGGATTCGCTTCGGCAGATTCGTCAATGGCTATATAGGTGCTGCCTCCATAGCTGACCGCGTTGTAAACCGCGTATTCTTCATCCTCATCCCATTCCCCTTTCCAGACGATGCTCAACCCATCTTCTCCCGGCTCTCCGGGTGGCCCCGCCGGACCAGGAGGTCCCTCAGCCCCCTCAATGACCGTTGAATCACCCGGCAGGCCCTGTTCGCCCTGTGGGCCACGGCAATCCATGATATCGACATTGCCATCACCATTGACATCTTCTGCTTTATCTGCTGTGCCATTCGCATTCAGATCCCAGCAGTTTACCCCATCTTCTCCGGAAAGGCCTGTAACCGGGATACCCGGAGGGCCCGTATCACCGGTCATGTCGATTACTCTGAACGTGGCTCTGGCTTCATCTTTGTATTCGTCCACTGCGGTAATTATATGGGCACCGGGCGAAGTCTGATCTGGCACACTGATAATCGCAGTAAAGCTTGAATCTCCGTCTGTATTTATGATGGCCGGTATTGGGGCTCCGTTCCAGTAGATTGTAATTCCACCCCATACGGAAAACCCCGTTCCTGAAATAGTCACCGCTGAGAAACCGGAATTCGGGCTCAACTTGATAAAAGGCGCTCCGGCCTGAGCATGAACGGTGGTTGCCATAATTCCCAGCAGAGACATTGCCAGCAGAAACACCGTAACCACTATAAGTATCGCCGAAGATATTCTCTTCACAAAAATTGCCTCCTTTCGGACACTATGGGATATTTGGCTTACGCGGCACGGGAGCCCTTTCGTTAATTTGAGGGCTATCATCAGGGGAGACAAGACTCCCCTCCTCAGACTTGAGCACGTCAAAAGGCTTTTCCCACGGGGGCCATTCATCGGTCAGTTCTTCGGCCCATCTTCCAGGATCGCTCGTTAGCTGATTCCATCCTCCACCCCAATGGATGGCCAGATATATCAGCACCGCAACAATGACAATCATCACAATAGCTCTGATGAGCTTGAAAAACGTCTTCCATGAACTAAAGAGTGGTTTGTGCGTCAGATCACAGTTACCTGTCTGGGAATTACTCCCGTCAGAAGCAGTTACCCCAATATTGTAAACCTTCTTTTCTCCTACGAAGGAGCCTCGTTTAGGCTTGGTTTTCATCGGGATTTCAATCGATTTCCAGGCGGGCAATACAGGAGCGTTATCCTTGAACCCGAACCGGCAGCCCTCTTCCATATCAGAGGCCTCAAGGTTAAATGTAATATCACTCACTCCAACGTTGGTAAGCTCAATCCTGAAAACGCCTTTTCTGCGGCAATTAATCCGAACCGGGCGAATTTGAAGAGTAAACTCAGGGAAGGGTAATATTTCAAGTTGACCGAGGACAGTCGTGACCTCACCCGGGACACTTTCCGAGCGGACATTGATGGCAAAAGGATATTTCCCGGCTTTTACCCCTTCCTGTTTAGGCGGGTGAAAGGGAATCTGAACCTGATCGGTTGCCTGGGGCATCAGTGCTACGCTTGAGGCAGAGAGCCCATACCACGCACTATCAAGCCCCACTACCTCAACGAGGAATTTATCCACAATTTCACCCATGTTTTGCAACTGGAGCGTTGCCTGAGTCGGCACAGTTCCCGCCTGAACCTGAAGCTCAGTTTGTGAAAGAGATGCCCTTATTCGATCCGACGGCTTTTCCGCAGCTATCGGCAGGGGATGGACTTCCAGTGTCTGGCTGACACTGCGCCGCTTGTTGGCAACCGTAATAGTGTATTCAGTGACCCCTGCGGGACGGACCGTCATCTCACCTTCGGATTTGACAACATCACTATCTAACGTAACTTCTTTCGCCCGTTTAACCGCCCAGGTCAACTTAAATTCCCGCTTATCATCGGTGGCCACTTCGAAGCTGCTAATGACAGGCTTCCGATAAAACCACGAAGGCAAGCCTATCCGAGGCAAACCTTTGATGAGCGGTGTGCGAACAAATTCGGCACTGGTAAACTTGGCCTTTTCATTTAATAGATGATCGCAGTGGGGACAGAAAATCAGGGCGGTTCCGGATACCGGTTTCAACTTGCGGCCACAATATGGGCAAAAATCCTGAACAGGGGCATCACCACCCGGCGGGAGCGCTGCCACTTTGAACTCGAATGGTTTTTCCCCACCCAGGAATGCCATCCATCCGAGTCGCACCTCCAGACTGGTGCCGGATCGGCCGGCGGCATCCACTGTCAAACGATCAAGCTGGAAGCGATATCTCAGCCTGTTTTTGGGATCGCTGGCTAGTAATTTCACCGTGGCTTCCCGCTCACCGGGATTAGCGGCCACAATTTGATAGGAAGCCTTCCTGCCGGCAAGGCTCAGAGGAGATATCTCCATGCCCACTTCCAGAAGAGCTTTGATTTCGATAGCTACCTGTGCAGTCGCGATTTCCGATGGGTCTTCCTGTGAAGCCACGTTTATTTGAAATGGGTGTGATCCACTCTCGCTCGTCTTCGGTGGGTGGATGGTAATTTTAAGATTGTCCTGATCATTAGGAAACAGCGCTACACTGGAAACAGGGATGGTGTACCAGCTTTCATCGAGCCCTTCGACACTAAGGATCATTTGGTCCACAGTTTGTCCCAAGTTGCGGATACTGGCACTTACTTCCCCGGTTTCTCCCGGCAGCAGAATCAGCTCTGCCGGCTCGGCTGTTACCTCAATTCTATCTGACATCTATCGACTCCCGAATCAAATTCCACATAAAATCTATCTCGATGACCAGATCATCGGTATGCAGCAATATTGTATCCCATTTCAACGGAACTCCGAATGATCTCCCGTGATAAAGGATCATCCTGATGCCCTCCCTGCCAGGCACACCCGTAATCGCTCCCGCTGTAAATCATCCGGCCACCCGCCAGGAGCATCCCGGCCATTGCACCTTCCGGGACCGCCGAGAAAATATGAGCAGCAGAAAGAAGCGGGTGATCGCGCTGGACATTCTCCAGCTTGCACTTCAACTGACCGGCAAGCTTGTTGAACGCCAACCCGAACTCCTTCGATCCTTTCACGTCTCCTTCCGAGCAGCCTTCCCCAAAGATAATTCCCCCGGCTTCCATCAACTTACCCATAGCCGATCGCTCATCGGCACTCAGTTCAAAACTGCTGTTGCCGGTAAGATATAGTATATCGCATTTACCGAGCCCCTTGCTGAGAGAGATATTCTCCACTAGCTTGAGTTCTACGATACCCTTCGTGTTTATCTCCCGGACCAGATTCCCCAGACCGGCAACATGTAAATCACTATCGGCTCCTCCCAGCACGGCATGTCCCACGGTGATCGTTTCCCGCTCTTGCTGAGGCGGAGGTTCCGGGACGGATTTAGGTTTTTCCGGGGCCGGAGCAACCGGAGGTGGCGCTGCGGCCGCCTGACGAAAGTGAAAATCGATTTCGTTCTTCCCCGGTTTGGCCGGCGTCTTTGGCTCTTTGATGACTTCCTCAGCCGGATCAAACTCAATACGAGCCAGTTCTAGATATGGTTCATTCGGCAACTCGCCACGCTCTTCAATGCGGTAACCCTCTACAATGCGGCTCGGTTGCCCATCCTTAGCAGGCTGATACGGACCGCCTGGTATCTCCCGGAACAGAATGACCAGATATATCGTGCCCTTTTTGCGTGTCTGGAGTTTGTACTTTTGTGATTTGGAGACGATGATAGTATTACCTTCCGGATCAATACCTATGCCCGGATTGATGATCACAGAAAGATCGGGCGGATCGTTGGCAGCCACCTCAAGGCCACCCACGATGCCTGTTTGATGAAAGGTGAGGATGTGAAGCCGCTGATGCTCCCGGTGATAATTGTGAGCATCCCGCCAGGTATCTGCATCTACAACCAGTCCCTCAAACGGGTTTTCCCTCTTGAGCTGGAATTTGGTGATCTCTTTAAGATTCATCGCTATCCTCCGCTTCCGGGCTGTTCCCTCTTATTTGCAGGGTATAAACGGTATGAGCAGGTTTTTGGGCCTCAATAATTGCTTTGATAGTGTTGACGCTGATACTGCTTTCCTCATCGAGATGCAGAGTAACCGTGAAATGATACCCCCCTCCGGAACTGCCGAGCCTGGTATTAATTCCCAGCCTGGTTTCCGGCCCGAGTCGCATCCCCGGGATATACTCTGTGATTTCGGGAGCGGTACCGGTGCAAATCCGCAGATATTCCCTTAAACCATGTCTGGTCCCCCTCCATCGATAAAGCTCAGCTGCCGATTTTACCAGTTCACGGCGTCTTTCTTCGGGCCATGTCTGGTCCAGAACAAGGTCAAACCACGATGACAGCCAGGGCAACAATGCATCGGAGGTGACGAGGGGATCAAAATACAAAGCCAGATTGTCCACCTGATTATAAATCGGGCCCAATATGCTTTCGAATATAAGCAAAAACCGCCCCAGGAAGTCATTCTCCCGATATATACCGGGCAAATACTTTCGATAGGTGCTCTGGAGTTCCGTATGGTCTTCGTTACCGTCTATCATGTTCTCATTCTTCAACTGTCACTTCGTGTTTGGACGAGCAAAGTACGGCATTGGCAGAAACACTCATTCCGGTAGTGACTTCTTCGCGTTCCCCGGTCTCAGGGACAACGGTAAAGATTTTGGCTTCCCGAATGAAGTCAATATCGCCCACTGACTGAATCGCAGCATAGATCTCAGGCAAAGAAATGGCCCGCCCAAACGGCCAGCCGTTTCCATCAATGCCACCGCACACCGGATTGATGTATCGGTATAATCCTTTTTCTATCTTATCAGCCACCAGCGCAAAATCGGTTCCCGGCTTCCCTTTGATCCGCGCCTCAATCGATACCGGTACATAATGAGGAGAAGATATCTCCATGCGAGTACCCAGCAATCGACGCTCATCAAGATAGGATTGAACATCGTCCCTGATCTGCCTGGTCAGTTCCAGTTCCTCTTCAGGTATGGAAACATCTGTTTTGGAAACCAAAGGCACCAGCAATAATTGAACCACTCCCGGAGGCAGACTCTGGCCATCACTGGAAGTCCCTGCTGTAAGACACTTGGCACGAGCCACCAGCGAAGATGCCTCCAGAGCCAGATACTCAAAATCATCGGCAGTAACCGCTCTGGTGCGCGCTTTCACGACCTGAGGGGTTCGCATTTTGGCTCGCTCAATATTCTCCGGTTCGGTCCCGCCAATAGCTGCATGCGGATTAGTCACTGCAGCAACATACGGAATAGAAGATTTCAGAACTGTGATCGTGCCCGGCCCGACGTTGCCAATCACACCGCCACCGAATCGATAGGAAGTAAAGCGAATCTGCCGCCTGGCAGGCGGAATCATCCCGTATTGTCGCTCCATACCGGAAGGCTCCTTGATGGAAACTCCGAACTGGATTTCCCCGGAAACGCTGTCACACGTGAAGTGATGATCTTCAGAGCCGGAGCCGGAAAAATCGTCAACCTCCTGCCAAGCCTCGAATTCCCCGGGGGTATCCGTTTCCACCTCAATCGTCTCCTCAGTATCCCGGGGCAGCACTGGCGTGTTCTGCAAATAGAACTTTTGTCCGGAACTGCCATCGCTTCGCCCCAGCACTTCATGTACAGTCCTGGTTGCATGGATAACAGTTACCGTGCCTCCCACTCCCTCCGGGCTAATACTCGTCACCCGTGGTGAGGTGGAATATCCCCTCTGTCCTTCGGCGGAACGAATCGCCCGGCATCGTATCCAGCAGGCATTCTGACCATTCAACTCTCTCATGTCACAGTTGTAAGGAATGTGAAGAATCACTGTGCCATTGGTGTTCAGTCCTCCGGTGGTATCGGTTTCTACTCGCAACGCTGTCCACTTTTCATTTTGGCCGTCCCAGCATTCCCAGGCCAAAGGCGGATTGTTCGGATCAACCCCGATACCTTCTATGTTGCTCTCAATACTGAGCGCCAGGGTTTGAGTTTTAAGGTTCTCTTCGAAGCCCAGGTAAAGGGCATTGTTTTCCTGAGGTGACTCCTGAAAAATGCTGACCTGCTGGTCAGGATTTTTCAGCGCCGGCATGCATTCGGCAAAGGTAGTTCCCTCAGGAGAGGTGATAGCATAAGCGAGAACCGGTGGAATGATGGTCAGGTCATCATTCGTGGTGAATGTAATCGCATCCCGCGTTTCGGTCCGAACCGTAGCTACCTCAGTTCCGCTCGGGATGGTTACCGGCTCTGGCTGAGGGGCTGAAAGCCGGAAGGAAACATCTGCCCTGGCCGGTTCAGGCGGTTCCAGCCGAATCCCTATGAGTTCCATGAACTTGATGTAATTCTTATCCGGCACTTTATTGATCCTGTAAAGAAGCACATCCACCATCCACGCAAAAAGCTCGATGAGTGTAATACCGGGATCGCTCAGATTATGATCCGTCCACTCTGGACAGTAGTGCGGAATCATTGCCCGGGCTTCGGTGACCAGGTCCTGGAATTTGCGATCGTCTAAATTTGGTGCTGGCAGTGCCATTTAAGTCCTCCTCGGCAACTTCAACCGGACAGGTAAAACGGGTAGACCAGGGTACGTTTATCACTGGTAGCTTTCACTTTATACAGGATATCCACCAGCAAACGTGAAGCATCATCAGAGTCTGCATTTACATCAACATTGAGTACTTCAATGCGCGGTTCCCACCACCCCAGCGCATCTTCGACGTACTGCTGCATTAGTCCCCAGGTGGTAGCATTGCTGGGAGCGAAAACAAGTTCGTGAACGCGGGAACCAAACATGGGTCGCATGGGCCGCTCGCCCCGGGCGGTGTTCAGGATAGTTCGGATCGATTCATCGATATCCTGTTCCTGCCGCGTCATGGCGATTCCGCCACGGGCATCTACTCCAAATGGAAAGTGGAAACCTGTTCCCAGAATATCAGTGGTTATGTTTTCATCACTCATGTCAGCTCTCCATTCCATGGTTAGTTCAGCTTCACCTGCGCTCCCTTGATAGTCATAATCCCTGAAGCCTCCAGATTCATGTTGGCGGAAGACGTGATTTTGGCGCTGGTACTGGCCTTGATTTCGACCTGCTGGCCCTGCACCGATACGTTGCCTGTTGCTTCCACTTTCACGTCTCCCTGCGTTTTGACAGTGGCATTTTGCTGAGCCTCAACAGAAATATCCCCACCGGAAACTATCTCTATTTTCGAGTCCTTTTCCGATATTTTCAGCGAAAAGCTTTCATCAGGATTAGCAATAGTTATTATGTTATCATCATCCACCAGCACCAGTTTGGTCCCGCTTCGGGTAACTATCTGGCGGGTTTTGACTTTATCCGAATCCAGACACGCACTGGCCGGGGAAGGAGGAGTGTTCTTGGCGCTCCAGAGACCCCCTATTACCAGCGGCCTGTTGATATCGTTATTTTCAAAAACAACCAGCACCTCATCATTGACCTCCGGCAGCCACTGAAACCCTCTGTCTTTCCCAGCACCCAGAGCAATGATGCGGGCCCAGGCGCTTTCCTCGCTATCCTTGAGAGAGGGAATTTTCACTTTGACCTTGCACTGATCGTCGGGATCTTCATTGTTGGTGACTACTCCCAGCACGGGACCCTGTTTGTATCCCGTGTCGACTATGGGAAAAAGGAGTTCGCTGATGGTGGAAGCATGACGTCCCCCCACCGTAAACTCGGTCTTGTATCCGGAATCATCATAGCGATGCAAGGCATGAGTAACCCGGTAGCTCCCGCTGAAGCGGTTACCGAGTCCCTCAAGTTCAACCATCCCTCCGGCTTGAACTGCCGGATTCCCGATACAGACACACTCCGCCTGCACAAATCCCTGCCCTATCTCGTCACAGATGGACTGCGCCAGGGCATCAGCCTCCGCCTGAGTGAAGACAGGTCGATCAACAATAATCTCCTTGGCCGAACCGCCGAAAGCGCTCTCAACCGCCTGACTGCCCTGCTGGCTCTCTCCTATCTCCGGCAGGTCGTTAGCTCGCGTAGCGCTGCCGACAATCTGCTGCTGCTTGTCCGGGTCCCAGCCCTGAACCATCACTTCGGATACCTGATGTGCAGTAGTGAGGCGTGCACTGAATTCCAGCAAATTATCGGCCCATTCCAGGGTCGGTGTCTGTTCACCAACATCCGGGAATTGCTGAAAGTGAAGAGTATCATCTTTGACAAACACGCGTACCCCAACCCTTTGAGCGCGTTCAATCAGAAACTCCCAGTCAGTCTGGTTGTTTTGAAGCACATAATCATGAACCTCTCTGGTGGAGTCCGCCTTATTTCTGAAACTTGCGCCCTGGGCTATTTTCTTGGCGATATCACTATCCGTCACCTGAAGGAAAGAACGGGTCTTCTTTCCCCGGTTAAGTCGATGTGACTTATCATAGCCGCGCAATACCAGAGTAGGCCCGATATCACGAACGAGATGAGGTTCGATTCCGGTTATTTCTCCCGAGAGAATCTTAACCTCCGAGCCACTCTCTGCCTTGGCGGATATCTCCACTTCGCTCCCCAGGGAAAAAGTATCATCATCGATCATCGAAAGATTCGGGTCCCTGAGATGAATGGCAAACATATCCGGCAACGTGAGGCTGTTATCCACCTCCACGGAAATAATGGCATCCGTCACCTGCTCGGAGGCGCTGGTTCCATCAAATTTCAAGTATATTCTTGATGCCAGTTGTGCTGTTGAAGGCATATCTTTCTTTCCTAATCAATGGGGGCAATGGCAATTACCTGCCCCGGTTGCAATCTCATCGGGTCATCGATTTTGTTGATCTCCGCCAAGAAACGCCAGCGATTGGAATCACCGTATTCCTCAAATGCAATCCAATCCAGTGTCTCGCCCTGTTTGACCCGGCGGGTTTTATAACCAGGTTTACTGAGGGTGGTGGGATTCTGACCCGGGTAAACCCCCTCCTCAGCGGCCTGCAGGAAATCCACATTCATGGTAGACCTGACCGGTGTTCCATCGGGCAAGAACAGGGTAAATTTCTGGCTGATATTCGTTATAACTGCCTTGAACGACCACGCCTGCCCCCAGCGAAATTCGCATTGAGGCGGCCATCCTTTATTGCCCTTATCCTTATTATCCGTATTGATCAACATGAGCTTCCAGATTTTATCGGTGTATTGCTTGCGCACATCTTTGCCCGTCTCATAGGTATCAAAGAACAGCTCCATTTTCAATACCATGGCCTTTCCACCGCTGAACTCCACTTTGGGCACATTTTTCCCGGTGATCATTGCTGTTTGCCAGGTGTTCTTTTTGCTGAAGGTATATTCCTTCGGTCTGAACATACACTCCACCGCATCGTTGGTATCCAGATTAATGATCTGTGCTTTTTCCAGCCCACCCTGCTTTGCCATAGTTACCTCCCGGGACAGGTCTTATCGGTATCCCGCTCTTTCCTTTTCAACAGCAAGTCTTCGCTTGATGATGCTATATACTTCGCGAGCGAGAGCTTCCGGATTTTGTCCTTTCTCAGACTCGAATTCTTCTGTTGCTGAAACATCATCAAATGATTGCGAGCCCTCAGATCGATAAATATGATCCGAAGGCATATCACCCGCGACTCCGCCTTCAGACCCGGCCAACACCATCTCGGGACGCTCGAATTTCCTATGAATCATTTCGGGGGAAGCACTGCTCCCGGTAGTGTAAACCGTTTTCGGTTTCCGCAGTATTCTCTCGGGAGCGCCCGCAATTCCACCACTGAAATAATCCCCGGCTTCCTCGCGAGAGATCCCCTCCCCCGAGTATGGCATGAGCGGTAAGCCCCGCATTCCCACATCGGATGATGTGTCAGTAAATTCATCCGATATCTCAGACGAAGATGTAAAAGAATCTCCTTTATCGGGAAGATACTTCGCGCTCAGAACGCTAGCCAACCCGGTAACTGTCATTCCCTCGGATATCGATTCAGGCCCTGTAGCGCGCTGGACGAACGAAAGAGGTGTGGTTGTCATTTTAGTCGGCTGGTATTTTTCCGTGAGCATCCCGGCGAATTCTTCCCCTGACATACTGGCGGCTTCTTCGTCCGAACTCTTGCGCTGTATTGATATCCCTTCCCCCTGAAATTCTTCATTTGTAGTGGTGCCTGCCCCTTCAATTTGCGGGCCGTCCATTTCCATCTCCGGCTCGCTTTCATTGGGTCGAGGACTCCCCGGCTGGCGGGCCAGCGGCAGCGGCTGCTCTACTGAAGTAGAACCGATGATTCCTTCCGCTTGATACTTCTCGGCGATCTCTTTTGACAGACTTTCTCCTGCCTCAAGGGGAGTCCGCTCTTTTGAGCCAGCTTCCATTTCAGGCCCGGCTAATGCTGGTGAAGCCGGCACAGCCGCATCTTTATCAGTGGTATCAGTCACCGGGGCAGTCTGGCCCAACTCCGCAGCCAGACCCGGAACGGACGGTATCGAAGGGCCGGATTGTGCCTGTGCCCGGTCGATTTGATCCGGTTTGCCGGCAGACATCTCCGGTTTGTACAGCGGGAGTTCTTCCGATTCGACAGGTAGCTCTTCCGCGGGCCCACTCCACGCAGTCGGATTGAACTGTTTACGGGCAATGATTCCCTTAAACAAAACCTTTGGCACCATCAGTCGAGTTTCGCGGGCCGGGGTAAAGGAGCTCCCCAAACCAGGTTCGGGAGATGACTGCAATATATTATCTCTTAAAGTATCGGTCGGTTTCTCAACTTGCTCAATTTCCCCAGTCTCCTGAACCGGGGAAGCAGCAACTTCAAATTTATCACTACTTTCGGCAGGACGCGCTGTCTTACGAACGGGCAAGAATGGAATTCGGCTTGCGAGGGTAGAGATTGCATCCAGCCCCTTTCGATAAAGATTCCCCTGAGGTGACTCCCCTGGCAATTTGGAAGGTTCACTTTCGGGAGACAAGGCTTCCTGTTGCAAGGGTTGCCCTTGAACTCCCGGCTCAAGACCGGCCGGTATTCCGGCTGACTCAACCTCAGGTTTGCGCCGCAGGGTCATTGGAGAGCTTATCGGTTTGATTTCACCCCTCTCCCGGGCCGACTGGAAATCATCGAAAAACATGGGGGCGCTCTCTTCCGCTATTGCCGTTTCAGAGGATGAAATTCCCATGCTTTCCAGTATCGGTCCGGAGAAGGCAATGATCGGTGGATTCTGCGTCCGTGCCTGATGCGCCGAAACGAAGTTCGCAGCACTTCCCGGGGAAGGTTTCCGGCCAACCATTGCCGGAGCGCCGATTTCAGGCGCAACCACCCTCTGTGTGGCTGGGGAAGATTCATACTCCTCACCCGGCTCGATATAATCAGCGCCACCATCACCGAGGCGTTCTTTCCTGAACCATGCCATTTCAACCGGTTCGGTGGGAAACAGAGTCTTTTGCACTGAGCGTTGAATTCGATAGGCCAGCGCCCCGGCGCGGTTAACAACAGCATCATTCCACAGGGTTTTTTCGGATAGCTCACGTGCCAGAACAGGAATTCCTATTGGAGCAGAAGAAAGGGCACTAAAGGGCAACCGGCTACGCCCCTCAATTTTTTCTGCGAGGCCAAGGTGCCGTTCGATTATTCGTGAACCAAGCTCATTATCAGTCTCTGATTCCCGGTTCACCCTGTTCAATTGCTCGTCGTTATCGTTATTCATCTATCTATTGCGGAACTATACCTTCATGAACAAATTCGAGCGCCTCAATGGAAACAGCATTTTCAGCGGCCTTGAAGGATGGCCCGGTCCATTTTATCGGGTAGGCGTTTATGAGATTCCAGCGCCTGACTTCAGCGTTCGTTTGATCGTAAAGGATTATAGACATGTTCTTGCGTTCAATTTTCCCGTATGTCCCCTTTTCGAACCATTCCCATAATTCGTTGGTTGCGGTTACCCCGCTCTTGAGAGTAACATTGGGGAACTTCACCCGGCCGGGCAACTTGTGGGTGAAAAGGTTATTCCCCCCTTCCTGATACTCAAGTATCTCCAGTTGGACTTCCAGCCCCGAAACCTCGGTAAACTCCGCCATCACTATGGCACCGATTTCGACACCAAATTTGGCGGTGGCAAGGCCGTCGGTTCTTTTGCCTGTTTTTGTCATTGCTCTACTCCCGGCTGGCACAGGAACACGTGGTAACGGAATCCTACGGTCGCCGTTCTCGTTCCAACACCATATCTTTCACCATCAGGCGATATACCAGATCGGCTATTTTTTCCGGT
>Ga0180432_10001382_pt1 | contig 38605 bp, 31 predicted proteins | sample SS_ome_10_FD_132414 | JGI IMG/M metagenome (GOLD analysis project Ga0180432, IMG submission 132414) | Hypersaline lake sediment archaeal communities from the Salton Sea, California, USA - SS_1_MS_2 metaG | ecosystem: Environmental > Aquatic > Non-marine Saline and Alkaline > Hypersaline >... | reverse complement strand
GACACGACAACGCGAACAATCCTCAAACGGCTTGGCCTCAAGCCGCCCGGTTGGCGTATGTTTGTGCGTCTCGGCAACTTCAGCGCAAGAAACGCGATTTGGCTTCGCTTGTTTGAGGACTAGCACAAACACGGCAGCACTAATGTAAAACGCAACACAGGCCGCGCGCACCTTCGACTCGTGCTTCAGATACTCGTTGCGTACCCGTTCCGGGTCGGCCAGAAGTTCTGCTTCGGACGGGGCGGAACCGATGTCCGCCGTGGGAGAAGCGTACGGGTTTTCCTGCGTGTCCATCGATTGCACCCGGGCTGCAAAAGCCGGCCGAGAAGGTGTTACCGTCACGGATTAGTATAGCGGAAACTCTGCAGCGTGCGTAAAACGCACCACAACCGACTCCGGACGCCCCGCATAGTAGCCTCCGTCGGCCGGAATGCCGGACGCCCGGACAAAAGCCCCCGGCCGGCGCCAAAGCTCCTCATTGCTCAGCGAAGTAGAGACCATCACGGCTCTCCCGGTGCTGTTGGAATAACCTCGTATACCGTCGAGGATCTTCCGTGAAATCGGTTTTCCGGTCCACCGAGAAGTAATACACGGTATCGGAATCGTCGCCGTCTCCCTCGCCGAAGGCCATCTTCTCCATGTCGACCCAATCCCGCGAAACGCAATCCAAGAACGTGTTGGCCCCGAGGTCGTAGATGAAGGGGAGATCACCCGGCACAATGCGGGGCACGGTGTCATGGTCGGAGAAGAGTAGATCGAACACCTTCTCTTGAAGCCCTCGGATCAGATCCACACGAAACTGCTTCATTTCCTCGCCGAATTCCGAGATAACCGCAAGCCTGGGGCGACACATGGCGATCACGCGCGACGTGCCGATAATCCCCAGGTGGTTCGGATAGCACGCCGTGGCCGGATCGCGGGCGGCGTCCTGTTGGAGTTCCCTATCACGGATCGACCCGATATGTACGATCATCACGTCGATTGCTTCCCCGTCCGCAGCCAGATAATGATGCCAAACTTCCGATTTCGCGTCCTTCGTGTCAGGAACCAGGTCGGGCAGATCCTGCTTAAGGGGGAATAGACCGGTGTCGCTGGTCAGAAGAATCCGTCGTGGTTGGTTTTCGATATCGAGCGTAAACAAAAGCCCCACGGCCTGATCGCGGGCGAACACCTCGTCGTGGTATGCGGGCAAGACGCGAAACCGGCCACCGCCGAGCAGTTCGAATTCCCCGCCCGGATTGAGCGTGTACAGGTGTTCCGAAAAACCGCCCTCCTTCAGATCCAGCAGACCGGCGAATTTTCGGAACGATCCGTTGTTGACGAAGAAACGGACCTTCTTCGACGGACCTTTTTCGTCTTTTTTGCGTTTCTCGTTGAACTCGTGCAGCAACGTCCGCAGGGCCTCGAAATCGTTCGTGTGATCGTTATGGGCGTGCGTGAGAATCACGTTGTCGATGTCGCAAAGCCGGCACCCGGCCTGGCTGAAGTTCTCGATGAAGTTGTAGCCCGGATCGACAACGGTGCCGTGCCCGTTGTGCCACAAGAAATATCCCCCGCCTGGGTTCCGTTCGTCTTCGTTGCCGGTAGGAATGGCCGGCGTGTACGAATTCCATTTCCTCAGCACCAGCAGGAGTGAACGCCCGTCGGCGAGACACGACGACGGCTCGAGGAATTTTTGTCGGGCCTGCTCGCCCTCCGCCTTTTTTTCCCGGTACTCATCTGCTTTATCACCGAATGCGCCCCGAAGAAAGCCGATGAACGCGGAAAGTTCGCCAAGGACATCTTCGGGCGTTTCTGCGGCCGGTTCATCCTCGGGGAACAACGTCTGCCACTCCTCGTCCGCATCGCGGCCCGCAATCTTGCAGAATGCGTTGAAGTCCGAACGCCGTTCCTCAGGAGCAAGTGTCGCGGCCTTCGCAATCTTCTCCATCGCGGCATCAAGGTGCTTCCGTTTGAGTTCCGACACTGCCCAGTTACGGTAAGCCATCGCGTCTTCCGGGTTTGCCTTCAGAGCCTTGTCGAACCACTCGATGGCCGCGTCCTCCTCCCCCTTGTTCGAAAGCGAGACGGCCCTTTGCCGCATCGCGTTGTAATCCTTGGGATTGATTTCCAAGGCCTTGTCGAACCATTCCATGGCCGCGTCCTCGTCCCCCTTCTTCGAAAGGGAGACGCCTCGGTTCCGCATCGCGTCGTAATCCTTGGGATTGATTTCCAAGGCCTTGTCGAACCACTCGATGGACGCGTCCAAGTCTCCCGTTTTGCCAATCGCGACGCCCCTCTCACGCATCACGTCGTAATCCTTGGGATTGATTTTCAAGGCTCTATCGAACCACTCGATGGCCGCGTCCTCGTCCCCCATGTTCGAAAGCGAGACGGCCCTGTTCCCCATCGCGATCGAATCCTTCGGGTTGATTTCCAGGGCCTTGTCGTACCACTCGATGGCCGCGTCCTCGTCCCCCTTGTTCGAAAGCGAGACGCCCCTTTGCCGCATCGCGTCGGAATCCTTGGGATTGATTTTCAAGGCCTTGTCGTACCATTCGATGGCCCCGTCCTCGTCCCCCTTCTTCGAAAGCGCGACGCCCCTGCTTCGCATCGCGTTGTAATCCTTGGGATTGATTTTCAAGGCCTTGTCGAACCACTCGATGGCCGCGTCCAAGTCACCCTTCTGCGAAAGCGAGACGCCCCGGTTCCGCATCGCGCGGTAATCCTTGGGATTGATCTTCAGGGCCTTGTCGCACCACTCGATAGACGCGTCGGAGTCTCCCCTCTTGCCAATCGCGGCACCCCTCTCCCGCATCGCGATCGAATCCTTGGGGTTGATTTCCAAGGCCTTGTCGAACCACTCGATAGACCCGTCCAAGTCTCCCCTGTTGCCAATCGCGACGCCCCTCTCCCGCATCGCGTCGTAATCCTTGGGATCAATTTCCAAGGCATTGTCGAACCACTCGATGGCCCCGTCCTCGTCCCCCTTCTTCGAAAGCGCGACGCCCCTGTTTCGCATCGCGATCGAATCGTTCGGGTTGATTTCCAGGGCCTTGTCGAACCACTCGATGGCCGCGTCGAAGTCACCCTTGTTCGAAAGCGCGGCGCCCCTCTCCCGCATCGCATCGTAATTCTTCGGATTGATTTCCAAACCCTTGTCGTACCACTCGATGGCCGTGTCTAAGTCGCCCTTCTTTGTAAGCGAGACGCCCGTGTTGCGCATCGCGTCGTAATCCTTGGGATCAATTTCCAAGGCCTTGTCGTACCACACGATGGCCGCGTCCTCGTCCCCCTTCAGACTGTGATAGGCACCCATGGTCCGAAAAAGAAATGCGTCGGGCGGCAGGCCCTCTTGTTCCAGCCAACTTATACCACGCTGAAGCAATGCGATTTGACGTGGGTAGTCGGGCTCGCTGTAATTGAGAATCTCGGCTTCAAACAACGTTTGGTAGTCTTCGTCGCCGTGGGCCGACGCCGCGGTCAGATTCTCGCGCAGAACCTCCAGGGCTTCCTCGCATTTACCAGATGCCGCCAGCTTATCCGCACGACGGCTTGCGTTACGATACTGCTCCAGCCGAGCATTACGAGCGTTGGTCATAGGGCTACTCCCGGCATTCCCCTTAACTGCACAGTAAAGGGGTCGTAAAGGTATAGAACGAATTCGCAACGAATTCGGGGGACACAATACTTACTTTTTCCGGTGACAGCCATGGATCTTCCCCCGATTTGCCGTCGCCAATGCTGCCGCACGTTCCAGACACACGGGGTCATTCTACCCCCCGACCGCCCCAGCGTCCATGAGTTGTCAAGGCTTTTCGGCCCCTTTTTGGCGTTTGGCAATTCGTGCCAAGATCATGACCGATTGTCACGAAAGATGTCAACGGCGGGTTTCCGCCCATCGACGCTGGAGGCGACCCGGCGCTGGGGAGTGGAGAGTCGAGGGTGGAGAGTCGAGAGTCGAGAGATCCGAACTGTTGGCTTTCGATTCCGATCCTTCCAGCCCGCAACGGGCGATGGCCAATGAGCGTCTTCCTAGCCCGATTGATCGGGCTTTCCGCCGGAGGCGGGGAATAGCGAATTTGGAAGTGGGAACGGGGAAGTCGGAAGTGGGAAGTGGGAATGGGGAAGTGGGAATGGGGAAGTGGGAAGTGGGAAGTCGGAAGTGGGAATTCGATATTCGACATTCTGAATTCGAAACCCCATCCCCGCTCCCCTCATCTCCCCAACCCCCCGCCCGGAACCCCTGGGCGTCTTGCCAGCCCGATTGATCGGGCTTTCCGCCGTAGGCGGTCGTAGGCCCGACGTTTACGTCGGGTTGGGATGGACCCCGGTTGCGGTAACCTGAGCCCCGTTTACGGGGCTTCTCGCTGTCGGGCTTCAGCCGTGTCGCGAATGGGCCGAGGCCCGCCGTGGTCGAGAACCCCCGTGAACGGGGCTGAGATTTCAGGGTTGTGTGGGCGATCCGCATCACCCGGCGTAAACGCCGGGCCTAATACCGGCTGACGCCGGGAACGGGCGTAAACGCCCGTACAGACGCCCACCGCGGCGTCAACGGAGAAAGACGGAGGTGGGACGTGGGAAGTCCGAAGCGGGAAGAGATTTCGGGGTTCAGATTTGGGATTTCGAGGAGTCCAGAGTCCAGGCTTGAGAGTCGAAGGTCGAGAGTTGCAGCGGGATCAGCCGGCGACGAAGATCACAGGCAGGACGGCCGCGGCGAGTATCAACAGTAGCAAGACCAGGAAGACGATCGCCAGCCACGAGCGGTAGCGGATGTGCGGCGTCTGGCGGATGACCTCCTTGTATTCGTCCGAGAAGACGAACCGCCCCTTCTTGCTCACAACCAGATAGAGAATGTATGCGTTGATGATGGTGCCGATGGGGATGTACAACATCCCGATGCCCGCAAGAATCGCCACGGGAATCCGGACCCGCGGATTGAGCTTTTGCAGCCCCCAGCCGAGTAGAATGAAAAACACCGTGAGCACACCGAAGATGAGCGACGTAACGATCCCCCCCACAATGTTCGCCACGCCGCCACTTGCGACTACACCGAACATCCCGAGGGTCATCAGCGCGGTGCCAAACGCGCCGAGATAGTACAGCGAGCCGATCGACTGGACCGACACCTCGTGGTTCAGATACCGCTTCCGGGTCAGCTCGACAGGCGTCAACGGCGGCGGGCCGATATCGGCCATCGGCGATGCGTACGGGTTCTCTTGAGGGTCCATCGATTGTGCCGCGCCGGGAGAATCGGTGCGTAACGAGTCGTTGCCCTTGCTCAGTAGCATATCCGAAACGCGGCGTAAACAATAGCCCTTGGCACATGACGGGGTACGGATTCTGTGGGAATCGACGAGAACGATGGAAGCGATCGTTTACCCCCGCACGCAGCGCGGGGGCTTTGCTTCCCAAACGCCAAGCCCCCAAATCCCAAATCCCCATCCCGGCGGCGGGGCATAACCTGCTCGACTACGATGCTACGCCCCCTAACGTGATTATCGCAATACAGCCGTACATTTCCGGCTGAAATCCTCCAATGGCAAATGTTCCTGGCCCCACGTGGTCGCTACTGCCTTTACATCGTCGGCCGAAATCGTATACTTGTTTCTCGAACGCACGGCTCCCTCCTTGAAATGACCGGTTGGAAAAAAGTCATTTGTAAGAGGAGCCTTGTGTTCACCTATACCAATCTGTGCCAGGCTTTGTCTCAAAACGTGTCCGAACGGGTTGTACGACGGGCTTCCAAGCCCGTCGCTTCCACCGAAACGGAACTTCTCAACGGGCTTGGAAGCCCGTCGTACGGGTTTTGAGACAACGCCCAGCAGTGCTGCCACCCATCACACAAATTTGGAACTACTGAGATTACAATTTCCTCTCCCCCCGTGAGCCCTCAATCCCCACCCCCGAACCCTCTCGTCGACCGGTACGGCCGCGTCCATGCCGACCTGCGCATCTCGGTCACCGACCGCTGCAATCTTCGGTGTACGTATTGCATGCCGGCCGGGGGAGTCGAGTTCCGCCCCCACGGCGAAATGCTTTCCTACGAGGAAATCGAACGCTTCGTCCGGGCGGGGGCTTCCTTGGGAATCGGCAAAGTGCGATTGACCGGCGGCGAACCGCTCGTCCGCAAGGGGATCGTCCGTCTCGTGCAGATGCTCGTGGCCGTTCCGGGCATCGACGAGGTGGCCATGACCACCAACGGCATTCTGCTCGACCAATTCGCCGAACCGCTGAAAGCCGCCGGACTCGGGCGGTTGAACATCAGTCTCGATACGCTCGACCGCGAGAAGTTCGTGCAGATCGCCCGGCACGACGAACTCGGTCGCGTATTGGGAGGGATCGCCGCGGTGAGGGCAGCCGGGTTCGAGAATATCAAGCTCAACACGCTGGCCATTCGCGGCGTGACGGAAGACGACGTGGTCCCGCTCGCCCGCTATGCCCTCGAGCACGGCCATGAGCTGCGATTCATCGAGTTCATGCCGGCCGACGGCGACCAGCAGTGGCAGCCGGAGCGGGTTCTACCCGGTGAAGAAATCCTGGAAATCCTTGCCCGCGAAATCGGGCCGCTGGAGCCGATTTCACAAGATGGATCACACGCCCCCGCCACGACCTACCGCTTTGCCGACGGCGGCGGGCGGATCGGCGTCATCCCCTCGGTCAGCGAACCGTTCTGCAAGAGGTGCGACCGGCTGCGGCTGACGGCCGACGGCAACTTGCACAACTGCCTCTTTTCGGCTCAGAAATGGGACGCCCGATCCCTGCTCCGCTCGGGTGCCGCGGAAGGAGCGTTGGCCGAACTGATCCGGGCGGCCGTCCGCGACAAGCACGAAGCCCGCGGCAACGACGACGGCGAATTGAGCCGCTGCGGCCGGCCGATGCACCAGATCGGGGGCTGAGATGTCGACGTCCAAAAGGCCATCCCAAAAGCCGTCCAAGAAGCCCTGGTATCGCGACGGCCTGAGATTCGAGTGTACCGGTTGCGGCAATTGCTGTACGGGCGCCCCCGGCTACGTTTGGCTCAACAAGACCGAGATCGAGGCCATCGCCGCGCTGTTTCAGATGGACGTCGACGCGTTCGAGAAGCAATACGTCCGCAAGGTGGGCATCCGCAAGAGCCTCGTCGAGTTTCCCAACGGCGATTGCGTCTTTTTTGACAACGAGGGCCGCCGTTGCCGGATCTACACCGCCCGACCGCGGCAGTGCCGCACGTGGCCCTTCTGGGACTCGAATCTCCGCACGGCGGAAACCTGGGCTGAAATGAGCAAATCATGCCCCGGGGCAAACCGCGGGCCGCTCGTGGCCCTCGAAGAGATCCGGGAGAAAATCGCGGTGCTGAAGGTCTAACAAGCCCGCCGCCACATCCCGCCGCCCGCCGAACGACCTTGGCGATTGAACTGCGATGTGCTCTTTTTTGAATCTAACGCCGGAGTTATGTCACGGCTTGTTCTTACCGCGGCGCACAAGTAGACAGACGATGATGCCCATCAACAGCAACGCGCCTACCCCGCCAATTGTCTTTGAAAGATTATGCAGGTCGATGTGGCCATTTTGTCTTCGACCGTCGCTCCCGGCGCGACCGGTGTCACTATTCGGATTCACTGCCTTGATATCGATGGAGTTCACGAACGTATTTATGGTTGTTTCGTCGATTGGGGCATCCCCAACGTTCGCCGCCATCACTTTGTATACGTTCGCATTGTATTGTACCATCGCTTGCGTGATCTGAATATTCACGCCGTGAGCGGAGCCCTTGGCGGTCATGAGCCAAATCTCATGGCCGTTCTTCACCACCGAAGACGAGGCCGTGATGGTTCCGCCAATCTCTTCGGCAAACCCCTCTTCGGCTGATGAACGAACAAGCTTGATGTGTGAAGGTATTGCAATCTTTATGACGCCAAGTCTGAGCATTCCATCGTTCGACACCCAAAGGACCATAAACGGTTTGGGGGGATCATCAACTTGCTGGAAATCAGCAGCATCCGGCGCCGTGACGACGATTACCCCGTCGGGAGAAGTCCATTCACCGGCAAGAGCCCCGGCAGCGCTTAGGGCAACAGCTAATGACGCAATGACCGAGATTCGAAGGATATCCATGGCGTTTGTTCGTTGCGACATAACCATTTGGCAGGGAGCGGTCCATTCCCCCGAGCGAGAAGCCCACAATAACCCAATAGGGTACCTTCGGCGAACGATGTCATCAAGCGTTGGGCCTGGAATCTCGGGGAGTATGTTCGCAGGGCGCGGATAGTGGATCGCCGCAACCAAGAGTGTCTTCTTCCGCGCGTTGCAAAACGAAAAACCGGCCTCTTTCCTAGCAACGTGCCAGCCGTTCCCGTTCGAGGTCGGATTTGGCAAAAGGAGATAAAGAATGGTTGGATAAGGTGGGGGGAATGGGTCATGATTGTCGATAGACGAGAACGTGTAGAACCAGCTTTGATGATCCCCCCATGATTGGAACTCCGATGAACTGCACAACGCCACGATATTTGTTGTATGCCCGGGCTGACCGCCATGCCCCGGGCTCCTGGCAATTCACGCTTCGATCTCCCGATGGTTCGGAAGAATTGGAAGCGGCCGACGTGGAACCGAAGGTCCGCGGCGACCGCCTCGATTTGCTCACGCTCGTCCGTGCACTCGAATCGCTGGATCAGCCTTCGCAGATCGCGCTGGTCGGGTGTAGCCGGTACATCCGCCAAGGGATCGAGCACGGGCTATCCGAGTGGCGAGAGAACGGATGGCGTTGGGAGTTCTTTGGGGACATGGTACCGGTGAGAAATGGGGACCTCTGGCAGAGGCTCGATCGTGCGTTGCGGTTTCATCGGGTCGGATGTTGCCGGCGCCGCTTCGATCCCCCACATGCGAAACCGGTTCGAGCGGACGAAAATCGGGGGGAAAATATGGAATCGGCGATTCGCGTCGCGGATCACGATTGGGTAAAATATGAGAAGTCCTCGGTGTCGGGTGGTTTGCGGCGATTGGCTGCCATGCTCAACCTGCGGGACCATCGCGTAGTTCGATGGTGGGTTGGCTTGCTGTCATTCGGCTGGACGGCTCGAAATGGGGGCGCGAGGCTCCTGGGCAAGACCGCTTAGCCGAGGAAACTGGAGAAAACCTGCAAGGAGGTGTGTGTGGATACCACGACTGGTTTGGAGAATATTGGTCAACTCATTGAAGGAAGGCACAAGAACCCGTTCGAGCTGTTGGGGCCGCACGAGGTGAACCGGTCGGGGCGCCGGGTGTTGGCGGTTCGGGCGTTTTTGCCCGACTCGACACAGGCGTGGGTGGTCGACCCGTCCCATGGAGGGCCCTCGCGGCCGATGCAGCGAATTCATCCGGCGGGTTTATTCGAGGCGATTTGCCCCTGCCGCGGCGAGAACGGATCGTCAAGGTACATGATCCGAGCAGCCGACCGGGAAGGTAACCAGAGCATCATGCACGACCCCTACTCGTTTCCACAACTGCTGACCGACTACGACCTGCACCTGTTGAACGAAGGCACGCACTGGAGGTGCTACGACCGGTTGGGTGCGCAATTGCGGACGATCGACGGGGTCGACGGCGTGAATTTCGCAGTCTGGGCGCCCAACGCGACCAGCATCAGTGTGATCGGCGACTTCAACGCCTGGGACAGCCGCAAGCACCCCATGCGGAAGCACATCCCGAGCGGGTTCTGGGAGTTGTTCGTTCCCGGATTGTGTGAGGGAACCATCTACAAGTTCCTGGTCCGCCATTACGATCGGGCGTTCGAGAAGTCCGATCCGTTCGGGTTCGCCTCGGAAGTACCGCCCCGGACGGCGTCGCAAGTGGTCGACCTGAACCGCTATCACTGGCACGACGGCAAGTGGCTCGGACGCCGCAAGGAAACGAACTGGTTGGAAGAGCCGCTTTCATTTTACGAGGTCCACCTCGGAAGCTGGAAGCGACCGGGCGACGACCCGAACAAATGGTTGAGCTATCGTGAGTTGGCCCACCAGTTGGTCGACTACTGCAAGGAGATGAACTACACGCACATCGAGTTGCTGCCGGTGGCCGAGCACCCGTTCTCCGGGAGTTGGGGATATCAGACGATCGGGTATTATGCGGTGACCAGCCGTTACGGAACGCCGCACGACTTCATGTACTTCGTCGATCTTTGTCACCAGAACGACATCGGCGTACTTCTCGACTGGGTCCCGGCCCATTTCCCGCGCGACGGCCACGGTTTGCACCAGTTCGACGGAACGCCGCTCTACGAGCATGCCGATCCCCGGCAGGGAGAACATCGCGACTGGGGAACACTCATCTTCAACTACGGCCGGCACGAAGTCCGCAACTACTTGATCTCCAACGCGTTGTTCTGGTTCGACAAGTATCATATCGACGGGATCCGCGTCGACGCGGTCGCGTCGATGCTTTATCTCGACTACAGCCGCCAGGACGGCGACTGGCTGCCGAACGAGTTCGGCGGCCGCGAGAATCTTGCTGCGATCGGATTTCTCAAGCAACTGAACGAGGAATCGCACCTGCAATACCCGGGTGTATTGACGGTCGCGGAGGAATCGACCGCTTGGCCCGCCGTTTCCCGCCCCACTTATATGGGCGGATTGGGGTTTAGCTTGAAGTGGAATATGGGCTGGATGAACGACACCATCGGCTACATGCGGCACGAGCCGATTCACCGCAAGTATCACCACGACGAGCTGACCTTCAGCCTGATCTATGCATTTCACGAAAACTTCGTCCTGCCGCTCTCGCACGACGAAGTCGTCCACATGAAGGGTTCGATCCTGGATCAGGCACCGGGCGACCTGTGGCAGAAGTTTGCCAATCTGCGGCTGCTGTACAGCTTCATGTGGACACATCCCGGCAAGAAGCTGATCTTCATGGGAAGCGATTTCGGCCAATGGAATGAATGGGACTACGACGCCAGTCTGCAATGGGATCTCATGCAGTGGGGGTCTCACCAAGGGCTCAGGAAGTGCGTCTCCGATCTGAACCGGCTCTACCGCCGGGAGAAGGCCCTGCACGAACTCGACTTCGACGGGGCGGGCTTCGAGTGGATCGATTGCCACAACTACGACGAATCGACCTTCAGTTTCATTCGCCGGGCCAAGGACCGCTCCGATTATCTGGTCGTCGGCTCCAATTTCACGCCGGTCCCCCGCGAATCCCATCTGTTGGGCGTGCCCGAGGTGTGCCGGTACGAGGAGATATTCAACAGCGATTCGTCGTACTACGCGGGGAGCAATATGGGCAACGGGTCCGGAGTGATGGCCACGGCCGCCGGCAGCCATGGCCGCCCCGCGTCGATTCAAGTAACACTCCCCCCGTTGGCGACCGTCGTATTCAAACCGCGCCGCAAGTGAGCAACGACGCACATTTGGTCGAGAATCTAGCGAAACCTGTTAAATGAGGTAAGGGTTCTCGCGGTTTGCCGGGCGGTGTTGACGACTTTGTTATCGGGTCTTTGAGCAAACGAACCCGGTTCGAACGCGCCGCCATCTGCGATGTGCTGCCCCAAACCCGCCGGAGGGCACCTTGGCGATGAAGTCAAGTTTTGGTTCCGGTAGTTACTTGATGTTACGCCGCATTTCTTGCTCAAACGGTGTCTTGGCGTCTTTCGAGGCGATTTTTTGGCAAAGAAATTGGTTAATTGGAAAAAATTTTCGGCCGATGGTCCGACCGAAATCCGGCTGTCTCGAATCACCCGGATAGGTGTCGGGATCCTTGGTCGCCGCAATCCCTCGGGGCCGATGGGCACACTCTGGTTACTGTTCGTCCGACCGATGTCTTGCGACAGGAAATCATCACGATGACAAGTGGAACGCGCGGCGTGCTCAAGGACGGGAAAACGTGCTGGCGACCGAACGAGTTGCGGCGGTTCGGGCGCATTTGTTGGCCGACGTTTCTTGCATCGAGGCCGATCCCCGACGGTTATCGCGCCGAAAGACTGTTGCTTCGAATGTGCTCCTAAGTGCTTTTGCAGCAACAGGTTATGGCGAGCTGCAGAAGGAGCGAATCGAGAACCGCGACCTCTGCTGAATGATGAGTCTCTTCGTTCGGCACGGAATCGGTACTGTTCGTGAAGCATCTTATTGCGAGGTTTCTCAGCACGATTGAGAGGGGGTGCCACGCGTGATCGGATCGCATCGACGCCCTCTTGACACAACGGATGCGCGCGGCAAAAAGTGGGTGCCAACCTGGTGGAAGGTCCCGGTGCTCAGCAATGCGAGGAGGAGACCGGCAATCGCATCGTCGAACCGAGTTCACTTGAGTTTGGAGTGATGATTTTGCCTTGCGAAGTAGGGCGGAACCGAAAAAAATTTCCCCGCAGGGCGGGAATTGTACTTGCATCGATTCCTGAAATAAGTACGATCATGGAAACCTGAAGCCTCTAATTGGGTTTTGGGGAGTTGAAGGTCCTGGTGAAGGAAGGAGTTTCAGCTCAGAGGATGGAAACGAACGACGGCAGGTTTTCGGTGCCATTTGCACCTGAGAACAGGAAGCCTGGAAGTTCGTTGTCTTGTTTCTTCGGCGATATTTTGGCCGAATTTCGGTCCCAGCCCGAATTTCGACGGATATCGCCCAACTCGTACTTAAGGAGGACGCGAGGTGGCCAAGAAAAAGAAGAAGGCTAAGAAGAAGGCCAAGAAGAAGGCGCCCAAGAAGAAGACCAAGAAGAAGACCAAGAAGAAGGCGCCCAAGAAGAAGGCCAAGAAAAAGGCCAAGCGGAAGAAGGCCAAAAAGAAGAAGTAGACCTTCTTTCCATTCCATTGCTACGACGAGAAAGAGACGCCCGGCACAATTGACCGGGCGTTTCTAGCTTCTTGATGCCCCACTGTTGTGGGGAAAGGTGCTCAGAGCGTCTTTGCCAGTTCGGCCGTTTCGCTTCTTTCGACGTGGATTACCCGGTGACGGTCGCCTTGTTGAATGCCGATTTCCCCCCCCGTGAGGTCTTTGGGGCGGGACCAACGCAGGACCAAGGCCCCGGCAAACGCCAAGGCCGGTTCGTCGAACCGTCCAAGGAGGAGAGCGTTTGGGCCGCGGAAATCTCGAGGCGTCAAGAGGACTGATGCTCGCGCATCCTGCCGGGCGGCAAACGACGCCAGAACTGCATTGTCGTCCGCGTTGCGCCCCAGCACCACTTTTGTCGTCCGGTCGAAGCGAACGTGTCGCCCGGACTTGAGCAATTCGAAGTCCCATCGGGTGGCGTCAGGGTGACATTGCAGCAAGTCGTACACGCGACGCGCAAACGAGGGTTCGGTCAGCATGCACCCGGTCGACGGCGTTGGAAGTTTGGGGACCTGCAACGCTTTACCCAGCTCGATTACTTCTCGCCGGCCCCGCCCCTGGAGGGCATAAAGCTTCTCGCGGTCGACCAACCCTTCTTGTTCGGGAACAGTCGGTGGGAGGAGTCTGGCCGACAAGGGACGCAACAGCCGCCCGTGCATCCCCGACCGGCGCTCGATGATTCCCAAATGTTGACGCTGCTGGCTCATGGGACGCTGGCCGAGGATTTCGCCGGTGGCCACCAGGCAAGCACCGATTTCTTCCATGAATCGTCCGGCCGTCTCGACCATGTGGATACGGCAGTCGACACAAGGGTTGGCTCCTCTGCCATATCCGTACAGAGGATTGCGAATCACTTCGAGGTAGTTGTCTTCAACGGGGAGCACGGTCAACCGGGCACCCATGGCTGCGGCGGCTTCCGCTGAAGCAAGCTGACAACAGGTGTAGATGGTGCGGATATTCAGCGCTTCGATCTCGAAGCCTTGAAGCTGCAGGATGCGGACGGCCAACATGCTGTCAAGACCACCCGAAAAAAGAACGACGGCACTGGGCATCGGTCAGTCATCCGACGGGAAGGGCGCCACTTCACCTTTGATTTCGCTTAGCGCGTTTCGGGCAGCGCGTTGCTCGGCTTCCTTCTTGTTTCGTCCCCATGCGGCCTGGAACCGGTTGTTGCCGATCTGGGCAGCGATCTTGAAGCATTTGCTGTGGTCCGGCCCCTTCTCGTCCAGCAACTGGTAGGAGGGCGTCGTGCCGTGTTCCCGCTGGGCCAACTGTTGCAAGAGCGACTTGTAATTGCTGGCGGATTCGCCTTCAGCGGCCAGCTCGATTTCGGGAATAATGCGAGGCAGAAGGAATTTTTGAACCGCATCGTCCCCCCCGTCGAGGTAGATGGCCGCGACCAACGACTCGAACACGTCGGCCAGAAGCGAAGTCGGTATGCTCGGATGGGTAGCCATCCCCTTGCCCAAAATCAGAAACCTCTCCATGTTCAGCAGACCGCTGAGCTTGGCGCAAGTCTGCCGGCTGACGACGACCGATTTGATCTTCGTGAGATCGCCTTCAAGATACTCGGGGTATTTGTGGAAGAGTTGCTCGCAGACGATGGCCCCAAGAATGGCGTCGCCAAGGAATTCGAGCCGCTCGTTCGAGGCGAGCCGGTGGTCAGCCCCTGAGGCGTGAGTCAGGGCCGCATGGAGTAGGCCCTTGTCGGAAAAAACGTAGCCCAACTGTCGCTCACATTCCTCCAAACTGGGCAGCAACGTTGCATCGAAATCGCTCTGGGCGTTGGAAGACATGGAAAACCCGCCTCGAGGAGCCTCGTATGAGGCCAAATACCGGCTTATTGGCATAAAATAAACCATAGCAGCGGCTTCTGTCAATCCGCAATGGGTTATTGGGGCGGTTTGACGGGCTGCCGGGGTGGAAATCCCCTTGCCCGGCCGGTTGTCGTGCGGGAAAATGAAGGGGGTTTTCCAGCGGGCTGTTGGCTCCGACCAGGTGCCGAACCTGCGGCAGAACAGGTCCGTAATAGAAAAATGCGAAAATGCGGGGTCTTTCGAGAGGAGCATGGTGAGATGAAAGACGTGAAGAATCGCTGCTGGCTGATTGCGATTACACTAATCGTGGGGATCACGTGCGGGATAGTCTGGCGCGGGGCCACGGGACAGGACCAATTCCCCTCGGCTGCGGCCGATCGCAACGGTGTGGAAAAGGCCCAGAGCCTTTCCAGGGCCTTTCGTGCGGCAGCCAAGCGTGTGATTCCCACCGTGGTGAAGATCAAGACGACCGTCAAGTCCGTGCGCGGTGAGGAAAACCGAGTGCCCGGGGAAAACCCCTTCAAGGACACGCCGTTCGAGGACTTCTTTCGCGACGATGTTCCCGGCTTCCGATTGCACCCCCGGATTCCACAGCGCCGGGGGATCGGCTCCGGGGTGATCGTCGATCCCGGCGGAATCATCTTGACAAACAATCATGTTGTCGAGGGGGCCGATGAAGTCCTGGTCGAGTTGGCCGATGGGCGGCAGTTCAAAGCGACCGACATCAAGAACGACGAGCAGACCGACTTGGCCGTGTTGCGCATCCCGGCGAAGGGGCTGCCCGCAGCCGCCTTGGGCGACTCCGATGCCATGGAAATCGGCGATTGGGTCATCGCGGTCGGCAATCCGTTTGAATTGGAAGTGAGTGTCAGTGCCGGCATCATCAGCGGCAAGGGGCGCCCGCTGGCCGCCGCCCAGCGGACGAACTTCCTGCAAACCGACGCCGCCATCAATCCCGGCAACTCCGGCGGGCCCTTGGTCAACCTCGATGGCCAGGTGATTGGGATCAATACGGCGATTGCCTCCAGCACCGGCGGGTACCAGGGCGTCGGCTTTGCCATTCCGATCAATCTGGCCAAATGGGTAACCGGACAACTCGTCAAGAGCGGCAGCGTGCAGCGTGCGTACCTCGGCGTGGGTATTGGTGAGATCAATGCCCGGGTCGCCCGCGCGCTCGGAATCGAGCACAATCGCGGAGTGCTGGTCTCGGAAGTCCTTCCGAACACGCCGGCCGCCGCAGCCGGATTCCGCGAAGGCGATGTCATTCTCTCCTTCGCCGGGCGCAAAGTGAACGGCCCGCGACAGTTGCAGGAAATCGTCGAGCGGTCACCCGTCGGGTCGAAGCAGAAAGTCGAGATCCTCCGCGACAGAAAGAGGCAGACGCTGACGGTCGTGGTCAGGCCGCTGCCCGGCGATCTCGCGGCGCCGAGCCGTTCCTCCCGCGGGAACGATCCCGGGACGGACGATTCGCCGGCCTACTACAACAAGGAATTGGGGCTGGGAATCGGTGATCTGACCGCGCCGTTGGCCGAGCGCCTCGGTTACAAGGGCTTCTCAGGCGTGCTGGTTACCCAAGTGGAGCGGGACGGCATGGCAGCGTTGGCCGGAATTCGCGAAGGGATGCTCATTCTCCGGGTCGGGAGAAAACCGGTCGGTTCGGTGGAGCAGTTCAAGGCGGCACTGAAGGGTAAATCCCTGGAAAAAGGCATCCTTCTGTTGGTGCGGATTGAAAACGGCAACCGGTTCGTAGTCCTTCAGAAATCTTGACACGCCGATCCCTTCCGGCCATACTCGATAGATTCACGAGACGTCGATGCCCTCGACGGTGACGACGGAAGCAACGTGTCAAGGAAAGGTGCTGCGATGCCCAACACGCTCTATCTGCCCGAACTCCGCGAAATGCTGGCCGAGAACGACGCCGACGGCCTGCGCGAGTTCTGCACCGCGTTGCACGCTGCGCGGACCGCGGAATTCATGGAGGGGCTCTCGGCCCAGGAGTCGTGGGCGGTCTTGCAACACGCCAAGATGCCGCTTCGCACCGAAATATTCGGCTTCCTCGACGAGACGAAGCAACTCGAGATGATCGAAACGCTCGCGCGCCAGGAGATCGCCGAGTTTGTCGGGCACTTGCCGCCCGACGATAGGGTAGACCTGCTTGCCAACGTGCGGCCCTGGATCGTCGACGAGCTGATGCCGCTGATCCCCACCGACGAGCGGCGCGACATCCAGCGGCTCAGTGCCTATCCCGAAGATACCGCCGGCGCCGTCATGACCACCGAGTTTGCCCGGGTCAGTGAAGATCTCACGGTCGGGCAAGCCCAGAAGAGAATTGCCGAACAGGCGGAGGAACTCGAGACCATCTACTACCTGTACGTGGTCGACGAAGAAGACCATCTCCGGGGCCTGCTCTCGTTTCGGCAGTTGGTTTCTGCCATGGGAAAACCGGATACCCAAATCGGCGACCTCATGGAACGCGACCTGGTTACCGTCAACGTGGCCGACGACCAGGAGGAAGTGGCCGAGAAGGTCGCCCGATACGACCTGCTGGCCATCCCCGTCGTCGACGATGAGCATCACATGCTCGGTATCATCACCCATGACGACATCATCGACGTGATGCGCGAGGAAGCAGTGGAGGACGCCTACCGCAGTGCGGCGGTTGCGCCACTCGATGAAGGCTACCTCGAAACGCACCTTCTCACGCTCACCTGGAAACGGGGGATCTGGTTGACCATCCTGTTCTTCGGCGCAATGCTGACCGCCCTGGCCTTGCGCGAGTACGAATCCGTGATCGAAAGCTACGTGTGGCTGGTGCTGTTCATTCCGCTGGTGATTTCGACGGGCGGAAACATGGGCAACCAGTCGGCAACGTTGATTATCACGGCGCTTTCGACCGCCGACATTGCGTTGGGTGATTGGTGGCGCGTGGTTCGGCGGGAACTGCTGATGGGGCTTCTCTTGGGCGGTTTCCTGGCCGTGGTGGGGTATTTCTGCGCCTTGCCGGCCGCACCCCTCCCCTGGTGGCCGACTAGGTTGTTGACGGCAATGGTCATCCCTGTAACCATCTTGCTGGTCATTCTCTGCGGAACGTTGCTTGGCGCCGTGTTGCCGCTGCTGTTCCGGCGGCTCGGCCTCGATCCCGCTTTTATGAGCAACCCCTTCGTTGCGGGGCTGATCGACCTGGTTGGGATCATCATCTACATGAACGTGGCCTTGGCATTGTTGCCATCGCAATCCGGCGGTCTTTAGGGCAGCAACCGTTCGCCGTGCCGCTGCCGTGGTGGAAATTTTGGCCCTTTTGTCTGCGAAGACTGGAGAGATGGGCAAAATTTGCCGATTATTCGAGACGTGCAGACGGTGCGCTCAATGTCTGGCGTGTGCGCCCTGCCGAAAATGATTCAGGGGGGCACGACGCAATGAAATGCGTAAGTGCCTGTGATTTCGAGATTTAGGAAAGCCGATTCCCTCCTGGTACCAGCCGTTCTCGCAACGGTTGCGATGCTGGGTGCCCTTGCGCCGACAGCATTTGCCCAGGGTCCGCCAAGCCCCGACCCGATTGTTCTGAAGCCGTACCCCTCTCCAGGCGGGGACGTTCAGGCCACCGCCCGGCGACTTCGGGCCGAATTTCAGCGGTTCCCGGACGTGCGAATCGGGTTTGACCAGCGGACGGGCCAGATCCTGGTCCAGGCCCCGGTGGGGCTCCAGGCGCAAATCGCCCAGCGAATTAGGCCACAGCAGCAGCTTCAGGCACCCCCACGGCAAAACCCTCTTCCCCAGCAAGCACCCGCAGCCGGCGGCCGCGCACTTCCCGTTCCCGAAGAGCAAGCGGCCAGGTCGGCCTCCGTACGCCTGCACCGTGCCACCAGCGAGCAGATGGAGTCTGCGCTGGTGGGCATTTTCGGAAGCCGCCTTGCTTTGAGATTGACGAACGAGCCGGGACTCCGAGTCTATCAATTGTCCTTGCCCGCAGGCGGCATCCAGTTGACCCTTCACCATCCGACCCGTCAGTTGACGGTGCAGGGGCCGGATGGGGCGGTCGATGCCTGTGTGCGGCTCATTGAGACTCTCGACAGCCCGCAACCTCCCGGCAACCAGAAGACGCGGCTCGTGTCGCTACGAGACGCTAATCCGCAAAGTGTGCGTCGGGCAGTTGACGTGATCCATCGGCGCGGCATTTCGGGAAAGACCGGCGGAAAAAGGGTTGCCCAGGTTTTTCAGCCGGGAAGTCCCGCAGTCCCGCAACCCGGAGCAAATGATGCGGATTTGCAGCCCGCGCGGGAACCGACTGAGGGTGACCTGATCGGCCCCGTCCAGATCGAGATGCTCGAGGGACTCGATGTGTTGGTAATCCGCGGCCACCGGAGCGACGTCGACCGAGTATTGAAAATCATCCAGCAGATCGAACAACTCAGCACCGAAACCGAGCCGGCCATCGAAGTCTATGCCTTGCGGCACGTCGATTGCCGGGCGATGGCCGATTTGGTCCGCCCGCTCTACGACGAAATATTCCTGCCGCGGCAGGGCGCCGTCAGCATCACGTCGCTGGTAAAGCCGAACTCGCTGTTGCTGATCGGGCGGCGCGAAAACGTACAGACCGTGATCGATCTCGTAAAACAGTTGGATCAGCCGGTACCGCCGGAGACGGAGTTTCGGGTGTTTCGATTGCGCTATGCGGCGGCGTCGGTGGTCCAGGTGACGATCAACGAATTCTTCGCCGACCGGGGCGGATTGGGGCCGAGCGTGCTCGTGGCGGTCGACGTGCGGTCGAATGCCCTAATTGTCCAGGCGCGCCCCCGCGACATGGCCGAAGTGGCGAAATTGATCGCTAGGCTCGACACGCCCACCAGCGCCGCGGTCAACGAATTGAGGGTGTTCCAGTTGGAAAATTCTCTGGCCACCGACTTGGCGCCGATCTTGCAGCAGGCGATCACCGGCCAGACGGCCGCCGGGAATCAAGCTGCCGCTGCGGCACGCGCGGCAACGCAGCGATCGGCCATGCTGCGATTCTTGACCATCGATGCCAAGGGACGGAAGGAATTGAAGTCGGGTATCCTCTCCGACGTGCAGATCACCGCCGACGCCCGGTCGAACGCATTGATGGTCTCCGCGCCCGCCAACAGCATGGAACTGATCGCGGCGCTGATCCGCCAACTCGACCAGCTCCCCGCCGCCGAAGCACAAATCAAGGTCTTCACGGTCGTCAACGGCGACGCCAGCGAGCTGGCCACCATGCTGGAAGCCCTGTTCGGCCAACAGGCAACCGCCAATCAGCCGGCGGTGCGGACCGGCGTCCGCGAGGGTGAAAGCTCGCTCGTCCAGCTTCGTTTCGCGGTCGACGTGCGAACCAACAGCATCATCGCATCGGGGTCGATGGGCGATTTGCAGGTGGTCGAGGCGATCCTTTTGCGCCTGGACGAGAGCGACGTGCGCCACCGCAAGAGTGCGGTCTATCGCTTGAAAAACGCCCCGGCCACGGACGTGGCCAATGCGATCAACGAGTTCCTGCGGAGCGAGCGCGACGTACAGCAGCTCAACCCCGCCTTGATGAGCCCCTTCGAACAGATCGAACGCGAGGTCGTGGTGGTGCCGGAGCCGGTCAGCAACAGCCTGATCGTCAGCGCCACGCCGCGGTTCTTCGAGGAGGTCGCCAAGCTGGTCGAGCAACTCGACGAGCGGCCCCCCATGGTGATGATCCAGGTGCTGATCGCCGAGGTCTCGCTGAACGACACGGACGAGTTCGGGGTGGAATTGGGGCTGCAGGACTCGATCCTCTTCGACCGAAGCTTACTGAGCGAGATCCAGACCATCAGCCAAACAATTAGCGATCCAGGCCAACCCCAGGTCACAAATCAGCAAATCGTGTCGGCGGAACAAGTCCCGGGATTCCTGTTCAACAGCGCGACGTTGGGGGACAACGCCGCGGACAGAGCGACAGGTACCCTTAACGGTCGGTCGCCCGGCACCGTTGGCTCGCAGGGGATCGCGAACTTTTCCGTCGGCAGGATGAACGACGAGCTGGGCTTCGGCGGGCTCGTGCTCTCGGCGTCAAGTGAGAGCGTGAGCATCTTGATCCGTGCCTTGAAAAGCTCTCACCGCATCGAGGTGCTCAGCCGCCCGCAAATCATGACCCTCGACAACCAGCCGGCCTTTATCCAGGTCGGGCAGCGCGTGCCGCGGATCACCGGAATGCAAACGAACGAAACGGGCCAGACGAACAGCATCACGATGGAAAACGTCGGGCTCATTCTGGGCGTCACCCCGCGGATCAGTCCCGACGGCCTCGTCGTGATGGAGATCGACGCCGAGAAGTCGGAGGTCGGACCGATCGAGGACGGTATTCCGGTCGCGTTCACCGAAGGCCAGGAAATCAAGTCCCCGAAAATCGACACCACGACCGCCCAAACCACCGTCAGCGCCCTGAGCGGCCAGACCGTCGTGCTCGGAGGGCTGATCACCAAGTCGAAATCGGAGTTCCATCGCCAGGTACCGGGTCTGGGGGACTTGCCCTTGATCGGGCGGCTCTTCCGGTACGACGGCGTGAACATCAAAAGAAGAGAGTTGGTGGTCATCATGACCCCGCACATCATCCGCTCGGAAGCCGAGGCTGAGGCACTGAAGCAAACCGAGGTCTCGCGGCTGAGTTGGTGTCTGGCCGACGTGATCGAGCTGCAGGGGGAAGGGGGATTGCGCGGCCGGTCCGACGATTGGTCGGACGCCGAGACCAGGGTGATCTACCCCGACCTGGATCCAAGCGGGGAGACGCTTATAGCGCCGCAGGGGCCGGTCAAAAAACCGGAGATCGTGCCGGCGCCGCCAAGTCCTCCCGGCGAGCACGGGATCGTTCCCCCGCTCGAAGATTCGTCGCAGCGGTTCCCCGGCTTGCAGGCCGCCCCGGCAGTCTATCATGCCAACAGGGCCCGCCTGAATCCCAGCCAAACGGATCCCCGCCACGGCGTCCCGGCGAGGAACGCCCATTTCGTATCACCCCGTTTTGCCGGACCGGCACAGCCGCCGGTGGAACCGGCCGGACTGCCGACCCGGCCCGCTTTTGCCCCGGTGGTTCCGATCGCTCATCAACGGTTACAACCCGCAGCACCCTTGTATCGCTAGGGCGGCGAAAGGAAATCGCATGTTCAGATCACCTCAACTCGGCCGTTTAGCGGTGACGGCAGCGTTGCTGACAATCGTGGCCGGTTGTGCACAACTCGATCTGAAGAAGCCGGATTGGAGCAAGCCGTTCGCCTGGCCGCTCGGAGACGACAAGCCGGAAGTGCCCGAGAAGGTTGTGGCCATGTGGGCGGATACCGTGTTCTACCAGGCGAATCATACGCCGATGCGGGGGTTCGGCGGCCGGCTGATGTTCTACGGAAAAGAGGATGACCAACCGATCAAGGTCGACGGCACGCTTGTCGTGTATGCCTTCGACGAAAACGGCCGCAAGCCGGGAAGTGCAAAGCCGGATCGAAAGTACGTCTTCACACCCGAACAGTTTGAAAAACACTACAGCAAGTCGAACCTGGGACATTCCTACAGCGTCTGGGTCCCGTGCAGCGAAGCGGGAGGGCCGCAGCAGGAGGTCAGCCTGATCGTGCGGTTTATTCCGAAGGGCAAGGGCAGCGTCGTCATCGGAAAACAAGCCAAGCACATCCTGCCGGGCATGAAGACAACGGTCGCCGGTTACAGCACGCCCCAAACGTCTGCGGCTGCCGCAACGGCAAATCCCAGCGTCCGGCCCGCTTCGCACCAAGCCGCTTTGCCGAATGGATGTGAAAGTGATGCCAAACCAACCCAAATGGCAACCGCAACGATTTCGATTCCGTCGCGGTTCGGACGGCGGCCGCCGGTTGCGGCGACGCGCCCCTGGTCCAACCCGCCGCGAAGCCGGTTCAATCGGCCGGGATCAATTCCGGCGGAATCAGCGGCTCCTCAGGCAATGGCAGGGCCGGTTGATCCCCGCCAGGCGCCTTGGTCGCAGGCCCCTTCGGCTTCGAGCGTTCCGGACGGAAGAAACCCCCAAGGAACGGCTTCGCCGGGGGCGGTTTTGGCGAACCGCCAGCCGGCTTCGTCCTGGGGGGTGACGCCGGCGGCGTACCGGCAGCCGGCGTCCGCGGCGCCGGTTCCCCGGCAACCACAAGCTCGTTATTCACCTTCCAGATCCCGGGCTCCAGGCGGGCCAATCGCTCCGCCAAATCGCGGTCACGGTCCGTGGCAACCGTCCCCCGTAGTATTGCCGTACCATCGGCCACCCGCACTTCCAGCGGCGACAGCGTATGGATCTGCGGCATCTTCACCAGTCGCTCCGCAAGCTGGGTACCCAACTCGGTAGACAGGGTCTTCTTGTAGGGAAAGGCGACGTGGAGGCTGGCACGGATCTCGTCCCGGCCGGCTTGGGCGGACTGAGGACGATTGACGTCCCCCGGGCGATTGGGAGTCGGCCTGGTGCGGTTCTGCCGGCCGGCCCGTTGATTCGCCTGCACCGCGCCGATGAAGCTTTGCAGATCCTGGCTGCTGGCGCCCACAAACTGGCCCTGCTGGCGGTTGCTGCGCAGGAAGCGATCACCCGAGTCGAGTTGGCCCACGCTGCCGAGGTCGGCCGTCGTGCGGGAACCGGTCGCGGGATTACTCCCGAATGTGCGTTGACCTGCCGAAATGCTCGAGCCGAGCGTCCGGTTTCCGAAGGTGCCGGAACTCGAAGTCCAGCCCTCCTGAGCATACACGTTTCCAACCACCACCAACGTAGCGAGCAGCGTGGTCGCCGGCAGAGACATTCGCATAGTCGTTGCTCCTTCCCCCGAACCCCCTTTGGAGTATATCGTACCGAAATACGCCGGAATTGGCAATTCCTTCCGGGGGAAACCGATTGCATCGCCGCAGCAGCAGAATACTTGCCCTATTCGGCATACGTTGGTACGATAAAGGTATCGTATCCCCCGGTTAGTGGGTCAGTTGTAGCTGGCGGAAGGATGTCGTTATGCACGGAATGAAACTCGCGGCGGTGGCGGTCCTGGGCGTTGCAGCGGGATCTTGGGGTCGTTGCGCAGCGGCCGAATCAGAAGATGCCAAGCTCGTCCCGGAGGTCAAAAAGCTCTTCGAGATCGGTTGGCGGCGGTCGAAGGCGGATCGGGAAGAGGCGGACAAACAGTACCGGCGGCTGCGGGAGACGGCCCCCGGCGATCGGCGAATCAAGTACGCCTATGCCCTGGTCCAGCTCCAACAGATGAAATACCGCGATGCGGCCGTGCTGGTCGACGAGGTGCTCGACGCCGACCACGGGGCCTTCGCCATCCGCGAAGTCCGCCTTTGGCTGTTGCTGATGACGAAGCAGTATGATCGTGCCATGGTCGAAATGCCGGAACTGGCCAAGCGATTTCCCAAGACGGAATTGGAGGGGGACGCTGAAAAACCGTATGCCGACGCAGCCGGCTTCCTCGGCCGGGCCTGTGGTTACCTGGCCGGGCCGGCGAAGGACCAGGTCGCCGCCGCCGCCCTGTCGCAGTGCCAGGACCGGGTACTCGCCCGGTTGACCCCGCAGAGGCGGGCGGCGTTCGAAGAAGGCCGTCGCAAAGTAAAGGAGGAATTCATCAAGGCGAAGGAACAGGCCCAGGCCGATGCGGCAAAGGCTGAGGCGGAGGCCGCCGATCTGAAAAAACGCAAGCTCGCCGAGCTCGAGGAACGGGCACGCATCGCGGCCGGGACCTTGGCAAACGAACGCACAAGCGTTGACGCAACGAAAAAAGAACTCAGCGACGAGATCAAAACAATCACCGAGGAAGAACAACGGGCGACCGCGAATCTCCGGCAGGTTGAAATCGCCATTCTACAGTTGCGGCGAGAGCTGCCCATCCTCGAAGAGCGGATCCGGCAGTTGCTCGAGCAGGCCGAGAAAGAACAGGACCCCTTGAAGAAGCAGCCCTTCCTCGACGCCGCCGCACGATGGCAGCTTAATCGCAACCAGGTGCTCGCCGTCGTGGCCGACCGGGAACGCCGGCACGTGGCGATCGACCAGCAACGGGCGGCCCTGTTGCAGCGCCGCGCCGTGGCCGAGCGGCGTTTGCAGCAAGCGGGCAGCCGCATCGCCCAATTCGAAAAGAACGTGCAAAAGCTCCAGGCCGAACGCACCAGGGCGATGGGAAAGCCGGTCACCGGCCAAACCGCCGGCGTCCGCCATCAGAGGCGGCGATCCACCGCGCTGACTACCTACGTCTCGATGCCCGTCTCGCTCGAAGCGGAAGCAAAACGCGTGTTGGCGTGGTTCCAGTGAGGCGATACGCGGGCTCAGCGTCCGGAATTCAGGATGGCCGGCCGGAAGGCCCATATGGGCACCCGACGCAAGGCACTTGCAACGCGGCGGGAGTCCGTCTATACTCGGTGTTGGCGGGCGATTCCCCGGTATGTAAAATCGTTACCGGAGAAGCCCATTTTTTTCACCATCGGGCAGAGGAAGCGTGTGGAGGGGATAACGCTGTGGCCATTAACATAGTCTGCCCGAACGGGCACGCGCTTCGGATCAAGGACAAGTATGCCGGGAAGACCCGCAGGTGCCCGGTCTGTAAAGCCGTGATTGAAGTGCCCCCAAAGCTTGCATACCTTGTCAAGGATCCCGTCGAATCCCCGGCGCCTGACGAGTCGGGCCTGTCCGGACTCAACTTGCTGTCCCCCGATTCGGGCGGCAAACCGGCGGACGGATCTCCCGGGATAAAAGACATGAAAGACACAAGAAGCGAGGAGAGCAAGATCTGCGCCAAGTGTTGTAAGGAAATTCCCAAATCGGCAAAGGTCTGCCCGCATTGTGGTGGCTTTATTGAATCGCTCGAACAGTAGAGGAAATTCATTCTTTCAAGGGGACGTGTTCGTGGGATCCCAATGGGTGTACCACCGCGCAGGGCAACCCTCGGGGCCGGTTTCGACCGAACGGCTCCAAAGCCTCGCCGCGTCCGGGCAACTTCAGCCGACCGACCCCGTCTGGACGGAAGGCATGGACAAGTGGGTGGAAGCAGGCAAGATCGGCGGCATCTTCGACGTGCCTTTCGGGTTGGCCACACCGCCCGCACCGCCCACGGCCGGGCAACCGGCTACACAACAACCGGCGCCTACGGCCGGGCAACCGGCCACACAACAGCCGGCGCCCCAACAGCCGGCAACCGCCCAGCCCTTCGTCGGCCAACCGATCCCCCAACCCGTTCTGCAAGAACAACAAGAAACCGAAGAAGAGGCATCCGTTGAAGCGGAACCGGAGGACAGTACGAAACCGGCAGAGTGGTTCTTCATGAAGGGGGATGAGCGCTACGGTCCGATCTCTCCACAACAGCTCAAAGAATGGGCAAAAGGAGGCAGACTTCGCCCCACCGACTGGGTCTGGAGAGAAGGTCTGGAGAGCTGGATACAGGCCAAGCGAGTCAAGGGACTGTTCTCCAAGGCATTATTCCTGGTCTCGATGTTGGTTCCCGAGTCGGCCTTGCCCGACCTTGCCCGACCGCCCGCGCCGAAATCAAAAAACGAGCCGAAGGACGCAACCACGCCGAAAAAAGAAAAAGAAAAAGAAAAGGAAAAGGCGCCCGGCCAGCGAAAACGATCCGACTTGCCCGACGACCGCAAAGGCGCCAATGACAAACTTGAGAAACCACCCAAACCCACCCCCAAACCCACCCCCAAACCCACCCCGAAACCGACCCCGAAAGGAAGCGCCCGCGGAGACGCGAAATCGGCCGCCGCCGATGGCCGCACGGTCAAGGCGATCTCGCATGGATTCAAAGGATGGCACAAGATCGCTGCGGTTGCCTTGATCGTGTCCGTTTTGCTCGCGGTTGCATACCTCGTGCTGTTCGATTAGGCAGAGTGGACGCTTGTACGCCGGCACCCACTCGCCGCGGGCAAGCGGAGTTGCAATGACCGGCAATATCGACTACCATCTAATGTAAGAATTTGGCGAGGGTTTCCACCCCTTTACCACTCCAGGAGTGTGCGATGTCCATCGAGGTCGTCTGCCCCAGAGGCCACCAGCTAAAGGTCAAGGACCAGCACGCCGGCAGAACGGTCAAGTGCCCCAAGTGCAAGTCGAACATCCACATCCCGGGACCGGAGCACGAAATTCCGGGGGGGCTGGTCCGGGGGATTCTCAACCCCGGGGAAGTCGCCGGAGACGTCTGGGAATTCATCGACGATCTATCCGACGAATCCGGGGTGATCCACCCGGACCACGGTCAAAAGGGTGATCCCGCCGAACCGGAAAAAAAGACGGAGGTCTACGGTGAGCTGGTCCCGCTGAAAGGCGGCAGCAAAATCCCCCTCTTGAAACCACTGGTGTCGGTCGGGCGGCAGAAGAGTTGCGATGTCGTCCTCAGGCATCGAAATATCTCGGCCTCGCACGCCCAGTTGCGACTCATCGATGGCCAGTGGCACGTCTTGGACCTCAAGAGCACCAACGGCGTAAAGGTCAACGGGAAACCCGTCCAGAGGGAGCGACTCGATCCCGGAGATGTCGTGGCATTCGCCAAGCACGAGTTCTTTATCAACTACGCCAAGGTCTGAACGATCCCGGCCGTTGCTGCCGTAACAGTGTGGTGACAAGTTACGGCCTCATCACCCAATGGCACTGTGCAACGTTTAGCGGGCGGGCTTGCCCGCCGTTGGGGGCGGTTGTTATTAGACTTGCAGCCGCAAAGCGTTTATAGTCAGACACTTGGGTTGATACCCGGAAAAGAATGCTGGCTACTCTTCTTGCCGCTTTTCCATTCTCCGGTTGAGCCAATTGCCCACCAGGAAGACGCCGCCGATAACGCAACCTACAAAATACCCGAACATCGCGCCAAGGGCCGGGTACAGGATTGCAACAAGGAGCACCAGGAAAGGCTCGTAGTTTTCGCCCATCACGAGAATGTTCACGGCCAGAGCAACCGTTCCGAGGAAAAAGATCGCACCGCCCACCAACAGCGACGCCTCGCGGGGCTGCTTGCCCCCGAACAGAAACACCTGACCCAGGCCGATCACTACCACGAAACCGCCGACGACCACGTAGACGGCGGGATGGGCGTTCAAGGTGCGCAGAAACGCAAAAAGCACCGCGAACAGCGTCGTAATCACGAACAACGTCCCAATCCCGAACTGTCGCGGAAATCCCGTCTGGGGCTTGCGGTCTTTGCGCTCATCGACGTTTGTCGTTTCCATGGCTACTACGTCTCTTGAGATTCCCACCGTTCCAGCTCCTTTTCCGTTTCCTCCTGCATCCTCTTTTCCTCTTCGATCTCTTTTTTCAGTTTCTCCTTGATCCCCGGCAGGATGGCGCGGACCTTGTCCCACTGTTTTTCCGGGTTGCCGGCATAGCTCATCTTGGTTTGATAATCGCGCTCGACCGACCGGACGGCCACCGGGCCAACCAGCAGCGCGATCAGCAAAAAGGCGCCGCCGGCGCCGATTGCCGAACGGCCGAGACAATCGAGCAGCCTGCCCCAGCCCCGGCACGGGCGGACAAACCAGCACTGCCGGAAACCCTCGCCGGCCGACTTTGTGCAGCGGACCACGTACCAGGCGGCCACCAGCAGGAAGGAGAGCCCCACGCTCGTGTACGCGCCGTAGTAGAGCACCCATTGTGCAAAGGCGATGCGCCAGGGACTCTCCTGACCGTATAGCCATTGCTGGCAGAGCAGCCACCAAATGGATTCCCTGTTCCGAATCGGGGGCAACCAGGGGTCCATCGGATCCATTGCGTAAACGACCCAAGGCGCCGCAACCACGAACGCCGCCAGTGCCAGCAGACACGCGGCCACGATGTGCGGCACGGGCGAACGCTTCGTTCGTTCCCGCACGAAATAGACCCAAACGAGCAATACGGCCATGCCGACGGTAATGCAAATGGGGGCCGCCACGTCCAAAAATCCCGGCACCTTGTCGTAGCATTCCTTGACCCACGCGATGAAGTACGTGCTGGTAATAAGCACTCCCGCCAAGGTTATCTGCCACAGCATGACCAGCCATATCGTTGCGATGGCGGGGACGCGGTCCGGGTGCGCGCCCCAGCGGCGAAAGAGCCGAACCGTGGCCCGGTAGACCCGAAACAGCAGGAAGAAGCCGACCGGCCAGAAGACCAACACGGATGCGCATGCCAGGGTGGCGGACGGCGTCTGTTCTGCCGGGCCGATTCCGAAGACAAAAAAGCCCAGGGCGAACGCCCCCGTCCATGCGGCCAGATGCCTAACCACCCCGAGCCTCTCGGGCGCCGGCTGTTTTCGCAGCATCCACCGCGCCACCGCCCAGACGAGCAACCCGGCGGCCGCCAGCAATGCGGCCAACCGGAGTGCCGCCTGCACGCAGAAGGCGGGAATCACGTGGTACACCGTTGCCAACAATTCTTCAAGTCCGCCGACTTCCTCAAATGCCGTCGCGAGGGCCATGGCATTCACTTGCCAGGTCTCGATCCGTTGCACGAGCCGCTCTGCCTCGGCCCCGGAGATGACTTCGGGATAGTCCGCGGCCAGGGTTTCCAGGTCGATTGCACCGATGGGGTGCAGCAGCCAAGAGTAATGCGAACTGATGGACTCGCCGTCCCAGTCCAGTTGTTCGAGAACACGCAAGCGGTTCCGGACGAGAGCAACCAGCCGGCTCGCATCGTCGCGGCTATCGACGACCGTCGGCATGGATTGGTAGGTGCAAATGGCGAGAAGAAGCCGCTGCTCATAAGACGATAGATACGAGATGACGGCGATATCGCCCTGATGCGCATAAGGCACGACGGAATGGCGAAGCAGCGCGGCCAACGCCGGCAGGTCCGGCCGGCCAACCGTGAAAAACTCCTTCTTCTGCGCCGCGGCAAACCGTTCGCCGGCCAGTTCATACCCTATGGGATTCTTGACCACGACGTGATCGTTCACGTCGAGATTGGTGCTTGTAGCGTACAAGTGTACTGCGGCGATATAGTCGTACAGCGCGTTGTCCGGATCGTGGCGGGCGCACTCCTCCAGCATGTCGAACCACTCGGGACCGTGGGAAGGCGGTTCAACATGGTAGAAGGGGTAATAGTCGCTGTACGTCTCCAACATCGCCCGCATTCGCCACCAGTCAACGTTTTCCGGTTCGAGCCGGGTTGCCCGTTCGGCCAGTTCGCGGCGGCGCGACCGGCACGCTTCCTCGTGCGGCGAACCGGACGGGCACAGGCCTTCCAAATGATCGGCCAGGCACGCAGCCCCCATGGCCAACTCGGCCGAGTCGGGGTGCTCGGCCGTAATGCGGTCGATCTCGGCGAGCCAGAACGCAACCTGTTCCGGCGACATTTCGCTTCCGTACCACAGGGATTTCGGCCGACGGAACACGATGGTCGCGTTGCAGCAGGCGTCCGCGACCGTTTCCCGGCCGGTCTCCGCCCGCGACGCAACCACCGCCAGCCGCGCGCCGAGCACCACGAGAAGCACCAGGAAAACAAGCCACGGGATGTGCGATTTGCGGAGCTTCATGGCAGAATTCGCCGCCGGTTGCTGACGAGAGTTGTGTGCGGCAACATTATCCGCCTTTCTATCACAGCAGTCCGCTTGGTACAATGGGGGACGGGACAACGAATCCGGAGCAAACGGACCCGCCGATGTCTGACTACGAGAACGACCGACCGAAATCGCCGCCGGTGGCGCCCTGGCGGCGGAAGATGCACGAAGTGATTTTCGAGGCCGACACCGGCGCCGGCAAGGCCTTCGACGTGGCACTGCTCGTCGCCATCCTGCTCAGCGTGGTCGCGGTGATGCTCGAAAGCGTCGATACGGTCGAGGAGGCGTGGGGACCTTCGCTCCGTGCAGCCGAATGGGGCTTTACGGTCCTCTTCACGATCGAGTACGTGCTGCGGCTGATCTGCGTCGGCCGGCCGTGGCGCTACGCGAGGAGCTTCTTCGGGCTGGTCGATCTGACGGCCGTGCTGCCGACGTACGTGAGCCTCGTCTTCGCCGGGTCGCAGTCGCTGATGGTCATTCGGATCGTCCGGCTGATCCGCGTGTTCCGGGTGTTCAAGCTGACGCGCTACCTGGCCGAGGCAAAGACGCTAATGCAGGCCCTCCGCGCCACCCGCGCAAAAATCACCGTTTTTCTCGTTACGATCATGTCGCTGATCTTCGTCATCGGGGCGGCGATGTACCTGATCGAAGGCGGGCAGCCGGATACCGATTTCACCAGCATTCCCCAGAGCGTCTACTGGGCAATTGTGACGATGACGACCGTCGGCTACGGCGACATCGCACCGCAGACCCCCGTCGGACAGGCTCTGGCTGCCATGGTCATGATCCTCGGCTACAGCATCATCATCGTGCCGACCGGGATATTCTCGGCCGAGGTGATCGCCAGCCACGGCCGCGGGCTCAGCGGCCGGTCATGCCCCGGCTGCGGCGCCCAAGGGCACGACATGGACGCCGACCACTGCAAGTACTGTGGAACGAGGTTGCAGCGCGGGGAAACCGCGCAGGGTGCTTGAGACTTTCACGCACCCTACGTTGGCGGGATCGCCATGGCGACGATAGCGACCAGGCCGGAGGTCAGGAAGGCGATGCCGCCGGTGATCAGGGCGGTCATCTTTTTGTGGGAACGGCGGCGGGCGGCCACCGTCGGCTGCTCGTGGCAGATCTGGACGAAGAAATTGTCGAGTTCGGCATCGGCCGATTCGTCGGCGGGCTCAGGCGTTGGGAGCGGGGACGGTTCGACGGCCACCGGCGGCCGCAACTGCTCGTCGTAGGCTGCCCGGCGGCGCGGGTCCAACAGACAGAGCCGGGCGGCGGCCACCTCGTTGAGCAGCTTCTGCGAGAGACGGCTGTGCTTGCCCATCTGGAAGGTCCGCAGGTAGGCCATCCGCTGGTCGGCGGCGTTGGAGATCACCTCGGGGTCGTCCTCGAACATCTGGACGCCGAGCAGGCGGTAGTGGTTGGCCGGTTGGCACTGTGGCGAAATCCCGAGCCATTGGTGGTAGGGATCGAACCGGGGAGTCGTCGCGGTCTCGGCCGGCAGCCGAACCGGGCGGGAGGGAAGGCGGGTTCCGTTTTTTGTGGGGGTTTGGGTGATCATCGTAAATCCGTTTCCTCAGGCTTGTACTGGTTTGACTCCCTTGGGGCCGTCAAAGTTCCGACGTTTTCAGAATTCAAGAAGTTTCGCTTGCAAGGTAACGGGTTTGTAACGGGTCCGGGCCTGAGCGTCGACTGCCCGGTTGGCCACGGCGAGTGCAACATCGCCACTCTACAGGGGGGCTCTTGTCGGGATCGTGCGTCCACGTACGGTCACCGATAGAGATGGACGGGCGAAAGGATGTAGAAGCTTGTTTCGGTGCCGGGTTCTGCGGGGATGCCGCCGAGGGTGCTGATTTTCGCCGGTTGGACGACGACTTGCTTTTTGTTTCCGGTCAGCTTGACTTCCATGATCCGGACGCCTGCAAACTGGACAATGGTGTAGTAGGCGTTGTTGCCGTTCCCCTGCAACTGGGTGAATATGGGAACGATTCTGGGTTGGCCGATGATTTGCTCCAGTTGGTCCTTCACGGCGGCGCTGATGCCGGTATCGCCGTTGAGGAGGAGTTCCCCGTTTTCATCGAGTTTCAGCTCGCCGTCGTGCCAGGAGAGATCCTCGGGGGTGACGCCGTAGAGGATTTGTCGCTTGAGGTCGGCGGTGCTGTTGTTGGGGTTGCCGACGTCGACGGTCCCGCGGTTTCCGGGTGCGCCGGCGTTCTTGCCGGGGTAGAGATTGGTTTCGAGTATGCCGTCGGGGCCTGCGGAGACCTGTTCCTCATCGGAGTCCCAGGTCCAGTCGTCGGTGCCGTTCCCCTGAAGGAGCAAGTCCCAGGTTTCCTTGTCGATCGCGAAAGGGAGGATATCGAGGTTTTCGCCGTTGGATGGGGTCTTGAACCCGGAGAAATCGTTGCCGTAGACGGCGGTTGCCTGTGCCTGGACGCTGCTGGTGGCCCTGCCGAGCAGACCGCCCAGGAAGAGCACGATTTCACCGTTTTGGTCGGGAGTGCGGCGGATATGGACTCGCGTGGCGATACGGGAAGTTGTCGCAGCGCCTATTTGGCCGTCGGACTGGAGGTATCCGATTTCGACGTCTTCGGCGGCGAGTTCGAGGGGCAAGGCGGCCACGGAATTGAGCCCGGCATATTGGGCGGCGACTGCACGGGCGGGTGCGACGTCGTCGAGCGGGTTGCCCGTCTGGGGCGGTCCCTCTTTCTCCCACAATTCCCAAGCCGCGGCCATGGCGGCAGCGTCGGCTGCCCGCTGTTCCTCCGTGCGGACGACGTAGAGGTATCCGAGATCGACGGCGAATACGGCCAGCGCAAAGACGACGATCATCATCACCGCGGCGAGGATGGCAACGTTTCCCGATCGATTTCTGTGACGGCGAGTTCTCATGCCCGCGGTCCCCCCGTCGAAAAAGCGGACTCGAAGAATTCCGCTTCCGGACTTCGGTTGTACATCAGTCGTGCATCAGTCATGCGATATGGGCGTTTCAGTCGCGCGAGTGGACGACTCTACGGGTTGCGTCCTCGATCACCTCACCGGTCGACGTGTGCTTGCGGACTCTCTTGAGCACCAGGGACTGCACCCGATTTTCGGCGAAGCCGATCTTGGAATTCTGAGCGGAAACGTTGGGATCGTAGGCGCTCAGATCGGCCAAAGTGGTGGGAACGCCGGCCTTGAGATACCCCTGTCCGCCGAAGGCGCCCCAGGTAGTAGAGCTGCCGTTGGTGATCTCGAAGGTAAGCGATCCGTCACTCAGTGCAATACTCTGTGTCCAGCAGACGGTTTCGCCGGGATGCGACAAGACGGCTCCGCTGGGGAATTTCCTGTTGCTCAGGACCGTCTCGCCGTTCCAGATTTGGAGCTGCAAACCTCCCGGCACGAAAGCGGGAAGGCTCCTGGCGTTCACTTCGAACGCCGCGTAGAGGGAACCAACATCGGCGAAGGGCGAGATCACGGACGTGATCTGCGGTGCGTCGTTGACAGGATTCGGTTCGCCGACGACCAGTTCCCAGTCCTCCTCCACGCGGACGATTTTGGGTGCGGATTGGCCCAATGCCGTGGCGCAGCACGCCGCTAAGAAGAACATGGCCGGAAAGACCGGAAACAGCCGCAGACATATCTTGACTAAGGAGCGTTTCATCACAGGCACCTCCCAGAAAGAGAATCGGACAAGACGTATTTGGAACGTGCTCCTTCCTATAAACTCTACGTTGCAACGGGCCGGGAGGCAAAACCCTCACCGTGTAAGCGAGACATGAGTAATGTTCGCGGCGCGGGTATTGCGGGCTGTAAAGGGTGCGTGGGGTAATGCTAGCATTGCTTGCGCGGGCACACCGAAATCGGGGTTTGTGGTTTCGGCGCGATCGGTTACATTTTGCAGACTTTACAAGCCGCATTTCGGCCCGAGGAGTTTTGCACTGCGGACCGGGGAGACTCAGAAGCACGCCTTTTTTGAGAAGTAGGTCAATTGGGACCCGGTTGTCCGGAAGTTTTTGCAGGATTGGCCTGACATTTGCTTTCGGCAGGTGGTGTTGCCCGAGGCCTTAAGGAAAAGGCCGACCCACTTCTTCACCCCATGAAAATGAGGAAGAGCATGGAAGCTCGCATCATTCGGGCCACCTTACTTGTGGCCGTGCTTTTGGTTTCGATGGGCGCCCGGTACCGCAGTGTTAATTTTGTGGTGGACGCGCCCCAGCCCGCCTTCGCCAGGGAAGTCTGCCAGGCGGCTGAGAAATACCGCTACGATCTGGCCATCGAGTGGCTTGGCAAGCCGATGCCGAACTGGTCGCGGCCCTGCGTGATGACGGTTCACGTCGGTCCCCGCCTGGGGAACGGCGGGGCAACCACCTTTGTCTTCGACCGCGGCGAAGTCTTCGGGTGGCGGATGACGATTCAAGGTTCGCGCCAGCGGCTGCTCGATTCGGTCTTGCCGCACGAAATCACCCACACGATCTTCGCCAGCCATTTCCGCCGGCCGCTACCCCGCTGGGCCGACGAGGGCGGCGCAACCAGCGTCGAGCACGCCAGCGAACGAAACAACTACAACAAGATGCTCTACCAGTTCCTGCAAACCGGCCGCGGCATCGCCTTCAACCAAATGTTCCGCATGAAGCAATACCCGCGCGACGCCATGCCGCTGTATGCCCAGGGGCACTCGCTGGCGACGTTTCTCATTCAAACGGGCGGGCGGCGGAAGTACGTGGAGTTTGTCGGCGACGGAATGGAAACCGGCGATTGGTCCGCGGCCATTCATCACCACTACGGCTTCCAGGACGCCGGGATGTTGCAAAACCGGTGGCTTGCATGGGTGCGGCAAGGTTCGCCGCGAATCAAGCCGCAACACCCGGCCGCGTCGCCTTCCGCCGAAATGCTGGCTTCCGCAGAGGAACCCTCCGGCAAGACGGCATCCGCAGGGCCGCTGCCCTATGCCCCCGGCAGTGTCGTTAATGCGACAGCGGTTACACCGCCGCGGCGCGAACTTGCCGCACGCGACGGTGCTCCGGAGCCGAAGCCCATGCCCAGCGACGGCTGGCGAGCGGTAGGCGGCCAATCCGGCGCGCCGACAGTGGCGGACGCCGTTGCTTCCGCGCCGTCACCTCCACGCGTCACGCCGCCGAACGACCTCGAGCCGATCCGGGCCCAGGCCGCACGCCCCCAGCCCATGGAGCCATCGCGGCAGATTATCTTGGAGTGGAACGCTCGCTAGCAGCCCGTTGAGAAAGTCGGGGTCTGGTCCAATTTTCGGCAAGACAGCGTGTTTTTTACGTGAATCGTTGGCCGAAAACTTGGACCTGCTCCCCTCCTTCTACTCGGGTGTACGCGCACCGGTTGACAACCGGTACCGAAAGGTGTAAGGTTCACAGATAACGTGGCAGGCGTCCTTGCCCGCTTGTACGAAGCCGGCGTTGGGTGGGAGGCACGTTGCCTGCGATCCGCTCTCAGCACCAACTCGTGATCCCACGGGGGGCATCCGATGCGGTTCGAACGCGTGGTGCGATGGCCCTGGGCCCCCCTGCTTATCTTGATTCTGTCGGGTGGCTTCACCGCCGAATCGTCTGACTCGACTGAGCCGACGTTTCTCGGAAAAAGGAAAAAGGAGTGAACCATGAATAGCCGCAAACTCACGATTATGGGGATTTTTCTGACGGCCGGCGCGCTGCTTGCGCCATCGCTCGTCACGGCCGAAAAGCCCCAAGCGGACTTTGATCCGGTAACCGCCGCGTCGTTGGAGGAACTGGTCCCTTCCGGCCTAACACGGGTGGCTGCTCTCGAAAAGGCGCGACAAGACCGAAAGAACGACATATTTGGTCTTCTGCTGTTGATCGACCATCTCAAGCAAAACCGCGACCAGCACTTGCCTGACAGTCGCTTCTACGTGGCTATCGAGATGCTCGGGCTGCTGCGCGCCGAGCAAGCCACGGTGCCGCTGATGGATCTGATCGACATTCGTTTCTACAGAGTCGCAACCGGCCCGCGAGCGCCCCGTGATCCCGAGGTGATTCAAGCCTTGGCCCGGATCGGCAAGCCGGCCAGCAAGGCGGCTATCGGGTACCTGGCGAAGGACAAGTCGTCGAAGCGCGCGGCGATGTACCTGCGCGTGATCTACCTGGTCGAGGGCCCCGAAGTCGGCCGCTTCATGCTTGAGCAGGCTACCAAAAAGGAATCCGACCCGGAGCGCAAAAAGCGGCTGGAGCGAGCCCTGGTCATGTTCGCCGACGCTAACAAGGTGTGCCTTGAGAGAACCCCCCGGTAAGGTGGCCCGGAACGCTTCACCTATCGTTGGATGCGTTTTCGGAGTTCGTCCACCATCGCCTGACACTCTTTGTGGGCGGCGGCCAGCCCTTGGCGCGTTTTCTCGCCGGGACCCTGGACGTAGTCGAGGATGATCTTCTCGGCGGCGATGAATTCCCCTGCGGCGTCGGCCACTTCCGCGGCGATTCCGAGCGGGATGTCCGTCACGCCGTTGGCGTCGCCGTGCAACAGGTCGCCCTGATTGACCATCAGCCCGCCCACGCGAACCGGCAGCCCCACGTGCAAGAGGTGGCACCAGGCGTGGGAGCAGACCGTCGAGCCGGTGAAGACCGGATAGCCGATCTCGCGGACCTGTTCCAAGTCGCGGCCGGCCCCGGACGAGATCAGCCCGGTCGAGCCGAACGCCCGGTACATGCTGCACATCACTTCGCCGAAGGTGGCGCCGACCGGCGGATCGTCGAGATCCTGGAAGACGACAACGGCCGGGCCGGGCAATTCGCCGAACAAATCGAGCTGCCGGTCAATGCTGTCGTAGACATCGCCGCCGGGCGGCGGCGCGGCGCTGCGGAACACCGCCGTGCAGGCGAAACCGACCATGGGCGGCATCTCGGGGAAATTCGCCCGGATCCGCGCGTCCATGTAGCCGGTGTGCCGCGGCCGGACGCCAAACAACTCGATCACGTTGCAGATCGTCGGCGTATCGGTTTGTGCCAACTTGTCAAGGGTATCCGGGGTAATAGCCATAATAACGAAGCCCTGCCGGCAACGGAATGCCGGCAGGGCTTTACCTTCAGGAATTTCGTTTCTCCGCAATCCGCCTAGTAGCGAAGGATCAAGTCGAGAGTGATGCGGTCTCCCATAATGCCGCGCCGGTTGGTAAGCGGCACTTCGTACGCGGCGCCGATTTCCAGGTTGCCGTGCGGCTTGTACTTGAGACCCAAGGCGCCGGTAGCGATGTCGGTGTTGGTGATGTTGGTCGACCCGAGGTTCACCAGATCGCCGCCGTTGAGACCCGCTGTCACAGCGTTGTTGCCGGAATCGTACCAGTGATACCAGTTGATCTCAAGCAGCCCGTAGAAATCGGTCATGCCGGCTTTCACGTCGAAGTGGTTTGACCAGTACCACATGCCGCTCTGCACAACGTGATTGGCGGGAATGCGAACGCCGAACGCGCTGATCCAGTGGCCGTTGTAGCCGATCGGCGTGCCGCCGGTCAGGAATACGTTGTACTGGCCGTCGATCGATTCCCCGTCAAGTATTCGCGGCGTACCTTGCAGGACACGGGGGCTGCCAATCGGCAACTCATAGGTCGCGCCGACGCTGAGCAGTCGATGCGTGCAGTAATTGGTGATCAGGTTGTACTTCAACCCGATCATGATGTCGGCCCAACCGTCCGTCTGCAAGGCGTTGTGCGAAACGATGAACCCGTCCTTGGTGGCAATCACCGAAAGGCGGTCGGTAAGCGCCGCACGAAGCTGTAACGCGTATAGCTGGAAAGTCTGGCTGCCCAAGTAGGCAGGCATCCTTTGACTGAGGGCGATGGCACGTGCTTCAGTCAACGTCCGGGGATCCTCAAACATTGTCGGATTGGTGATGGGGCTGATGTAGTCGCAGAAGGACGGATCGCTGGGTACCATGAACCCGAGCAACCGACAACCACAGCAGCACTCGCTCTGACCGCAATCGCTGCAAGACGACCCGCCGGATTCCGTCGCCGCAACGTCCGATGGCGATTCAGCCTGCGCTCGCGCAGATTCGGCGCAGAGGGAGGCAATGATAAAAGACAACGTGAACAAGAGAGACCAAATCTTCATTAGTTATTCTCCTGAAGTTGGGGTGTCCCCGGCCGGGGCTCCTGTAGAGAACAGGGCGCCGATTTGACTCCGGGCTCAAACTTCGCGCTAATTCATGATGTTTGTGCATTTCGACAAATCATTACCACCCACTTGAACCGCGTATCCGGTACCATCAGAAAATTCCTAATCCTTACAAAAAGCCATACCGTTACACTTTGCCTATTTTGCGCCACTTGCAATCACCGAACAGGCATTCTAATCGCATCTCAAGCGGCGAAAAGGGTTGCGGTTTGCGCAAAATCCCCGGGAAAAGCCCTTTTTGGCAGTTGTTGCCGGCCGTCCGACCGACGGCTCAGACGTCTTGCCAATTCCCCACCGTCTGCAATACCAGGCCGAGGGGAACGGCTTCTTCAGCGTCCCCCCCGGCGGTATCGCCGACCTGATCGGACGCCAGCGTCTCGTAGAGGAGATCAAGCGGGGCGTTCGACGACCGGTTCGATGCGGCTTCGAGCGACGGGAG
>Ga0180432_10001381_pt1 | contig 38606 bp, 32 predicted proteins | sample SS_ome_10_FD_132414 | JGI IMG/M metagenome (GOLD analysis project Ga0180432, IMG submission 132414) | Hypersaline lake sediment archaeal communities from the Salton Sea, California, USA - SS_1_MS_2 metaG | ecosystem: Environmental > Aquatic > Non-marine Saline and Alkaline > Hypersaline >... | reverse complement strand
TCGGGCGGGCCAGTGATGCGTTTCGCGCCGCCGGGGCCGATCCGAAACAGGGCGTTTTCTTCATCGCCTGCCCATACCGAGCCATCTTGCCCGGCGACAACGGCCGTAACAAAGCCCTTGCCCCAAAACGGCTGCTTGGACCAGTCTATTTGTTCCGGCGTTTTTGCTGCCGGGTTCTTCTCCGGCAAATCCTGCTCGGCCGTCTGCTGATCCTGCGCTTGCGATGTTGATTGCGACAGAAGTACAAATAGCAGGCTGGCCGACAAGACCGAGCGAGAAGGAATCATGAGAACACCCCTGCCTCCAGGTGAAACGCCAGACCGCTCTGGTATAGAACCAACGTCCTGCACCAGTTCACCGCCAATCATCCTACCAGTTCGCACCTTTGATTGCAACACTCGCCCCATGCAAATGGGGGGGCAGGTTGCGGAATCCCAATTTGGCTCGATTGTCTCAACGCAAGACGCTAACCCCTCACCGCGTCCAGCATGGCGATGACGTTCTCCGGCGGGACGTCGGCCAGGACGTTGTGGACCTGCTGGAAGACGAAGCCGCCGCCGGGGTTGAGGATGGCGATCTGCTCTTTGACGTGGCTGCGGATTTCGTCGGGCGTGGCATGGGAGAGGACGTAGCGGGTGTCGCAGCCGCCGCCCCAGAAGGTGATCCGCTCGCCGAAGTCGACCTTCAACCCGGCGGCGTCCATGCCCTTACACGAAATCTGCACCGGGTTGATGGCGTCGAGCCCGGCGTCGATCAGGTCGTCCAACAACTCGCGGACGCCGCCGCAGCAGTGCAGTTGCACCTTCACGTCGGCCAGCTCCTTTGCCCGCCGCCACATGCGGGCGTGACGCGGCTTGAACAGCTCGCGGTACATGGCCGGCGACAGTTGCGGGCCGTTCTGCATCCCCAGGTCGTCGCCGAAGAGGATGATGTCGATGTACGGGCCGACCAGCCTGAGGAACTTTTCGAGATTCGCCAGGTGCATCTCGACGAGCCGGTCGAGAAACTCTTGCGCCCGGCCGGGATCGGCGGCCAGGAGCATGTAGAACTTGTCGTTGCGGTAGAGGAATTGGCCGATCTCCAGGAGGTTTCCGCCGAACAGCGCGAGGATCGCCCGGTCGGTCCGCTCGCGGAGCGCCTTGGCCCCGGCGACCATCGCTTCGTCGCCGAACTGCCCTGCCACGAGCGGCCCCGGCGGCGTTCGCATCGCAACCCACATGCAATCGGCCATCGCTTCCGGCAGCCGGTCGAGGTCGTCGTCCTCGAAGAAGGGCCAGTAGGTCTGCTCGAAGTAGATGGCGCCGTCGGGCATCTGGCCCACGACGCGGCCGGTTTCCGACTTCAGCACCCAGCGGCCGTCCTCGCGCTCGGGCATCGCCCAGCGGGGCATCTGGCACGGCGAGCCGTCGGGCAGCGTCCAATCGGACCAGTGCTCGTCGTCGTTGGCAAACCCGCGGCCCAGTTCGATCGTGTCGACACCGAACCGATCCAGCACGTCGTCGTCGACGATCGCAAGCTGCTGGATCGGGTCGTAGACGCGGATCGGACGCTCGGGTAGTTCGAGGGCCTCGCGGAGCTTCCGATAAGCCATCGCCGCGATGCCGGAGGAGCGATGGCCGCCGAAGTCGATCGGCACCCGGTCGGGCTGCTCGTGGTTCAGTGCGGCAAGGACGCGTTCTCGCGGGGTCATGGCGGGGTTCCTTTGCATGCTAGAGGAAAAGCACTATGATGTATTGTACAGACGAATCGGGCTGTTGGAAACACACTGGTCGAACGGCCCTTCCCGAGATTCCCGCGAAATGATATGCTATTCGCATGGCCCCTGACATGTTCAACGCATCCAGGGAAAACTTCAGATGTACTTGCTTTACGTTGATGAAAGTGGCGACATTGGCTTGGTTAGTAGTCCAAGTCGCTATTTCATTCTCAGCGGTTTTGTCGTACACGAACTCGCGTGGCACAACACGTTGGAGGCGATTATCGACTTCCGGCGTCGGTTGCGACAACGATACGGACTGAAGCTTCGAGAGGAAATCCATGCTGCACACTTTGTCAATCGCCCCAGCCCGGACATCTCGCGATTTCGCAGGGATATTCGGCTGCGGATGCTTCGAGAAGTGCTGGACTTCGAGGCCACGCTCGCAGACGTCAATGTTCTGAACGTACTCGTTGACAAGCAGAACAAAGGGCCAGACTACGACGTCTTCAATCGGGCGTGGACATTCCTGTTTCAACGGTTTGAAAATACGATTTCCCACCGAAATTTACCCGGCCCGCAGAACCCTCAAGATCAGGGGGTCGCGATCGTTGATCGTACGGACGAAGTGAAGTTACGGGGGCTGCTCAGAAGACTGCGAAGATACAATCCCGTTCCGAACATCAGTGGTGTAGGATATCGACAGTTGCCCATGCGAACCATGATTGAGGATCCGGTTCACCGCGATTCTCTACATTCGTATTTTATCCAGCTTGCCGATGTCAACGCGTATTTCCTGAAACAGCGAGAAGAGCCATGCGACTATGTCCGAAGGAAGGGAGCGAGGAACTACTTTCTGCGGCTGGATACGATATTGTGCAAAGTGGCAAGCCGGCACGATGCCTACGGTGTGGTAAGGCTGTAATAAGCACACGCAAGAAGAAGGGCCCGCTTTAACGGGCCCGGTGGATCCTACTGCCGGGTCTAGCCCGGGGTCAGATCCATAAAAATTATACTCGCGGGAGACTTCGAGGTCAACACGTTGTCGCCAATCTTGTGGTTTCCGGCGTTCCACGCCCTGATCACGAAGTCTAAGGCCCCTGTTTGGGGGGCAATTCAATCCTCTGGAAACACGTCAGTCGCCAGGACGGAAAAACTCGCCCTCGCAAGCAAAACGATTACTTTTGGAGAAGCACATGTCCTATCGTGAAGAGAAAGCGTTCATGGGTGAGTACGTGAATCTGGTCGAGTTGAAGACGGCCGACGGCGGCCGGGTGGCCGTTGCGCCCGAGTGGCAGGGGCGGGTGATGACCTCGACCTGCGGGGGCGACGACGGGCCAAGTTTCGGGTTCGTCAATCGGGCCTTTATCGAGGCCGGGCAACTCGACCCAAAATTCAACAACTACGGCGGCGAAGAACGACTCTGGCTCTCGCCCGAGGGGGGGCAGTTCAGCCTCTGGTTCAAGCCGGGCGCCGAGCAGAACATGGAAAACTGGTTCACCGCGCCGGCCATCAACAAAGGGGCGTGGGACGTCGCCGAGCAGGACGACTCGCTCTGCCGGATGACCACCGCGATGAAGCTCCAAAACGCGTCGGCCACCGATTTCGAGTTCGAGGTCGCCCGCGATGTCCGGCTGCTGACCCCCAATGAGCTGAACGGGCTGTTCGGCGAAGCGGCGGGAAAACTGATGGGCGCCGGCGGCGTGAAACTCGTCGCCTACGAAACGATGAACCAAATCACCAACGCCGGCCCGGCCATGACCAAGGAGAAGGGCCTTGTGTCGATCTGGATACTCTGCATGCTCAATGCCGGGCCGGAGACGGTGACGATCGTCCCTTACAAACCGGGCGACGAAGCAAAGCTGGGACCGGTCGTCAAGAGCGACTATTTCGGTGAAATCCCCATGGACCGGCTCATGATCGCGCCCGAGGCCGTGTTGTTCAAGGCCGACGGCCGCCACCGCTCGAAGATCGGCACCTCGCAGCGGCGCGCGCGGAACGTGCTCGGGTCGGTCGATTTACAGCTCGGCGCGCTGACGCTCGCCCAGTTCACCATGCCCGACGACCCCGCGGCCAAACTCTACATGAACAACATGTGGGAGGTGCCGCAGGCCGAGCCGTACACGGGCGACGTGGCCAATGCCTACAACGACGGCCCGAACAAGACGGGCGAACAGCTCGGCGCGTTTTGCGAGATCGAATCGCTTTCGCCGGCCGGGGAGCTTGCCGCCGGCGAGTCGCTCGTACACCGGCACCGGACCCTGCACGTCCGGGCGGACGCGGCAACGCTCAACGCCTTAGCGAAGGAGATCCTCGGCGTCGATCTGGACGCGGTTTGCAAGGAGATGGTTTAGGGAATCAACGAAATCGGCCACCACGTTTATCGGCACATCCGCAAGATAATCTGTGATAGTGAGTAGTGGATGGAAAAGCCCCCGCACTGCGTGCGGGGGTTAGTTGGCGGCGGTGTTTCGCCGCTTGCGGCTTCGCATCACCCCGACCGACACCGGACTTCTTGACACGCGGGGCACATCGGAGAGAATGGTTCAACAGCCGCATACGGAGGATTCCGGCATGAGTCAAAATCCCTATGAGCCCCCGCAACAGCCTTACCAACCCCCGCAAATGCCGCCGGGGCAAACTCCCATCCAGGACCTGGAACACTTGAAGCTGTTGTCGATTTTCCACTACGTCGTGGCGGCGATGACGGCGTTGTTTTCCTGCTTCTGGCTCATCTACGTTGTCTTTGGGTTCGTGTTTCTCCTCATGCCGACGACGGGCCCGCCCGGCCAGGGACCACCGCCCGCCGAAGCAAAAATCATCGGGCTGGTAATCATCATCATTTTCGGAGCCATCGTCCTTTTCGGCTGGGCGGCGGCGGTCTGTGTTTTTCTGGCCGGCCGATTCCTTGCTGCGCAAACGCACTACATCTTCTGCATGATCGTCGCCGGCGTCGAGTGCCTGTTCATGCCGTTTGGAACGGTGCTGGGCATATTCACGATCATCGTCCTGGTCCGCCCCACGGTGAAGACGCTCTTCGACGCAGGCCGGAACCCGTTCGGGAATTGAAGGACCGGAGGGACGGTGCCCTATGAACGTTGCCGAACTGCTGAAGAAAAGTCGCAGCGTCCGCCGGTTTCACGAGGATCAATCGCTTGCGCGTCAGACGCTTGTCGACCTGGTCGCGTTGGCGCGGCTTTGCCCTTCGGCGGCAAACCGGCAGCCGTTGAAGTTCATCGTGGCCGCCGAGCCGGACGAGCGGGCAAGGGTGTTTCCCCACCTCCGCTGGGCCGGGGCGCTCGATTGGCCGGGGCCCGACAAAGGAGAACGGCCCACCGGGTACATCGTCATCCTCGGCGACAAGGAGGTCCACCCCACGTTCGACGTCGACCCGGGCATCGTCGCCCAGAGCATGTTGCTGGCCGCGGCGGAGCAGGGCCTCGGCGGCTGCATGTTCGGCTCGATCGACCGCAAGGGGCTCCGCCGCGACCTGAACATCCCCAAGCGGTTCGAGATCGTCCTGGTCGTCGCCCTGGGCGTACCGGCCGAAACCGTCGTCCTCGAAGACATGAAGGACCCCAAGGCCATCAACTACTGGCGCGACGAGAACGACATCCACCACGTGCCAAAACGCCCGCTGGAGGAGATATTGGTGGATTTCCTGTGATCCCGGAGCCACTCGCCTGCGGCACATTCACAACGGTAAGTAGAGCACTTGTCCCGCCAATTCACCGGCGGAACTGCACTGGTCTATCAGTAGGATTTCTTCGATGGCCTGTCCTATCGGCATGGACTCGGGGACTTCGAGCAGCCCGGCCATAGTAGTACCTTCTTGTAGGCGTTGGTGAGCGAAATGCGTCATTGTGCTCACATCATGTGTAATGACGATTCGGTCGTTCTCGGCCGCCCAATCAAGGATCGCGGGATCGTCTCTTGCAAGAAGCCCAACGTCTTGCAGACGGACAATATCCAACTTCGGATTGCGGCGCAGGAGTCCGCGGACGATCCGATTGTTGAAGTTCTCATCGGTGAGAAATCGGAACATGATCGCCTACTCTCGCGACGTGCGTCGTGCCAGCAACCGCTCACGGATGCCGTTTGAGGGAAACCTTGCTTCGCTCTCGTGGCGAACCTCGTCACGCTGTTCCTTTCGTTCCTTGAGATATGCTTCGACGTCCTCCTTTCGTCGCAGAAAGAAGCTGATCACGGCGTGAATGTCGGGAAGGGCAACCACCGGGTATTGTTCCGCAATCTCTTCCGCAGTGCAGCCCTGCAAGTACGCAGTTGCGATCGTATCCAACGTCACCCGCGTTCCCCGGACTCGGATTACTCCAAAATCATCCGCCTCAAGCGGAACCGGATCGGATGTGATGATCAGCGACATGGTCCAAGCTCCTTTTCAAGAGAATCGACTGCGAACCCTGCGGGCGGATTCTTTGCCGAAAACAACACCTCTATTATACACCCTATGCGGTGGGCAAGACAACTCCGATCGAGAACCCTCGCCGGGCCAAAACCTACATCTGCTCCACCACCCGGATGCCCAGCAGTTCGAGACCCTTGGCGATGGTCCGGGCGGTCAGGTCGCACAGCAGCAAGCGGCTTTGGCGCAACTCGGGCGTTTCGGCCTTCAGCACCGGGCACTGCTCGAAGAAGGTCGAGTAGCGGTTGGCCAGGTCGAACAAGTAGCCGGTGAGCTGGTTCGGGCGGTAGTCGGCGACGGTCATATTGAGGGCCTCGCCGAAGCGGAGCAGTTCGAGTGCCAAGGCGCGTTCCGCCGGCGAGTCGAGCGTAATCCGCGCGCCCGAGTTGCGGACTGCCTCGGGGTCTTCGTTCCCCTTGCGGAAGATGCTCCGCACCCGGGCGTAGGCGTATTGCATGTACGTGGCCGTGTTGCCGGTGGTGGCCACCATCTTGTCGTAGCTGAACTTGTAGTCGCTCGTGCGGTTCTGCGAGAGGTCGGCGTACTTGATAGCGGCGATGCCGACGGTCTCGGCGACGTTCCGGCGATCTTCCGCCGACAGTTCGGGGCCGTCGGGCTTGGCGTCGTCGTTTTCGGCGACGATGGCCGCCGCGCGGCGGACGGCTTCGTCCAGCAGCCCCTCGAGCCCGACCGTATCGCCCTCCCGGGTCTTGAACGGCTTGCCGTCTTCACCCAGCACGGTCCCGAAGCTGATGTGCTGGAGTTCAATGTTCCCGTAGCCCATCATTTCGGCGGCGGCGAAGAGGTGCTCGAAATGCATACCCTGCCGGAAATCGACGACGTACAAAATGGCGTCGGGCTCGAAGGTCTCCACCCGGTAACGGATGGTGGCCAGGTCGGTCGTGGCATAGAGAAACGCCCCGTCCCGCTTGCGGATCAGCATCGGCACGCTGGTATTTTGGAAAAAGATGCCGATCGCGCCGTCGCTCTCCTGGCCGATCCCCTGTTCGATCAACTCGTCGACCAGCGGTGCGAGCCGGTCGTTGTAGAAGCTCTCGCCCAAGGTATGGTCGAACGCCACGCCGAGCCGGCCGTAAACCCGGTTGATTTCGTCTTGGCAGGCCGGCAGAAACTCCCGCCACAACCGCGTGTTCTCTTCGTCGCCGGCATGGAGTTTCGCAGTTTCGGTCAATACGGCCGTGCCGATTTCGGCGTGCCCGGCCGCCAGTTTTGACAACTCAGGCGTGTTCTCCACGACGGCGAGCTTTACTTGCAGGTCGGCCAGCCCCTCCCGGGCGGACGCCAGATCGCCCTCCAGCTTCTTCAGTGCTTTGCGTGTTTTCTTGTCGGGTTTTTCCCCGGCGTCGCCCCTCCTTTGTTCCAGGTCGGCGCCCTGCCCGGCAATCGCGCGCTCCATCTCCGGCAGCTTTGCCTTGCCCTCGTGATAATCGGCCAATTGCCGCACGAGCCGGTAGAGCCGGGCAAGTTCCTCGACGGGATTGTCCCGGTACGCGGCTTCGTCGAGAAAATGGCGGTAGCCGTAGATGATCATCCCGAACTGGGTGCCCCAGTCGCCGAGGTGGTTGTCGCTGACGACCGTGTGGCCGATAAAACGGAGCACCCGGCAGAGCGCGTCGCCGATCACGGTCGAGCGGATGTGGCCGACGTGCATCGGCTTGGCCACGTTCGGGGCGGAGTAGTCGATTACGAACGTCCGCGGCTTCTCGACGGTCGGGACGCCGAGCCGATCGTCGCAAGCGGCTCTCGCAAGCCGGGCGATGAGCCAGTCGTCCTTGATCCGCAGGTTGATGAATCCGGGCCCGGCGATTTCCGGCCGGTCGCAGAAGTCGGCCACGTCGAGCTTTGCGATCACCTCGGCGGCCACTTCCCGGGGCTCCCGGCCGAGCTTCTTACCGAGCGGCATCGGAAAATTCGCCTGGTAGTCGCCGAATTTCGGATTACCGCTGGGGCGGATCAGATCGAGCATCTCGTCCGCACCGGCATCGCCAACCAGACCGGCCATCGCGGCACCGAAGCGTTCCTTCAGCGTCGGCAGGATGCTCATGGGTCGGCCGTCTCCAGCTCGCGCGGCTCGAAGGGCACTCGCTTCGCTTGGGCCCAGAGATGTTCGATGGCGTAGTAGTCGCGGGTCTGCGGCTCGAACAGGTGGATCACCACGTCGCCGTAATCGAGCAGGATCCACCGGCTTTCCTCGTAGCCCTCGATTCCCAGGCGGACGTCGCCGAGCCTGTCCTCCAGGGCGTGGTCGATCTCCTCGCTCATCGCGTGCAACTGCCGCCGGCTGGTGCCGCTGGCCAGGACGAAGTAGTCGAACATGGGCGTCAGCTCGCGCATGTCGAGGATGACGATGTCGCGGCCGCGGTTATCTTCGGCAGTCCGGGCGGCCACCATCGCACGCTTCAGCGCCCCGTTCGTCGGTTTCCCGGTGGAATTCTTGGGCTCGACGCTATTTTCGCTCACAATGGGCCTCGTGGGAGATCAAACTCAGGCAACACGTATTTTACTCAGAATCAAGAACCGGGGGGAGCCCCCCCAATTGGAGACAAACGGACCGGCCGCCGGGTTCAGGGAGATGGAATACTACGGGCGTCTTTAGAAGATCCCCAGTGCCGCCAGGCTGAAGCGGACGATCAACCCGGCCGCCACCACGCTGACCATGCTCATCAGCTTGATGAGAATGTTGAGGCTCGGGCCGCTGGTGTCCTTGAACGGATCGCCGACGGTATCGCCGACGATGGCGGCCTTGTGGGCGTCGGTGCCCTTTCCGCCGTGGGCGCCCCCTTCGATGTACTTCTTGGCGTTGTCCCAGGTGCCGCCGGCGTTGGCCATGAAGACCGCCACGCAGAACCCGCAACAGAGCGCCCCGACCAGCAGTCCCATCACGCCGGCCACGCCCAAGAGCATGCCCACGGCAATCGGCGTCAACAGTCCCAAGACCGAAGGCAAGATCATTTCGCGCTGGGCCGCCCTGGTGCTGATGGCGACCGGCGCGGCGTAGTCGGGCTTCTCGCTGTAGTCCATGATACCCGGACGCTCGCGGAACTGGCGCCGGACCTCTTCGACCATTCCGAACGCGGCCCGGCCGACCGCTTTCATCGTCAGGGCGCAGAAGACGAACGTGGCCATGGCGCCCAGGAATATGCCGACCAGCACTTTGGGATTCATGATGTGGCAGGCGTAGTAGTTCATCCAGTCGATCATGTTGGCCTTCTCGACGGCAACCACGACGGCCTCGCTGCCGGCAAATGCGGCGTTGCCTTCCGGATCGCCCGCTATCAGCGCGTCGATCTTTGCCGGTCCGTCGCCCGTTTCGGCCTTCTCCCAGTTGTCTTTGACGTGCTTATGGCGAATCTGCTCGGGCATTGCGATGTAGCCGTCCACTTTGTGTTCGCCGTCTTCGGTGGTGACTTCGGCAAGGAACTGGTCGTTGATTTTGTACCACCCCGGCTGGTGTTCGGCGAGAACCGAGTTGCCCCACCGGACGTGGCCGACGCGGACCTCCTCAACGTAGGCGGCCAGCAAGGCCAGGGCGGTCAGGGCGGCCGAGCCGATGGCGAATCCCTTGCCGGTCGCGGCCGTCGTGTTGCCTAGGGAATCGAGCGCGTCGGTCCGCTCGCGGACCTGCGGATCGAGGCCGGCCATCTCGGCGTTGCCGCCGGCGTTGTCGGCAATCGGGCCGTACGCATCGGTGGCCAGCGTGATGCCCAGCGTGCTGAGCATCCCGACCGCGGCGATCCCCACGCCATACAGGCCCAGCGCAAACGTGTGCGGGTCGTTGAAGTCCCAACGGCACCCGCACCCGAAGGCCAACAACGTTGCCGCACACACGGTGATCACCGGGACCCAGACGCTCTTCATCCCGCTGGCGATGCCGCCGATGATGATTGTCGCCGGGCCGGTCAAGGCCTGATCGGACAGGTCCCGTGTGGGTTTGTATTCGTCGCTGGTGGAGTATTCGGTCCAAAACCCGATCATCGCCCCGGCAAGCAGGCCCACGATGACGCTGACGGATATCGACAAGTAGGCGGACCCCAGCAGCAGCCAGGTGATCAGGATGGCTGCCACGACGATCGCGCCGGTCGAGGCATAGACGCCTTTTCGCAGCGCCTTCAGGAGGGTCTTTTGCGAGGCCTCGTCGTCGTCGGTCCGGACCAGGTAGACCCCCCAGATCGAGAGCAGGATTCCAATACCGGCCAACACGATGGGCAAGAAGAGGGCCGACAGCCGCATGCTGTCGCTGGTGAAGGCGGCCACGCCCAATGCCGCGGTGGCAAGGATCGACCCGCAGTAGGACTCGTACAGGTCGGCGCCCATGCCGGCCACGTCGCCCACGTTGTCGCCGACGTTGTCGGCGATGGTGGCCGGGTTGCGTTTGTCGTCCTCGGGAATTCCGGCCTCGACCTTGCCGACCAGGTCGGCGCCGACGTCGGCCGCCTTGGTGAAAATGCCTCCGCCGACCCGCGCAAACAGCGCCTGGCTGCTCGCTCCCATCCCGAAGCAGAGCATCGTGACCGTGATATCGACCAGACCGATCTCACCGAACCCGAGCGCCGGAACGAGCCAGTACAGAATGGCAAACCACATCGTGATGTCCAGCAACCCCAGGCCGACGACCGTCAGTCCCATCACGGCGCCGGACCGGAAGGCCACCTGAAGGCCCTGGTTGAGCGACTTCTGGGCGCCTGCGGCGGTCCGGCTGCTTGCCCAGGTGGCCGTCTTCATGCCGAACCAGCCGGCCAAACCGGAGAAGAAACCGCCGGTCAGGAAGGCGAACGGGACCCACTTACTCTGTGCCCCGGCCCAAAACGCGGCAATCCCCAGCAGAACGGCGATCACAACGAAGAACAGGAAAACGATTTTGTATTGCTGCCAGAGATAGGTATTGGCCCCGGTCCGGACGTGGCCGGCAATTTCGACCATCTCGTCGGTGCCCTCGTCGGCCTCCATCATCGACCGGAAGAACTTCCAGGCGAAGACCAACGCGGCAATGGAGCTGGCGAAGGCAATCACCCATAAAATGGCGAACCACCACTGGGCAGGTTCGGCGGCTGTGGGTACCGCCGGTTTCTTGACCGTGGTGATCTTCTTGGCCGGTGCTGCGGCGGGCGGTGGTTCTTTGGCGGCGGGTTCGGCTGCGGGCGGCGGTCCTTCGGCCGGTTCTTCGGTTGCGGGTTGTCCGGCGACGGGCTCATCGCCTGCCGGTTCCGACGGTTCCTGAGCGGGTTCGCCCGATGCGTCATCAGACGGATCATCCAACGTCGGCTCGGCCCCAACGAGGGCCGGCTCCGCCGCTTGCTCGGCCGCCGGGGCATCTTGGGCCGTTGCGACCCGGCCGGGCCCGGCCATGATAATGATCGCAACCAGTATGGCCATCAGGATCATCCGTACAGGGTGCCGCATCAGGTTGAAGACAGCTTGACAGGACCTCATGGCTCACCTCTCTCCCGTTGTAATATTTATGCCTTGCCTAGCTTTTTGCCCAACAATTTACAGAACCGCTTATTTTATGGGTACGTTCTTTGACCTGTCAACTACACACACCGACCCGTGCCGTCTACCGCAACTCTCATTTTCTTAGGGCAAATTCTTCACAGGGTCCCAAGTGGGGCGGCCCTCGACCGGCACGGGCCCTGTACGGGAAAACACACCGAAAAGACGAATTCGGCCACGGAAACTCCTTTCTCGGACGAGCAGCACCCCCCCACAGCAGTGCATGTTGCCCGTGGCGGGCGAAATGCGGGGTTTTTTGATTGTCATTTTTGGGGGAACCGATTAGGCTATATAAAAACTATATACTGGGACTGGCGGGAAAATCTGCCCCCTCCCGGCCAAATCAGAAGCGTTCCCATTGAGAGGATGAGGATCATGACATTCCGCATAAGAAATGTGCGCTTTGCCGGTTTGCGAAGCCTCTGCTGTCGACGAGTCGTCCTGGTAATCGCGTTGCTGCTGATACCGACGTTCGTTCTGGCCGCCGACCGACGCGGCCGTAAGCCGAAGTTCGGCGAATTCAACCCCGACCACCAAACGGTCGAAATGTTCGGGGCGATCGGCAACAAGCAGATCGACGTGAAGCTGATTCCCAAGGACTCGACCCAGTGCAACGTCTTGATCGAGAACAAGACCAACCGGCCGCTGAACGTGAAGCTCCCCGAGGCCTTTGCCGGGGTTCCGGTCCTGGCGCAGGCGGGCGGAATGGGCGGTGCCGGCGGGTTCGGCGGCGGCGGCGGCGGTCAGGCGATGGGTGGCGGCATGGGCGGCGGAGCCGGAATGGGCGGCGGTGGCGGCGGGTTCTTCAACGTCCCGCCCGAAAAGGTCGGGAAGTTCAAGGTCACAACCGTTTGCCTGCAACACGGCAAGCCCGAACCCCGTCCCGCTATGAAGTACGAAGTCAAACCGATCGAGGAGTTCACCGACAAGCCTGCCGTCCATGAACTCTGCCGCATGCTCGGAACCGGCCGCCTCAATCAAAGGGCCGCCCAGGTCGCGGCTTGGCATCTTATGGACAACATGAGCTTCCAACAGCTTGCTGCGAAGCAATATAAGTACGCCAACGGCGGCACGAGTCCCTACTTCACGCCCCAACAGTTGCAGGCCGGCATGCAGTATACGGCCATGGCCGTGAAGCTCGCCGAACAACGGGACAAGAGCAAGAGCCCCGGTGATACCGATTCGGCCAGCACGCACGGCGGCAATCGGTAGTCGATACCGGCACGGGATTGGAGCAACGACGACCAAGAACGGGGGCGAAAACTCCCCTTTCTCCATAGTTCTGCTACACTGACGGGAGTCGGATCGGGCCTCCGAGAGGGAACGTCTCGGGCTGTGTTCCACGGATACTTCGGTATGGCGTGGGATTCAAGAAAAGTAGCAGGCACACTCCGTGTGCCGTTCGCGATGGAGGTGCGCGTTTTCACAAATTCTTTTTTGCTGCGGTCCCGAGCCGCACGGGAGGAGGCGTTGGCCATGTTCAAGTTCTGTCGAGTCGGTTGTTGGGTGCGACCCGGGGTTTGGGTTGCCGTGCTGTTGATTCCCGCGATGTTGCTCGCAGCGGATGCGCCGAAGAAGGGCCGCAACAAAGCAAAGGCCGCGGGCGAAAAGATCGACATCTTCGACGGCATCGAGAAGGGGCAACTCGAAGTAAAGTTGATTCCGCAAAACGAGAAGAAATCGCAACTGCTGATCAAGAACAAGACCGATCGGCCGCTGTCGGTCCGGTTGCCCGCCGCCTTTGCCGGAGTGCCCGTATTGGCCCAGGGTTTCCCCATGTTCGATCAACAAGACGCCCCGCAACAGGTCGGCGGCGGTCCGCAAGGTCCCTTCGGGCAGAATTTCATGAACCTCGGCATGCCCAACCAGAACCAGAACCAGAACTTCTTCAACATGCCGGGCTTCATGTTCAGCATCGCACCCGAGAAAGTCGGCAAGCTACGCCTGACCACCGTCTGCCTCGACCACGACAAGAAGACGCCGAGGCCGCAGATCAAGTACGAGATCAAGCCCATCCAGGACGCCGCGAAAAAGCCGGGGGTGGCCGAAGTTTGCGCCTTGCTCAGCAAGGGCATGGTCAACCAGCGGGTGGCCCAACTCGCCGCATGGCACCTCAACAACGGCAAAACGTGGGAAGAGCTGGCCTCGAAGACCAACCAGGGCGCATTCGCCAAGATGCCGCGGTACTCCAAGACCGAGATCAAGGCGGCCCGGGAACTTGCCAAGAGGGCCGTCGAAATGGCCGGAAACGGCAAGAAAGCCGACTCGTCGAGCAAGGACTGAGGACCGGAAGCAGTATCGTCCGCCGCATGGAGCTATCCCTCAAAGATCTCCGCAACCGGCAATCGGAAGCCGGGGAGGACATCGCCGCCGGTGAGTTCGTCAGAAGGCGTGCGTGTTGTGACCTCGCTCCGGTTGTCGTGGGCCCAATCCGCGGATCTACCACGCGTTGTTCTACGTGGGCTGGCAGTAGAAACAGGCCGGCGCGATGTGCTTTGCCGCTGTGATCAATCGCGGCAAAACGATATTGACGCCAAGCAGCGTTTGGCCTAGAATCCCGCCTCTTTGGCGTCGACTATTCTCCCCTTCTTCTCTCAGCGATACCCTTCCTCGATTGCCGGGGCAGAAGAACTCATCGCTTCTGACGACCATGAAGAGTCTGCGGCAGGATGGAGTTGATAATACAATGAAGCGAATGTTCTCTATTCTATTATTGACGTCTTTCTTCTATCCCTTCCTTGTTGGGTGCAATACGATCCACGAAGCCAACAATTATGCCAAATGCATCACTGCTAGACCGCAGAAAGCCCGCTCGGATGTACCGGTCACATACAGGATCGATTGGTGGTCGCATCAGAAGAGTCTGGAGATCACGGACTTCCAGGTCGAGGTCGTTGATGCGCCGTTGAATCTGTTCAATTCGAAAGCCCTCGTCCGCATGCGGATCAAAGGAACTTTCCAGGGCGGGGAGAACCGGCGCCCCTTCATCGAGAAAACGCACATCAGCGAACGTATCGCCGAATCGGATAGCGGCCGCAATCATGCCGACTTCGTTGTCACGCCGGTCGTTGGACTCAAGGATGACAAGAGTTACTCCGGCGAAGCGATACCCTTTGACATCAAAGTGGAGAATCACTTTGAGTCGCTTGGCTGGGGTGAGAATCTGTACGTCGTCCGGTGCGGTCCCTTCACGCGAGAAGTGATTCTGACGCACTGGAAGTAGAAAATGTGGAGCCGATTCGAGCGCGGACTTTACGCCTCGAAGATCTCCGCAACCGGCAGCCGGAAGCCGGGGAGGACATCGCCGCCGGTGAGTTCGTCCGACTCCGTCCGTGTTACGACCTGGTTGCGGTTATCGTAGACCGAGACCGTTCGCTTGGCGGGATCGACGAGCCAGACGACGCGGCAGCCGGCCGAAAGCCAGTCTTGCACCTTCGCAAGCACGTCGCTGGCACGGTCACTGGGCGAGACAACCTCGACGGCCAAATCGGGGGCGCCTTGAAAGAAGCCGCACGGTCGCTCGGAAGGAACCCGTTCAGCACACACGAAGCCGAGATCCGGCGCGCGAACCGTATCCGGGTCGTGGCCGATTTGGAACCCGGTTTCTGCCCCAGTTCCCAACCCCAGTCTGTTTTTCTTCAGGAAACTGCGAAGCGGTCCGGAGATATTGAAAACAATGTTTCCATGCTCGAATCCGGCGGGCGTCATTATCACCAATTCTCCACGGACCAATTCGCAGCGTCCGAGACCTGCCGTCTCGAGCAATTCCTGGGCCGTCGTGATTTTGTGTACCGTAACCATAAGTGAGTGGTATTCTACCCTTCGTTGTGACCATTGTCAATGGTCAGAGTGATCATCTTTGCGCTCCAATGAAGGGATGAACGAGCCTACCGCCACGATGCCGCCGCTTCGTCGCCGGAGAGATAGGCGTGGATGTCGCGGGCGGAGACGCGGCCGGCACCCATGGCCGCGATCACCGTGGCCGAGCCGGTGATGATGTCGCCGCCGGCCCAGACTCGCTCCCGCGTCGTCCGGCCGCGCTCGTCGGCGTTGACGTAGCCCCAGCGATTCAGCTCCAGGCCGGACGTCTTCTTGGTCAGCAGCGGATTCGCGCCGGCCCCGATCGCGACGATGATCAGGTCGGTGTCGATGGTGAACTCGGAGCCTTCGATCGGGATAGGGCGTCGCCGGCCGGAGTCGTCGGGCTCGCCCAGCTCCATTTGCAGACACTTCATCCGACGGACCATACCGTTCTCGTCGTCCTCAAAGGCCACCGGATTGGTCAGCAGCTTGAAGATGATGCCCTCCTCTTCGGCATGGTGGACCTCTTCGGCCCGGGCGGGCAACTCGGTCCGCGAGCGGCGGTAGACGATGTGGACCTTGTCGGCCCCGAGCCGCAGCGCAACTCGGGCGGAATCCATCGCGACGTTGCCACCCCCGATCACGCAGACGTGCTTGCCGTGGACCACCGGCGTGTCGTACTCGGGAAAGCGGTAGGCTTTCATGAGGTTGCTCCGGGTGAGATACTCGTTGGCCGAGTAGACGCCGCCGAGGTCTTCGCCCGGGACACCGAGGAACATGGGCAGCCCGGCCCCAACACCGATGAACACGGCGTCGAAACCACCTTCGCCGAGCAATTCGTCGATGGTGGTCACCTGGCCGACGACCTGATTCAGCTTCAGCTCCACGCCGAGCTGCACGAGATAGTCGACTTCCTTTTCGACGATTTCCTTGGGCAGGCGGAACTCGGGGATGCCGTACATCAACACGCCGCCCGGCTTGTGGAAGGCCTCGAAGATCGTCACCCCGTATCCGAGCAGGATGAGGTCGCCGGCGACGGTCAGGCCGGCGGGCCCGGCGCCGATGATCGCGATCTTCCTGCCGTTGGGCGGCTGCTTTCCCGGTATTTCGATCAGGTCGTTATCGCGTTCGTAGTCGGCCACGAAGCGTTCGAGCCGCCCCACGGCAACCGGCTCGAACTTTTTGGCCAGGGTACACATCACTTCGCACTGGGTTTCTTGCGGGCAGACGCGTCCGCAGATGGCGGGCAGGGCGTTGGTCTGCTTGACCAACCGGGCGGCTTCGGCGAACTTTCCCTCGGCGACCAGGGCGATGAAACCGGGAATGTCGACGTTGACCGGGCAACCCTCAATGCACGGCAGCTTCTTGCACTGCATACAGCGGGCGGCCTCCTGCCGGGCCTGCTCCGGCGAATAACCCAAAGGGACTTCATCAAAATTCTTCGCCCGGACCTTCGGGTCCTGCTCCGGCATCGGGGTGCGGGTCTTCTGGATCGGCTTCTTCTTTTTTTTCTTCTCGGGTTTTTTCTCGTCGCTCATCCTTGTTCGGCCTCCTCTATGTAGCGATCCAGGGAGCACTTCTCCTCCTGCGTGTAGATCTTCTGACGCGACAGGACCATGTCCCAGTCAACGAGATGGCCGTCGAATTCGGGGCCGTCGACGCACGTAAATAGCGTCTCGTCCCCCACCTTCACCCGGCAGCCGCCGCACATGCCCGTCCCGTCGACCATGATCATGTTCAGACTGGTGATGGTCTTCACGCCGAACGGGCGTGTGGTTTCGGCGCAGAATTTCATCATGATGGCGGGGCCGATCGCATAAACGCACCCGATCTCCTCGGCCTTTTCCTCCATAAGCTCCTTCAGCGGCTCGGTTACCAGTGCTTTGCGGCCGACGGAGCCGTCGTCGGTGGTGATGATGTGCTGGTGGCTGACGGCCGCCAGCCTGTCCTGCCAGAAGAGCAAATCGGCCGTGCGGGCGCCTTGGATCGAGATCACGTGATTCCCGCGTTCTTTCAGCGCCCTGGCAATCGGATAAATGGGGGCGGTTCCCACACCGCCGGCGACCATGATCGCGGTGCCGAAGTCGGCGATTTCGCTGGGGTGGCCCAGCGGGCCGATCAACGCATAGTACTCGTTCCCCTCGCCAAGCCGGGCGAGTTTCCGCGAGGAGGTGCCGACCTCCATCAGCACCAGCGTAATCGTGCCGGCCGAGGCGTCGAAGTCGGCCACCGTCAAGGGTACCCGTTCCCCCTGCTCGTCGGCCATGACGATAACGAAATGGCCCGGTCTGGCCTTCGCCGCCACTTGGGGGGCTTCGACAAGGATCTCGTGGATTCCGGGGACTAATTCAGACTTCTGTACGACTCGGGGCATTGGTACAAAGGCTTGGCAGCAGGGGGTTTTCGGTTCGGCATCCGGCCTCCAGCGATCCGTTTCGCGGTGCCTGCCTGTCGGCTCACCGGCCAGATTACTAAATCTCCGGCCAACTGTCCACCACCGTACGGACATTAGCGGGACTAATGCCGAATATTAGGGAGTAATGAGCTTCCTTGAACGGCAAGGCGGGTTACAATGAGCACTTGGTTCCTGTAGGGTTTTCCAGCTTAGGGCGAGCGGCAGGTAAAGATTTCCCCGTAGCTACGGTCGCCAGACCGTGGATCAAACCGCACTCCATCGCCTGCGACGGTGGCTACAGGTAAATTCTCTTCCGCCGTTCGCCTTGGGATTGTGAGCAGAGGAACGTGGCTATGATTCGACCCGCGTTGTTGGCGCTTGAGGACGGCGCCCATTTCCGCGGCCTCTCGTTTGGCAAAGCGGGAGAATGCGACGGAGAGGTTGTGTTTAACACCTCGATGATGGGTTACCCTGAGATTCTCACCGACCCGTCCTACCGCGGCCAGATGGTCTGCATGACCTATCCGCTGGTTGGCAACTATGGCATAACCGATCAAGACTTCGAGTCCCGCAAGATCTTTCTCTCCGGCTTCATCGTCAAGGAGAATTCGCGCATCGCGTCGAACTGGCGGAGCCGGAGGACGCTGGCGGACTTTCTGAAGGACCACAACATCCTCGGCGTCGAAGGCATCGACACCAGGCGGCTGGTCAAGCACATCCGCCAGTCCGGCGCCATGAAGGGCGTCCTTTCCACGGTCGACCTCGACCCGAAGAGCCTGGTCGAGAAGGCCAAGGCCTCGCCCGGCCTGATCGGCCGCGACCTGGTCAGAGAAGTCACCGGAGACAAGCCCTACGAGTGGTCCGAGCCACTGCCGGACAACGAGCCGAAGGGGCCGGAGTTCAAGGTGGCGGCCCTTGACTACGGCATCAAATACAACATTTTGCGCGGGCTGGTCAGCCACGGGTGCAAGGTGACGGTGCTGCCGGCGACGACCAAGGCGGAACAAGTGCTGGCATACGAGCCGGACGGCATTTTCTTGAGCAACGGTCCGGGAGATCCGGCGGCGCTGCCGCATATCGTGGATGAAGTGAAGAAGATGCTGGGCAAGAGGCCCATCTTCGGCATCTGCCTGGGCCACCAGATTCTCGGCCAGGCACTGGGCGGAAATACTTTCAAACTCAAGTTCGGCCACCACGGCGGGAACCAACCCGTGATGCGACTCGACACCCGGCAGGTTGAAATCACTGCCCAGAACCACGGCTTTGCCGTGGACGTCGATTCCATCAAAGACCACCCGGTCGAGCTGACACACGTCAACCTGAACGACAATACGCTGGAAGGGATGGCGCACAAGGAGTTGCCGGTCTTCTCGGTCCAATATCACCCCGAGGCGGCGCCGGGACCGCATGATTCGCGGTACCTGTTCGAGCGTTTCGCAGAGATGATGCGGACGGGCCAACCGCCCCGCGCGGAACCGAACGATGCCTAAACGCACCGACATCAAGACCATTGCCATCATCGGCTCCGGCCCCATCATCGTTGGTCAGGCGTGCGAGTTCGACTACTCGGGAACGCAGGCGTGCAAGGTTCTCAGGGAAGAGGGGTACCGCGTGGTGCTGATAAACTCGAATCCGGCCACCATCATGACCGATCCGGAGATGGCCGACCGCACTTACGTCGAGCCGATCACGCCCGAGTCCCTTGCGGCGGTGCTCGAGAAAGAGCGGCCCGACGCACTTCTTCCCACCCTCGGCGGCCAGACGGGGCTGAACATCGCCTTCGAGACGGCCCGGATGGGCGTGCTCGATAAACTCGGCATCGAGATGATCGGCGCCGACAGGGAAGTGATTCATCGCGCCGAAAACCGGGACGCCTTTTGCGAGACTATGTACCAGGCGGGTATCGAGCTGCCCCGATCGGGGACGGCACACACCATGGAAGAGGCCCGCCTGGTCATTGAAGACGTCGGCCTGCCCTGCGTTATCCGCCCCGCCTTCACCCTCGGCGGTACCGGCGGGGGCATGGCCCATAACATGGACGACTTTCTCGCGGCCGCAGCCCGCGGCCTGCAAGCCAGCATGGTGTCCGAAATCCTCATCGAGCAGTCGCTGGAAGGATGGAAGGAATTCGAGGTCGAGGTAATGCGCGACCGGGCCGATAACGTGGTCATCGTCTGCTCGATCGAGAACTTCGACCCCATGGGCGTACACACCGGCGACTCGATCACGGTTGCCCCGATTCAAACCATGACCGACCGCGAATATCAGAAACTCCGCGACTGGTCGATCAGGATCATTCGTGCGATCGGCGTCGAAACGGGTGGCTGCAACATCCAGTTCGCGCAGAACGCGCGTGACGGGCGGCTGGTGGCGATCGAGATGAACCCGCGCGTCAGCCGTTCCTCGGCACTGGCCTCGAAGGCCACCGGTTTTCCGATCGCCAAGATTGCCGCCAAGGTGGCGGTGGGCTACACGCTGGACGAGATCTCCAACGACATCACTCGCGAGACCCCGGCCTGTTTCGAGCCCACCATCGACTACTGCGTGGTCAAGATCCCGCGTTTTGCCTTTGAAAAATTCCCCGGCGCCGACGACAGGATCACTATACAGATGAAATCGGTGGGCGAGGTCATGGCCATCGGCCGTACCTTCAAGGAGGCGCTGCAAAAGGGGCTCCGCTCCATGGAAACAGGGCATTTCGGCCTGGGCGCCGACGGAAAAGACGCCGACTGGACCAAAATGAGCCGCGAGCGGATCGAGACCAAACTCGCCGTCCCCGGCAGCGACAGGCTCTTTTACATCCGTTACGCCTACCGGCGAGGCATGACGACCGACGACATCTACCAGCTCAGTGCCATCGACCCGTGGTTCCTGGACAACATCAAGCAGATCGTGGAAACCGAGCAGTGGCTTGCCGGCAGGAAGTGTTCCGATCTGTCCGACGACCAGCTCAGATCGGCCAAGGAGATGGGCTTTTCCGACGTGCAACTGGGGCGCCTGCTGGGCACGAGTGAAACGGAGGTCCGCCGGCAGCGTGTCAGCCGCGGCGTCGAAGCGGTATACAAGCTGGTCGACACCTGCGGCGCGGAGTTCGAGGCGGTGACACCGTACTATTACTCGACGTACGAAGAGGAAGACGAAACCCGCCCCTCCTCGGCCGAGAAAATCATGGTCCTCGGCAGCGGACCCAACCGTATCGGCCAGGGTATCGAGTTCGACTACTGCTGTGTCCACGCGGCTTTTGCCGTGCGCGACGCGGGACGCCGGTCGATCATGGTTAACTGCAATCCGGAGACCGTGTCAACCGACTACGACACCTCCGACAAGCTCTACTTCGAACCGCTTACCGTCGAGGACGTGCTGAACATCTACAAGAAGGAGCAACCCCGCGGGATGATCGTCCAGTTCGGCGGCCAGACACCGCTGAACATCGCCGCCGAGCTGGCCGCCGCGGGCGTGAAAATCATCGGAACCTCGCCCGGGATGATCGAATTGGCCGAGGACCGCGACCGCTTCCGCCAGATCATGCGGAAGTTAGGCATCCCCCAACCCAAGTCCGGCATGGCCGGCAAGCTCGACCAGGCACTGGAAATCGCCGGGAAGATCGGCTATCCGCTGATGGTGCGCCCGTCGTTTGTGCTTGGCGGCCGGGCGATGCAGGTGGTGCATGATGAAGAGATGCTCAAGCACTACATGGCCGCCGCCGTCGACGTCTCGCCCCGGCGACCCATACTGATCGAAAAGTTTCTGGAAAACGCCATCGAGGTGGAGGCCGACGCCGTCGCCGACGGGGAAGACGCCTTCGTTCCAGCCATCATGGAGCACATCGAGTTAGCCGGGGTCCACTCGGGTGACTCGGCCTGCGTGATCCCGCCAATCAGCATCCCGCCCAAGCACATCGACACCATCTACCAGTACAACCGGAAGATCGCCATCGAACTGAACGTGGTAGGGCTGATGAACATCCAATACGCAATCTATGAGGACGCGGTGTACATTCTGGAGGCCAATCCACGGGCCAGCCGTACCGTGCCGCTGGTCTCGAAGGTCTGCGGCATTTCGATGGCCCGGATCGCCACCCAGGTCATGCTCGGCAAGAAGCTCTCCGAGTTGGGTTTGGGGCGCAAGTCGATCTCGCACTTCGGTGTGAAGGAAGCGGTGTTCCCGTTCAACAGGTACCACGAGGTCGATCCGCTGTTGGGGCCGGAGATGCGCAGCACCGGCGAGGTGTTGGGGATGGCCGACTCGTTCGGCCTGGCGTTCTACAAGGCCCAAGACGCCACCGGCTTGCCCTTGCCCCTGGAAGGAACCGTGCTGATTACCGTAGCCGACCGCGACAAACCGGCCGTGCTGGAGGTGGCCCGGCGTTTCCACGAATTGGATTTCAAGATCGTGGCCACCAAGGGCACTTGCGCGCTGCTGGCCAAGCACGGAATCACGTCCGAACCGATCTTGAAGATGGGAGAGGGGCAACCTAACATTGCCGACGCAATTGCTAACGGCCGGATACAGCTTGTGATCAACACGCCCCGCGGCAAGGTCGGCAAGGCCGATGACGCATACATCCGCACCACCGCTATCAATCGCAAGGCTCCCTACATAACCACGCTGGCAGCCGCCGTGGCCGCCGCCAAGGGCATCGCCGCCTGTCGGAAGGGCCGCGAAAGTGTCAAAAGCCTACAAGACTACCACGCCGACATCAAATAGCGGCCAACGGAGCCGTCGTCGGTCGTGATGATGTGCTGGTCGCTGACCTCTGCCAGCCTGTCTTGCCAGAAGAGCAAATCGGCGGTTCGAGCACCCTGGATCGACACAAGGCGATTGCCGCGTTCTTTCAAGGCCCTGGCAATGGGAAAGATGGGTGCAGTTCCCGCTCCCCCGGCGACCATGATCGCGGTGCCGAAGTCGGCGATTTCGCTCGGATGCCCCAGCGAGCCGATCAACGCATAGAGATCATCGCCTTCGGCCAGTGCGGCCAATTTCCGCGAGGACGTGCCGACCTCCATCAACACCAGATGGTGCCAGCCGAAGTGTCGAAGTCGGCTACCGTCAGGGGCACGCGTTCGCCCCTGCTCATCGGCCATGACGATGACGAAATGGCCGGGCCGGGCTTTCGCCGCCACTGGGGAGGCGACGACGATCTCGTGGCAACCAGTTCGCTCTTCTTGCAGAGTTGGGCCATACGGTTGGGAATTCCTAAGCTAAGAGAATTATATTATATGGGAATAATGAATCCTGTAGGCTCTACGACTGCCGTCGAAAGGTCCACCTGTCGGGATGCGATATTAGCGGAACGAATACTTCGACTGTTTGACTTACAGAAGGCTCGTAAGTTGTTTCTCCGATAAATGTTAGCCACGCTAGCATCGAGCGGCCCGTAGAATTCGTGTAGCAATGGCTTGCTCATGCTGGCTGCCGTTTTCTTCGGGGAATTCGAGGTTGATGCCTATCAGTTGCTAAGGACATAGCGGGGTGCCATTTCAGGGCCCCTTCTATGTTCAGGCATACTAATACTAAGTATTAGAGAAATCGTCATTTCCTAATAGCAATCCAGCCATTAGCATAAGAAATTCTCTCAGTTGTGAACATGTCTCTGTATTGTAACTATAGGGAGGAACCATTGATGAATCTTCACCGACCCAACGCTAATGAAGCAACTCAATCATCGAACCGTTCTCGCTCAGTAGTCCCCCAATCGGGCTTATGCTCGCGGTGTGTGGACGGGTGCAGGGGGAATTGCGAGGTATTTCGGGCAACCTTCCGGGGTCGTGAAGTGATCTATCCCGGGCCCTACGGCCAGGGAACTGCGGGAGCCGATAAGGACTATCCGGTGGATTACTCCCACCTGAATATCCAGGGCTATGCCTTGGGCGGAAGAGGGCTGCCTGAAGGCGTCGAGGCCAATCCCGATACCTGCAAGTTTCCCGGGGTCCGGGTCGACACCGAGTACGGTTGGGACCGGAAGGTGAAGATGGCAGCCCCGGTGTTCACCGGCGCGTTGGGATCGACCGAGATCGCCCGCAAAAATTGGGACCACTTCGCCATCGGCGCGGCCATTACCGGAATCACGGCGGTCTGCGGCGAAAACGTCTGCGGAATCGACCCGGAATTGGAACTCGACGGCAACGGCAAGATCACGTCGGCCCCCGACATGGACCGCCGGATCGAGACCTACCGGCGCTATCATCGCGGGCTGGGCGAAATCCTCGTCCAGATGAACGTCGAGGATACGCGGTTGGGCGTCGCGGAATACGTCGTCGAGAAACACAACTTGGACACGATCGAGTTGAAGTGGGGACAAGGCGCCAAGTGCATCGGCGGCGAGATCAAGGTCGACTCGCTCGAAAGGGCGCTGGAACTCCAGAAACGGGGCTACATCGTCACGCCCGACCCGTCCGATCCGATCATCCAGACGGCCTTCCAAAGCGGCGCCTTCAAGCAGTTCGAGCGCCACAGCCGGTTGGGGTTCGTCGACGAAGAGAGTTTCTACGCCGAGTGCGACCGGCTCCGCGGCCTGGGCTTCAAGCGGATCACGCTGAAGACGGGCGCCTACGGCCTGCGCGAGTTGGCCATGGCGTTGAAGTGGTGCGGCCAGGCCAAGATCGATCTGCTGACGATCGACGGGGCTCCCGGTGGAACCGGCATGAGCCCCTGGCGGATGATGGAAGAGTGGGGAGTGCCCAGCATCTATCTCCACTCGGCCGCCGTCGAGTTTGCCGAGAAGCTGACCGCCAAGGGCCAACGCGTGCCCGACCTGGCATTCGCCGGCGGGTTCAGCTCCGAGGACCATCTGTTCAAGGCGCTGGCGCTCGGTGCTCCGTTTGTCAAGGCAATCTGTCTGGGCAGGGCGATGATGATCCCCGGCATGGTCGGCAAGAACATCAGCCTCTGGATGAACAACGGGGGACTGCCGAGAACCGTCAAACAGTACGGCGACGTGCCCGAGGAAATCTTCGTCTGCTGGGAACAGGTGGCCGACATCGTCGGCAAAGGGGAAATGAAGAACATCCCGTTGGGGGCCATCGGCATCTTCTCCTACACCCAGAAACTCTCCGTCGGCCTGCAGCAGTTGATGGCCGGCGCTCGGTGCTTCAGCGTCCCGGCGATCAGCCGCAAGGAGATTTTCAGTCTCACCAGGGAGTGCGCCGAGGTGACCCGCATCCCTTACGTCATGGACGCCTACCGCGAGGAAGCCGAACAGATTCTCGACAGTTGACGGATTCCGCCGTCGATCGCCCCGGCGGCACGAAGGCGCCCTGCTGCCCGAAGCACGGATGCCGCGGCCCCCGGCTTTGCACAAGCCAACTCGACACCAATTTGGTGTCTGCGTCGAATAGCCACCGAGGTCCACACATCCCCAAAGCCAAACTTGCCCCCCAGCGGGGGGGCATTTCTCTGCTTGGAGTAGCAGAAACTCCATAACTATTATACTTGAGCGGTCATGCATATCAAGACCATTTACCTTTCAGGTAAACATTTTTTCGGAACTGCTCTTGAAAACTCTTTACGTACTTGGTAAACTTCTATGAAAAGGACGCTGAGTCATTGGTATAGGTTTGGGGTATGGAAATAAGCTTCGCCACATCCAAGCTTGCCAAGGTCTGCAACTCAGAGAAGAAACTAAGGAGCGTCTATGGGCCGCGCATGGCACGCGTGATCCAGCAGCGTCTTGTGGACCTAGATGCTGCGGAAACGCTGGAGTCGATGAGGAACATTCCTGGTAGATGCCACCAACTCAAGGAGAATCTGGAGGGCTTATTTGCCGTTGATCTTGTCCACCCTGATCGACTTGTCTTTGCACCGGACCACGATCCGGTGCCTCAATTAAGCGGTGGAGGGGTAGACTGGTCGAAGATCACCAAGATCGAAGTCGTCGGGATCGGCGACTACCACTGAAGGACGCAACCAATGTCGAAGTACAGATTTGATCCTGATTACGTTGTGGCTCCCGGTGCGACACTTAAGGAGTCGATTGATGCGAAGGGCATTTCGCAAACCCAATTGGCTCAGCGCGCTGGCCTAACGGAAAAGACGATTAGCCAAATCATCAATGGGATCGCCCCGATCAGTTATGACACCGCCGGAAAATTGGAGCTGGTAACCGGTGTGCCCGCCAAGTTTTGGAACCGACGTGAATTGGGCTATCGCGAGGCTTTGTCGCGACGCAAGGAACTTGCGGCCCTGGCGGAGAATAAGGCTTGGCTAAAAGAGATTCCGCTTGATGAACTTGTAGATCGAGGATTTGTAGAGCCATCCGAAGACGTAGGAGCATTAGTACATCATGCGCTGCGATTCTTCGGTGTGAGTAACGTTGACGCGTGGCGCGAAGCGATGCTTACACCATCCGTCCAATACCGGAGCAATAAGGCGAAAGCCAAACATCCTGGATTTGTGGCCGCGTGGTTGCGCATGGGAGAATTGCAGGCAGAAGCAATCGACTGCGAAAACTTCAATGGGCAAGAGTTTCGGCGGCTTCTACAGCAAGAAGTGCGAGAGCTTACCACGATAAGCGCCCGCGCGTGGCGCACGAGACTTCCCGAATTGTGTGCGCAAGCCGGAGTTGCAGTAGTTTTAACAAAGGAAATCCCAAAGGCGGCCGTCAGTGGCGCTGCACGCTGGTTGTCCAAGAAGGAAATGGCCCTCATTCAGGTCAGCTTGAAGTTTGGGACCGACGACCAATTGTGGTTCAGTTTCTACCATGAAGCTGCGCACGTGCTGTTACATGGAAGGCGAAAACTTCATGTGGATTATGGTGTGGGCGATGAGACCGGAGAAGAGCGTGAAGCCAGTGCATTTGCTCGCGACCTCTTGATTCCGCCGGAGCACATCCCGCAATTGCCTCACTTGCGAAGCAAGGCGGTTATCCGCCGATTTGCTTCATCAATTGGGGTATCCCCGGGTATCGTCGTGGGAAGACTTCAGCACGATGGCCTCATCCCACCTTCGCACTGCAACGATCTCAAGAAGAAGTATAAGTGGAAATGACAAAGTATATGGCGTCCGACGAATTCATTGTGTGGCTGGAAAGCCTAAGCGGTATGCTGACTAAGATCAAGACGAAGTACGGCGGGATAGTGGCTCTTGTTGAGCATCCCGACTGGGACGAGAATCGCACAATGCATGCGGCTCGACTTGTGCGGGCGCTGCGACACCACCTTCGCTCGATTGACGAGGAGTTGACCGATTATGTCAAGGAAAAGTTTGGCTAAGACAGGCGCAGAGTATTGGGAGTTCGTCTGGAAGCAATTCAAGAACGACCATCCGGGTGCCTTCAGCGACGATGCATTGCTCGATTGGGCTCTTGAGAACGGCTACGCCGACCTTCCCAGGCCCAATCCAAGGACTATCCTGAAACGCGAACTGAAGAAAGCGCTACGGGCAGCACGGATACATGACCCGCAAGGCCGGAGAGTGCGCGAGATGTTGCCGGTGAGAATTGACGCGGTGGATGCGGCTGGGAACAGAATGTTTGAGGTAATATGGGATCACATCCACGAGATGACTCTGGACCACGCACTGACCTCATTCGATCAGCGCGACACCAATATCAACAAGCAAAAGCGCTCTGCCGGCAGAGACCTTCAGAGTTGCCTGGAAAACAACCCGAATGTGGCGGGGCACGAATCGCAATTCCTATTTGACTTCATGACCGAAGAACTCGAAGCGCAAGTTGTCGAGGAAATCCAAGAAAGCGAGAGGCCCGCCAACCCCCGTTAGTCACTCTTCTTCCATCGCGATCTCGCGGCTTTCCTCGCGATCTCCGGCCAGTCGTCTACGAATATAACGCGGCTCGCTCTTATTGGCTTGAGCCAATTGCGCCCCGAAAGAGCCTAAATCCAAACTGACCCACTACCCCCACCACGGTTTTCTTTTCCAGGCGCCGGGCTTGTGGTATCATGGGGGGTGCCGTGCTCAGCGGCAGGCCGATGCCAGCCAACCCTTACCGGCCCGCAAGGGAGCATTCGTGACAGACCCCAAGTACCCCCGAGAACGCGACCTGATCCCGCACTACGAGGCGCATCCCCAATACTACTCTCCCGTGCCGAGAGTCATGTCGGCTTTGATTCAGGCGTTTCCCCTGGACATGGGTGCGATCCGGACCGTCCTGGACGTGGGATGCGGCGACGGCCGGTTGTCGCTATGGCTTGCCCAACATTACGAGATTGCCGCTACGGGCGTGGATTATTCTCCAACGCGGGTCGCCAAAGCCACGGCAACACTCGGGGCGAGCAATTTGCCGTGTACGTTTGTCTGCCAGGACCTTCACCGCTATTTGGAAGATTGCGGTGCAACCTACGACTTGATTGCCGCGTTTGAAGTTCTCGAACACCTGGAGACCCCGTCCGAGGTGGTCCGGCGGTGCCGCGATCTGCTGACCGACAACGGATCCGTGGTCGGCAGCGTGCCGAAGAACATGGCCTACGTCGCGCATTTGCAGGTATTCAAGGACGTCGGCGAAGTCCGCCGGAGGCTTTCTCCCAACCGGATTTTCAAAGACGAGAGTCACTGGTACTGCCAATGGTTCAAGCCGTGATGCGGCGTGTGTTGCACGGGGTAGCAGACCGACTTCCGTCCGCGTATAATGAGCCGGGCGGTTGCGCTGTAGGAGATGTTTACACCGGTGGAAATAACCTTGGGCGTACGACAGGAGTATCGGCCATGTCCACTCTCGGTGTGTCGTTTCTGGCCCTTCTACTTGCCGGCGCCCCCGACGGGCAAAGCGGCAAGTATTTCAAGATCACCGTCGTCGATTAGGATACCGGCCGCGGGGTGCCGCTCGTGGAGCTTCGCACCGTCAACAACATCCGTCGCTGGACCGACAGCAACGGCGTCGTCGCCTTCTACGAGCCGGGGCTGATGGGGCAAAAGGTGTTCTTCCACGTCGGCAGCCACGGGTACGAGTTCCCCAAGGATGGATTTGGGAACCGCGGCCGGGCGGTCGAAGCGACCGAAGGCGGCCACGCCGAATGGAAGATCAAGCGGCTCAACATCGCCGAGCGGCTCTACCGCGTCACCGGCGCCGGCATCTATCGCGATAGTGTGCTGGTGGGCAAGAAAGTCCCGATCAAGCATCCGGTCCTCAACGGGAAGGTCCTCGGCTCGGACAGCGTCTTGAACGCCGTCTACGGCGGCAAGATCTACTGGTTCTGGGGCGACACGAACCGGCCCGGCTATCCGCTGGGCAATTTTCACGTGGCCGGCGCGGTTTCGCACCTGCCGAAAGACGGCGGCCTCGATCCCGCCCTTGGCGTGGACCTGGACTATTTCCTCGACCACAGCGGGTTCGCCAAGGAAACCGCGCGGATGCCCGGCAAGGAACCCACGTGGCTCTCCGGCCTGGTGAATCTCCACGGCAAAGACGGAAGCGAGCTGCTTTTCGCGGCGTACGTGAAAATCCGCAAGAAGTTGGAGATCTACGAGCGCGGGCTCGTGAAATTCAACGACACGGCCAACCAGTTCGAAAAGGTTGCCCAGTTCGACACGGACGCCCCGATGTTCCCGCACGGTCATCCGTTTCTGCACACGGTAGACGGTGTCGAGTACGTCTACTTCGCCGATCCCTATCCGCTCGTGCGGGTCCGCGCCGATCCGGAGCGATTGAAAGACCTTTCAAGCTACGAGGCGCACACGTGCCTGAAAGGGGGCAGCCGGTTCGACTCCCCGCGACTCGATCGCGCCGCCGACGGCACACTCCGATACACATGGAAGAAGAACACCCCGCCGGTCGGGCCGAAGCGCCAGGCCGAGCTGATTAAGGAGGGCCACATCAAACCGGACGAAGCATTGTTGCGGTTGTGCGATGTCGAGACCGGCAAGCCGGTCACCGCCCACCGCGGCTCGGTCTATTGGAACGACTATCGCCGCCGCTTTATCATGATCGCCATCGAAGTCGGCGGGACTTCCTATCTCGGCGAAGTCTGGTATGCCGAAGCCGAGATGCCCGAAGGACCGTGGCTAGCCGCCCGAAAGATCGTCACGCACGACAAATACAGCTTCTACAATCCAAAGCAGCACCCGATGTTCGACCAGCACGGCGGCCGCGTGATTTACTTCGAGGGGACGTACACCAAGACCTTCTCCGGCAACACGGATCCGACGCCACGCTACGACTACAACCAGATCATGTACCGCCTCGATCTGTCCGACCCCCGGTTGGCAAAGTTGAAGGAGCAATAACCCGAATCGGCAGGTTGCGACGCAAAGAGTTACTGCAATTCGTATTGACGTACCTTCCGAGCCCAATCGGGTGCCCAGTCGGGCACTTTGGACCGCTGCTTGATTAGCCAGTCGGGGATCACGCCGAAAGGATACCCGGCGTCGGGTACGAACAGGCCGATCTCGCCCTGCGAACGGTCCAGATCGATGTCCTTGCCGGAGAGAGTCATCAGCAGCTTGCCGCCGCGGCGGACGGTTGCGTAGGCCGTGTTGTCCTCGTCGTCGATGCCGCCGGCGAACGTGATCTCGTCGTTGCCAACACGCACCCCGCCGTCGATCGCTTCGATCTTCGGCGGCTTCGAGCCGGGATAGAGCACCGTGATGAACTCTCCTGTGTCGCTCTCGGTCGTCAGCCGGATTCCCTTTGTGTGTTCCTTCAAGATCACGTTGCCCGTCTTGCGGTCCTTCTTCTCGAACTGCCAATCGTGCCGGCCGAAGTCGAACTTTTCGGGCAAGGCGCAAACGGCCGTCAGGTTGTCGAACCGGAAGGTGCCCCCGTCCTGCTCGCACTTGTCCGATAAGACGTGCAAGCAGTAGGTAGCCTTGAGCTTAGGCCCTTCGTGCTGGTCGCGGATGACGAAATAGTCCTTGCCCTGGTTTTTTAGACAGACGATCGTGCGGCGGTACTTCAGCAACTTGCCGAAACGCTCCTCCGGCAGATACGTGTCCCACTGCTCCGGCGGATATTCCGTGGTGATCCGCAGCCGCTCCGATTCGACCTGCCCGACGGCGATGTCGACGTCCTTGGAGGTTTTCAGGGCGATCACCCGTTCGTAGCCGTCCATGTTCGCGTACGGCAGCTTGCCGGTATGGAACGCGACGCGGTTGTGCATGTGTTCGCTGCCGGCGCGGGGGCCGTAGCTGCACATATGATCGATCACCAGCGGCTTCGCATCGGCGCACCAGTGGAACGAGAGCTGATCGCCGTGGAAGTGCCCGCGGTTCGGGCCGCTCTTGAAGGCCAAGTACGTCTCCTTGTCGGTCCCGGGGTTGTTGCGAAAGACAACGCCGAAGCCGGGTAGCTCCTCGGTCTTGAACTTGCGGACGTCTTCCTTGACGCCGACCTCCTCGGCCACGGCAAACACATCGGGCCCGAGCGGATGCGTGTCGCCGCCGGGGTGGCATCGGCGCTTGCTCCCGCCGATCGGTTGCGAGGCGTGTACAAGGAACGACGCTCCAACCCGGTATCGCGGCCAACGCGTCGGGTCGAACCCGAGGTGCTTTTTGCAGATCGGGGCCAGCTTCGCCCAGGTGTGCATGGCGTAGGCGACGTAGCCGGGACACTCCTGCCCCGCCCCGCCGGGCAGCGTGATCGAGTGGTACATGTCCTCGCGGAGCTTCTGCTCGGCCAGCTTCGCCAGCTCCTTGAACCGCGGGTGCTTGCGGAGCCGGGCGACCAGGGCGATCCCGCAGCGATTGTAGTCCGTAAAGAAATTGGGGTTCTCCGGCGACCAGTAGTTCCAGTATGACCCGTAGCTGTCCGGATCGAGAAAGACCTGTGCCTGGGTGAGCGTGCTGAGGTTGCCTTGCTTGTCCGGTTCGGCCATTGCCCGTCGTCCGAAGCCGCGGAGCATGCTCGTCGGATTCATCCAACTGCTGTAGAAGTCGAAGCCCCGGAACCCGCCGAGCTTTGGTTTTTTGTCGCCGGAAGCCAGAAGCTTCTCGAGCCCCGGCCAGTCGAGATAGTAATCGTGGTGCAGCTTGTCGAGTGGCTGGAAGGCGTGGCGCGTGACGTATTTCTTCGCCGCGTCGCCGTCCCACGTTTCTTTCGGCCCGACCAGCAGGAACCATGCGCGGCGGCCTTTCCACGTCGGGCACCGTAGCCCGGCGTAGTCGCCCGACGGCTTCACCATGACCTCGATCAGGTTGTTGTGCGGCCAGTGCCACCGGGCGGCCCGGACGGGGATCGCTCCGACCGAGTTGCGGCCATCGTTGCACTCGAAGAACCACCCCTCGTCGAAGGCTTGGGACCATCGCGGCTGGAGGTTCAAGTGCGTGTCGCCCATGCGGGTCTGGCCGGCCTTCAAGGTCGTCGGCCGCTTGACTTCCGCCCCGCCGTGGGCGGCGACCATCCGACCGTACGGCGTGACGGTACAATTTCGGGCACCCCAGCCGGCGGCGCAGTCGAACTCCCAATAGTCGCCGCGGTCCATCTCGTGCGACTCCTCAATAACTATGTGCTGTTGGCCGGGCAACAAGGAGATATCGACCACCGCAAACGCCGGCACGTTGTCGTGGAGCCCGGCGTTGCCTTCGAACTCGTACCGCAGCCGGACCTTGCCGAAGATCGTCCCGCTGCCAAGGACCGTCGCGGTGAAGCTCTTCAGCTTCCGGTCGGTCTTCCAGAACGACTTGCCGACCCATTTGCCGCCGGGCAACCGGACGGCTTCGATCGGACCCGGAATCGAATCTTTGGCTGCTGCGGGGATCTTGACCGCGATCTTGCCGTTGTCCAATACATACACGTCGCCTTCCCTCTTAACGCTCATCTTGCGAGGAAACGCACGCGGCACACGCGGGACAATCTCGTAGCGGATCGACTCATCCGGGCCGAGCGTGGCTGCCACCCAGACGACGTTCTTGCCGTCGATAAAGTCCATCTGGAATGAAACTTCCTTGCCATTGGCGGTCACGGCAAATCCACTGGGGTCCAAGCCGCGGGCTTTCAGCCGAACGACTTCATCCTTGTATTCCCGGCCGGTTGGGTTGGTGAGCGTCCAGGTCCCAGCGTTTGCCGTGGAGGCAACGGCGATGGAACAAAAGAGAAGAAGGGTCCCTTTCGAGGACATCGGTTTTCCTTTTGTTGAATCAAAGTAGCAGGCACACCGGCTACTTTTCTTGACGTGGCCAATCCCAGTGTACCATGTCGTCGCTCCAGGCGATGCCGAGCGAGCAAGCGCCGATGTGCCGGGGCTCTTGCTTGGAGCCGTGGAAGAACAGCACGTACTTGCCTACCCGCGGGTCTTTCGTCAGATCGAGCACGAACCCGGCGGTCAGGCGGGCCCGGGCCCAGTCCCACTTCTCTTGGCCCAGCGTGATCGTGCCGGGGATGTAGTCCTTCCACTGCTTCAGGTCGTCGGAGACCTTCAGGCCCATGCCGGTGCGGGGCGAGTGCATCAGCAGGTACTTGCCGTCCTTGATAACCACGCAGACGTTTTCGCCCGACCGCTCGCGGCCGAAGTAGGTCCACGTCTTGAAGTCGCGGGTGTGCGACATGCTCACTCCGTTCTGCTTGTAGAAACACCACCACTTGCCCGGCTCGTCTTTGTCTTCGAGCAGGTAGGGATCGATCATCCGCCCCATCTTCTCGCGCGGCACGTCCGGGCCCTTGACCCGCAACAGCTCCGGCTCGCTCCAGTTCTCCAGGTCCTTGCTTCGCATGATGAACAGCCGGGCGGTCCCGTCGCCGGTGAGCCCGTCGCCCGGGATCGGATACGTCTGGAAGCAGATGATCCACTCGCCGCCGAACCGGATGATGTTGCCCGGGCTCGAGTAGTTCAACAGCGGGTCCTCGGGCGTGAGGATCTTGACCTCCGACCAATTGACCAAATCGGTGCTGGTCGAAGTGCCAAGGAAACTGACCATCGATTTGCCGCCGCGGCGTGGCCGGTTGACCGTAAAGAACAGCCGAAAGACGCCGTCATGGTACACGGCGGCCGGATCGCGGTAGTTCTGGTCCGTCGTCCCCGGCAGGATTCGCACCGAGGGAATACGGCCGAGATCGATCGTCTTCGGCGGCGCGGCGTTCACCCAAGATGTCAGAATGACGAATGAAACGGCCAGAAGCAAGGGCACGTTGCAGAATGCGGCTTTGCCGGCGCGGATGTGCGTCGCGACAGAACACCGCCTACGAAAATCGGTCATCGTTGTACTCCAAGGCGTCAAGTGCTCGTTTTGTTTCACGTGGATGTTACTTCCATCACGGGAGGCTCGGGCTCCTCCTTGCACCGCTCATGCAACTCTTCAAGGGTCTCCTTCACCCGATCGCGCAGGCCGGCTTCCCACAAGGCATCGAGCAACTTGGGCAGGGCCTCTTCGATTGGCTTGTCGGGTTGGTTTCGCAGGATCCGGACGGCCTGGCGGAACAACTCCGCCTCCTCGTCGTTCAGTTCCGCCTCGATTGCCTTAACGTCCCGTTCGTCCATTTCCCGAAACGCCTCAGCGAATCGCACCGCACACCGCCCGAGCATGCAATCGTCGCTCAGCAGCACGCGATAGTCCTTGCGGAAATCATCGACCGACAGTTTCTGCAGGCCGCGCCCGGCGAACTCGGCCGCCACCTTGCGACTGACTCCTTCGAGCAGCAGGGCAAGCGTCAGGTGGCACAGCGGCCCGTTCGCCTCGGATGCGTGCAATTTGCCGAGTTCCTCGTTGGCATGGTGCGTGTACGGTCCGCCAGTAACGTAGAACCAACTCTCGCGCCAGACGGTCCACGGCCAGGTATCGCGCGGGAACATCCGATCGCCGGCAGCCACGGCCAGGTGGCCCCAAAACCTGCTCGACATGTAGTCGCGGACGTAGTCTCTCTCGTTTCGAGTAAAGGGAATTGAAAACGATTCCTTTGTATTGCCGTTCTGTTTAACCATTTCCAGTGCAAGTTTACCCAGCGGCTCCAAAACGCGCTGATCCGCAGCCAGCGATGCAAGCCGCAGGGCCCGCTTCTGATCGGCGCCGAGCTCGAGCCGCTCCCACGCAAGCGCTTCCTTGCAGGCGAACGCCGCCATGCTGCTGAACGGGAACTTTGGATCGAACTTGTTCTCAAAGTCTGCGGCGGCAGCCTCGATCTGCTCAACGCGCTCGTCAAAGGCGCCCTTTCGGAAGGTCGTCTGCATCACTGGCGTCCCCTCCTTGGCCGGGTCGTCCTCCGAGTAGGCCAACAATTCGATCAACGCCCCCGATTCGGCGTCGATCCGCCACACCATGTCGTCCTCGGTCACGGTCAACACGCCATCACTGATTTCGCATTGCGCATTGCGATCGTGGGCGATGGCGACAAAGGCACACGGTTGATGCTGCATCGAGAGGCGAAACGGCGGGCTGCCGTCCGCCGTCTTGCTCCGTATGCCCACGCCAAACGCGAAAGTGAATCGCTGAGGACGTTCGGAATCGTCCGGTTTTTCCGACATCCTGAAGGAGAACTCAGCGACGACTTGCCCTTCCGGGGCCTTGCTTTCGAGCTTCTTCGACTGGGCGGCCGAGTAGAACCCGATCCGGCCCGGTGCAGCGACGACCGCCACGTCGAAATCTTTGACGCCCCGGTTCCCCATCGCCGCGGCGATTCCACGCGTCGGCGACAGCACCAGTTCGACTCCCGCGAGTTGCAGTCCGCCGGGGGCTTCCACGGTTATGACCATGTCGCCCGGCCACCGATTGGCGTCCGCCAGCCAGTCGCGAAACTTCAGCAGGATCTGTTCCTCCGGCGAGAGCGGTTTGCCGATCGGCGTTGCGTCGGCGTATTCCGTCACGTCGATCCACAGCTTCAGCGGGTCGGCGGGCGCGGACGGCCGTTCCGGCAGGATCTGAAACTTGATGAAACGCCCCGACCGCCACAAACGGCGGCTGATCCGCACGTACTCGTCCCGGTCGAGAACCTGGCCCGGCCGGATCGCCAGGTACTTGACAATCTCTTCATCCGGGCTGACCTTGTTTCCGATGACACAGACGTCGCCAATCGCAGCGATGGGGCCCTCGTCGAGGATTCTGATCTCAAGGTCCGCTTTGCCGGTCTTTCCGTCGGGGATCACGCGAGCTTCGAATCGGGTGAAGTAGTATCCCAAGTCGAGCAGGGCCTGCCGGATGTACCTTTGCGGCCACCGCCCGCTTTCGTTGGCTTTGTAGGGCGCCGACCCGTCGTCAAACTGCTCATCCACCTGGCAGTGGAATGGTGCGGGAGAATCGCTTCGCCAGACGGGCCCACACGGTTTGACTTCTTTGCCGTCGCGGTCGAGCCACTTCGTGTTCGTCTTGCCGTTGGCCTGTTCGAACGACACGGCGACCGCATCTTTCGGTAGATACGGCTCGGTGAGCCGCTTTCTCAGGCGCTCGACCGGCAGCTTCTTGGCGCCGACGATCCGAACTTCACCTGCGTCGAATCGCCGCCCCTCCTCGATGCTCACCACCAGCCGCTGCGTCTTTTTGTCGACTTCGGCGGTCACTTTGGCGTTGGGAAAGCCCTTGCTCCGATAACCCAAGCGGATCTTCTCGCACAGGATTTGCGTGTAGTCGAAGATGGGCTCAGATCGATGTGCCGCATACGTGACGTCCCAGTGCCAGAACAAGGCTCTTATGATTGCTTCGGGCGAGAACGTCTTGGCCCCGCGGATTTCCAACCGCTTAGGATCGGCATAATCGCCCACAGGGGGACCCGGTGTATAGGGCTGGGCTATGTAAGCGTCCGCTGCAAACGCCGGAAACGTCGCCAGAAGAAGCCCCACCAGAAGCGTTCCGCAGATCGTCCGGATCATCGCATGCCCTCCGTGTATGTGCGGCAAGTGGAGTCTGAATCACTCCATAGTATATCTAAGGAACGCTACCAGGGGCAATACCGCTGCGGCGGGTCGTCAGAAGAGATCGAGCATGTGCTCGCCGCCGTGCTCGGGATTGCCGATCAGGCGTCCGCCGACCGGGTCGACGACGAAATCGAGACCCTCCAGCGGTATCTGGCCGATCAGTACCGGGCAGTCGTCGGGGATCTCGGCGACATCGGTCGTAAAATCGCGGCCCTGCACGGTCAGCCGCACCGCCGCGCAGATTCGCGTCTCGACGATTCCGCCCGCAGTTCGCACGCGGCGTGTACGGTAGGGTTTCAGACCCAGTTGGGCAACCAGCCGTTTCGGCAAGGAAAGCATGACCGCGCCGGTGTCAACCAGTGCGTTCGGTACATTGACCGACCGAACCTGATCTGCCGGCAACGTGCCGGCGTCGACCTTGAAGATGTCCTCCAGGTTCTCGATCTTCACCGCAACCTGAACCTTGCCCATCGTGGAAATCTCCATGACATTCTCCTGCCCGTCGACTAACCGCGAGCCTCGCGGGGGGAACATTTCTTCGTTCACCGAGGCTCACCGCTGTATTATAGCAGACATATTGGCCAACGACAAGCGTCCGGTTGCACCGTTTTAATTCGCTTTGCGCGGCGGTAGTTTCGCGGTGACTCGCGCGAGTGTGTCGGCGTGGGCGATTTGCCGGCCGTCGGCGAAGACTCGCAGGCCCTTTCCCTTCTTGTACTTCTCGCCGGTTTTGTCCCAGAGGATCGTCAGGATGCGGCCGTGGTAGAGGATGTTGTCGAGACAGAACCAGTCCCAGGTGTCTTCCGGCACCAGCGGATTGACCTCGACCGTGTCATCCGGCCGGGGCCGCAGGCCGATCAAGCCGGAGATGACCAGATCGCAATAGCCTGAGTGGTTGTAGTCCTTGCCGCGTTCCTTGCCGCCCTTGCCGGCGTTCCAGGTGCCGTTCTTCCAGCTCTTCAGCCGCGTCCGCGAGATCCAGTCGCCGGTCTTTGGGTTGAGGTTCTCGTCGATCCATGGCACGACCTTGCCGTCTTCGCGCTTCCGCTGGTGGCTCTTGGTGTAGATCTTCAGCGTGTCGAAGTAGTCGGTCTTGGTTACCGCGTCTTGCTTGTAGTTGTTCAGTACATTGGCCAAGGCCCTCAAGGTCACGGTCGTCGCATACGGCCAGCTCGGGCCGTTCCACTGGCATTCGTGGCCTGTGTAGCGGAGTTGGAAGCCGGGGTGGCGTTGCTCGGTGGTCGTGGGGCCGAACGGGGCGTAAAAACCCTTCGGGTCCATCAACTGCTTCCACGCGACCTCGTAGCCCTTGCCCTGCTCCGGCAAGTTGAAGTACCAGGGCGTGAAACCGTGCAACTCGCGGACGTCGACCACTTTGGCGTTCTCGCCGCGGGGAAGGACTTTGAAGAACTTGGCCTCGTCGTCCCAGAGTTTTTCGAGCACGAGCCGCTTGATCCGCTCGGCCTTTTCGCGATACTCCTTGGCGATTTCCGGTTTCCCGGCCATCTCGGCGATGGCGGCGATCGCCAGCGAATCGCCGTACATATACGAGTTGATCGTTGCCCGTTTGCCCTGGCCGCGGTGTCCCTTGCCGCCGACCGAAACCTCCATGCCGTCGCGGTCGTCGATCTGCCAGAAGAGCCCGTCGGGGTCGAGCCGCGATTTTTCCCACTCGCCGTAGTTGCGGATCAGGTCGTCCAACAGCCCGGTGACGAACTCCTTGTCGTGGTGGACCAGATACCGCGCGAGCATGGCATCGGCCGCCCAAAAGCTATACCTTCGCGGCGACCCGCCCTTGCGGAACCAGAAAACGGCGTAGTCGTTCATGTACTTGGGATCGTGCAGCCAGCGTCCCTCGTAGAAATGGTGCCCGGCCGGGCAACTGATCGTGTTGTGTTTCGCCGACCACGGCACTTTGGGCAGGAACTCGGTAATCACGCCTCCAACAATCTTGCAAACATGCCCCGCTAGCGGGGCCCTCGACAAAAGGGGCAGGGCTTACCTTGTATATCACTCGGACATCTTCCTCGCCAATCTCTACTCGTTTAACCAGCG
>Ga0180432_10001380_pt1 | contig 38612 bp, 28 predicted proteins | sample SS_ome_10_FD_132414 | JGI IMG/M metagenome (GOLD analysis project Ga0180432, IMG submission 132414) | Hypersaline lake sediment archaeal communities from the Salton Sea, California, USA - SS_1_MS_2 metaG | ecosystem: Environmental > Aquatic > Non-marine Saline and Alkaline > Hypersaline >... | reverse complement strand
TAGAAAAAAGATTCCTATAGGGATCGAAATCAAACAACCTATAGCTGAATGTTCTCTTAACAACCGGGTATGAACAATATATAGCAAACATATTCCCACCGCTATAGTTAAAACAACTACCAGGAGTAATATAAGGAATTCCATAATGATACCTCAAAACAGACCACCGAGCCATACAATGGCTGATAGCATAGACATGGCGCCCGGCGTTTACGGGGAGCGGCACACCTTGATCCTTTCGGGATCGAGGCGTGCCGTCCATCAAAATTGGTTTCATATGTTTGCATTTTTTGTTTCCGGTTTGGTTACGCGAAGAATAGAATCAGTACGGTAAAGAGTACTTGTACGAGGAAGAGGGCGGTGCATATGGCCATAAAGATGGTCAGGAACCGGGGCATCTTTTTTGCGGGCGACTCAGTCGCGTCACCCGGGCCGGCGGAGCGATTACGTTTCCGCCGCTGTAAAAACACTCCCCCCAGGATAAGTATCGAAACGATGCCTATGCCGCTCAACACGCGGTGAAGGCCTTTCGGCATAAGGAAAAAGCTGACGGTGGTGGGGAGATTATCTTCGGTCGGGAACAATTTCAGAAACAGGCGCGGTGAACCGCCGGCGGGAATGTCTATATCAATCGGCAATACACCGCTGGATTGGGCAGTTTTGACACTCGCCACCTGGATGACTCCGTCAAGGTTGTTAAACAGTCCGCGTTTTTTCAGGCGCTTGTATTCGGGAGAGTAGTAGTTATTTACATCGTCGGCGATATTCCGGGGCGTTTTGTTCTCGTCTATAGTCCATATATCCGGGAACGGGTCGCTGTCTATGTTGCCCACCGCCAAAGCGAAGAAGTTTTCCGATGGCACTTCGAGAGGAAACGGCGGTATCGGGTTTTGCGGACCGGTGCCGCCAAGCAGGGCGTCATTGCCCATGAAATATGCGTATTTCGTATGCCCCACCGGCGACCAGCCGATTTCGTCGAACGTGACGCCGTATCGACCGGTTTCCGAGAAGAAGGATACCTGTGCGGTGGCGATACCCGCGAGGTTTACCTTGGATTCCGATTGTCTCGATTTGCTCTGAAATTTCAGGAAATTTGAAGGGATAAGGAGCGGTACTTGTTTTATCTTATTGTAATTTCTTTGTCGTTTTCCCGATTCGGATTGCGACGAGATCGTACCTCCGATTTTCATGAACCGAGGGCCGTCGGGCAAAATGACTTTCCACGCCAGTCGGCTGACGGTCAGGTCCACTTTAGGTAAATCAAACCGGCGTATGCCTATTCCCCGCAACGGCCTGCCGGAACTTTGGTAAACTATCTTGATGGGGAACGACATGAGTTTACCATTTTCTTCCGCCGACTTTGCCAGCGGGACAAGCACGACCCCTTTATCATCGCGACTCGGATTAACCGGCTCACCGGCGATAAAAGCGCTCCAAACCTTCGCGTCCCTGGGCAATGTCAATCGCATGAATTGGCGCCCTTTATTGCGAATACCGAAAATCGCCTGCGTTATGTGTCCGCCGCCGTTGAGAGCGAGAGTTTCGAATAACGCCTGATCGGCAACCGCTTCCTTTACATCGACCGGCTTGTGGCGTTTAACGGTCAGCGTAAGCTTGAGCGGTGTATCCAGTTGTGCGATTCGGCTGTAACGATAGGCGGCCAATAACGGCCGCGTGGCGCGTTGCGGTATGTCGGGCGATACGCGTGTGATGTCGATGTGCTGCACGTTTTTTGCCTTTTCGCCCTCGATTTCAAGATTTTCTCGCGCTTCAACGCCTATCTCTCCCTCCATCGACTTGACGCCCATCGGCAACAGGAAGGGAAACTCGATCCCACCGTCGCTAACCAGCACGCGCTCATAATCCACCGCGATGCCGTGCTTTCCCTTGACGCCGCGATCAAGCCGTACTTCCACGATAACGCCGTCAGGTGTGGAAGTGGTTTTATACTCCCGCAGATATTTCGATCGTACACCGGTAAGCCGCACACCCGGCGGCAACATCATGCGGAACGAATCGACTCTGGATCTGGTCACGATAAAACTTACTTTTGCCCATACCCAGAGCATTTCCCGCTCGATTGTTAAAAGGCTAATTATGGATGCCCGTAATTCCGGCTCCATCGCTCGAGGCTCGTTCAGCGTTACCGTCGCTTCGGCTCCGGTTTTCACAAACCTGAACGCCAAAAGCGGTGGTCGCATTCCCGGAGCGCCGAGAGAAGACGCATCGGTTCGAATGAGCCTTTTTACTTCCTGAACCTGTGCGGTAATTTGATCCGAGCGTTCGAACGCCACGGTGCCGCGATGGCTCACAACACCATCAATAGTCGGCGCTCCCATAATCGAATTCGCGGGCAACTCGGGAAGTATCAATTCGCGATGCACCCGGAACTCCACGTCGCGATGAGTACCTGAAGACAACTTAAGCTCGCATACACCTTTCTTGTCGCGCTTGCGCACCGACCACCGTTTGACCGATTCGCTGCGAATGGAAGTAACTTCCCATCCGGCAGGCAGGCGGAATGTTATCGAGTCGGTGGCGCCCGTCAGCGCTACCCAGTGCACGAAGTCTTCCGCTTCGAGCACACCGTTGTTGTAAGCGATTCGGGTGGAAGACTCCACTCGAGTTCGAAGAGTTTCCCGGGCGGGTTTCGACCGCTCAAGCTCCGGGGCGGGCCGATTCCATTTGATGAGTACGCCGGTGGTATAAGGTAATTCCGCTTCGATGCGAGTGCGGCCGCGAACAGATTTCGTACGCACGCCCAGCGCAGGCTCGATGGCGGCGTGAATACCTTTGTCGGGGAAGTCAATTGTCACGTCGGCGATGGGACTGGGAGGTAACGCCATACGCAGCCAGCGCTCTTCACCCTTGTCCATCCACGATGCGAGTGCGGTCCATTTTATCGTATGAACACCGCGCCGGACTTTGGGGATAGTCCATTTATCGTCCGATACGATAACGGGAACATCGCGCCGGCCCAGCTTTATCGATATCAACACCGCGCGTTGCGAGGGCAAAGGTATCGATACGTCGCGGGTAGCGCTGACGCGGAATTTAGCTCTCCCGGACCATCGTACCGAGTCGTCCTCTACCACGCCCGTGTAACTCACGTTGTAAACAAATATGTCAGCGGCGGTGACGGATTTTTCTTCCGAAGCAATTGCCGCCATGCTAGTCACGATAATGATCAGAACTGCGATCCGCCCTGCTCTAAATATTATTTTCATGATTGTCCTCCTTTTGTTATTTTCGTCATTTTCGAGAATTGAAATTTGTCAGTTAGTAAATCAAATACCGTGCCATTAGTCTTAAGTTTAAATATGTCTTAAATTACAGAGGGTTATGCGATTTCCCTGGAAGCGGAATTTTTGCGGTACTATGCCAATTGTTGCAATCTATTGCAATATCGTGCACTATTAGGAAACAAATAGGAAAGCATAAACAGCTCAAAATCGGGCTATCGGGCGGAAAAATGACTCGTTCCGATTTGGTACCGAATTTGCTGTGAGTATCAGAATCATGGATGTGAAAGAAATACCCATAATCCTCGTTTTTGCCGTCAATTTTCTTGTGGGGTTGGCCGGCGTCCGAAGCCGAGATCGCGATGCGGCGCAACCGATGGGATTGTTGGCACTTTCGGTAGCGGGCTGGGCTGCGGCGTTTTTGTGGCGACGATGGGCGGGTGTTGGAACGGGTCCATTAGTAGCCGGTCAAATTTGTCTGCTTTCGGGGCCGTTATTGATTGGATGGGCGGTGGCTCAAAAAACGGAATTAAAATGGTTGCCGAAATTCGCCGCCATTCCAATGGCATTAATTATAGTGACTGTATATTTGGTTTACGGACACCCGTACCAAGCGAGCGGCATGGCGGTTTTATTTGGATACGGGGCGGTAATGATTTCGCTGGTAGTTGTATTGTGGCGCGGAGATGATTTTATTTCGGACGCATTGCGCGATTTTTTATATGCGTTAGCGATTCCGTTTCTTTTGGCCGGTGTTTTTTCTGTTTTATCGCATTTCATTCCTTCCTTATCTCGATCATACGACCAGGCCGGTTCCTTTGTAGCCGCGCAGGCGGTGTTGATAGTGGCGCTGCGCAAACAATGGTTACCGCAAGAGAAGCTTATAAACCGCGCGATGGTTTGGGTGGCGTATGCCGTGGTATCGGGCGGGGTTTTGCTGATACCGCTGGCACTGGTATCGTGGCTGCTCGATATCAAGCCTCCGTTATGGGTACTGTCAGGCCTGGTGGCGGTGGCGCTGTTGTCTGCGGCGATCTTCCCATGGCTCGGTCAACGGCTTACAATGGTTCTGGAGAATTTATTGTTCCCCGACGCATCTCGCATGCGTCACCAGGTAGAATCGTTACGTCGCGATTTGGAAGACGTCCGTTCTCGACTGCGCCGTGCCGAGCGAATGCGGCTCGTCGGAGAAATCGCCGCACAAGTGGCGCACGAAATTAAAAACCCCCTCGGCCCTATCAAGGGCTATGCGAAGTTGTTATTGGAAGACGCGCGATCCGACAGTTCAGTCACTGCATCCACCGAAAAGGGTTTGGGCATAATCGTTGAGGAAGCAGACCGCATTGACGAACGTATTTCTCGTCTGCTCGGTTTTGCGCGCGATGCAACCGGCGAGCACACTCGGTCTGATTTAAACACCGTTTGTCGCCGCGCCGTTATATTGCTCAATGCGAGTGATGAGTTGAAACAAGCCGGCAGTATCGAAATGAACCTGTGTACCGAAAATGCCGATATGATTGCGGACGGGCCCGCTATCGAGGAAGCGCTTTATAACTTGTTATTGAACGCTGCGCAAGTTACCGGCGGCACGGGACGAATCCGATTGAACTCGCGATGGGAGCAAACCGGAACAAAGCGTTTTTTCGTAATTGAGGTTTACGACGACGGACCTGGATTTTCGTGCGATGACCCGGAGCAACTTTTCCAGCCTTTTTATACCACCCGGCCGGGAGGCACCGGCCTTGGTCTCGGCATTGTTCGCAACATTGTCAAGGGGCATGGCGGTTCCGTCAGTGCGGCTCATGGCGAGGACAATGGAGCGGTTTTTATCATCCGTCTTCCCGAAAGTAACGGCTGATGTTTGGAGGGAAATATGGGAAATATCCTGGTAGTGGATGACGAAAAAAACATGCGCGAACTTATCGCGGATGTGCTGGCGCGCGACGGCCATAATATAACCGGTGTCGGTTCTGGCGAAAGTGCGCTCGAAGTTGCGTCGAAAGAACGATTCGATTTGGTGGTGCTGGACCTCAAGCTACCCGGCATCGACGGTATTGAAACGATGTATCAACTGCGGCGAAGTCCGGATGCATCGCTGCCTGATATTATCATCATCACGGCCCACGCCACGGTGGACACCGCCATCGAAGCGCTCCGGGGGGGCGCCATTGATTTCTTGATAAAACCTTTCGAGCCGGGCGCGCTCCGGGATGTCGTCCGTCGTGCCGGAAGCGAATATTTGGCGTTTGACCGTGCGGCAAAAGCAGTGCCCATTCTTGATCCGAAAGATTTCGGCATACCGGATGATATGGGGTTCATAAAAGATGAAGATGCCGACCCCCCTCTCGGGTTCATCGGGCGCAGCAAAGAACTGAAAGAGTTATTCCGCTCAGTTCAACAAGTGGCGGGAACTGACGCCACGGTGCTCATTATGGGTGAAACCGGTGTCGGAAAAGAATTGGTGGCAAGGGCGCTGCACATGGCAAGCCTGCGGCGCGATAATCCGTTCGTCAGCATAAATTGCGCGGCGCTTCCCGACACGCTCGTCGAGAATGAACTTTTCGGCCACGAACGAGGCGCTTTCACCGACGCGCGAACAAGGCAAATGGGAAAGGTCGCACAAGCGCAGGGAGGAACGTTGTTTCTCGATGAGGTCGGAGACCTCGCGCCGCCGGCACAGGCGAAACTGCTGCGCCTTATCGAGGAGCGCGAATTTACTCCACTCGGCGGTACTGAACCAATCAAAGCGGATGCGCGTATAGTTGCCGCTACTCATCGGGATCTTTCTCAAATGGTTGAAGGGGGGTCGTTTCGTGAAGACTTGTACTGGCGGTTGAGAGTCATACCCATTCGTATACCGCCTCTGCGAGAACGAGGGAGTATCGATATCCGGGACCTGACCAAACATTTTATGGAAGAGTTCGCAAAAAAATACAACCGCCCGATACGCAGTTTTAGCGAGCAGGAGTGGAGAGCCTTGTACTTATATGGATGGCCGGGGAATGTTCGAGAGTTGCGTAACTACGTCGAGCGCTTCCTTCTCATCGGTGATGCGAGCTTGCCGAGAAAGCATCCTTCGCCAAAACCCGGTGTTTATCCGATTGAGTCCGAGGCGCCTCCGCCACCGCCGAGTATTATCCCGGAGGTACATGAAAAACCGTTGGACGCCGTTCGGAGAATCGCTCAACAAATCGAACGAGACGCTATTATCGACGCTATCAACAAAGCCGGTGGAAACAAGAAACTGGCCGCACGATCTCTGGGTATGAGCTACCGTACCATGTTCAACAAGATAAAAAGGTACCGGATCGATACGGAAATAATAGCTAAGTAGAAAATGCATGGAAAAAAGAATGGCATAAACAAGACCGATGGTTTTGTCCTTGTCTTTCTCTTTGTTTGAGCTATTGCACGGACAAGCTTGCGCTTGTCCATGGCACCCGGCGTCCAGGCGGGGTGGGGTAATAATCAATTATCTTTAAACTGAATCAATAAAGTCTTTAAAATTCTTCCGGTCGAGTATTTATTTCGATGTTTGAATCATCGTCCCGAATATCGGTGTCAGACTCACCCAAAGGAATAATACCGTTATTTTCATCAAGAGTATCAACTTCGAAATTCTCGTCAGAAGGTTCTTCGAGGGGTATCATATCATAATTATTATTTGGAATTTCAATATCGTCGGTGATACAGCCACCGTTACGATCCACATTAGCAAGCAATACTACCGCGATAACAACAACCAGACTGTTTCTTACTTTAAATAATTTCCATAGCATTTTTAAATCCTCCCCGAATTATTATTAAGATAATATTAAAACATTTGGGTTTCAACTCTTTAAACACTGCCGGATGCCGCCGGGATGGCAATCCGTACGGGTCGCCTGAGGTATGTTTCAAAGGGTAATGTTAGAGCGGCCCACGCCCCTTTCGGGACATCCCGTACGGGAATCCTCAGGAACGCGGGCCGGGGTAATTCTGAGTAATCCGGACTAATTGCTCGATTCCGTATCCCGGAGTTTCGTTGCTTTGCCGACCAAGTCCATGAATTCGATGACTTCGGATTTTTTGCGGTATTCTCTCGGCAGCGATTGTGCCACATCCATCACCGCCGGCAGCTCGCCGTCCTTTGCCCAATAGCTCTTGCGCAGTATCTCGGCGAGTTCCGCGACGGCGGCGGCGAGCCTGAAGCTCGGGGTAGCGCTGTCGAACGATTCCGCCAAGCGGCTCAACTTGAATTTCCTGCTGACCTCGTTGACTTCGTTCTGATGGTCCGGATTTTTGTACCTTACCCGAACGGTCGCCACGTTGCCGCTTTCGATCTTTTTGTGCAGCTTGATCTCATACAGTGCCGTGACCTGGTGCCCGGCGCCTATCTCACCGGCGTCCACCTTGTCGTTGCGGAAATCTTCGTCCTTGATGTCGCGGTTTTCGTAACCCAGCAGCCGGTACCTCGCCACGACGTCTGCGTTAAATTCCACCTGAATTTTCACGTCCTTGGCGATGACCTGCAGAGTGCCGGTCAGGTTTTCGACGAACACGCGCCGGGCTTCGCTGAGGTTATCGACGTACGCGTAGTTCCCGTCGCCCTTGTCGGCGAGTTTTTCCATCAGTACATCGTTGTAGTTGCTTATTCCGAAACCGACGGCAGTCAGCGTTATGCCCTTTTTGGCGTGTCTTTCGATTTTTTTGAGTATTCCCTCGGCGCCCGTCTCGCCCATATTGGCGACTCCGTCCGAGCAGAGGATTATGCGGTTGATAGCGCCGCGCTCGAAAGCTTCGTCCGCGAGTTCGTATCCCAACTCGAGCCCCTCGTCTGCGTTGGTTGCGCCTTCGGGGCGAAGCATCTCGATGGCCCTGAGTATGTCGCTTTTTCGCTCGATGCCTTTATGCTCCATGATCACGCGGCCTCGCGACCCATAAACCACGATGGCTACCTGATCGCCCTCGCGCAACTGATCCACGAGCAGCCGCAGGGATTTTTTGACCAGGCCGAGGCGGTTTTCGCGAGCCATGCTGCCCGAAACGTCTATCACAAAAGTCAGGATGGCGTCCTTGCGGTTTTCGACCCGGATATTTTTACCCTTGATGCCGATGCGGAGCAGCTTGTAATTGGCGCCGCCGAACCTGCTCGGGGCGCCTTCCATGTGGATGCTGAAAGCGTCCCCGTCCGGCGCGGGATAGTCGTATTTGAAGTAATTTACGAACTCCTCGACGCGCACGGCTTCCTTCGGCGGGAGGTTGCCGCGAAAGATATAATTACGCGATACGGTGTAACTGGCGGTGTCGACATCGATGGCGAATGTGCTCAGACGGTTGTCTTCGGTATCGATAAACGGATTGACGCCGTGAGTTTCAAAAAACATCGCGTCGTAAGCCGCCGCGTTGGGGGGCGTCGTGCCGCCGTGCGCGGGAGGGAAATATCCGTATCGATCTTTCGATTTCTCACGCGCCGTCACCGACGGGGACGACGGGACCGATGCCGGAGAGCCGTTGTTGTATGCCAATGCCCCCGTTTTTTTCTTGTCTTGCTTCGAAGGAGGGCTCGCAGTTATAGGTGTCTCTTCAGATGCTCGTCTGCCGTCGGCCGTATCCATGAGCATCTGCTGACAACCCGGCGCCGCCATGATGCCGACCAACGCGCCGACGATTACTGCAGCCCTGATTGCAGACCATCGTATTTTCCTCAGTTCCATGTTTTTCTCCCTTTTGATACTTCGCGGAAAGCGAAAAGGTTAGGTGGTTATCGTTCTACCCGGGTAGCTTGGTATGAATTGATTTCGAATTATAAGAAAATAGACAACTTCCGGGAAAAGGTGTTCCCTTCAGATAAACCATTATTCCAATTTGCATTGGGAAATGAACGGCAAGATTTTATATCAGTGTGAACAGTGCCTATAACCTAAATTGAGCGATTCTATATGCGATTAAGTTGCCCGTGCCCTTCGAGACACTCGCTCCGCTCGTTCCTCAGGAACACGGGTATGGGTTGCTGCATTCCACTTGGCGGGTGATCCCAAAATCCGCGTTCCTGAGGAAGGGCCGCCAGGCCCTGTCTCGAAGGGCGCGGATTCCAAGAACATGGAATCGCTCAACTTAGGTATAAGTAATTAAAACAGGTCTTCTTCGTCGGGGCTTTCTTCGATATGCAGCGCTTGTGCGCTTGGCATCGCCGCTGCCGGGCGTTTTCGGCGCGGGTCTTTTTTGCGCTTTTTCTTGTCTTCGAGGTCGAGGAGCTTTTCTCCCAGTTCGAAGGTGTAGTTAATTTCGGTCAGCAGGTACATGGTCATCAAGTTGCAGCCGATGCAATAAGGCTCCGGGCTTGATAGATCGGCGCGTTTTCCATCTTCGATGTCGTGCCATATAATCCCGCCGTAATAAAGGTCGCGCTCGATGAAGTCAAGCAGCGATTTAATCTCTTTTAAGTATATTTCCTTGCCCGTGGCGTCATAAAGATATATGCAGGCGAATAGGATATAATTCTGGGCGGAAAGGGACTTAAGGTTGAAAGCGTATTCTTTCTTCCTGAGGATGTTTGTGTACGGTGTCCAATATCCTCCTTTTTTATCGTCTCGAAGGTTTTTGAACATCCAATCGAATATCCCCTCGGCCTCCGTGAGCGCGGAGCTTTGGCCGGTGATCCTGTGCAGTATGGTAAGCCCCAGGCAAAACAACGGGTTGGGATAACAAAAAGCTCGTTTCTCGCCGGGAGAAAAGAGGAACCTTGGGCCTTCGTGGTCGTAAGCTTTCTTTCGCGCCGCATCGAGCATTTTGAGGGAATCGGCGACCCATCTGTCGGCGGTAATGGTGCGGTCGTGCCTTTTCAGAAAGTCCGCCACCAAAAGGTTGATGAGGAAAAACATGGCGGTGGGAGTGGTGCGACCGTAATAATCGGCGAACGCGATAGGCAAATCAACATCGAGGTAACCGCCGAGGGTGTCCATCAATTCCGTGAATTTACCGACCAGCTCGAGCGCTTCCGGCACGGTTTCCCAGTGGGGCAGAATATCGAACATCATGATTAATCCGAGCGCCGCCATTATGGCGCCTTCGGCGTGTTCGATAAGTTTTTTCGGATCCTGCCTGGCCTTTCTGATGTCTATCAGGTTTGCCCGCCGCGCGTACATAGCGCGCTCGACCGCCCTTACGTCGCCGGTCATTTTCCATCTGAGTGCATCGGAAACTATTCCGTAAAGAGCGGCGTCGCCCCATTGCTCGGGCCACCGGCCGTCGATAAACTCGGTCTCCCGCTCGATGTAATAGTATACATTGTCGTAGAGGTCTTCTTTGAAAAACGGGATGGGTTTGGGATAGCGGCGTCGAATGGCTCCAAGGCGCATTTCGCCCGGCTCGTTGCCGGGAGCGGGACGCCAATTGCGCTCGACACGCAAAGCGATCTCGGGAGGGGTATATCCGAATCGGCGAGCCAAACGGAACATGCCGGCGACGCTCTTAATGGCGCGGCGGCGTATAATTAGAGGGATATTCGGATTGGTGAGGAACCCGTCGAACGCAGCCCGCTGAGCGCGAGCTTGCGCATCCTGTATTTGCTCCGTTATGCTCTTCAATAAGCTCGTTTCTCTTTGTTAAAAAGAGTACTCTTGCGGTGTTTGATTGTCGAGTAGGGGTTGCATAAGGTTGAGTTTCATTATAATTATTAACATTAAAAACAACGATTGGAGAAGCGATGTTTTGGCTTGGAGTATTGGTTGGAGTGGTAGGGACCTGGGTTTTCCGTGAAGTTTTCCTCGGTTATTCGGCTCCGCCTGCGGGATTTAAGGTGCTTGGCCGTAAGAGTTACACCGTGGTTTGCACTATAGGGGAAGCGTTGCTGCCCGAGGGTGGCGACATACCCTTTTCCGCCAAACAGGCGCGTGTGCCCGAATTCATAGAAGAATATATGTCAGGCGTACCGGCTCTTACGCGCCGCCTGATAAAAATGCTTTTTTTCCTCATGGAACACGCCACCTACCTGTTCGCATTCACCACGCAAAGGCTGTCCAAATTGGATGTTGAAAAGCGCATTAAATATCTCGACGGCTGGGAGAGGAGCCGTTTTTACGCGCGGCGCCTGGCTTTCACAAGCTTGCGCGCCATCTACGGAATGGCATACATCGGCAACCCCGATGTCGAGAAAGCCATGGGCTTTCGTATTACGAGCAAATGTCGTGAGGCGCTTATCGTAGAGAGGACTCAATAATGAAAACGACCACAAGCGATCCACACGCGCAGGTAAAACGGTTTAGCGATTATTCCGGCGACATAAAAGAAAAATGCGACTTTTTGGTCGTCGGCTCCGGCCCGGCGGGGTCGGTGGCGTTTTACGAACTTGCCAAGGCAGGTTTCGACGTCGTGCTGCTTGAAGAAGGCTCGCCGGTAGTACCGAAGGATTTTACCACCGAAGCCACCCGCACCATGCGTAACCTTCTGCGGGAAGCGGGAATGAGGGCCGCGTTGGGCAACGTTGCCATGCCCACCATGCAGCCTATTTGCCTCGGCGGCGGATCGTTGGTCAACAGCGCCATTTGCATACGCGCTCCCGGATTCGTCTTCGACCAGTGGAAAAATCAACACGGGATAGATTGGATAAGCAGCGAAGCACTCGAGCCGCACTTTAAAAAAATATGGGACTATTGGCCTATTAGACCCAGTCCTACGGAAATTTTGGGTCGCCGTAATCTCCTTTTCAAAGAGGGATGCGACAGCCTCGGCATCGAAAGTCATCCCACGGATCGCAACGTAGTCGACTGCCGTGGCTGCTCGGAATGCTTCACCGGCTGCCCGGCGGGGGCCAAGCGGAGCACCGACCTGACTTTCATTCCCGACGCCATAGCCGCCGGAGCGCGCGTTTACTCGAACATGCGCGCCGAGGAGTTGATAGTCGAAGGCAAGCGCGTCGCCGGTATGAGAGCTCGCGCCGTCGATCATTTGACAAAACGCAAGGGCCCGACGTTGGACATACGAGCGCGTTGCACGGTACTTGCCGCCGGAGTCATCGGCACGCCGACAATATTGCAAAAGAACGACAACGCTGCAAATTCCTCCGGCATGGTGGGCAAGAACCTTATCTTCCACCCCGGCGGGGCCATCATGGGCATTTTCGACGAGGTGGTCAACCCGTGGGAAGGCGCCACACAGGGTTATTGTTCCATAGAGCACATCGAGAAGGGCTATAAGCTCGAGAGCCTGTGGTCGCCGCCCGCCGTTTTGGCGGTGCGATTCCCCGGTTTCGGGCATGAGTTCAAATCTTACATCGCCAGATACAAGCACATGGCTCCGTTCGATGTGATAGTGCAGGGAACGTCCACAGGTGAGGTGCGCGCTCGAAAGAAAGGCTGGGATCCGGTGTTGAAATTCAACCTCAGCCAGAGGGACACCGACCTCTTGAAAAAAGGCATGGGAGCACTTGCGGACCTGTTCGAGGCGGCGGGAGCGCATTCGTTGCTCCACGGTTTGTACAAGCTTGGTGATAACGTAATAAAAGCCAACGGTTCGGGGGATAGGATCAGGTCTATGAAATTAAAACCTACCGACATTATAACTGCCGCCAACCACGTTTTCGGCACCACCATGATGGGCGCCGATCCCGCCACGAGCGTAATAGACCCCGACGGAAAAACTCACGACCTCGACGACCTCTACATAGTGGACACCGGTATCATGCCCACCTGCACCGCCGTCAACCCCATGTTCACCGTCATGGCGCTCTCGGACAGAATCTCCCTGAAGTTGAAGGAAAGGTATTGAGTCGGTAAGGGCGACCCCGTCGGGGCGGGGTCGCAACTGTAAGTTGAGATCAAAAAGTCTTTGTACGTGCTGGCGCAAGTTGCGCCGGTGGTGTATCATTCCGGCTCGATGGCCGGTAGTGTATTAAAGAGCGGCAAGTTCTGGATCGGCATACTGATAAGCGGCGTTTTTCTGTACGTCGCTTTTCGCGGTATTGATTTCGGGGCACTCGTTAAGGTTATCGGAGGCCTGAACCCGATATGGATATTCGTGGGATTCGGGTTTTACATTCTGAACCTCGTCGTGCGTGCGGTCAGGTGGCAATACATATACCGTCATGTCAAGCCCGTTTCGTTTTGGGGGATAATGGGCGCGACGATAGTGGGGTATTTCGCCAATAACGTTTTGCCCATGCGGCTCGGGGAAGTGGCGCGCGCCGTCTACATAGGCGAAAAGGAGGGCGCGGACAAATCGGCGTCGTTGGGCACTATCGCCGTCGAGCGCATATTCGACGTTATCCTGGCGCTGGCGCTGCTCGCGTTGACCTTTATCCTGTTTCCCTTCCCGAAGGAACTTATAGGAGAATGGACGGTTTATTTCAAGAGCGCGGGACAGGCGTTCGGGCTTATAAGCGCCGTCGGGCTGGTTGCGATGATTGTCATGGTCAAGCGGCGCGATTGGACGTTGCGTACTCTTGACCGGGTTCTGGGGCCGTTGCCCGAGCGAATTCGCAGTAGCGCCGGGAAGCTGGCGCATTCTTTTATAGACGGCCTTGCGATATTGACCAGCCCGTTCGAGGTGCTGGTGCTTTTGTTCATGTCCGTGATGGTGTATTTAACCAACTTGTGGCCGATATGGTGTGTCGGACTTGCTTTCGGTGTGCCGGGTATGAACTTCACCTTTACCGAACAATTGTTCCTGCTGGCGGCGGGAGCGGTGGCGGCGGCCATACCGGCTTCGCCCGGATTTGTGGGCACGTTTCACTACGCTACCAAGAAGGCCGTAGCGATCATCCTGGTGGTGAAGTTCGCCCAGGGGGGTATCGCCGCCACGGGCATCGAGCCGGGCATGTTCGGCGAATGGGGTTTGAGCTACGCCGTGCTCGTGCATGCGCTTTACATAATAACAACCACGACGACCGGGGCGATAATCCTCGCATATTCAGGCGTCAGTTTTTCGCGTTTGCACGGTGAAGCCGCTGAATTGAAAACCGAGGAGGTTAAATGATGGCTTCTTTTGAAGTGAGACCCGAAGTCAGGGAGTTCCATAACGAATGCATAGTGGCGGACTTGCACGCCGATACGTGGCTCGTGGAATATCTTTTCGGATATAACATTCGCAAGCGGCATCGAAGTTACATTCCGCGCAATCCGTTTTTTAACCATCTGGACATCCCGCGTATGGAGGAGGGCGGCCTTAACCTTACGGGGCAGGGGGTGGTGGTTCATCCCTTCCGTCCCCAAAGCTGTTTTATGCGCGGCCATCAGATGATCACCCGGATTCGCAAGGGAATATTGCGCAACTCGGGGAAGCTGGAGCTCGTACTGACGGCGAAGCAGGCCCGGGAGACCGTCGCAAAGGGAAGGATCGGGGTGTTCATAGGTGTCGAGGGGGCGCATATAATTTCGGGTAGACTGGACGCCGTCGAGCATTTCCATGCAAAGGGCATGCGATATCTCATACTGGGCCATTTCAGCGAAAATGAAGCCGTCTACAGCTCGAACGACGTACGCAACGCCGACAAAAACCTGAAACCGTTCGGAAAAGAACTCGTTCGCGAACTCGAGCGATTCAAGGTGATGATCGATATAGCGCATGTGGCTCCCGGATGCTTTTGGGACGTGATGAAGATGGTCACCAAGCCGGTTATCGCGAGCCATATCGGCATGAGGGCGCTGCACGACCACTGGCGCAACCTCGACGACGACCAGGTACGCGCCGTCGCCGAAAACGGCGGTGTTATCGGAATAATCTTTTCGCCGACTTTTTTAAGCGGTAACCTATTCTACTGCCCGCTGGATACGGTAATAGATCACTTCGAGCATTGTATGGAGGTCGCCGGCGAAGATCACGTGGCGCTGGGCAGCGATTTCGACGGATTCATAACCACGCCGGAAGGGCTCGAAGACATCACGGGACTTCCGAGGATCACTCAACGCCTGCTGGATCGGGGCCACTCGAAGGAAACGGTACGGAAAGTGTTGGGGGAGAATTTTATGCGTGTGTTCGAGGCGGTTTGCGGCTGATTTCTGCTACGTATGGCTATTTCAGGATGACCACGCCGCCTGCCGGTATGGTGCGCCACACCCACTGCAAATCCTGCTGGTCGAGTTCGATAGCCACGTAATCGATGGCGTTGCCGGGTACGAGCCTGTCGTGCTTGCCGTGGATGACAATTCCGCCACCGAGGTACAGCGCGTTAGAGCCTATCAGACCTCGCTGAATTCTATCCGACCCCATGGGACCGGGGACGGTTTTACCCTGTTTTCTATACATCCAATCGGGTTTGTACCAGGGCGGTTGATCCATACGTCGTTGCACCAGTAAAGTACCTCGCGGCATGCGAAATCTCCGCCGTTCGTCGGCATGATCTTTTCCGAAACAAGGTCCCACAACGCGCATTCTTAACGTGCGCACTATCACTTCGCCGCGTTTTATCCACCCATGGTTTCGCTTCAGATCGAAGAGGAGATAGTTTTTATCAAGGTCGGCGGCACGCATGCGGAGAGTCAGGAAAGCTTGCAAAGCTATTAAGTCTTTTTTCTTCTTTTTACTCAAATTACCGCCTGCGATGTAAGCGCCGCCTTCATACAGGTAGACGCGAGTTCCCACCTTGGTGTGTTCGTCGAGGGATTTCATATCGGTTGTGGGAACACTGATGCATCCGGGCAGTACCACACCGCCGGGCAAGTTTGCGGGATGAATGCGTATACCTGCGCCGAGATCGAGGGTGTTTTTCGATCCGCCGCCGGAATAAAACGCTTTCCTTAATTTTTTAATGGGGGAGGGCAGGCCGGCGCCTATGAACGACCAATCGGGGTGAAACCAGACGGGCTCGACACTTTTGCCGCGAACCTCGAGAATGCCCTCCGGAACGCTGTATATGTCCGCCAGCCCGTCCGGGCATCTGGGCGGCGGATCGCCGTCCTCTATGCTTACCCGCTTCAGTATGACGCGGCCTCGGTTCAAAAGCATATTGTCGTTTGCAACGTCGGCGGCCAGATAAAGGTCGTCGGAGCCAAGAGGCTTGGGGCCCGCTTCTATATTTTGCCAGCGCTGCTCCATTCTCAGAACTTCCTTATCGAGCTTTCGGATGTAGTTTTTCAAACTCTCGATGTTGTTCCGGGAATGCGACGCCGTGGTTGTGCTGAACTTCCGTCTTACGTATTGTTGTCCTCGCGGAGGAATGTGCACGAGATTTTTTTTCATTTTGAGGAATCCGGCGATATTTTTAACTTTCCGGCCGTTGTGGTCGTGAATCCATCTTGCAGGTCCGCCTCGGACATCCATGTGCACAAAAGGCCCGTGGCTTCTTCTGGGCGGGTAGGCGCCTAATCCGCCTTCGAGACCTTTCAAATCGCCTTTTCCTTCCATCTCGTCAATAATGCGGTACATGACCAGCGCGTCCAGAAGGTTGACGCGACCGTCGAAACTCAAATCGTCCATCCAATCGCCTTTTCCACTGTCGTCGACGAACATATCCACGGCGCAACCGTACTGGTGCCGGCTGAATTCCGATTGCCCCGACTTCTTGTTGCGTGCGGGAGGCCGAAATGCGCTTAAAAACTTGAATCGTTTCTTCATCAGTCCTCTGGCGCGAAATTCATTGGTAACGATCTCGAGCTTAAGCGCCAGCTTCTCGTCGACCAAGACGAATTTGGGCCACCGTCTATATGCGTGGGGGAGAAATTCGCCAAGGCGATAATTTTCAGTGATATGAACGTTTACATCGTCCTTCACTACTCTTATGAAGCCGCGCGGGTACTGGTAATACGGGCTGTTGCGCTTTTCCCTGGGATCGGGATAAGTTCCGATCTCGAAACCTTCAAGGCGGCCGTTTTTGATGCGGTTGAACGGAACAAGTGAAAAAATTTGAATTGTGGCTTCGAGTTTTCGGCCTTTGTAATGTGAGGTTATTGTTACAGGATACCTGCCCGGCTTGTATGGGGGCATGTAGACACGTTCCAATCCCACTCCCGATAAATGTCCTGTCTGAACGCTCCAATGGGAATTGGCGATAGGGACTTTCGGAGTAATCGTTATTGTAATCGCTTCGCCGGGGAGTATACTGGCAAAGAAAATGTTGGAGTCCACAACGAGATCCTTCACGGTTATCGTGCACCAACCGTCTGTGCCTGAAATGTCCGTAGCGGCGAAAGTCGGGCCCGCGCTGATAGCCATTATCAGAATCAGGCTTGCAAATAGAGAGGATTTGATAATCTTTCCCCCGTATAGCTCGATTTTTTGCATAATTACTCTATATTAGGGTAGCAGGTTAGATTGTGAAGTCAATAAAAGAATCTTCAGAACATAGTGGATCAAGCGCGGCCGGCTCATTTGCTGGAAAAGTAAGATTTGCCGCTCCCCTTTTTATAGGCCTTCTGGCTTTAAGTATAAGATGGTCTCACATTATTCTGCTTGCCGAAAGCGACCCGGCATTTGCGCATTCTTTCATGGACGCCAGATGGCATGTTGAATGGGCGCGTGCACTGGTTATGGGAGTGTGGAATCATGAACCTTTTTTCCGGGCGCCTCTTTATCCTTTTTTCCTCGGGGCGCTGTTTAAGGTTTTCGGTATGGGGTTGTTGGCGCCACGGCTGGCGCAAGGAGTGCTGGGAGCTTTGACTTGCGTATTGATATGGGCGTTGGGCAAGAAGCTGGCGGGACCGAAGGTGGGCAAATTGGCGGGGATAATTGCAGCGTTGTACGGCCCGATGGTGTATTTCGACGCCGAGTTTCTTATCCCGGTGCTTTTTTTGCCCCTTACGGTCGGTTCCTTGTTGTTGCTCATAGGCGCCATGAAATCGTCTACAGAGGAAAAGCCCGTTTGGGGGCGGTTGACGGCGGCGGGATTTATTGCGGGTCTGGCGGCTATCGCGCGACCTAATATGTTGATTATGGTTCCGGGAATTTTTGTATGGATAATATGGGAAATTCCCGGATGGCGGCGAAGACTTACGGCATTTGCGGTGTGGCTGGCGCTCTTCATGGCGCCGGTGGGTTTTGTGACGGCATATAACGCTGTCGAGGGAGGCGGTTTCGTGCCGGTGGCCGGTCAGGGCGGTGTGAATTTTTGGATAGGAAACAACCCGGGTGCCGACGGCAAAACCGCTATGTCGCCCGCGTATTACGGCCCCGTTTCCGAAGTTTACTCTCTATACCGCGATAGCGTGCAAGTAAATTCACACCTCGAAGCCGAAAAACGCCTGGGCCGTAAACTGCGGTCCGACCAGGTATCGAGCTACTGGTTCGGGCAGGGGTTGAGATTCATTTTCAACGAGCCCGGAGCATGGATCAGGCTGAGCTTCCGCAAGGTATATTTCCTGATTAACGGTTACGAATTGCCGTCCAACAGGGAGATATATCCCGTACGACGATGGTCTCCGATTTTGGGCGTTCTACTGTGGGAGAGACCATTGGCGTTTCCTTTCGGGCTGATTTTTCCGCTGGCGCTGGTGGGAATGCTCCTGGCATGGAAAAACCCCGAAGTGGATATATCTGCGCACCGGCTGATCCTCATATATGTTTTTATCTACAGCGCCGGCGTGGTCGCGTTTTTTGTCACCTCACGACACAGGTTGCCGCTGCTCCCGGCGCTTATACCTTACGCCGCCTTTGCGTCGGCGTCCATACCGGCGGGGTTGAAGAAGATGCGAGCGCGCAGCATGTCCCGCCCCGGGATGGCGGTTGTAGGGATGATGGTGTTCGCGTTAGCCCTCATAATGTCGAATATGGATTATTTAGACGTTCGGCAGGTGCCCCGACGGGAACATCACATGAATATGGGATATGCATTCACCTCGGAGAAACGTTACGAGGAAGCACTTGATGAATACCGGGCGGCGCTTGAAGAGGAGCCCCGGCTGGATCGCGCCCGGTTCAATATAGGCGCTGTGTATCTTTTTATGGGGCGGCTTGATGAAGCCCGAAGCGCTTTCATGGAAACACTCGAAAAGAATCCTCGATATACGGAAGCGTGGGCGCATCTGGGCAACGTTTACTTCGAGGAGGGGAATTTTGCCGACGCCGAAGCAGCATACCGCAAAGCGCTGTCGTTGGATCCGCGCCATACGCTCGCGCGCTATAACCTGGCGATTTTATACAAAAAAAAGGGCGACTTTGACGACTACGTTCGAGAATTGATGCAGGCCAACCGATCCGATCCCAACTTCGCACCCGTGAATATCGAAATAGCGGCCATGCTTATGCAGCAAGGTCGTTATGAAGAAGCGCGCGAATTTATCGAAAGGGCCGTCCGGATTGATCCGAACGACCCGCGCCTTAAACAACTGATAAAAATGATGCCCCGGTGAAAGAAACTGAAAAATACTAAGCGTACACAAGATGATACGGAGTTATGGAGACTCCGCCGATCATTATCGGTTCTGCGGGGCTGAATGTAAGGCTTTCCAGTTGCTTGACTCCTTCATAAGCTTCGGGAGTGAGCCTTGCTTCGAATTTTCCCTCGATGGCCTTTCCGAGCCTGCCGGCGATTATCGCCTGGTCGCCGTAGACCTGGTTTTCAGTCACCAGCATACGGCCGTGACCGATGCCGAGGCATAGGGCCAGATTCGCGTCTCCCACCTTCTCGGTATTATGTTCCTCGAAAGCGCGACCGACGGCCCGAGCGGCCATCACGGCGTCCAGCGGCTTCGAGAAAATAACCACTAATCTGTCAGGTTCAGCTTGAAGCACTTCCCCGCCAAGTGTTCCCAATATCGGCTCGGCTATTTCATGAGCTTTTTCGACCATACTTAAAGCGCTTACAATGCCCTTTTCCATGGCCAGCCCCAAAAAGCTCGAAAAATCGCTTATCATAACGGTACAATCCCGCCCGAATTCCCGGTCCAACTCCGCTCCCGCAGTATCTATATCGCTTTCCTGTGAAGCAATCTTTGACAACAACTCCTTGAGACGACCGCTCTTTTCTTGAGCCATCACTACCTCCCTTTAAAAGAATAAACAGATGTTAGCTCTTATATTATCGCCGGAAAGCATAATACCACATATCTTTTGATTAAGTCAAACACGCTTGATTAACGGGAAGATCACAAGTATCATTATTAATGGATGGAGTGTAAATATCGAGAAAAATGTCGCAAGAAAAATATGTCTCAATCGTCTTTTTATATGGGAAGGTTTTATGCCCGGGCCGCCGGTTCGCTCCTTTTCCCGGCGGCATCTTTTTGCCCGGACTATTGGGGATTTTTCTCCCCGGATTCCTTTGATAGGATGAATTAAATGAACACCATTTACCACATACAATGGGGTTGGTTGGTGGGAAATGTGGGCCAATTCGACCGTCGCGAGCGGCGTATTCTCATGCTAGCAAGCGCCGCTCCCGATCTTGACGGTATTTTCATCTGGAACCGGGAACTTTTCGAAAAAATGCACCATACTTTCGGGCACAATTTATTTTTCGGCGTGATCGTCGGAGGAGCTATGGCCGCTTTCGCCGCTAAAGGCCGCCGGGCGAAAATGTTCCTGTGGAGCTATGCCATGGTGCTGCTGGCGCTGTTTATCGATTTTATCACGGCGCCCGAATGGCCGCTACGGTTCTTCTGGCCGATATCGAAGGATGCTTACTATTTGACTACAATGCTTCACATATCCAGCGAAGCGTTGCCGGCCTGGAACTTCGCGCTTGTCAAAGTGTTGCAATTGACGCTCATGGTTTTCCTGCTGGGCTGTACCGTCTACTTCTATATGAAGTATCGCCGCACCTTCCTCGAGCTTATATCGTGGCGGCTGGATCGTTTCCTGACCGATTTCGCAATCTTGCCGTTTAGATACCGGTGCGATTTTCCCGATTGCCGCAACCGGGCGCATTACGAATGTGAAGACACCGGCTCGGTACGTTGCATCAAGCACTGTACAATAAACCGCAACTTGTCCGTTAGCTGCGAGGGGTATGCTCCGGGACCGTCTCCTCCCCCCGAATAACGTCATCTGTTTTTGTTTATCGAAATTTTTTCCCGTTAAGCTTATAGCAGGTTCGATATATCTTACTCGACGATTTTTGTGAGTTCGAAGATTTCAGTACCGGCTGCTGAAATATTTATCATGCCGAAGGATCCCTGGTATTTCACCAATCTATGTGGAAACTTCTTTTCCACCCAGAGCGGATTTTTGTTCACAAATGGCTTTATGACACGTCCCAAAACAGGTCCTACAACGTCTACCAAATCAGGCTCGATGTCCAGGCGGTAACACTGGAAAGTTCCCGCCGGCACGGTGACTGTTTCTTCACCTCTCACCCTCACATTCATGGCAAACACCATCGACGGGTTGAACCACATGTAAAACTTGCGCTGGTTGCCCGGAACGAAATCCCAGCCTCGGAGAGCAAGAGGCAGCGTCAAAGGATGCGCCATATCATCGGGCCATGGCGGGATGGATTCGCTCAAATCGTACGCTTCGGTGCGGATTTTCTTGCCGGAGGGAAGAAAAACGTTGTTTTCAATATATGAAAGGATCATTTTCGAGCCCGGCTTTAATTTGAGAAAGAACCGGCTTGTGTAGCCGTTCTGCGATGTGTTATTGACGGAAACTTCCAGATGTCTATTCGGCCCTTCGCCCACGAACCGAGATTCATACACCGCGTTGATCGAGGCTTCGGCCACCATATAACGGCGGCTGAAAGGTTTCTCGACCGGCTTGGCGAGGTTTAGGCCCTTGTACCTGAATCCCAGGTGAAATTTTTCCCGTTCGGGGAAATTTTTTATATCAAACATGTCCGCTCGCGCGCCCGAAAGCGTTACGACCAATAAAACCGCCGTCATTGCTACATATCTCATAGCCGTTACCTCCTATCGCAAATTAAAAACGCGACAATACGCCTCTAAGTAAGACCGACAATTACTGTTGCTGATTTTTAGCCTTTTAATCTGAATTAGTCAAGTCCGTGGTTGAACAGGAACAAGCCCATGTTACGATTCGGGCGGGTATACGCGTTTGCCTGGCAACGGCGGGCCGGCGGTGAATATTTGATTTACGTCGATCACGTCCACGTCTCGGCCGGCAGCTTTAACGCGTCCTCGATATTTTCCCTTGACCTGGTAGGCTATCAGTTGGTGGGTGATGGCGCTGGCGGCGATCAAGGCGCCTTCGCGCGGCAGCAGGTCCGCATCGGTCTTGAACGCAAGCGCCGATTTGCCGACCGGAAACAGAGAAAAGACCGGCTGCGGCGCAGGCCACCCGTCATCATCGATGCAAGCAATATACTTCGCAGCGGCGAGGCGGTTAAAATGTTCGACCACCGGCGGCGACATCGGTCCTTCGTCGGATGATGGCGCAAGAGCTTTAGCAGCCCTGCGTATACCACTCATCTCGACAAGACGCCTGGCCCAATGCATTTTGCGGGGTTCGAGCACTTCCTTGATCCTGAACACGCCCACCTCGGTGACGCCCGCGTAGGCGTTATATCGAAACATCGCCATCTTGTTGAATTCTTCGAGATAAGCGCCTTTCCTGGCAAACTCTACGAACTCGGCCCTCACTTTCATGTAATGCGCGCCCGGCCCGAAACAACATGCGGTGGCAATGCCCGTACTTTCGAGATTGTGCGCAGTTTTCCATACCATAAACCGCGCGAAAATTAGCGTGCGCGGGTCGGCGGCTTTCAACGTAAGGACGGGTACCACGTTCGGTACGCCGTTTTTGTCCACCGTGGCGAGGAACTTCGGGTAAGCCTCGCTTTTGTATGCTTTGAGCGCCTTTCCTTCCAGGTATTGCAAGCACGTTTCCTTAAATGCTGTGCGACTCGCGGGCGATTATCTCGTCCTGTATTTCCTTGCCGAGCGTTACGAAGTAAGCGTTATAACCCGTGACGCGGACGAGCAGGTTCCCGTACTCTTCGGGATTTTTCTGTGCGTTACGCAAAGTTTCCGGGTCGATGATATTTACCTGAAGCGCCGTGCCGCCTTTTTGAGCATACCCGCGCAGGTATGCATTGAGCTTGAGCCGGTGCTCGGCATCTCTCACCAGCGACGGCGACAGGCTGATGGTGTGCGATGCGCCGTTCGGCACGGTTTCCAGCCCGATGTTACGCACGCTGCAAGCCACTGCCGTAGGCCCGTTGCGGTCCGCGCCGGTCGACGGGCAAATTCCGTTGGAAAGGTATCGACCCCTCAGCCTGCCGTCGGGCGTGGCGGCCACCCGGGTGGCATATATTATCCAGTAATTCCACGAGAGGTATCCGCTCCGGAACCTCCGCCCGGTGGCGGGACTGGTCCGGCGGAAAACCTCACGCGTCCAGAAGTCGTTGATCTCCTTTGCAATGGCATCGACTTCCGGATCGTCGTTGCCGTATTTCGGCGCGCGGTTGATAAGCATCTGCCGGAGCTTTTTATAACCCTTGAAGTTCTTTTTTACGGCCCGAACGAGTTCCTTCATCGAAACCCGTTCCTCGTCGAATACGAGCTTCTTAACGGCGGCGAGCGAATCCACCGCTGTGGCGAACCCAACCCCCTCGACGGTTATAAAACTATATTTCGGCCCGCCGGCGGTAACGTCCTTGCCACTTTCGGCGCAGCCGCGTACCAGTGTGGACAGGTAAGGCGTCGGCTCGAACTCGGCACGCAAGGCATCGGCCTCGGCAGCGCAATCCATCAGTTTGTCCATACAGGCCAGGAGCTGATTCTTGTATGCTTCAATGAATTGATTGAACGTCGCGAACTTTGTCGGATCGCCGGTTTTGGAGCCGAGCCGAATCTTGTATCGAATATCCCGGCCGTTGGACAACACCAACTCGACCGGCTTTGCAAGGTTGAGGTTGACATCCACGGTGCCTGACCGGTCGTCGCCTTGCAGCGTGTTTTCAAGACAACCGACGGGGGCATAATTCCATAATCGCTCCTCGGGAAGACCTTGCCACCTGAGCGCGTCGATAGAGAGTTCATCGAAATTCAAGAGGAACGGAGCGCCTTGAGTCTTCGATAAAATGTTGCTGACGCGGTCGAGTAGTTCGTCCGGGGTACCGCGATGCAACCTCAGGTTCGGTTTCGGCTCGATCATGTTCATTTCCTCGATGACGTCGAGGATGATCCATGTAAGCTCGTTCGAGACATCTTCTCCGTCCGGGCCGATGCCGCCCAGAGTGATAAGCTGTCCGAAACCTGAGTTTATGCCCTGGTTGGTACCCATCCGGCCCATGAAATCGTATGCGTAGTTGGGTTTGATGAACCAGCATTGAAGCAACTCGCGAGCCCATTCGGGATCGATGCGGCCCGCCTCGACGTCGGCGCGGTAGTAAGGATACAGGTATTGATCCACGCGCCCGGGGCTCAGGCCGGGGCCGGGATAGCTCTCGGCGGTCATCACGAGCATGTGTGTGAACCACAGCGATTGAAGCGCTTCGTGGAAAGTTTCCGCCGGTTCCCATGGCACCTTGCGGCATATCCGGGCGATTTCAGTGAGTTCTTCCTTTCTTGCGGCATCTTGTTCCCGAGTAGCCGTCTTTTCAGCTTCGGACGCATACCGAGCCGCAAAATCTCGCGCAGCTTCCAGGCATATAATTAACGCCGAGATAAAGTCTTTATGGGTAGGGTCTTCAGTTGAGTTTACGAGACCGCGGAAATATTCGGCCATGCCGAGAAATCCGTCGTGAAGCACACGGGGATAGTCGGGTATGATATGCCCCGGCACGGCGCCGCAGTTGCCGATGCCGAAAAAGTCCAGTTTACGGTAGTCTTTGAACCACTTCCGCTCCCTTTTTCGCCACCGTTCGTATTCATCATCGGTGAGCGTTCTGGATAGCGCCGCATTAAATTGCGCCCCGACAATCAATTCACCGTCGAGTATCTTTATCGGCAAGTGCTTTCGAACGACTTCGGAGAAAAATTTCGCACGGCGCACAACGAGCGGATTGTCCCAGAAGTCATTCGACAGAGGCACCAGCCGGCCCATGGCTTGAAGGGTACTCTCGAAGCTCGGGAAAGTTATGTGTATTTCGGGACTTACTCCCCAATGGTATGATGACCACACCACATCGTGTTCCCGCCGGGAAAGAAACGGGATCACTTCGTTGCGAAAGTAGGATCGAGCATTGTAATTGAAATACTCTTCGCGCAGTTTCCTGACCCGGTCGCTCAATCCCTCCGCCGGCGACCATAGCTCGCTTTTGGAGACGCTCACTGCACATTCAGATGCCATTTACTTTCTCCTTCTGTGATGTTTAAATTGCCACCCTGTTAAATAATGTGCCCCAAGCAGCCAATTGCGTCAAGTGTGTAACAACGGGTTAAATCCACCGCGACGGGCAGTATATGCAAGATCAATCTACCCGTGACAAGTCCCTTCGAGTAAGTTAAACTCCCACATCAAGTTGTTCTCGAATTTCGGAGGTGTTTTATGCCCGGGGAGACTGAAAATTTCGTAGTTGTCGTTCCGCATACTCATTGGGACAGGGAATGGTATCTGCCCCTCGAGGCTTTCCGGATGAAGTTGGTAAAACTTCTGGACGGACTTTTCGATATTCTCGAGGCCGATCCTGACGAGGCGTTCCACATGGATGGGCAGACGATCGTGCTCGACGATTACGAGGAGATACGCGGGAAGTCGGAGCGGTTACGGAAATTCGTCAGGGAAGGGAGGATTGCCATCGGGCCCTGGTATGTTCAGCCGGACGAATTTTTGCCGAGCGGCGAGGCTCTGATACGTAACCTCCAACTCGGTATAAATATGTCGAGCAAATGGGGCAAACCGGTAATGGTCGGTTACCTGCCGGATATGTTCGGGCACATCGGCCAGATGCCGCAGATACTCGACGGACTGGGAATTAAAAACGCCATCCTCTGGCGCGGAGTGCCGCCCTCGATCGACAAGTGCGGCTTCGAATGGTCTGCTCCCGACGGGACGAAATTGCTCACCGGCTTTATGCCGATGAGTTATTCGAGCGGTTTTAATCTGCCGGACGATGCAGAAGAATTGAAAGGCCGCGTGGTGATCACACGCGCATTGATGGGTCGTTTGATCGAAGGCCGGACGTGGCTTTTGATGGCGGGTACCGACCATCAGCAGCCGAAGTTCGGATTGTCGAAATTGTTGAAGGCAGCTTTCGCCGATATGCCCGGCTGGGAATTAAAGATCGGATCGCTGGAGGAGTATTTTGAGCGACTGGAAACCGAGAGCGTTGCGCGCCCTTCCGCGACCGGCGAAATGCGCGATCCGCACTATGCGCCGATACTTCCAGGAACCGCATCCACCCGGATGTATCTGAAGCGGCGCGATTTCCGGACGTCCAGCCTTATCGAGCGCTATGCCGAGCCGCTTGCCGCATGGGCGTGGGCGCTCGGCGGGGAAGATCACAGGGATTTCCTGGCTTACGCATGGAAACTGTTGCTGCAGAATCATCCGCACGATTCGATTTGCGGATGCAGCGTCGATGAAGTGCACCGCGAGATGATGACCCGTTACGAAAAGATGGAAATCGTAACGAAAAGGGTGCTGAACGAAGCTGCAATCGAACTGGGCGGCATGATGAAAATTCCTTCGGGAAAAAATTTCGGGATTTGGAAGCCCACCGGTAAAAACATGCCGGTTCCCGTGACTGCGGAAATCGACGGCAAGCCCCCGAAATCAGCGGAGCTTGTCGCGCCCGATGGAAAAAGTTTCCCGCTTCAAACGCTGGAGGTTTTGGAGAAAGGCGAACTGATAAATATTGTGGACGTGCCCGCAATTGCATCGCCTCTTGCAATGGCGTTTCTTTTTCAGGAAGAGGAAATGCTCGGTGGGTATATGGTAAGGACGGATCTAAAGCTCGAAAAGCAGACTCTCAGGGTAGTCATCGGAATCGGGCGATCACCTGCGGGGTTCGATTTTAAGAAGGCGAAAAAGAAGGCCGAGGACAAACTTGCCAAAAGCGGTGCACAAATGTTGAAGGTCGAAGTGAGGACCGAGCCGCGCGTGAAAGTGGCGAGTGTGGTTGACGATCTCTCCCCGTTTTCGCTTGGGCCATTTCAGATCAGAAAAAGAAAGGGCGACATATCGACCGATTTAAAAAGCGGAGATCGGTTTATCGAAAACTCACACTGGCGCGTGGAGGCGAATGATGGCGGAACTTTGACCATCCACGACCTGCACAATAACGCGACATTCAAAAACGCTCTTAGATTCGTCGATGAAGGAGACAGGGGCGACGAATATACATTCGAGCCGATTGAAGGAGACAAGCCGATTGACGAACCCGAAAAAGTGCGTGTTCGCAATCTTTACAATGGGCCGGTGGCTGTGGGAATGCGCATAGAGTCCGCTTACCGAATTCCGGCACAATTGGACAGTAGCGGCAAAAAGCGCTCGAAGCGGTCGGTCGCAATGAAAATCATAACCGATATCGTGCTCTACGACGGCGTCCGTTGGATAGACTTTCGCACGCGCTTTATAAACTTTGCGAGAGACCATCGGCTGCGGGTTTTATTCGAGGCTCCTTTTTCGGCGGAGGAATTTTTTGCAGAAACGGCGTTCGAGGTCGCGCGGAGGAAGGCGTGTGTTACGCCTCAAATCCGAAAGCCCGACACCGCGAACCTGATGTCATTGCTTATAGGGCCGGAGACCGAAGTCGGGTTTGGTCCTCATCGCGGTTTTGCGGCCCTCGAAAACGGGTCGGTAGGGATGGCTTTATTTAACCGTGGCCTGCCGGAAATCGAAGTCGTCAAAGGCGAAGAAGGCGCCGCGACGGCGTTGACATTGCTTCGCAGCGTTGGCGCCATTTCCCGCGATGACCTGTCGCTCCGGTCGGGTCATGCCGGGCCGCCGATTGCCACTCCGGGCGCGCAATGCCTCGGAGAGCAGGTTTGCGAGTTCGCGTCCATGTCTTACAAGGGTGTGTGGCAGGAGGTTGACCTGCCCGCGTTGGCGCATTCGTGGCGGCATGCGCCGCTCATGTTTCCGATTCCGGGCGGTGGAGATAAACTCGAACCCGGCGATGCCCCACTCGAGATAGACAATCCCGCTATCGAAATCCGGGCGCTTCAACCCGCCCCGGACGGCTCAAAAGCACTTTGCGCACGTATATACAACACCACGGACCGCCCTCAAACCGCTCGATTGAATTTGCACACTTGCTTTAAAAATTACGATGAGGCGAACTTGATGGGAAACACAATAGAAAATAAGCACATCACCAGAGAGAGATCGAATACTGCAATTGTAAAACTACCTCCGGCCGGGATTATTACGCTACGGCTGGAATTCTCCAAGGCATAGCCTTACCAGGGAGTACAATTATCTTCAATAACCACATACAACACATGCGGGTTGTTTTGACTTATTTACTTCATTCGGGTATCTTTTTATAGAAAGGTGGGTGGTGATGCCGCTGACTGAAAAAGATCTAACTCCCGAGAGGATAAAGGAAACCGTTGAGGTGTTGGACCTTTTGAAGGAGCTTGACCCCCAACAACTGGAAACTCTTGAAATCCTGCTTGACCGTAAACAATCCTCAATTTTAGAAGAAAGCCTGAAGTCTTACCGCGTGGGGGAACCCACTTATCCCATCGAATCGATTCTCGAGGAATAATTTGTATATTGTTGAGGTTACCTCGAGGGCTCGGCGCGACCTTAAAAAGCTTGCCAGGCCTTTAAAGGAAAAGATCATTATCGAAGCCGGAAAATTGTCCGAAAAACCCGAACTGGGTGAACTCCTTTCTGCGCCTTATCATTCTATTCGCTCTTATCATTTCCGTTTCAAGGGAGTTGAATACCGAATTGCTTATCACATCGAGAAAGAGGAGAAGAAAATTATCGTCCATCTTGTGGCGGTTCGTGAGAATTTTTACGCTAAGTTACGAAGGGCTCTAGATATTTGAAAATAATTCTTTAAGAGCTTCTTCGTATTCTCCCAGATCGCGGTCTGAAAACAGGACGAATGCGGCCTGTTCGATTTCGGGATGATCTTTGAGGTATTTTGTAACTGTATTTAGGGCAATTTGTGCCGCCTTGTCTATCGGGAAGCGATACGCGCCAGTGCTTATCGACGGGAACGCGATGGTTCGGACTCCGTTTTCGCTTGCCACTTCGAGGCTGCGTCGATAAGCGCTTTCGAGCTTTTCTTCTTCTCCTCTCTTACCGTCTCCCCAGACCGGCCCGACGGTGTGAATGACGTATTTCGCGGGCAACTTGCCGCCGGTGGTTATCTTGGCGTCTCCGGTTTCGCAGCCGCCCAGCTTTCGGCATTCTTCGAGTATCGCCGGGCCGCCTGCGCGATGTATGGCGCCATCAACTCCGCCGCCACCCAGCAATGATTTGTTCGCCGCGTTGACTATGGCGTCCACGGCCTCTTTGGTTATGTCGCCGCGTTTGAGAATCAGTTGCGATTCGCCGATTTTTCTTTTCATAATACGCTCCTTGTCGGCTGCTTCCTTTATCTACTTTATGTTGAACGTTTTTTTTATTATGCCATAGACCCGGTGGCCTGACAATTCAGTATGCGGATCGGAGCGTTATTCCGACGATTTCCGGCGGTGCGCCGAGTCTTATGGGCGGGCCCCATGTGCCGGTTCCACGTGAAACGTACAGGTGGCTGCCATTGTGGGTAAAATGCCCGTGCAGTTTTGGATAAAATAAGCGAACGATATGGCCGATGGGCCATAATTGCCCGCCGTGAGTATGGCCCGTGAGCATCAGGTCTATACCCAAATCGGCAGCCTTCTCGAATCGGGTGGGTCTGTGATAGAGCAAGATGGCGGGAGTGGATTTCGCTTCCGGGCCGATCACCTGCTCGAACGGTACGGTATCCCCCCCGACACGCTTGATGGCCGGGTCGTCTATTCCGTAAATGCGCAGGTTACTTGCGACAATCGCCTTTTCATTACGAAGAAAACGAATACCGATGGCTTCCGAATGACGAATTATCGCCCTCGCTCTGTTATAAAACTCGTGGTTGCCGGTAGTCGCATAAACACCGTATCGAGCTTTCAAGCGCCCCAGAAGGGTGAAAATCTCCTTCATCTCATCCGGGTTTTCGTCGATGAGATCGCCGGTTATCGCCACCATGTCCGGGCCGAGCGAATTGGCATGTTCGATTGCGCGCTCCAAAAACCCGGCGCCGACCACAATCCCGAGGTGAAGGTCGGAAATATGCACGAGGACAAAGCCGTCCAATTCGCGCGGAAGCGCTTTGATGGGCACTTCCAGACGAGTGATGTGAACCTTGTACATCGCCTGGTAATAACCGTAACAGCACAAAAGTATCGACGAGACGAGCACCAGTGTAAAACCGGCAAGGCCGATATTTCCACCCACGGCATTTTCGAGTGGGCGGTACAGTCCGAAAATACGAAAACCGCCGGTGACAATTTGAACAAACAACCCGATCAGGAACAGGTACAGGGCCAGGCCCATCCATATTGAAGCTACCCAATACCAGACTGAGGATAAAGCGTTTATGTTCAACCCGACCAGGATACGAGCGGACGGGTAAGACATCGCCAATAAAAAGAAAGTTGCGCGCAAGGCCCATATTAACGCTTGAGATTCTATTTCGAGCGAGGAAATCACGCGCCGGTAGATGTAATAATTTACGCCTCCGGCAACGGAGAAAAACAGTGCTAGAAATATCAGCAATCCCATCAAACCGCGCATCGATATTTTTGTCCGTTTTCGAGCCAAGTTTCCGTTTTGCACCTTAATCGTCCGAATCTTCGACTCGACACATTTTAGTTGCCTTTTCAAGAAATGGAAAGTGCTTAATAGCACGGCGTGGACAATCTCACGGCCACCGGCGGAGTATTGAAACTACTCGGACGCTATCTCGATATTGCCGATTCCCATTGAGCGAGAAAGTCGGCCGATTGTCTCGAGCTTTTCGTCCGGTATGGGTTCGGCGTCCGATAGAGGATATTTTCTTCCCAAGCCGGAATATTTTACAAGTCCCCATTGGTGATAGGGAAGGAAAAATAGCTTTTCTATGGAGAGTTTTCCGGCCAGCTCCAATATTTTAAATATCGTTTTTTCATCGTCGTTGAAGCCTGGGATCAAAGGTACACGTAGCCAAATGTCAACTCTTCCGTTCAAGTATTGCAAATTGTCGAGAATGATTCCGTTGTCACTACCGGTGGCCTCGATGTGGGCTTGGGGGTCTATATGTTTTACGTCGTACAAGACAAGGTCGAGATACGGCAGCAGGGATTTTATAACCTCCGGGGCGGTCTTTCCGCAGGTGTCGATTGCGGTATGGATGCCCCTTCTTTTGCTTTCCTTAAGTATGGCAAGCGCAAACTCCGGCTGAAACATCGGCTCTCCGCCCGTTAAAGTTACACCGCCGCCGCTCGTCTTATAGAAGGGCATATCCTGTTCCACCACATCTATGATTTCCTGCACGGTGCGGGTTTCTCCCACCGAGCTGAGTGCGCCGGAAGGGCATGTCTCGACGCATTTCATGCACCTGTCGCATTTGTCCCTGTCGAGTGTCCGCACTGATTTTTTCCGTTGATCGATGATTGGGATTATTTCGTTGTCCGCTTGATTGTCAGCCGGTTCCGTCTCTTCACTTACCGCGATAGCCTCCCTGGCGCAAACCTCAAGACACTGGTTACAATGAATGCATAAATCGAATTTCGTTATAATCTCCGGGTATGGATTGATCGATTCGGGATTGGAACACCACGGACACCGCAATGGGCAGCCTTTCAAAAAAACGCTTGTCCTGATTCCCGGTCCGTCATGAATGCTGAATTTCTGGATGTTGAAGATTCGGCCCTCGGCATCCAATTTGTTCGGGAGGTATTTTTCTCCCAATCTTTTTAAGAGTTTAAGTATTTATTCCCCCGCTCTATATTTTCCAGGCGAACCTTCAGTATCTACCTTGCCTTGATTCCTCGACCATTACCTGACACCCCGAACATACTTGACAAAGCTCAGGGCTGCTGATCGGCGATCCTTGTAGGGTACGGGCTTCTTTGCCTTTCTGCCTTTCCTGACCCAGACCTTGTCGTCGAAGGTATGATAATAGCTCCATCGAGGTGGCGGGTCGGAGACAACCGGAGGCCGTGGCGTCTCACAGTTCTTTTTAATCTTTCTGGAAAGGTAGAGGGAAATAATCTGAGATAACAAAGAAGGGCTGCCAATTTCCTCGCGGAAACGTTTTTCAAGCATACGAGCCCGCTCCCGAACCTTTTCGCTGGAATGATGCGATTTAACTGCACGCAGGTAAGAATAAACCCCCGATGCCATGCCTTTGGACCGTTCGGCCCGGTAGGTGTGATATTCATCGCCGGCGTCCTTCAGTATCCGGTACGAATCGAGCGAGTTTTCCATTGCCTGGAGCGCTTGCGGGCCGTTCACGTCCCGAATTTGCTCGTGAGCGTAATCGAAAAACTCCTTGATTTCGCCTTTTTCGAAATTATTCAACTTGAATACATCATCACTCCACAGATGCAAGTCTTCCCATTTGTAGGTGTCGAGGATACGTTCGTCCTCGCTCAATCGTTCGTAAAGCGCAGTCCCGGGGCATGGCTTAAGGGGAGAGATTTGATATGCGCCGGGCTTCAGGGCCACGAACCGGTCGATGTCCTCTTTTAAGTTCTCCCGGGTATGGAAATCGAAACCAAGCACCAGGGAGCCGATGGTATGAATGCCGCGCCGGTGAAGGTTTTCAAACATTTCCTTGATTTCTTTACCCTGCCGCTTGGCGTATTGATCGTCGGTTAAATCCTGGCCGCAGAGGAAACTCTCGACCCCGATCCATATCGCCCCGACGCCCATATCTCTGATCTCATCGGGGGTAAATTGTGAGATAGAACGCATGGATCCAAAGGCGAAATATTTGATCCCCCAAGTACTCCTGTCGCTCCGCAGCAGTCGTCCCAATTCCCGAACGTAGTCCGTGTTTATAAAGAAGTCCTCGTCCCACAGCATAAACATGAGCGCCTCGGAATTTAACCGCTTTTGATAGTTTTTAGCGAAGCGATATACCTGCTCCGGTTCGGCCACGTAAATCTTTTTATGATAGAAAAACGCGCTCGTATTGCAGAAGTCGCACGCGTTCGGGCAGCCGAGGCTGACCAGTATCATCGGTGCCCGCGCCTGGATACCAACCCCTGCCGGTGAAAAACCCGCCATCGGCAAATGATACTGCGTGATCTCGCGGTCAACGGGCTCATCATCGAGAATCCGGCGCATGTATCGTACCCCCTCGTCCCGACAGAGGTAATCAGCGTTTTCACGGATGTATACAGCGTCACCGTTGACGTCGCCGGGGACGGGGTGGCCGAGAGTTCCGACTCCGTAGCCTCCGATTACGATCTTGGTTTTCGGGCACTTTTCACGGATGCGCTTCATCATCCGGGCGACTTTGGCAGTGTGCACGCTTTTAAGCTGAAAACCGACGTAGTCGTAGCCCTCATCGAGTTCCCGGTCGAACTCGTCCCAGTGCGGGTGCTCCAGAACCGTGGTAGGGTTGGAAATGTTCTCCGCAATCAGGTAGAGGGCGAAGTAGTGGCAGTGCGAAGTCATCTGGAACGGACCATGCCCGCGCCCCAGCCGAGAGGTCAGCAGGTCGTACATGTCCTCGCCCCAGCCGAGTTGGTTGGGGCCGTAGTTAGCGGTTAAAAGCACCCTGGGCTTATTATTCATGTGGAACAACTCCTGAAGTTGTTTAAGTCCTGTTCCGTCCGCCTTATTATGTCTCGTTGAAGACCGGGTGTCAGGTCGACGAAATGGGCGCTGTAGCCGGCCACTCGTATGACCAGGTTTTTATGTTTTTCAGGATGCAATTGCGCTTCCCTGAGCTCTTCGGCGTTTTGGCAATTGAATTGTATATGCCAGTTGTTAAATTTGGACCAGGTTTTGAGGTAATCGGCGAACAATTTTTTGTTTTTGCCTTTAAGAAACTGCGGTTGAATTTTCTGGTTACAAAGCTGGTTCCAACTGCGCGTCGGGTCGACTTTGGAGCAGGATTTGAGCACGGCGGTCGGGCCGTTCATATCCCTGCCGTGCATCGGCGAGAGCTGTCCGTCGGAAACCGTTTCACCTCTTCTTCGGCCGTCCGGGGTTGCGCCCGTGGAAATGCCTCCTATGAAATAGCCGCCGGCCAAAGTGGCCTCCAGCCTGAAGGGTACACCGAAATGATTATTCAAACTCGAAACCGCCTTGTTTGCCTTGCGATACATGTCGTCCAGTACACCGTCCGCGTAATCGTCGTCGTTGCCGAACTTCCCAACTTCGAGACATCGCCTGTGAAGGTTTTCATATCCCTCCCAGTCGGTGGCACATGCCTTCATCAACTCGTCCATCGTGACCGATTTCTCATCGAAAACAAGCTTCTTGACGGCAGTCAACGAATCGGCGGCGTTGACCGGCCCCATGGTGAATATCTCGCTGTCCGCTATATCGCCCGCCCGAGTCGCATCCTTCCCGCGTTTGACAGGCGTGTTCATAAGGAGGGAAGCGAACGGACGAGGTGTCATCTCGGCGTATAGCTTATCGGCGATCTCAAAAAGCTTGCCGCTGCATTTGACCTGAAATTTCAGTTGTTCGAGAAAGGCGTCCAGAAATTCTTCGTAGGATTTAAAAGTCCTCGGGTCGGGGGTTTTCAATCCCATCTGTTCGCCGGTGGTCGGTTCGACCCCCCGGCACATGACATACTCGAAACATTTGAGGAAGTTCAATACCCCGGCGGTTATAATTGTTGTCAATGTACCCTGTATAACCATACCGTTCGGGGTACCCGCACCCACGCAGGCGACGCTGGCCCAGTTTCGAGGCATTTCCAGTCGTTCTTCAAGATCGATCCCGAGGCGCTTCAGAGTCCTCCGGATGGAATTCCCGACCTTGCCACCGCCTGTTAGTATTTTGTATGGCAAATCAGGCAGAAAGTCATCGATTTTCTTGTTAACCGACTCGGGCAGAACGGATGAGGCAGCCTTCTGCGCCCTGACAATATAGTTACCTATCGTCTTTATAAGCTTTGTTTTTTTCAACCCCAACAGCTCCTCGGTGTGGACATCGGGTTTTTCCGAATTCAGGTTGTTTATACCGAGATTTATCATGTACTTGATTGCTGCGTTATCGTTGAAAATCGACGGCATACCCATTCCGGTGGATATGCAATCTATCGCCTTGTCAACCAGCCTGGGGTCGATATTGTCGTGGTATCGCAAACATAACGCCGGTTGAAGCGTTCTGATATTCATGGTTGCGTCAAGGGCGGCAAAGGACAGTTCATTAGTGGCGTCGTTCCCGTTTTCATCAACGCCGCCAATCGTTACGTTCTGGAATTTAGTGCCGCCTACCTGGATATAACAAGATTCTGTGGGATTGATCTGGCCCAGATCGTCCAATTTGATCCAGAGGAACTCGAAAAGCTCGACGGCGCGCTCGTAGGTGATGCCACCCGCGTCCTTATCTTTCTTATAATAAGGATAAAACAACCGGTCAAACCGCTGCCCCAATCCTACGCTGCACCAGGTGATCTGGGTAGTGAGAAGGTGATAAAACCAAAAAGCCTGTAAGGCTTCGTGGAACGTCTCGGGCGGGTTTGCCGCAATGTTGCCACAAACACGGGCGACTCTCAACAAATCCACTTTGGCCTTTTCATCGGTCGCAGTCGCAGCTTTCGATTCGGCCAATTCTACGTAACGGAGTATCCACGCGATTACCGCTTCGGCGCTGATTTCCACCGCATCGTAAAAATCTTTCTTTTCCATATATTCAGGATCGCTTTTTGATAGTCTTTCACGATAGTCGCGCGCCTCGTTGAGAAGCCCCGGCAGGCCGAGAGGGAAGACCCTTTCCTGATAATTGGGTACCATGTGCCCCAGCGGCCAGAACCATGGGCCCGTTATGGCGCCGTTCCAGTTAAGGTAATGTTTTAAATCCTCCGGGACAGCCTTCAGAAGCTCATGTTCAACATTCTTATCGGCCCAATACTTGTTTATCTCCTTTAGCCTTTTCTTCCCCTCCCCATCCAGCGTATTCACAAATTCGTCATCCAGGCCCTCTTCCAGCCAGCGGTATGAGAACTCGGGGTATGTCGGCAGACTGTCCGGCGTGCTCGCATAGTTCCCTACGATTTGCTCTCCGTCCAGGATGTAGACGGTCATTTTGCGCAGGAGATGATCGAGCGCTTTGGCGCGGCGGAGAATCCATGGTTCGCCCTCGGTCTGCTTGTACGATTCGGTAATCAATTCTGCCCGCTCGAGGCATATCTTGACCGCCGCATCCACCGACTGTACACACGGTACATTCACCGTGGGCTCCTCGGACTCCCGAAGCTGGATTATTTTGTAGATTCTATCGTCGTTTAATGTCTGAGTTGAAAGACTCATAGTACCCCCACTTACCGAGTTAGTGATTACTAATATACTTTTTATCACAATTATCCGGCGTTGTCAATGCTTAATTATTTTTGTGAAAAAATTTCCGAAAAGCTCGTCGTTTCCGTTGATATGTGTTAAATCTAAAGATCATGAAAATATGCGGCGTGCTTGCCGGTATTGAATACGGCTCCGTCGTGGTCGAAAATTACAAATAGCTGATGCTCGTTATGTTCAAAAAGTTTGGTATGGACGACACGTTCATCAACAGCCGCCAGAGACTGCTCGTGAGAGCAGAAGGAAAATACCGGGATTGGCTCGAATCCCTTTAGTATTTCTTGAACCTTCGTCGGACTCCGGTCAATGTGATACCCGGTTTGTTCAGAGTAAAGTTTAAAGTGCTTGCTTGACATTTATCACCCCAAGCGTTATAATTCATAATATACTGAATGTTCACAAACTGTTATGGATAAGAAAACTGTAGATAAGTTTGTCGAGTCTTGGGGCGAGATGGGAACAATTTGGGGGCTAAATAACTCGATGGCAAGGGTGCATGCGCTTTTGATCGTATCGGAAGAGCCGAACAGTCTGGACGATATCGCCAAAAGGCTAAAAATTAGCCGAGGCAACGCAAGCATGTGTCTCAAAGAGCTACGTAACTGGGGTGTAATCAAACGAGTGAAAGTCGCTGGCGACCGGCGGGACTATTATGTAACCGAGCCTGATATATGGAAAATGTTCTTTGCTATTGCCAAGGAAAGGAAACGCCGCGAGTTTGACCCAACTTTATCGGCAGTGCGCGAAACCTTCGAAGCGGCCCATGCGAAAGAGGGGAGCAGTAAGGTGGAGGATAGACTTCGGCAGATGGAGCAATTTTTGGGTACCTTTGATAAAATTGCGGAACGCTTTTTTGACAATGAGGAGCAAGCTGAATCATTACTGAATTTTATGGCAGGACAGTCGGGAAAAGAAAGGGTGTAAAAAAATTTCAAACCATAGTTCTATATATACTGAACATTCTGAAATATCAAATGTCTAATATGTGGAGGAGGAAAAGTAAATGAACAAGCAAAAATTGGCAGTTGTGACAGGAGCCTTCAGTTATCAAGGTAAATACATAACCAGAATCCTGCTCGAAAAGGGTTACAAGGTTAGGACGTTGACAGGACATCCAAACCGGCCCAATGAATTTGGCGGTAGGGTAGAAGCTGTTCAGTTTCATTTTGACGAACCTGCGGAACTAGTCGATGATTTGAAGGGGGCGGATGTGTTGTTTAACACCTACTGGGTGCGTTTCAACTATAGCCAAACAACCTATGGGCAGGCGGTGGCTAACACTCAAAACCTGATCCGTGCAGCTAAAGAAGCTGAGGTAGGCAGGTTTGTGCATATCTCCATTACTAAACCCAGCCTCGACTCACTTTTTCCATATTTTCGTGGGAAGGCGGTGTTGGAGAAAACTCTTTGTGATTCAGGACTTTCTTACGCGATAGTTCGGCCTACGGCAATGTTTGGAAAAGAAGACATCCTAATCAACAATATAACTTGGCTTCTCCGCCGTTCGCCGGTGTTCGGAATTTTTGGGAAGGGAGATTATCGGATTCAGCCGGTTTTTGTGGGTGATGTTGCGGCGCTGGCGGTTGCACTTTCCGAGAGTGAAGAGAATGTGACGGTCGATGCAGTAGGTCCCGAGACATACGCCTTCGCCGACCTGGTTCGGCTTTTAAAGCAGCGGATCGGGAGCAAAACTATCATAGCCAATGTGCCGCCAATGTTTACCTGGATGGTTAGTTTGGCGCTTAACCCTATCGTGGGAGATGTGGTCATTACTCGTGACGAAATCGGCGGACTTATGAACGACCTGTTGGTTTCTGAAGCGCCACCTACATGCACGACAAGGCTTAGCGAGTGGACGCGCGAACACGCTGCAGAACTGGGAACCGTATATTCCTCTGAGCTTGCGAGGCATTTCAGATAAAACTGGCAGGATGGTCCGCCTTGTGCCGTCTGCGACGGTACTTTACGTAGCGCAATAAATAATTGCGCATGATTAGATAATCTGAGCGCCACGTCAAACTTGTTTATCCGTGCCCGGCGTCCGACGTTGAAAAAGACACGGCTGTTGCCACATAATTTCAAAATAACTAGTGTAGTGTATCATAAATAAGGGAAC
>Ga0180432_10001379_pt1 | contig 38629 bp, 55 predicted proteins | sample SS_ome_10_FD_132414 | JGI IMG/M metagenome (GOLD analysis project Ga0180432, IMG submission 132414) | Hypersaline lake sediment archaeal communities from the Salton Sea, California, USA - SS_1_MS_2 metaG | ecosystem: Environmental > Aquatic > Non-marine Saline and Alkaline > Hypersaline >... | reverse complement strand
AGTGATGCTGCTTGGGCTGCTGCTAAGGCTGCTGCTTGGGATGCTGTTAGTGATGCTGCTTGGGCTGCTGCTAAGGCTGCTGCTTGGGATGCTGTTAGTGATGCTGCTTGGGCTGCTGCTTGGGATGCTGCTAAGGCTGCTGCTTGGGATGCTGCTAAGGCTGCTGCTAAGGCTGCTGCTAAGGCTGCTGCTTGGGATGCTGTTAGTGATGCTGTTAGTGATGCTGCTTGGGCTGCTGCTTGGGATGCCGAGCGAGAATGGCAACAGCAGCGTCTGCTACAGGTGTTGGGATTAAACCAAAAGGATGAGTGATTATGACGCTACATGACGAAACAAACAAACGAATAGAAGAACTTGGCCTAAGACTGGACAGGCTAGAAAAGAAAACAGAAACAGATCTACATACCATTGGGTTAGGTATGCGGTTTGTCACTAATGAGATCCTAGCTGAACTAGAAAAGCTTGGGAAGGTTAAAGAGCCCAGGGATTATAGAGGAGATAATATAGTGCTCGGTGAGGACTGATGACAATAAAAAATCTCATCTGTAAAATACGTGGTCATGATTACAGAGAGAGGTTGCTTGAGAATAAAATGGTTAGAGTATGTAAGCGTTGTGGTCATGTGATTAAGGGATGGAAAAATATCTGGTAGGAGTAGATATGAGCTGGTTAGATAAACTAAATAGAGCATATTGGCTTGATGAGTGGAGACAACACCTTGCTCGTAAACGTGCAGCTAAGATAACAAAGAAAAAACCACTACCAAGCGCACAAGCTAAAGAAGAGTTTGATTGGTATGTGAAGCCCAAACCTAAAGACAAGGAAGACGATCAGAAAGCATAAGAAGTAGCAACTTGTGTTCCCTTACCAGGACCAGTTGAAACTTTCCTAGTTTCATTCTTAGGTATAGTTTCCTTCGGTGCTTTGATATCTGTATTAGGTACTTTAGTTAACTCTAATACTGTACCATCTTTATTCAAAGCATTGAGCATTAAAGATAACTGATGCTCATTGAACTCACCGTCTCTAGTTCTATTCCTTAAACCCTCAGCATACTCATGTCTCTGTGCTATATCTCTCTCAGTGTCAGAAGATATAATCTTATTATTAACAATAGGGAATCCTTTTAAGTTATCATTCTCTACTGGTGCAAATGAGAACTTATGCCTATCCATAATGTCACCAAGTAATCTTTCTTTTATAGCCTTTGACGAGTTTTGAGCAAGCTCAATGTCTTGTTTTGTCTGCTCGTCAAATAGTAATTCCCCAAACTGCTCTGTAGGTAATTCAAAGAACTCATCAGAGTCTCTTGGAAGTAAAGGAACGTCTGCTCCCGGTAGTGTAGGTCGCTGAGGGGCCATTCCTGCTTCCATTGGTAAGCCAGCATCAAGTGGAGCTTGCACTGCTGATGGTACACCTAAGCCTAGACTTGGTATGTCTGGCATAGCTGCTGGTGCTGGTGCTCCAGCTTGTGGAACTGTAATAACTGGTGGTGGTAATATATTAGCTTCTGGCATCTGTGCCTCTGCCTCCCCTATTAAACTGCCAGCAACATCACCAGCAACATTCAAAGACTCTGCCCCTAACTGCTGTCCAAACGGAGAAGTAATAAATTCAGTGGCAGGAGCACCACCACCAGCACTAATAGCAGGCTCTATTCTACCCAACACCCCAGCCACCCCACTAGGAACTTCCCCAGCGACTCTGACTGCTGCCCCTGGTATTGCAGCAGCACCCAGTGCTGATTCTCCCTTAGCTATAGCTAGTTGTTGTTGAGGCGAAATAGAAAGCACATCACTAAACCTAGCTAAGAGCCCACCTCCGGGCCTTCCAGCAACAGAAGCTCCACCACCTAAGATCTCTCCTGAGCCTAAAACTTCTTCCGCTTGCCTAGCATCCAACAATGGTTTAATTCTACGTAGCGCAGCAAACTGACTGTTTGCATTTTCGAATGCCGTTATTAAATCGCCTGATTCGTTGCTAGCTTCTGTCATGAAATCTTTTATCTTATTCCTAAATGTCTCCTCTAAGTCTCTATAGACTTCTGATTTAGTTACTTCCTCTGGAGCATCCTTCCCCGCAATAGCACCATACCTACCAAGCTTTCCATACTCACGCTTAAACTTAACAAGGTCATCGATACCAAACTCAAAGTTTTCAATTTGCCTTCGTGCCAACTCCATTTTATTAAAAGCAGCACTACCTTTAGCTAGCTCCTTGCTTGTAAGTTGATCTAGTTCAGCTCTGGTTCCACGGAAAAGGTTCAACCGCCCTAGCTTCTTCTCGTACCGTCCCCATTCCGCAACAGCCTGTTTATATGTTGTAAAGTCTTCTGGGGACAATATATGCTTAGCAATGTTGTCTGATTCTTTTTGTAAAACACTTTCAATCGCTTCGGTGCGCGCTTTAGGAACAAAAGCGTTTACTCTTTCGGTTAGACCAGAAGCATCTAATAGTTCATCAAACCGTACCCTAACATCTTTACCCTGTTCTTGTAGTCTCTTGGCTCCAACATCAATAATCCTGTTGATCCTTCTCGCTCTAGGAGCCAGTGATTTTTCTACCTTTTCAAACATGGGTCCAAAGACGCGACCACGCTCATTTGGCTTAACTTTAGATAGGATATCTCTTACTCTCTTGCCTACTTCGACAATCGAATCCTGAGAAGTTCTTAAAAACTCTTTTGGATTGCTCGTCAGAGCCCTACCTAAAGCCTCGTTTTCATCGAGTATGTTATCTACATGTTGAGCGACTCCCTCCAGAGCACCACCGACAGCCTTGAACGTACCCTTGGCGAGCTTAAAACCACCTCGCAATAATACGGGAGTAATTAAGTCAAACTTAATCTCTTCTAGAGCGTTGTCTAGGTCCTCTGCAAAAGGTACATCTTCAATAAGGCCCGCTTCCTGCGCTGGTTGCAAGATGGCTTGTTTTCCTGTTTGAAAACCTACAGCACCACCAATGGTTTCTCCTGCTGTTTTTAATAGTGCTTGCGTTGTTGGTGTACCACCTTTCGTAAGCAACCTTTTACCGGCTTCTTGTGCGGCTCTACCAACTAGGGGCGCACCTTTTACTGCTGCAAGCGTACCAGCTCCAAATGCTGCTCCTGGAATGACACTCTCCAATCCCATAACAGGATCTACTCTACCCTCATCTAACACTGGCTCCTCAAGAACTGAACCCGCTAAACTACCAGCTTCAGGTGAGACTGGTAGAGCGTCGCGTTTAGCACGAAGTTCGGCAGCTCTTTTCTTGAGTCGTAGTTCATTGGCCCTTGTAGCTAAAGCACTATCAGTCATATCAATACCCCAACCTTTCTAGCTCAGCCAGTTCGTCCGCATCTTCTGAAGAAAACCCGACAACCGGTGCTGTAGGAGTAGGAAGAGCCCCTTCTGTTTCTGCGGGTAAACCAAGTCCTAGCCTTGCTGATGGGCCAGCCGCTACTTGAGAAATAAAGTCATTAAAGCTAATATGCTTAGCAATACCACCACCAGTTTTTTTTGTTCTAAAACGAGTCTCTAAACCGCTCTTAAGTCTGTCTCTAGTTGATTTAAGGTTGTTAACTATCGTACTCAACGAAGCAAACTTACCACCAGCAGTAGCTCTTTCTAGTCTAGCTTGATCCTGCTCTGTGGCAACACCCCTTTGAATTGCCATTATCAATAATAACTGTGCGTTTGTAAGCTTGGAAGCGAAGGTCCTTTCGACGGACTCTGGTTTTAACTCGTTTATCTTCCTTCCTGCCACATCAACAAAACCACCATCTTCTTTTCTTAAGTTTTCTTCTGCAAAACTTATGGCGTCTTGCAAGATACCTACTGTATCAACAGAGGAACTAACAGCCTTTTCGAAATCAACATCAGGAGACTTCATGATTATGTCAGTACCTGTGTTCCCTAAACCCGCTGATTCTTTTAACCTAGCTAGTCTTAGGGACTCTTCTGTTCCAAACCGCTTTTTAGCTATATCCTCCTCAAGCCCTAGAATACTCTTACCAGCAGCCAATTGAGCCGCTAGTGCTTCTTTCTCATCAGCTTCAGCTCTCTTAAGTACAGACTCCTGTGCTTTCTCAATCTGCTTCATTGTAACAGTAGAACCCAGTAGTCCTGCTTGAGCACCAATGGAAGCACCTTTTTTTCCCTTCAGAGCGGCTCCAATCAACACTGGGGCGAGGGCTGTAACGATACTAGCTATAGCCTGGGTGTTAGTCATACCTGGGCTAGTTGCGTCAACAACCGCCTGCTGTGCCTTGATTACATCCGCTGAGGCAGTTTCCTGTGCGGCTCTCCTCTGTTCTAGTAATTGAGCTACGTTTGGTGTGCCTAAAATGTTACCTTCAGCCATTCTAATCTCCCTAAGTTATCGAAGCTAATTGAGCGTTTATAAGTCTATTAGTCTGCTTCATCTGCTGTTCTGCTATCTGCATCTGCTGGTCTCTAATGGCTTGAGCTTCCCTCTCTGTCGCAGCCTGAGCCTCCCTCTGGAACGCCAAAGCCTCCTCTGCAGATATCTGACCAGTCAGCAAACCAGCCCCACTGGTAGCAGCACCAGCCCTAGTTAGTGCCTCAGTGCCTAACTGTTGCACATTAAAAGTCTCTCTACCACGTCTAGCAGCTTCTTCACCTGTAACAGCAGTGCCGAGAAGGGCCTCAGAAGTCGTTTTACGGCCAAATCTTGCATCCTCTGTCGATCTCACTAGGTCTGTAAAAGCGGTCCGTGCTTGAGCAATTTGGTTGGCATTCTCGATTATCAGGTCCCTCTCTACGTTAGCTCTAGATTGTATACCCCTAGTTCTAACGTCTCTCTCACCAGCCCTAGCAGCAGCACCCATAATAAGGTTTCCACGATTAGCCTCACGCTGCCTAGCTATCTCACCTTGAATCCCCTTAGTTATCTGCTCGTTAGCCCTGCTTCTCATAGCCGCTAGCACTGGAGCATCCAATCCCTGTAAACCTTCCCTGGAGACACCTAAAGCTTCTTCTTCTAACCCTGTAAGCTTACCAGCCTCATCAGCAGATAACCTTAGCCTGTCAATTAAAGCCTGCACCTCAGGGGATGTTTCTTCCGTTAGTTGTTTAAATATGGGGTCAGTACCAAATATCCCCTCTTGAAACTCCTTACCAAAAGCTAGAGCCTCCTCTGCGGTCATCTTAGCTTTCTCTTTCGGAGTCTCCTCTACTGCTGGTTCTGCTGTAGCTACATCTTCAGCTTTCTCTTCTGTAGCGGTAAGCTTGCCAGCTATGTTAGCTGCTTTATTGGGCTTATCAGCTAAAGTGGCATTTTTAAAATTCTGGGCTACTTTATCACCAAACTGTTGTTTTAACTTATTGAATGTCTCTCTCTGTTCTGCTGTAAGTCTTTTAGCCATAATCACCACCTACATTAATTCTACTATAAAATCTGCATTCTATAAAACTTACTATTAATCACACTATCAAGTCTCTATAAATCAACTACTACGCTAATGTCCGCTGCAGCATCATACTTCTTTCGACGACCACAGATAACATCACGCTTAATCTTATTGAGTATTTTATTCAACATAAACTCTTCTTTGGATGGTGGACTCTCTAGCTCGTAGTATCCATGGTCGTAACACCAATCATCTACAATAGCATCAAAGACCACATCCTCCCTATCACGACTAACGCTCTCTGCTCCAATTGTTAATGTAAATGTTTTCATTCCTACTCCATATTATCCAATTTATCTTTCATGCTCTTAATGTTAGCCAACTCAGGATATAAGCTCTCCAGCTCTTTCTTTCTCGCTTCCTTATTCTTTTTCTCAAGAGTTTCCGCTTCTGTCTCTTTAGGCTTGTGGTCACTAACAATCTGCCTCACCCATGCCTCATCCCCTTCTGGGCAACTAATCATTAAATGTCTACCCTCGCCGTTCTCGTCAGCTCTAGTATAATTAACTCCAATATCCTGCCGATTATCCAGTTCATCAAAAAGAATCTCGGCATTAATATCTTTTGGTAGCTCAGCAAACGTTAGTTCAATCATGTTTGTCCTCTGATGATCATAACCATAATGCGCCTATTATCTGAGTATACAGTACCACCACCAACACGAAACCATTTGGCACTATAAGTAAACGTACCAGCGCCAGGTTGGTCCATATGAACACGCAAGAAAGGATGATTATCCCCAGCTGAATTACTATAGGGGCTCCTCAAGTACCTATCACTATCAAGCCCAGTTGAGTCCCTAAAAAGCTTGAGTGATACATAGTTATTGGCTGTACCCACACTAACATTACAATCAGCTATAATAAGAACCCTATCGTCGGCAGTCGTGGTAACGGAGGATGCACTTATTAAGGTAGTTGATGAAGTTGAAGTAGTAGACGTAATAGAAGTAGATGACGCACTGGTATATGTAGCAGTTAAATCGTCAATATTATAACCACGTAGTAAGTCTGCATTTAGGTTACTTACAAGAGTTGTACTGGCTACTGTAAGTGGTGCCGTACCAGTAGCAACATCACTCTGGAATGTTTCAGCTCTACTAAGGCCATCAACATCAAACAGTGCTGCCGGTGAGTTGGTTCCTATACCAACCCTGTCAGTACTACCATCCACAAAGAACAAGTTGGCATCAGTATCACCCTTTACTATGAAATCTGTTGTTCCTTGAGCATCGTTAAAAACACAGTCGCCCCTCTGTACCAATACTGCCCAATTATTAGTACCTTCCTCTTGTGGTGCTATATATAAACCATAGTTATTGGTAATAGTACCAGTACTCAAGTTTCTATTTTCATCTACATAGAAGCCGTACGCATTCGTTATTGTTCCAACATCTCTATTGATTATTTTCGTTACGTGACCAAACGTACTAGCAATTGTCCCACTACCATAATGGTCCACAAAGGTGGTTCCACCCCTTAAGCCACCAGTAATATCTCCAGTATAAGTGGGGTCTGTCTTTGCACTACCAAAACATCCATATCCCGTACCAGAGTAATTAGAAGAAAGACCAGCACCATGTGTGAGCACAAAGTTGTTTGCATAATAGGTTCCAGATGTTTGAAGAACCTGTTTATCTACTTCAATAGCTGATGTTCTATTCGCATCATCATAGACGTGTAGCTTGGCTCCTCCGTCTGGAGCCGTGCCAATGCCAACACAGGTATGTCCAGCATCAGCAAAAAACATATTAGCATCAGTATCGCCTTCTATCCTAAAATCAGTATCAGCGCCGCCTTCATTGAACACTATTTCATCAGTTGTTTGCTCTACATCGAATATCATCGACGTGCCATCATGGTAGATACTAAAATCACTGCCAGTACCATAATAGGACTTAGCATTGTCCTGATGAATTATACTATCACTTGAGATGGTCCAATCACCACTTAAATCTCTTGTGCCAGCAGCAAGTAAATAATTAGCTTCAGTATAATTAGTAGCCGCACCAGCACCATCAAACCCTGCGAACGTACTAACTGTACCTGTATGAGCTGAAGATGTCCAAGCTAAGTTACTCAGGGTAGTGTGGTCACCTGGCCCACCAGCAGAAGCGTTTAATGTTTTATCGGTAATAGATAAGTTTGTACCTACAATCAACCAGTCAGATATACCAGCAGAATCATCCCAGAAATAAATCCTATCAGCTCCAGGATCTACTAAGTCCTCCAGTCCAAGCATGTCTACATCAAATGTACGATTAGCTGAGATATCACCACCACCTGACAGCCCGTCTCCTGCTGTAAACGTTACAGAGGTATGATCTATATGCTCGTTAGCAACAAAGCCCGAAAGGTTGTCATGGACTATCTCAGAATCATTAGTACTTACAGCATCGGCTGCAACGCTTATACCCGTCCCAGCACCTACGTCAAATGTTCTGCTAACACTAATATCACCACCACCAGTTAAACCCGCACCGGCAGTTAGGGTGACGCCAGTGTGTGCTACATGCTCATCTGCTACAAAGTTCAGTAGAGCATCATGATCGATTTCGGCATCGTTGGTTGTTAAGGTGGACGCAGTAAGATCTAACCCCGTGCCTAGTGCTACGTCATCAGCAGCACTAGCACCATCAAAACCAGCTAACACAGAAGCAGAAGAGCTAGTATGACCGGCAGACTCCCAGATTAGGGTTGCTAAGTTAGGATGGGAGCTTGGAGACGCACCAGGAACTAGGGCTGTTGTTCTCCAATCTACGTAATCCTCACCTTCATCTGTTGTTCTGATTCTACCTTTAACAGCATTAGCATAACCATTGCCTGTTTGAAAAATAACAGTAGCTATAGGTATCAACTCTGGCGAGGGGTAGTTGGTAATAATGGTTGATATTTCAGTATTGGCACCTGCTCTAGCAGCTGAGATATTACCGTAATCACCCTGCCCTAGAAACGCTACGACAGGGTCTTGTTTAGAGTTGGTAGAGAAAACATGACACAGAACAAAGTCGTTGTTAGTTATGGTAGATAGCTGCCAAGCACCACCTGTAAACTCATTCCATACCAGTCTACCAGTAACACCAACACCAGCAGTGGTATCAGTTAGAACACTAAAACCAGTTTCTGCTATTCGCCTTAAGTCACCATTGGCACCATCAAGATACAAAATGGGTAGACCTGTAGTTGAAGCGATAGCACTAATCGCATTGGTCAAGTCTTCATCTGTTGTAAAGCCACTATCAACACCAAACTGAGCGTGAGTATCAAGGTCACCGCTTTCGTTTGATAATATGTCGGACAAGGCTAGCCCCGATATCCACTTCGCTCCAGCAGTGAAATGCTCAAAAGCATGGGTATCGCTACTCATCACATGCCCATGTCTTTCGTCCCCAATAATAACAGCTTCATTGTCTGTGGCATTCCAATAGATAGCAGCAACTAATACTTTATTTCTAATTAAATCATCCGTCTCTCCGGCTGTTGGATTTTTAATATAATCCATCACACCAGCATCGAAGTAGATCCAGAACATTCCTTCTTCATCTGGTATTACAACGCTCTGCTCTGTATCAAAGATATATTTCTGTCCTTTCTGCCATATGTAATACTCGGTATAACCACCACCAGCGTTTGGAGCTAACCTGAAAGTTCTATCTACATCAGCAAATGAGGCGTCAGATTGTTTGACTGCTGCGTTTTGCTCGGGAAAGCCAGTTGAGTTTTTAATATCATCAGGGTCGCGAATATCTAGGTAACGAACAAATATCTCACCATCACCAGCGTTAACCTCTGTAACAATCGCCATGGGGATAACAAAATCACCTTCAGTTGGCCTAGTAGTAGTTAGCCCACCATCAACAGTTGGGGATATGTAAAGAATATCACCTAGAGTATAACTACTAGTATCTAAACCCCTAACCTTTCCGTATGTGGTAACAAACCCTGTACTACCGTCTGCTATGTTTTCTGTTGTGATACCCACCACCCTACTTGCGATGTCTGGGTCTCTCGAATTTGCCAGCTCGATTGTTATCTTGGAGCCATCATCACTAAGATAAACCACGCTTCCGTCGTCTATCTGCACACCGCTTTCATTGGCTCCCATAGTATAAGGCAGATAAGCTTCTTGCCCTACCTGCAAGACTGGGCCTTGACCTGTGGAAACATTTAAAGTGTAGTCAGTTCCATTCCACCACACCCTGCTTTCAGGCTCACTACCAGGTGTATAGGCTGTGTCCCAATCTATATGATCTAACCCTGTGAGCTTACCTGTTGTTAGAGTGGCCGAGCTGTCAGTTAATGTACCAACGGTTATTGTGTCTGTAATTGTAGCATCATCAGTTGATGTAAGATGTTCAGCTGTGAGAGTACCGGCGGTGAGCGTGATACTATTCGTTGATATGGTCCAATTGCCAGTAAGATCAGTAGTTCCATCTTTTCTTACATAGTCAGCTAAATCAGAAGCAAGAGCAAAATCAGAAGCATGAAAACCGTCTAGCAAATCAGAATTAAGATTGGTTACTAACGTAGTGCTAGCTATTGTAAACGGTGCTGTACCAGTAGCGACATCACTCTGAAGAGTCTGTGCTCTTATATTATAAGAACCAGCGTCCCAATTGGCCGTTAATGGAGTTGTTCCATCAGCTTTAACAAACGGACCAGTTAGTGACTCTTCTAAGTCGTCAAGTTGATCTTGAACTGTCTGAACGTCTTCGATAGTAGCAAAGTCATATGTACGTATTTCAGCTGCCCACCTAGCGAAACTTTGCTCCCAATCATTAATGTTTATACTAAGCTTTAGTTTAGCCATTATGGTTTCTTCAAGTCTTCTTTCTTATAAACAGGTGTTATCAACATCTCGTAACCACTTAGTAACGGATTCTCAAAAACAGTATCGTTACTAAGCTCTACCTGTAAAGACTGTACCTTGCTAAGCTTCAACTTCTTCTCATCCTGTTGCGTAGCAGAACTTTGAAAGTCTAAAGTTGTATTAGTATCTACATTAACCTCATCAAAGTTTTTGTAGGTTTTAACAGTTAAAGTAAAAGGTACATGTCTTTCTGGGTTTAACTGCCATGTTTTAATACGCTGAAACTGTTTATCAACACTAGGCTCGTTGAGAAACTCCCATTGAGGCTTAAAGGTATTCGTTATCTTCGTAGAATTATCAATGTAATCATAAAGAATACCATCATTGCTAAACTTCATCAAAGCACCAGATATGCTATCAGGAGTACTAGGAACGCTGAAGCCATCTTGCATACCAGCAGCTGAAAGAAAATAAACTTCGTTCTTATAAAAAGCAGCACCACCCCACATATCATGAGCCATATCAAACAAAGACCAAAGATCATTAGCATAGTCATACACAAAAACTTTAGAGTTGCTAGTAACAGGATATAACAAAAGATCAGCATCGCCTGCATCATTCATATCTTCAGCAGGAATATAAAATATTAACCTTTGGTTTTCTTGATCATGAACACTTATCGAACGCTTAAGAACCAACTTTGTATTGTCAATACTACTTGGTTCTTGATCTACTTGAACGTAAAAATTATCAAGAAAATATGTTATCAGTCTGTCATCAAAAAAACCAACCTTCCCAGAGTTTATAGTACGCGGACCTTTGTTGCTTATGAAGTATATATTATTTCGTGCCTTTACCCATCCAAGCGGAGATGGGCATCCTACATCACCAATTGACTCTTCAGAAATACTAATAGCACCAGAAATGAAATCACCAAAAATAGGAGTGACAGAATCTTCTCTAAAAACATCTAAAGTATCAATGTTATCTGAAGCTATAGCGGTAATAGAACCAGCATTAGTAGCTGGCAAAAACAGTTCATTAGTAGCAGCAGGAAAGTTTTCTACGCTATCACTATTGGACCAGTAAATCTTTTCTGGAAAATCCTTTGAACCTCCACCTACAATTATACCTTGATGAGATTCAATTATACGCATAGCAGGTGGGGCGTCTTTAGTATTCCTACCTGTAAAAGGACCTTCCCATAATCTACCAGAAGTATCTGCTGTACCATCTACAACAGAAAATGTAGCACTACTATCAGTCGCTGGTACTTCTACTTGAAAAAACAAATCAGTACCATCAGCTTCTGAACGCCAAACTTCAAACGTGCAGTTATTAGAAAGCACATTACCAGTGCAAACAATGCTGTTACTAGTTTTATCAAAATCAATTGTTACTGAAGTTGCTGTTACAGCAGTTACCTTATATCGCTCACACTCTCCAGTAGAAAAACCAGTACTCAAACCAGTACTCCTGTCTGTAAAGGTAGCCATATCTCCAACACGTAAAGTATGACCAGCATTTACAGCAATAGTATAAGTTCCAGAATTCCCGGAAATAAAAGTATGTGGTCCAGAAGAAACTGCCGAATTCAAATTCCATTGAGCAGCTTTCCAAGCAGAGTTTTGTAAAGGAACTATAGCAAATGTGATAGCATCGTTTGGGGCGGCAACACTAACGGGATTTTCTATTCCTGTAATATTAGCTGGTCCCCTAACAACGTTTCCTCTAAAGTCTATGTTCTTTAAATTAACAGCATAACGATAAGAGCCAGCTATGAGCGAACCAGATGAATTTGTAGCCGTAGCAGAAACTGGTAGTGTAGGTAACCCAGCCATTGCTAGCATGTGTCCATCGTAACGAACCATACCACCAATATCATCCCTAACGCCTTGAGCCCCAGTGATAGATAAGGCACTTCCAACATCTTGGTTTGTATCTGTATAATCTATGTTAAGTTCATCACCAGGTTTTCTTGGTAATCCTATATAAACATTACTCTTAACACTTTTCATTACAGCATTATGACCATCTACCGTCTGAAAGAAGGTCTGAGTAGAATTAGGTCCAAAAGGAGCACTAAAAAAACTATGTCCATTGGAAGGGTCTGTGTATTGATAAATAGCTTCCCAGTATAAAAACTCATAAGTATTGGTAATAGCCGGACCAGATGATTCCCCATTTATCATTGGCATTGCAACAGCTGGATAAGCTCCAATTCCTATTTCGGCACCATCAGTTACGTTAAAAGTGCTACGATTAAAATTTGTTTCTTCATTCAAAGTAAGGGAAGTGCCAGAAGAAGCAACTACATCATAGAAATCAAAGTTGCCAGATTGATCAATGCCAATCCTTACAGCATCATCAGTAGATACTGTTATCGTATTGGCAGGACTAGCATTTAAAACAGTGATAGCAGCAGCTATTCCACGACCAGATTGATTCCCGTCAACTACTGCTCTAGGTGTAGCAATAGCAGTCCAGTTAGCTAAGCCATGAATAGCATCAACCAAATCTCCTAACCTAACATATTGCGTAAGATTTCCAGTGTAACTTTCTAGTCCAGTACCCAAGTCATAAGGAAAACTACCACCAACAGTAGTGCCACTTTCTCTTATATCAAACGTCCAACCAGACTCACTAGGGATATTATAAATCTTTCCACCTGTAGGACCAGTGATTTCTATCGTTCCAGTCTTCAAGACATAAGCAAGCTCACGACCAACTCCAATTAGATCCTCTTTAGAAATACCTTTTATATCTTTATAGCGATAAGAAAAAATTCCATATAAAGGCGGTAGGGAATCGCTACTGCTATAATCCTCATAGTTGCCTACTAACTTATATCCTTTTCTACCTTCTGCAGATAACCTGCGATTAATGACATAGTTTGTAAAATCGGTAGCAAACTCTCTTGGTCTGGTTAGATTACTAGACCGCGTATCCAATCCCTTGAACGCTTCGAAGTTTTTAAAGAATAACTTAGGAGCCATATCAAATCATAATCTCCCAATCAACTATAGGAATCTCTTCCACGTCTTTTGACTCATCACCAAAAGCTGCAAAGATATCCTTTTCAATCTTAAGTAGTTCAGCATCTTCCTCTAAAGAACTATTACTCTCATCAAACGTTAACGCACGCTTTTGAACATAAACTCTGAGATACCTTTCACAGCCATCAGGAAGCTTGGAATGTGTTGTGGTCCACTTGCCAATAGTTACATGAGCACCATCAAGATCAGCTAATACTGTACCAGTGGTAAGGTATGTGTCCACATTAGCAGCAAGGGTAATAGTAGGACTAGAATAAGAATCCACTATACCGTTATACAAAAGCACATTGCCAAACCTATCAGAAACACAAATATAGTTAGCATGGCCTAATCCAAAATCATCTGGTTCTGGAGTAGTAGCTTGAATAGTTATGTTAGCTCCCGATGGAGTACCATTAATCTCAGCTCTAACGATATCCAGATCATCTAATTCTCGATAATAGGTTATTAGTAGTAATCCTTGAGAGCTTTGAGGAACTGGACTAAGAAGAGCTTGGTTTCCACTTCTCGTGTAGAACTCTGGCGTACCCGTGTAGTAACGCCTATCTCTTGTGGCTCTCCATTGTAGCGCTCTGTCATAATCGCTAGCATTGCTAGAACCACTGTAATTAACAAGAATAAACTTACCATTATTAAAAGCTCTCTCTGTGAGAGTATATTCCTGTTGGTCGCCGACGATGCTGAAAGTTTCCTGGTCTTCAAATTGGTTCGGCCACGTTTCAAGAATGACCGCCTGGAGATGGTCCTGCGCGTCATTTATAGCATCCACCAAGATAGACTGATCCAACCCTTGGTCAGTCTCACCAGTTGTAGCATTATAATCCCAATCTTCATTACCAGTCCTTTTTCTAGCCTGAAGAATTATGTCTGGAACACTTTTCATTTTTTGTTCTTACCCATAGCTATTGTAACAGCCAAACCCTTATTACGTTTTGACTTATCAGGTTTGTCTTTTGATTTACTAAAATAAGCTTCTACCTTCTCGCCTAAATCACCCGCTTCCTTAACAAACACTTCCTCGTCTTTAGGTGGTCCATCATCAGAGTATGAGTAGCTACAAATCAAATAACCGTTGTCGATCTTTTTAACTCTTAGTTCGTTTTCCACTATCATCTCCTTTGTAAAATTCTATCAGTTAAACTATCTGCTTGCTGTCTCTCAGTAACAGGCAAAGCCCCTGGAGCACCGCCTCTAGGTGTAGGCATTGGTGTTGGCTCAGCCCCTCCTAAACCACCTCTTGGCATTGGTACAGGAGCCTGGTCAGGTTCAATAACGGCTTGAGAGATTGCTGCTATAGGCTGTGTAACATAAAGATTAGGATCACCTTTAATCATGGTGCCAATCGAGTTAACCATAGCATCCATTTCTTGCTGGGTTATCTTACCAGCTTGCTGCAATTCACCTAAAGCCTTGGTGGCGTCCTCAGGAGAAAATCCTAGATCACCAAAGAACTTTAGGGCATTAGCTCTAACACCTTCCATAGTTTCAGCGTCACTCATAGCTGCATTAGCTAAGTAACCAGCAAATGCTGTGGACAACATAGGGTCACCACCAGTTAGTATTTCAGCTATAGGAGCTACCCAACCAATAGCTTGATCTACAAAAGGTCTAGTAGGATCTACATTATATCCAGCCCTACCACGCTCTCCTGACACATCAAAAAACTTACCCTTGGCTGTCCTTACATAAGTGCCTGTTGGATTGAACTCTTGGCCTGGAGCCATGTTTGCAGCAATAGCATCTTCTTTTATTCTACCACCCAAACCTTGAGGCCTTTGAAAGAATGTTTGGTTAGTAGTTGTTAGAGGAGTTGTTGATATAGCGTCCCTAAAGCTCGATCTTCTTTCATGATCTACATGTCGTCCTGAGTTCGTAAGAGTCCCCACAATGCCAGTAATGCCACCAATAACAGCACCAATACCAGCACCAACAGGACCAGCCACAAGGTTACCGACAGCAGCTCCAGAAGCAGCACCCTGCCCAACGCCTCTAGCAACACCACCGATAGTTCTATCAGTTTCATCGAATCTATTTATAATGTCAGCCATTCCTACCACGCCTGCCACACCAGCAGCCGTACCAACTACAGGGCCACCTATAATACCAGGAGCTGTAGCAGGAACTCTACTAGCAGATACTATTTCTGGAACTGGTAGAGCACCCGAAACTGTTGTAGGTATCGTAGCAGGAGTTATTGTTGCAGCTGGTGTTATTAGATGATCAGCTACAGCACCAACAACAGCATCTTGAATCCCTGGTGCTGGAGTAGGTGCTGGAACGGGTTGTGGTTGTGGCTGTTGGGCTCCTGGTCTAGTAGTATCGATTTGAGCGCTTCTAGTAGTAATTGGAGTATCAGAAGTAGGAACAGGAGTAGCCATAGTCCTACTCTGCAGTGCTTGTATGAAAGGGTCTGTACTAGTTGCAAATCCGTTCGCCATTATATTCCTCTCTGAATAGCTTGGGTTACCTGACCAAATCCTTGTTGGCCCATAGCACCCCTAGCCAATATAGCCTGTGCTACACCTTGCCTTGCTTGTTGAATAAGCTCTGGCCTACCTCGCGCAGCTTGTATTTTAGCAGCAAGGCCTTGAGCTAAAGCACGCTCCTTGGTCTGAATTAAGCTACCCTTCAGTGCTTGCTTAGCTGCAAACTTTTGAGCACCAGCAGCAATTTCAGCCGCTTTGAGAGCTTTGTCAGCTGCTATCCCAGCCATTTCTAGTTGTGCAGCCATTTGCTCTCTAGCTATTGCAGCTTCAGTTTCTATCTTCTGTAAAGCTAGAGCTTGACTCGCCTCAAAAGCTTCTTGTGTATTAGCAAAAGGCTGCTGTGGATCGTCAGCAAACAATCCTGCAATCAAAGGCATACCACCAGCTATCAAACCAGGAATGACACCTTCAGTGCCAAAAAAGCTTCCAACACCAGAGACTATACTACTACCCACATCGCTAAGCGCACTGCCAATGCTATCTAAAATTCCCATAAGCCTCCTATAAACCAACACCAGTTAAGGCTAACGTCCTTAATCCATCACCACCAGAACTTAATCCAATACCAGCATCGAACACAGCTTCGGTTGGTACAAACATACTAGCACGTCCATTCTCATACATCTGTTTTATTAACCCATCGCTCAAAACTCTGTCATATATACGAATATCGTCTAGTAAGCCAAGGTGAGATTGAGTAGAACCACCATCCACTCTTTGCCCTATATAGCTTGTACCAGTGCCAGGATTCCTAGCTGAAGTTCCAGTAGTATTGAAAAGTCCATCCACATACAAATCGTAGGTGTTCACCTTTCTCGTTAATACAACATGATGCCAGATGCCATCATTGATACTTGGACCAACTAAAATCTCAGCGTCCATCACTAGTCTGATCTGATCGCTAGCTCCACCAAACTGTGAGTTGCTAGAAAATATAAAATCAGCACTAGTCTGAGCAAATAACACCGAATTTGTATTACCAGTATTATCATGCTTAACCCATGATGTTAGCGTGAAATCAGCCGTATTAGGTAAGCGACCAGTGCCAATATCAATATGGTCGCTGGTTCCATCGAAATATAAACCATATCCACCCTCGTCAGCTATCCAGTCATCTGCAGCAGAAAGCCCGGACAGCGTGCCATGCTCCCTAACACGAGAGAAATCAAATACCTGGTTTCCGGTAGGTCCAAGGTAAGGACAAAACGCACCAATCAAACCTCTCCATTCTTCAGGAGACTCTGATTGATGCGCATATTTGGCGTAACCAGTTTTATATCCGAACATTATTGTACTTCACTTGGTACTGGGGTTAGCTTAACACTATGAACGCCAGTATCTGTTCTAAGAGCATCCGCTGAGCTGTTATAAACAACAACAGACACATAACGAGCATTAATCTCAGTTAAGAAACTTGCCGTTATATCAGTGTTCGTTGATGTGGTGTCTATGATAACAGAACCTACGTAATGCATATTCTTTAAAGAATTAGCAGAACCCAAAGCAGCATCAGCAGCCCCTTCCTCACCGTCAGGGTTCGTGCCGTCTGACGTGCTAAGATAAATATCTATAGCTTCACCGACAACACCAGCTGTACCCATCTGGAAAGTAGCTCTAACTTCATACTGCCTAGCTGAGCTAGCCGCTCCCAAGTCATGCCTAGCTGAAACTCTACCAGCGGTAGCAGCTAAAGCAGAAAGGGTTAGGTTTGCATCAGGTGTTTGTGCTGAATCGGCAAAAACTAAAGCCGTTTCTATTGCTTTATATATCAAATTAGCCATCTCTTCTCCTAATCAACGTACATATAAGTTAGATGCCCATCGCAACTTTGCGCTGCTGATTTTAAAAGGTTCAATGACTTATTCGCTACTGGAGTTTCAAACTGCCCATATTGGCTTACAGCAGCAGAAACCCCACCATTAGTCGCTATCGGCATATCTCCAGTAACATCAGTACCGTCACCATCTTCAAATGTAATATTAACAGCACCATCGCAAAGAACAGTATAGCCTAATACTTTTATCTTTTTAGCAGCCAAAGCAGCTACGAGAACATCACTATCAGCACCATCAACATTAATCACAGCATGGGCTACAGTCCCCTCGGAAGTCGCACTACCACCTAAAGCTAAGCCGCCGCTAGTATCACACTGAAGATGTCTAACGTTAGCTCCATCATCACAGACGATTAAACGACCATAAATATCAGTGCTTGGAAAAAGCTCGCCTGATTTGTAAATGCTAGAACTATCCGCAAATACCAATGCAGGAACAAAACACAATAAGAAAAGCAACTTTTTCATCTAAATCTCCTCTCCATCATAGCCAAGAACAATAGCATAAAGTTTGTCATCAACAGCAGCATTGGTTCCATTGTTAAAACAACCAACTCTAAAGCCAGTAGTCGTAGCACTTGCCAATAGTTGTGCTGGATGAGTTCGTCCAGTAACTATAACAATAGGCGCTCTAGTAAACGGTTGTTTAAATGTTACACTATAATCACCCGTACCATTATCGGTTAAGGTTCCATCCTCTGAACCAATATCAATACTAGCCGTTCCTGTACCATCAATAAAATAAGACTCCATACGTGGAGCTAATTGAGGTACTCTACATGTACGTCGAAACCCAGCCTGCTCATCAGGTGTATCCCAACCCATTACTAGACAATAAAAAGAATTATCTTCTAGTGCCGTGCCAACCGGATCATAAGTTTCAATCGAAGCACCAAGCGCAGAGGCCGCAGTAACACGAACCGCTTTTCTAGTAGCAGCTATGGGCGAAACTACTACTACAGAGCCACGTCCGAAAGTTCTATTAAAGGTCAGCGAATAAACACTAGAAGCTAATGAAATAGCCGCTTGATTAGAACCACTTGAAATAGTTCCAGCAGCATCGACTTTAAACCCCATCAAACGAGGTGATACAGCCTGTGTTCTAACACTTTGATATGGCTCCAAACGATCAGTATCGTCATCTTCAAAACCCAAGACCATGGCATAACCAGTACCATCATCACCCGTACCTGCAGCGTTAGTAAGATATGCGCTTACATCAGCTTGTCCGGCTGTAGAATTGTAAGCAGCATAACCACCCTGCGCTACGTCAGCTCCAGGTGTAGCTACGATTATAGAGTTTCTACCATAGTAATCGTTTGGGAAGATGCTAGCAAAACCAGCAGCAGCCCTCGAAATAGTGGCCTCTTGAGAACCAATATTAAGAGTAGCTGAAGGTGTAGCAGCTACAGTAAATTTAAAAGGTTGCAATAAAGGAAGTAAATGAGGAGTTTGTAATTTTCTAAGTATACCAGACATTTTAATCTCCGCGAATATCTACGGGTATAAATTTAAAGAGGGCCGAAGCCCCCGTCTTAATTAACTAGACCGTTGAACAGTCAACTCTATAGCAGATAGCTCAATATCAGTAGCAGCTGCTGTAGTAGCAGTTACCAAAAGATATAAAGTTTCTCCACTTGCAATAGTTTCTGACGCAGCCAAAGTCTTACTATCATCAATCTCATAATCAGCAGTCTTACTGATTTGAGTAATAGCACCAATCGAAGCGTCAGCAGTTCCACCAGCAGCTGGAGTTAGCTTTCGCAAATCAGCATCTACTGTAGCGGTGTTACCACCTGACTCTAGCTGACCACGCACAGTAAAAGCACTAATAACATCACCTTCGAGCAATCCACTAATAGGAATCACAAGAGTGTCAGCCGTTGCGCTTTGAGCTAGAGTTGCCAGACCTTTATCAGCACCAGTTACCACCCAACCAACAGTTGCGGTAGCACCTGCTGCTCCATTAAAAGCCGGAACAGAAACAACAACATCACGAACTACCCCACCACTTGCTGGAGTAAGGTTTCCTGTAGCGCCATCAAACGTCCAAGTTACTGCACCATTTTGAACAATCTCGATGTCGTCATCATCCTCATTCGCAATCACTAGGTTATAACCATCTTTAGCTGTAATGCTTGGTGTGCCAAGCGTATCAATCCAAAGACGTGCATCACCTTGAGCACGAACGATCGAGCTATTAGTAATCACGTAACCAAACGCGAATGCCAAAGCCATAATAAGAACAAATTTAACAGTTTTCATTTTTCATATCTCCTATCTTCAAAATCATAGTTAAACGGGGCTTAACGCCCCATCCCTTTATGTAATTGACAAGCCAGTTACAACACCATGGAAAGTAGGAGCAATGAAAATTTCTCCATACGTGGCGAAGCGAGCTTCAAACTGATCTTCATCAGCTACACGTAGGTAACCATTTCCACCGATATCATCCTTTACCCAACCAGTATTAGGCCGTCTGTAATACTTAATATGGCGAGTATTTAGGAAGTACATTCTATCTGGCTCACAGAACCTATCCCAGAAAATGTTAATAGGACCACGAGCTGACATGAACTGTACACCCTGGAAGGATACCTTCCCTTGAGCACCTTTAGCTGGCACATTGACCATCTGATAGCGCTTCTGATCTTCCAAGAAGTTTAAGACTTTCTCAAACTGCTCAGCAGAAGTAACGATCATGTTAGGCACCTGACCAGATTGAAGCTCAACCTGAATCATTGCTTTATTCATGATAGGAGTTGAAATACCAACTCCACCCATCGCACGCTGGTATGCTTGCCATTTACGAGTTACAGTAACATTATACAAACTTCCAGAAGTTGCATCCAAAACAGATTTCAATCCTTGAGGATCGTTGTCTTTGGAATTCTGAAGGTATACAACATCAGCATCAGCAGGAACATCAGTTCCGCCAGCTTGTCGCTGTACGCTAATGGTACGAGTACTTGGCGCTACTAAGGTAATCTCAAACTTATCAGTTCCAGTACCAAAGTTCACAAACATGTTCTCTTCCCAGTTTGCGAGCTTAAAAGAAGCCGAAGAAATCACTACATCGTAATCTCCACCACCATTGTCAGTAACACCACCAGTATCGATTGTTCCTAATGAACCGTCACCGTTTCCAAATAAGATTCGACTATGGTTCCACATATCAGCTTGAACTGTCTTTTTAACAGTTTCAGCTAATGCACGAACAAAAGCACCTTCTGATGTCAAAGAAGCCATGATAGTTTCACGATCAACTCTATCAGTTGCGTAAACTTTCTTAGCTGTAATCTGAACATCACCATAAGTAGCTGGCTTTGATTCTGGTAAACGACCCGAACCAACTCCACCCTTATATGTGGTAGGTACTGGAAACTCTAACTTCTTACCAACAAAATCGTTAGTTTTAGTTGTTTGGTTCCAAAGTGGGGTAGTAGTATTGAAAGTTTCATCGTAGTACTTCAGAAACTTAATTTTAAATAGAGCATCGACATTCGATAAGTCATATGCTTCTGCTAGATTTGATGGCATAACACCCTCCGATTAAATAAAAAAGTTAGCTCGAAGGGTGTTTAGGTAATAATTACCAGTTTTTAGTTAGTGGATAATCTCGATCTAACCAAGCATCGAAATCATCTTCACCAGCACCAATAGTATCAGTGCCACCCTCCGCTTTAGCTTCTACTTCCTCATTCTTCGGGGGTATCGTTTGCGAGGTGGGCTTTTGTGAGCCTTCGCTACTTGAATCCTTTGAAGATTCTGTTTTAGCTTCTTCTACCGATTGTTCTGTTTTGACTTGCTCACCTGTACCGTTCAAATAAGCACGTACTATATCCAGTATATCCTTATCCTCGTACTGTGGCAAATGTGTTCTGTTAGGATAAACAACATCCTTAACAAACAATATACCTTCATCGTTATCTTGGATACTGGGATCTACCTCTCGCATAATGTTAGTAATATGCTTAAAAGGCCTAGAATACGACACTACGTAATTAGCACAGCTCTCCAAAATCTCTTTGCTACTCATATCCTTAAATGAGAAAGAAGATTCTGAATCAGCATCTAATTCCACTGCCTTATTGTAAGCTTCGATGAAGTCAGTGTCAGGAATGTTGAATTTTTCCTTTAACTCACCCTCGTACTTATGAAGCTCTTGATTCTCAGCATTAAAATCCTCTGTCTTTTTAGCTTTCTCAGCTTTTTGATCTAAAAGCGTCTCTTTGTATCCTACACTTTTATCTCTGACGATCGCGTTCAAGCTAGTCTCATCTAACTCTCCAACCTCATCCATTGTAGCTTTAGCTTGCTGGAGATAAGCTTTTAGAGCATCACTTGGATCTTCCCCTCTATCAAGAAGTAGCTTCTCCATAGCACCAAAAGGATTCTCTTTGATAAGCTTAACAACGTCGTTTAATACGGCGTTCTCAGTAGCTTCTTTTTGGTCCATCATACGCTCACGCTGCACTAACATTCGCTCACGCTCTTTGGTTTCTTGATAATGCTTCTCCCAGGGCACTTTACCTTGATAGTTTCTGGTTAGGTCTTTAAGCTCCACCTCATGCTGTTCTCCAGCTATTTTGATAGTGAACTTAGCGCTTTCAGGCACATCCAAGGTCTTATCTTCACCAAGAGAGGCTTTTAACAGAGGGATCTCTTCAGATGCTGCCTCATCTTGAACCTCAGTAGCTTGTTCAGTAGTATCGCTAGATTCTTCTGAGCTTGTCGCTTCTGTTGCTGGGATTGATTCTTGAGTGACTTGTTCATCTTCTTTTGATTCTTCTGACTCATCAGACTCCATCCCCATTATTTCTTTAACAATATCATCAGCTTCGGGGCTCACAAACTCAGTTTGAGTAGCTCCGTTAGATGAGATACCGAAAACCTCCATGGCTGGATCGCCACCAGACATCTCATTAACAGTTTCCTGCACTGATCCTACGCTTTCAGTTGAATCGCCCATATTATTCTCCATTTAAGCAATTGGTAAACCACCACTAGCACCAGGAATTGGCGGAAGTGCCGCACCTGGCTCTGGTATTAAAGCTTCCATTCCCTGAGGTTGTGCAGTAGCAGCTGGCTTTTCAGGAGGCTGAGGTTCTGGATTGTACAGAGCTGGAAAATCCCTCTCACGTTCCATAATAGCACCCAATGCAGGACTATTAGGAATCTTCTCGGTAATAAGCCGTTCTATCGTAGTGAGATGGATTGTAGCGTTCTCCTGAATCTCTTCTGGCAGTCCCGGCCAAGAACTAGAATTCATTAGAATCATTATAGCCCGCCAGTGCGTGAGTAGATCCCAATACTTCTTGGGTTCTGGTATCTTTTTACCACTTAGCAACAGCTCGTTGAAAAACTCAGCAGTACGCCGAGAGTTGCCAGCTATATCATAAGCTTTTTGTGGGTCTTTCAGATCGAGAATATCAGCCATTTCTTCAGCAGACAATAGTTGAGTTTGTTTGTCACGTTCTAGCTGTGCAACCAAAGCCACTTCTTCAAGCCTTCCAGCTATACTCTCAGAGAAGCCTGTAGAGTTAGCAATAAACACATCGTACTCAGAAGATATCTTAGCTACATCAAAAGCATCCAGCACGTACTTATTATCCTTACCAAAAGTTCTAATAAGTCGCTGCTGCGAACCTTCGCTCTTATCAGCGGGATAATAATCTCCTACTACAGATGCTGTCTTATAATAGACTTGTCTAATAATTTCGTTATGTTTAAGGATTAACGTACTTGCCCTCTGTTGCTCCTGCTCCTCATAGAATCGAAGCATTGAAGCAGCTCTCACGTTCGGTGGTGGATCGCCTCTAGTTACACCTTGAATTCCATAAACCTGTCCCATTTCCTGGCGAACCTCGTTTCTGAAGTTAAAAAACTCACCTGGCACAGATGGAAAAGTTACTATCTCCGGTCTAGCATTACCAATAGGCTTATACTTGATAGCAGTAGGTCTATTGGTAAAAGCCTCCACCTTAGCAGAGCCCTCTGGCATTAAGATATGAGGATGGCCCACAAGCAGCATATTTCGCACCATGATGGACGTTAATCGATTGTACACATGCTGCATAGGGATTAGGTTTTGATACGCTGAGACACCAAATTGACGCCCTGGAACGTCGATGTCTGTATGGATCTCAAATGGGAAGTCCATATGTGAATATGGCCAAACTTTTTCTTCTTTCTGAAGCTTAGTACCGTCTTTCTGATGTACAAACCAGCTAATATTACCCTCTGGAAAGAATTTGGTTGGTTTTTGAAGCAAACGATAGATAATCACCTCGTCTGCTCGCTTCTCTAGAACATTATTATTAAAAAAGAACACTTGATGACTGCCATCAGGCTCAATCTTCTGATTATCAAACAGCTCCCTAGCTTCCTCTACGGGCTTAATATCCCAGAGGTCCACAACATAAGTAACCTCTGACCTGTCAGCTTTCGGCTCTGGAAAGTAAGTCCAAGGCTCTTTAAGGTATATATCAACATCACCCACCCTCTCTATGGAGCCACGTTCCTTTCTATCACCAATATCAGGATTCCACTCAACCCAAATAAGCATCTCACCAAATACTGCAGTCCAACGTTCAAGATTCTGGATTAGAAGATCCATTCTAACCCTGCGCTCAACAGCTTTAAGAGCGCTGCTAATAAGTCTAGTAATCTCCCTGTCATTTTCTTCTCTATTGGTTGGGAACACCTGTACTGCTGGCTTTAGAGCTGAAAGCTTGGAGACTCTCTGCTCTGTAAGGTCATATAGGTGATTGAAGATACGCGGTCTAACCTTACGCTGAGTTGCTTGATGAGTGCGTCCTGGCACTACCATACTGTACTCAAAGGCTCTATCAAACTCGCCTACATACCAAAGCTGGTTATTAGCATATTGCCAGATACGCCACTCAGAGAACTTCTGTAAAGTTTGAATAGAATCCTGGAACCATTGCTCTTTAGCTTTTTTAGCTCCAGTTGGATAGCCACCGTCTTTGAACAGCTTTTTTTTGTTTCCCTTTCTCCAAACTGTCCATGGCGGAGTAATTGTTTCAATTCTATTCTGAACGTCCTGATTAATATCAATGCTAATTGAACCAGTCATAATTCCTCATCTCCAAGTAAAACATCATCATCGCCGCCCAAAATTTGCTCTAACGCATCGCTAGCCTCTTCAGAGGTCTGTAAAAAACCCTCTGTACCTGATTGTACCATAGTTTCTGAGTTACCTAAATCGGAAGTATTGCTCCTAACTGAGCGTAGCTTGGGCTGCATACTAGGCAAAGGGGTATCATCCATAAAAGGGTCTAAACCCTCCAGGGACAATCCTTCCACCTTAACCGGCTTGGCACCCTGCATCGTATTGAGTTCCGCTAGCTTATAAATCGTATCTAAAGCCTTATCGATAATATGAAGCATCTCCTTATGGGAAACCTCTAGTCCTTCAACTTTCTGTACTAGTTCTTTTATAGTAGCCATTCCTCGTCACCTCCTAAATCATAATCATCATCACCAGCTTCTAAAGCATGAGCAATATCATTCATGCTCCTTGCTTCATTCACCACATCATCAAAAGTCTCTGCTCTAACGTTTTCTTTTTTCCAACGTTGATACTCTTCAAATTCATCTACAGACTCAATGAGCGCATAACCACTGTCTAGAATGAAGTAGAAAAAATCGTCTATTAAATGATCGAATTTTTTAGGGTAGTTTCCATTGTCATCTACCACATAGTTTTCTATCTCAAAACAAAACTTCAAGCACCTATCACTAACCCAAAGCTTCTGTTCTTCTGCAAGCATCACAGACATGATCACCGACTCGCCCGGTCTGCCCTCCTCGCCGTCAACTTTATTTCTTCTGCGCTTATTGGTTGGTAGTAATGTAAATTCCTCATCAGGATAGTTTGCATATATCTCGTTAGCAAACCATGCAGCAGCTTCATCATAAACATTAGTCCACCTGGACGGCCTAGAAAACTCTTTCTTAATACTATCACTTCTATCCCATATCTCACACGCTGTAGTATGCGCCCTTCTCTGTTCATATATCTCATCAACTAAAAATAATTCTGACGTATAAGGATTCCAGCCAATAAACAAAACAGCAAAGCAAGTAGCAGTACCAGGATCATATACCCCCCACCACTTGATATGCTTTGAATCTTTTTTGACCTTCTCAACAATTTCCTTATGCGGAATAACAAACTTATCTTTATCCCACATAGGAAAAACAGCAGACTCTGTGTCAAACGCATCCTGCCCTAAATACTCTCGCTTCCAAACGTTATATTTTCCTTTTCGAAGCAAGTCCTGTTTAATTTCCTCTAAGCCTTCTAAGTCTCGATTTGGAGCATCGTAAATAGTAAGCTGCACATAAGCATACCTTGGACTTCCTTGATCAACTTTATCTAAAACATCTTGCTTAAACTCAACATAATTACAATAACGCTTTGGCGGTGTTCCCATCGCAACCAAATGAACATTACCACGAGAAAAGTTTGGCCTCATAACATCTTCATGGAACTGTGGAGTGTGTAGTTGTACCTCGTCATATAAAACTAAATCAGGTTTCATACCACGAAGAGAATCATAGTTCTCACAGCCATTAACAACAATCTTACAACCTGTAATAAACTCTACAGCTAGTTCTGATTTTAAATATTGACGAACATATTTTTTGGGTCCGTAATCCTGTAATCGTTTTGTCTCACAATAAATCTTAAAGCCCTGCTTAATTTCTGGTGCTATAATTGCAACAACTTTATTTTCGTTGGTAAGACAATAACGCCACGCTATATAAAGCCCTGCTTCTGTTTTTCCTAAGTCTCTAGCGCATTGAATAAGAATAACTTTTCTTTTCGCACCGAAAAACTCTTTAATCATTTTCTGTTGACCAGCATGAGGGAATCGATCAACAGCATGTAGGTGGAGATGCAAGTCAGAAATAGCTTGCTGATATCTATTTAACCTAACTACATCAGCTTCAGTGAGTGACACTTTTTATTTTCTCTTTATAATCTTCTAACTCTTCTTGGGTTTGGCATAGAACTAAATAACCTCTACAACCACAAGTATTACATTTGTTAAGCTCGTCTGTTACAGGAATACCATAAGGAACTGATTTCCAATCAATGAAACCACAATTGGTGCAAAAAGTATTTGCTTCATACTTACTCTGTGGTTGCTTCTTCATATTCCACATCCACTACATCTTCAGGATAATCAACGAAAGGGTCACCGCCTCGTTCTGGTTCTGCTCGCAACTTATCAAGCACAACGTTTACGTCTTTCTCAACCTTCTGCACAATAGCAACGTTATGAGTTGATTTACCAAGTTCTAGTCTGCTCATCTCATAAACATCTTTCATTAAGCCAGCAAAAGTTCTAGCTTGATGAACACTCATCTTAAGATGCTTTTCAGAGCTAACAAAACCCTCCACCCATTCAAGAACGCCAGTTAAAGATACACCAACAATCTCTTTGATAACTGGAAGCTTCTTATCAAAGACAGCTTTAGTTAAAGTCTCCTTTATAGCTTCAGCTTTTTTTCTTGCTTGGCTTCTAGCTATAAAACCTCTAACCTCTGGTGGATAAAGATTTAACTCGTCTGCTATATCAACGGGATCAGTCATACCTCCAAAATAAAGCTTGAGAATCTTCTCGTTCTTTTCATCAGGAGTCATGTATTTAGCAGGAACATAAGGAACGTCTTGGCCTTCCCCACGTTGTTTCATAAGAGAAGATTGTTCTTCATCTCTTTTTTGGTTGTTTAAGTCAAAAGGATCACCGTCCATGCACTACTTCTTTTTTCCTTTCAATAAGGTTTTGGCCTTGGCTTTGGTCTTGGCTTTGGTTTTTTCGGCATCTTGTACTTCCTTTTTTAATCTTCTATCCTTTTCTCCGAGAAGGTAAAGTAGCTGCTCGTTATCCAGTCCTTTTAAGGTTTGACTTAGTTCCTTGGAAAACCTTGATCTAAGCTCAACTTTCAAAGCTTCACGAACGTGCTCCTCGTTGTATTCAATATTTAAAACACCAGCTAATGTTTTCATAGCTGGAAAGAATCTGTTAACTCTATCAAGCTCTAAAATTGTTAATTCCCGAGACATCGTGGTTCCCCTTATGTGTTATCTTCAATGTTAAATTGCTTTTTGATCTTATGAAGTAACCCGAAAGCTAAAAGAATATGAGCAATAGCAGCACCAATATTCTCAGCTGTTGGATTACTGATAGCTTTTAAGATGGCATCAAGAATCCAGGGCTTATCAATGAACAATGGTAATTGCGCAAGGATATATCCAATGACAGTTTTCCAACCATCAGTTGACTGCCAAATCTTTAGTAATATCTTAAACAATACATTTTTCATTTCCATAATCTCCTAATTCTCGTCCATAACCATTCTACCACAAGTGTTAAAGGTATGATAAATCCCTTTTGTCTAAGCTTGATAATAGAACTCTCTACAAACTCATCTTCCATCTTAGGGTCCATTAAACAGAGCGTGCCTCCCTAAAGACAAAATCAAACCAATAACAATTGCTACTAAAAAACTATACATGCTACGCATAGCAGACAATTCACCTTTAGTAGCAAATTTCTTCATTTCTTCTAAAACAAAGTCAACTTGCGTTTTAAGCACTGTAATATCATCATGGTCGTTCATACATCCCCTATTACCATTATAAGGGAAACTACGTATTTGACCAAATTTCATCTGGTGTTTTTAGTGGTACACTCTGATCTGTTCTAGAATCCCAAACCACAATCTTATTATCAACAACATCTCTATCATCTATATGAATAAAAGTGTCATATACACCAATACCAAAAAAGAAAGCGCTTTTCACAATAGCTTCATAAAGCTGTACTGATGTCATACCTACTACGGAAATATCAAAAGCGCACCAAAGATGAAAACTATACCTCTGAGCTTTAGCTTCATTAATTAAAGACACAGCCTCTGGAATAGATCTTGCACCCCTACGACAATCAGCACTATGATTAACTATGATAGGTTTTCCAAGGTCTCGTCTTAAGAATTGAAGTCCATCAAGAGCACAGAACGAATAAGGGAACACACCTTTTTTCTCCCACAGCTCTATCATGTCAGGGGATAGTATCTCCTCTGGTTTAAAATTAGGCCAACGTCTTTCGAATAGTTTTTCTAATTCATTCATCAAACCACACCCACTACAAGAAACACGCTAAGAGCGCATAAGTTACCAATGATAAACCCTACAATAACCGCTGTACAATAACCTACGTTTTCATCAGTCATGTTTTAATTCCTGTTATCTTGCCCTTAAACCTCGGTGGCTCACCACCACAATACTCGCAAGTATAAGTTACTCCCATCATCGGTCTGTCTTAGCATAACACCTTCCTAGTCTTCCTTAAGTCTAGTCTTCTTAAGGAAAGGATAATGCTTCTCAAGTATTCTACGAGCAATCTTAGTAACATCCTGAAGCTTAAAATCACTCATCCCTGACTCTCAGTCTTACGCTTCTCTTTATTACGCTTATCAACAACATCACCAATAAGAGCTTTTAAAACGCCCTGCATGGAAACACCTTTACTATGACAAGCCTCTTTAAAAGCCTTATGCTCATCATCATTTAATATAATCACTGTTCTTACCGCCATAACTACCCTCGCTTAATACTTTCCAAAAAACTTTCACCCAAAGAGCGCTGCCAAGCAACAAAATCCTCTTCACCTTCAACACCTTTTCTAAAAAGCAACATACTAATATTCCAAATTTGCTTTTTAAGCTCGTTAATAACTTCATAGTAATCAACAGACAGGCTATAAACAGCTTGAAACATAACCAGCCTAGCTTGCTTTAAAATACTAGCTTCTATATCAACCTGTCGTTTTCCCTCTTCTTGACCCTCTTGTTTAACTTCACTCATCTTAACTCCTAAACTATCAAACTAGGCTTAATAACATCAATAACATCTTCCTCTAACACCTTAGCAATCACACTCTCCAATGTAATAGCTAATACAGCCTCACCGCCTAGCGTTAAACAAGTTGGTGCATTCCTAGAACTAAACTCAAAAAACACCTTATCCCCTATCTCAATACCAGCTTCCCTAACCTTGTCAGATACTTCAACCACAACACCCCTAGGCAATACATCCCTAGCTAGCTCAGGGACAATAATCTCCCCGTGATGGTCAGGTGTCATATCCTGCGCTACAATCAAATACTCATGATAACATTTAAGCTTCATAGTTTTGCTCCTTTTCCCTTCTTTTTCTCCTATCCTCTATTCGCTTCAAATCTTCTTTAGCCTCATAACTTAAAGCTTCCAAAACAACAAACTTAAGCTCTTCCATAGCTCCACCTTCCATCTACTCCTCCCTTTCAGCTAGCTTGAATAAAGCTTCCCGCATTATCCAACTCTTAAGCTCATCCATAACAGCATCAAAACTTCTACCCCAAAACACCTTCCCACTATGTAACATAATCTCATACCCAGACTCCCTGTGAGCTCTCATCTGAATCCTACCACCAACCGCTAACCACGCTTCAATCACCTTATCGCTAATCGTATCATCCATACCATACTACCTAACATACATAAGCACTGGGTGCAATAGTAATAAAAAATATATGACTGGGAGTAAAATACTAGATCATAAAAAATAAAAAAAATATACGCATGGTGACTAATACAGAAAGAGGTTTTAGAAAAAAAAAAAGAAAATTCAAAAAATGGGAAATTTATATAGGTGGTAGTCTCAGCTCCCAACGGCGGGTGGATACCCAATACCCCCCCTACCTCCTACTCAGTGTATCATACAAATGTTTATGTAGTACACAGTGGGTATGGTAGTGGTGTAGAACTATAGATTAGATGATAGGTGGAGGGTGTAGAAGTTTTTGTGGGGATATCTAAGGCTGATATTGACCATCTCCGGGTCTGGAATCTGGCGGGCCGCCCTGCCCTATCGAGTGGGGACCAAGACCGGCTCAAAGGGCTAGCTAAACCTAAATAGAATCTTATGGTGGTAGGGGAGGGGTAGTAGTAAAGACTTAATGGAATCTCTTCTTTTAAAACCTTTGTTTAAAGAAACAAACAAGCAGCTATTGCTGTTCTTATAAAAAGGCTTTTTAAGAAAAAGGTTCCTTACGGAGTAGTACCCATTTCGACGGGGGGGAGGGTACCCTTTTCGACGGGTTTGGGGGTACCCTTTTCGACGGTGTTAGTACCCTTTTCGACGTTTGTCTGTATAAAACGCTTATTGAATTTAAAGCCATATTTCTTACCATCTGACTTATATTGTTCTGTTCTATCAAACACCATTCTGATAATATCATCATCTTTTAGTTTCTTGATGGCCTTAGTGAAGTATATTCTTTTGATTGGTTTGTAAGTGTTTGCCATACGATATTGGTTCAGCCTAAATAAATAACCATGTTTTGAGTTGAGCTGTAAACATGCTGTCAGTATGGTGAGTGCTGCGTGTTTTGTTGTTCCTCTAGCGATATATTCTAGTGCTTGTCTTGGTAGGTGTATCTGTTTTTCTTTCCCTGGCAGCTCTGCTGCCTCTTCTATCCTATCTGCTTCAGCATAGTGGTACTCAAAATAGTCATCTAGAATTTTATCAATATTCTCTAAATTGTGCCTTGACGTAACTGTTAAAGAGCATTTTTTTCTTATTTTAGCTGCTGACTGTCTAATCCCCTCGTATCTTGTGGCTAAGTAACCGAAAAGTATCCTACATTGTAGTTTATTGTACTTTGGTGACTGTAAGTATCCTATGATTATCCTTACATGCTTGATTGATTCAGTGGTGTATCCACCATGATGACCTATCTTGACTGAACTGGGGTGTTGTGTTACTTTTGTCATAGCAATTGACCTCACAATCATTTGTTAGCAACTCGTTGGTAGGAGTTAGTTTAAGAGCACCATGATACAAGTATCATGGTGCTTTTGTTTTGTCTATTGATAATACCCTAGTACGTTAATCCACCATTTTCACTTTTCCTGCATCTTTTCCCTTTACATAATATCTAAACTGTACGATAGTATGAAACATACTGCTTAATATATATCATAGGAGATATGGACAATGACTAAACTTTCAAATATTTGGAGAAATTCACCATCTGACGCTTTTGAGAAGCAAGGATTTACACTTAAAGCTGAATTGTTAGTTAAGGCTAACAAAATTAGTATACGGTTCACTAAAGAAACACCTAACCCCAGAACTGGGGATAAATTCATAACTTGCTGGCTTAAAGGACCAGTTGACACAGAAAAACAAGCTGAAGCTATCATCAACCGTACTTATGAACTCGAAGAACAGAAAGCCAACGGTACATTGATTGATCTACTAGCTTAAACGCCCGCTGTGCTTGCTCACAGCCCTAAAACACTTCAACCTATAGTTACCCATAGGCCAAGGTGTTTTAGGATTCTAGTCCTGCTGTTCAGTAGGGGTTTTAGCGCTCCTAGCTCTTTTGAGGTTCTCCCTACACTTAGCTTTGCGTTCTTCACTAAACTTAATGTGGGGGTCTTTTCCGAATCTGTACACGAACAGCGGTCAATCCTCCATGGTGCATAGCCTTACTTCTGTGCTACTACCACAGCAACAGTCTAGACACTTTAATCGTATAGCTTTTAGTTTCGTCACTTTCTTAGTCATCTTGCTCTACTTTCCTTTCCTTAGCCTCTCGCTCTATTAGCTCTGCTATCTCACAGCATCTGTTTTTAATGTTATCAGGGTTAATCTCTAGAGCGTCACAGAGATATAGAAAACTCCAGCCACCCTCCCCAAAATTATTAGCAGGCGAGAATATCCACCGCTTAGCATTGAGACGTATATAGAAATCTCTAGTGTATAGGTCCTTGATAGCCCTGTATATGATACTTACAAACAAACTACGCTCGGGAGATAGATCGTCACAACCACTACTAGATATCCTCAACATTGCCGCTGTAGCGTCACAACATGTGCTAGGTTGTGATTTTTTCCCATAAGTATACCCATAGTATGCATCCATATCCATGTCTAATTTGCCCATACCTCTCACCTGTTTAACCATAGCAGATATCAATTGCTCAATATCTTCATTGCTTTCAAAACCATCTTTTGTAGATTTTTTCATTTTTATCAAAATATTTGTTGACAGTGTGTATGATACTATGCTAGTGTTGTACTTGTCAACTGGTAATGCAGTTGGTTTTTAGATGCACAACATAACATAGGAGATTCGAACGATGCTAGGATCATTTTCGGAAGCTGTAGCTATTCTCGAACGGATGAAAGATGACACCACTGATGAGGTTATTCTTTCTACTCTGTCATTAGTACAAGAAAAGTTAGAACAAGCAGAGTCTGACTTAATTGAACAGATGCACCAGTTCTATCTCGAGAATAAAAACAAACCTTATACCCCATACGACGAACGTCATGATCTAGTGTGGGTTGAAACTGATGATAATGAAATACATTGAGGAACTAAACAATGATTAAAACAACGATCAATTATGAACTACGAATAGACCTAACCCCATATTTGGGGCCATACAACTTTGAGCATTTTAAAATAGAAGTATCTGGCACTTCTGATGAAACTAAAGAAGCATTGGAAGATAAGCTCAAAGAAGCACGTAGTACAATCTTCAAAGCAGCAGCAGACCATAAGCTTATGAGGGAGAAAAAGAAAAATGACAAACAAGAAGGAACTGCACAATAAATTCTTTAACGCTATCAAAGGTAGATTGTACATTGATACTGACCTACGTTTTGATAAGTGTGATGAGCTAGCAGAATCTCTAGTTGAAGTAGAGCTATGGAACATGACACAAGAGATTTGCGAGCTTGAAGAAGAAAACGAAAAGCTACGTAATAAAATAGAGGAACTACAAGGTGATATCCCTGAATAATAAAAAAAGGGTTGGTAGTAAACGCGCTGCTAAGCTTTTGAAGCAGAGTATAGGGATGCTCTACAAAGCTCAAGAGCTTATGCAGCTTGAGGATACCGACGCTTTTAAGGCTAAAAAACAGAGTAGGTTCTGTGAAAATATAGAGCGTTGGGTGAATGATAATCAAGAAACACTAGGGAAGCTGTTAAGCTATGACTGATACATGGACACTGAAGACTCTGTTTGACTTAGTGGACTACCCAAAAGAGGAATCCATGCCACCACATAGCGCTAAGGTTTTAGCAGCTTTTAATGGTGATGACTATTTGCAGGCTGCAAGGTTTTTAAAAAAGAAACTACCAGCAGCTAAAGGTACTACGTTTACAAGATGCTTGTATTACTTTGAGATTGGAGACAGACAGAGGATTGAACTAATAGAAATAAAACTTTTTAATACTAAAGGTAAAAGATAATGAAACTGTACGAATACGCAAAAGAGATTGAAGAACTTGATGCCTACTTAGATCAATACGCTGAAGATCATGATGGTGAAATACCCATAGACCTAGACGATAAACTTGATGCTCTTAAGCTAGGTAAAGAAGATAAACTTGAAAGCTGTGGGCAGTATTATAAAAGCCTAGTAGCTGAAGCAATGGCACATAAGACTGAAGCTTTAGCACAGACAGAGAAAAGACGAAGACTAGAACGTAAGGCTGAGAAGTTTAAAGAATACATGACAAGATGCCTTGATGATGGTGAGAAGCTTAAAACACCTACTGTAGTACTTAGTTGGCGTAAGAGTGAATCACTAAAGACATATGATGATACAGCTATCCCTGAGAAGTATTTGGTTATTAAAAAAGAGCCAAACAAAACTCTAATCAAGAAGGCTCTAAAAGATGAGGATTTAGCAAAGGATATAGATTTTGCTTACCTTGAAACAAAACAGAATTTACAAATTAAATAAGGAGAGAACAATGACTGAATTACCAAACCTATTTCCAGATATGCAGGAACAAACATATGAATATGAGTCGTTGCCTGATGGTAAGCATGTGATGGCTCTAACCAAGATTAAGCTTGATGAGCAAAGAAAAGTAAAAAGGGTTAATGGTCAGATAATTAAAACAGATGAACTAGAACCAGTCTATAACTTTGTCTTTCGTAGTTACGAAAACCCATCTGCTTTTGTAAATCGTAAAGTAAAACCCAGCTTAGACCAAAGATCCAATATGTTTAAGCTGCTACGAAACATGACTGACTATGCTGTAACAAAAGAAACCAGCACAGAACAAGCATACGATATGATGTGTAAGCTCGTAGGTAAATGGTTTGAAGTTAGGATTGTAAACAATCCCTACACATACCCTGACGGTAAGACTACAACGTTTACTAACATAGTAGACGGTAACGTTACACCAATATCAGACGAAACCTTACCTACTCCTGATAAGCATTTCGGTACTGTCAAAGGCGATGACCCTGTAGGCGTTGGAGCTTTTGAAGGTTATGAGGATGGTAGTCTTACACTTGACGAAAAAATGGATAAGGCTATGGGTGATGATGATATTAGTGATGATGACTTAGATCAAATGCCATTTTGAGGAGTAAACCATGTCACATGTAGGATATAAAGGTACTATCATAACCCCAGTTAATGGTGACCGTACTAGTAAAGGTGCCGAGTACTGGGAATGGTCAATGCGTACAGCATCAAAAACTCTACACTGTAAGCTCTGGGGTAAGTACGCCGAAGGTGTCAACATTGGTAAGATACAACTTGATAAAGAGTTAGCTGTAAAAGGCTTTTTCTCTGAGAATAAGAAAGTAGGTTTTGAAAAAGAATTTGTAGTTACTTGGTTACGACTTGAAGAAGATAGAAAAGAAAACAAAGAAGATAAGATCAAGCGTAACTTTGGAAGCATGGACCAGTATAGAAAAGACGTTAAACGCTATGCTGATAAGAAACTAGAAGCTGGTTATGTAATGGTGCCTTACTACGGCTGGAAGAAAAAAGAAGATTGTATTTACATCAATAATAGATGGGAGTCTAAGATTGATTTCCTAATGAACACCCTAGGACCTAAAGTAGTTTCAAATGAAATACTATCTTTCTGGAAGTCCACAGCTACAAACAAAACCCCAACTAGATTAAATGGAAACCTAACACAATTGAAGTTTCCAGTCGCTGAGTATAAGCAAAAGATTGATGAGCTTATTGAGCACGCTAATTATTTTTTGAACAATCCAAATGAAATGGATAGTTCTCTCCTGTGAATGTATATGCAGTACGCCTGTTGCCCCGTGGGTTAAAACGGGGCTTTTATGTAGGTGACCAATGCCCGAACATGAAGAACAAGTAGCGTTTTTTGATTATGTAGACATTATGATGAACAGTAACCCTGATTATGAAAACATATTTGCAATACCAAACGCTGGTAAGCGTAGCATTGGAGCTGGAAGCTATTATAGAGCAGAAGGATTAAGAGCTGGTGTTCCTGATGTGTTTGTAGCTGTACCTAATGCAAAGTTTCCAGGGTTGTTTATGGAGTTTAAATATAAAAAGGGTAAGACGACAGAACAGCAAGAGCAATGGTTAAATAGATTAAGCAGAGTAGGTTATGCTTGTGTGATAGTTAGATCGTCTGATGCAGCTATTAGAGTAGTAGATAAATACCTGAGGGATAAATGAACAAAGCAGCTCTAGTAGATATTATAGCTATGTTAATAGGCGCAGTTTTTGGAGCATTGTTATTTTATGGGTTCTTTATTTTAGGAGTGTAAGTACTATGAAAGAAATTAGCACACTAGTTAAGCAGGTTATTTGGGCAATAGTAAACGTTGGTATTCTAGTCGTAGTTCTACTTACGGTGGATCAAGCAGTAGCACAGATAGGTAATAGCGATCCTATCTTTAATGTAATCATTGAAAGGAATTAAATAAATGAGAGTATGGATTCTAGTAGTTGTTGTTTTAATGTTTCCTTTTTACTCTCATGCTGAACCCTACAAAGGAGTATCTTGTTATGCATGTATGTATCAAAGCTATCCTTGCGGACGTTTTCTTGGACAATACCCTAACGATATATCGAAACCGATGTTGCCAGTGTTATATGGTTACTTCGGAAAAAACTGGAAATGCGTGGATTCTTTCCTCGATAAGTTTAGAGAACGAGACTATCTCCTTGAGTTTCACTTGTCCTTTCGTGTTCAGCATCGTCATTACAGAAGAAGACTTAAAGCTGTTCAGCAATGGGGGAATGATAAAGGAGTACCTAAAGCGAGAATTATCATCAGCCCAGTCTTAGAAGATAACATGCCAGATAAGGAGTGGAAACGTTATGCTAGAATCATCAGACGCATTAGCGGTTATCGTGTTGTTCGTAGTAATATTTATGGCCGCCTTGGTGGTTATTATCAAGAACAGCATGGAGCATATCCACTGTTCCATAGACCTAATAAACGCACGATTGCGAACCTTGACGGCGTGTCTGTTAACTTTGGAGATGGAGAACGATACTTCAATCAAATCAGTAAAAAAGGAGCTAGCGATTTTATTAGTAGAAATCGAAAACGATATGGAGTGGCCCTATGGTCAGCCAGACAACAAGGACTCAATGAAGCAATGCAGTGGGGAAAGTACCCACACCCCACAAGAAGATTTAAAGGATTAGGACCTAAAGAAATAATAACAGATAGGGCTATTAGGGGTATGAGGAGATTGTTGAGAGATTAGAAGATGTATTCTCAGAGGGCGATATATGGCCATAATCTTAACTAACAACAACTAACTGGAGATGGAGGATTAAAGATGCCGGGAGAAATTAGCCGTTCCTTTGAGGGGAGAAAAGATAAAGTTAAAGAGATCCCAGAATGGGCCAAGGGGGGTAAAGCAGAACGGAAGGAAGTCGAACGAGAGAGAGTAGAACCAATCATGGTCAGCGAAGACGGGGAAGTGTATGTACGAGAGAGTCTAGTGTTAGAGCACATGGAGAATGCTTATTCTGCTGGTTGGAATGACGCTGAGCAGGGGAAAGAGATACTTAACGAGAGAGACAACCAAAAGGAGGAGTGATGGAAGAAAGCACGTATAAAATCGTTGAAGGCAACAAAAACGAATCCGGCGTACTCTTTAAAGAGTGGGTAGAGGTAAAAGGCGAAATCCACGGTTTCTATGGCATTCGGCGATGTCCAATCCCAGAAGATCGGGAGCATGTATATTTAATTGATCATATTCCGAGCGGTCGCCGAGCCTGTTATACCACGGATTATTGGGTAGCTTGCAAAATAGTCGAGGATTTTAACGTTTACGGCATTGGTGAGATTACACCTGAGCATACTCAAGCGGAAATCGGAAAATTGTGGAACAAAGATTTTGCGAAGCATGTAGCTGATCAATCTGTTCAAGGTGGTTTTATTTTTGAGTACGAACGTTACATAGGTCACGAGAAATCTAATTGTGGTGAAGGAAAGGCTGAGCGATGAGATACTACAAATTCCTAACAGAAGACAATACAGGTGGATACACTAATTTTGTATGGCCATTACCAAACGGTAAGCCAACAGGATGGCTGGAGTGTGAAGGAAAGCTAGAGCTGTGCCGCAATGGTTTTCATCTTGTGCCAGAAACGAAGTTGTTTAATTGGATGTCCGATAAACTCTACTTAGCTGAGTATGATGGTGAGATTGTGAGAGATGATGATAATATCTGTTGTAGAAAGGTACGATTAATTAAGCATATTGAAGTATATAATAAAAAAACACTAAGACTATTTGCTGCCGATTGCGCTGAGAGAGTCTTACCCATTTTCGAGAAACAGCATCCAGACGATCTACGACCAAGACAAGCTATAGAGGCTACAAGAAAGTACGCGAAGGGAGAGCTTTGTGTCGATGGATTGGCTGCTGCTAAGGCTGCTGCTAAGGATGCTGCTTGGGCTGCTGCTTGGGATGCTGCTAAGGCTGCTGCTTGGGATGCTGCTAAGGCTGCTGCTTGGGATGCTGCTAAGGCTGCTGCTTGGGATGCTGTTAGTGATGCTGCTTGGGCTGCTGCTAAGGCTGCTGCTTGGGATGCTGTTAGTGATGCTGCTTGGGCTGCTGCTAAGGCTGCTGCTTGGGATGCTGTTAGTGATGCTGCTTGGGCTGCTGCT
>Ga0180432_10001377_pt1 | contig 38640 bp, 37 predicted proteins | sample SS_ome_10_FD_132414 | JGI IMG/M metagenome (GOLD analysis project Ga0180432, IMG submission 132414) | Hypersaline lake sediment archaeal communities from the Salton Sea, California, USA - SS_1_MS_2 metaG | ecosystem: Environmental > Aquatic > Non-marine Saline and Alkaline > Hypersaline >... | reverse complement strand
TGCAAAATCTTCAGCCGAGTTTCTTTCATATCAATCTCCTATATAACGAAAAGAACCAGTGAATAGATGGCCAGCACCACTATGACGAAAAGCACCGCCCACATGAACCTTCGCTTTTGCCGCATGGCATCAACATAGGGATATACAGGCGCCTTTGGTTTGCCCAGAGTATAAGCCAGGTGTTGCAGGATGAGCCTTCCACCGTTTATCGCATGAAAGATGAAAGCTGCTATCACCAGATATTCGCCTACTTTGAAGGCAGGGGTTTCAAAAATATCCATAACATCAGCCCAGGTTGACTCGCCTCCGATGCGAGCCCCATTAATGCACAGATGTATCGTTATGAACAACAAAAGTCCGAGTCCTGTCAGGCGGTGGAGAGTGTAGAGATATCTTTCCCATGTGTAGCGTCCTGCCCATACCCATCCTTTGATGCCCAGACGATTCGGCAAATGACGATTTTTGCTATCTATTGCTTGCATCAGTACTTCCTCTCTACCGGCAGCCACTTGCTGATGTCCACCGGAATGTAGTCGAGGGATGGCTCCCTGCCCTCGTTGTAATGGATCATGGAGTGATTGCCCCAGTTTTCATCATCTCGAGTTTTATAGTCGGTTCTGGAATGGGCGCCCCTCGATTCGGTACGGTTGAGCGCGGCCATAGACACTGTTTCAGCCAGGTCAAGCAGGTTTCCTACTTCCATGATGTTGATTAAATTAGTGTTATATATCCGGCCGGTATTAACGACTTTCACATTTGCGGCCCTTTCCTTGAGTTCGCGCACCTTGCTTACCGCTACTTTCAGGTCAGCGCCATTTCGGAATACGCCCACATTGTGGTCCATCGTTTTCTGTAGCTCGCTCCAGATAGCGAAAATGTCCTCGCTTCCGGAGCCGTGACCAACCTGTCCGAAAACGCGTTTTTCCTCTTCCTCCGCTTTTTTCAGCGGACTATCCGGCATGGACTTTTGCTGCTTGACATAATGGGCTGCTTTTTCCCCTGTGATCTTACCCCAGACAAGGCACTCGGCGGTGGAATTGGAGCCGAGTCGGTTGGCTCCGTGCATCGAAATGCAGGCTGCTTCCCCGGCTGCCCATATTCCCTCTATCAGGGTGGCCCCGTCAATATCGGTATGGATGCCGGCCATGCTGTAGTGAGCCACAGGGCGGATCGGTATCGATTCCTCAATGGGGTCAATGAAGGCAAACTTTATGCAAACTTCGCGGATCAGAGGCAATCTCTCGTTGATCTTGTCTGCCCCCAGATGTGTCAGGTCAAGATGCACATAATCAAGGCCATCCTCCCGGGGGAAGCCCCTGCCTTCCAGTATCTCAGTCATTTCGGAACGCGAAACAATATCCCTCGGCGCGGTTTCCATTTTGGAGGGTGCGTATTTGTCCATGAATCTTTCACCCTGATTATTCCGCAAATAACCGCCCTCGCCACGGGCGCCTTCTGTCACCAGAATACCGGATGGGATCAGTCCCGTGGGATGAAACTGAATAAACTCCATATCCTTAAGTGGGATACCTGCCCGGTAAGCCATTGCCATGCCATCGCCGGTTGCGCTCAGTGAATAGGTGGTGAATCCGAACATGCGGCCAAGACCTCCGGTAGCTATCACCAGCGCCTTGGCCCTTATCAGAAAAAACTCCCCGCTGGCCATGCTCCATACCGTGATGCCCTGAAAAACCCCATTTTCGACGAACATGGAAGTGACAAAACATTCATCGTATCGGCTGACCTTCGCGTACTTTTGAAGGGTATCGTACAGGGTATGCATTTCAAAAAAGCCGGTTTTATCTTCAGCGAACGTGGCCCGGTTGTAGCTGTGTCCGCCAAAAGGTCGCTGATTGATACTGCCGTCTGGCCTTCTTGACCAGGGCATGCCCCAACGATCCAGTTGCAGTATCTCCTTTGGAGACTCTTCAACAAAGCGCATAACCACGTCCTGATCGGCCAGGAAATCGCTTCCTTTGATCGTATCCCAAGCATGCAAATCCAGACTGTCGCCATCTTCCGGGTGCAAAACTGCCCCGGTGCCACCTTCAGCGCATACGGAATGCGAGCGCATGAGTTGAACCTTGGAAACGATGGCGATATCCAGTTCACCTTTGCTCACCCGGGCAGCTTCCACCGCTGCCCGGAGTCCGGCAATACCGGAACCCAGAATCACTATATCATGCTTTATTTCATTCAACCTCTTGCCTCCAGTATCAATTGCCAGTCAACTGAATAACCGGCATGCAATTTCATTTATCAGAGTATTGCTTCCTTGTGCCGTGCGCTGTGGCATTGAATATTGACTGCCACCGGCATGCTGGCAATGTGGGCCGGGTAGGTTTCCACATGTACAGCCAGTGCGGTGACGGTTCCGCCAAAACCCTGAGGCCCAATGCCTGTGGCGTTGATTCTCTTTAGCAGGTCGGCTTCTAGGTCTGCTATTTCCGGATCAGGGTTGGGTTTGCCTACTTCTCGAAGCAGGGATCGTTTGGCTATCAAAGCGGTCTGTTCGATAGTTCCGCCAATTCCCACGCCCATAATGATCGGAGGGCAGGGATTACTTCCTGCCTCATCTGCCACGCCTACCACATAATCGATCACTCCTGCTCTTCCCTGGGCCGGTTTGAGAACCGTAACCCGGCTCATGTTCTCGCTGCCGCCGCCTTTGGGGGCAACAGTGATTTTTAACTGATCTCCCGGTACAATACGGGTGTGAATGATAGGAGGAGTATTATCCTTGGTGTTCACCCGTGCAGAGTAAGGCTGAGTAACTGCTGACTTGCGCAGGTATCCTTCATCATAACCCTGCCGGACGCCTTCTGCCACGGCGGTGTAAAGGTCTCCGCCGACAACATGTGCCTCTTGCCCCAGATCGATGAAGACCACCGCCAACCCCGTATCCTGGCAGAGCGGGATTCTCTCCGCTGCCGCTATCTCGGCGTTTTGAAGGATTTGATCGAGGACCTGCTTTGCTACATCAGATTTTTCGTTCTCCCGTCCCTTTTTAAGAGCTGCGATTACATCCTCGCCCAGATAGAAGTTGGCATCCTGGCACAGTCGGGATACGGTACTGGTAATTTCGCTTGTTTGAATCTCTCTCATAATCAAGCTCCTGTTGCATCAATATGGGCCTGTTATCCGTTTGAAGGATATCAAGCCCATAGATTCATAATCCGGGTTTGAACTTTAGATACCCATGACCGAGAGCAGGCTGCGTACTTCCTCAGCCGAATTCTTAAGTTTTTCCTGCTCTTCGGAACTGATGTTCAATTCAATGATTTGCTCTATGCCGTCCTTACCCAGCTTGGCCGGCACACCAACATAGACTCCATTGATCCCATATTCACCTTCCAGGTATGTCGAGCATGGAAGCACCTTTTTCTTGTCGAGAAGAACGGCCTCTGCCATCTGTGCTGAAGCTACTCCTGGTGCATAGAAGGCGCTGCCGGTCTTGAGAAGATTGACGATTTCCCCGCCACCATTGATCGTCCGCTGAACTATTTCATCGATTTTGTCTTTTGACAGTAACTCTGTAATGGGCACACCGGCAACATTGCACAGGCTGATAACCGGTATCATTGAATCCCCATGTCCGCCAAGAACGGAGGTGTAGACGTCGTTAATCGAAACGTTCAACTCCTGAGCAATGAAGGTTCTGAACCGGGCGCTGTCGAGAACCCCTGACTGCCCGAAAACCCTGTTCCGGGGAAACTTGCTCACGTGAAGCGCCATCTGGCACATGGCATCCAGCGGATTACACACAACGACGATTATACAATTGGGAGAATGCTTCACCACATTCTCAGTAACATCCTTCACGATTTTCGAGTTTGTCTGTACCAGATCATCGCGGCTCATGCCGGGCTTGCGGGGGATGCCGGAAGTGATGACCACTACGTCCGAATTGGCTGTTTCCTCATAGCTGTTTGTCCCGGTAATGTTGACGTCTATTCCCAGGATCGGGGCGGCTTCCTGCATGTCGAGGCCTTTACCCTGAGGGAGTCCCTCGATGATGTCCACCAGCACCACATCGGCTATGCCCATTTCGGCAACCCGGAAAGCACAGGTTGCTCCTACATTTCCCGCACCGATTACAGAAACTTTGCTGCGCATGATATCTTCTCCTCCTTGTATTATGGAATAAAACCCGCCATCAGGGTTTTATCACTGCCAGAACAGCATCCTTGGCTACACTTGCTCCGGAGCCAGCATTGATGGATACTATTTCTCCGGCAACCGGAGCCGAGAGAGTGTTCTGCATTTTCATTGCTTCCAGAATAATAACTGCGTCACCGGCTTTAACTTTGTCTCCCATCTTGACTTTATATTCGATGATCATCCCTGGCATGGGAGCAGTTATCGGGGTTCCATCAACAGTAGATGCTACGGGAACAGGAACGGCTTCTTCCTTTGGTTTTGCAGCAGGTGCCGATGCGGCTGGCCGCGCGGCAGAAACCGGCGCTGATATTATCGGCGCGTCACCGGTTGGTTCAACATCAACTTCATAGTATTCATTGTCTACGTAAACGTTGAAAGTTCTGGTGCCTGGCCCTTTGGGTGGAGCCTCCGTTTTTTCAATGAGCTTGCCGGCCCTGGCCTTGGCGAGAAGTTCGTCCTCGGCCTTGACGTCATCTGTTGTCTTGGGGGCTGACGGCGGCTTCCAGTCGGATGGGATGGTCTTGTCGATACCATATTTGTATTTCAGGAAGCGTTCTCCAGTGGTGGGGAATAAGGCATAGAGAACCACGTCCTGATCGTTTTTGGCGAATTCCTTGGATTCCTCTTTTGCTTTTTCCAGTTCCGGCTCAAGCATGTCAGCCGCTCTAACCGTAATTGGCTTTTCACCCTTTTCATAACCCTTTAGCAGTTTAGCTTGCACCTTCTTATCGATGGGTGCTGGCGATTTGCCGTAAAGCCCCCAGCAATAGTCTTTTGTCTCTTTGGAAACCATTTTATAGCGTCCGGCCAGGACATTCTGTACCGCCTGAACACCTATGAGCTGGCTGCTGGGAGTCACCAGTGGAGGATAGCCCAGTTCCGCCCGAGTCCGGGCCGTTTCATCCTGCACCTCGGCAAGCTTGTCCAGAGCATCAGCCTGCTTAAGCTGGGAGACGAGATTGCTGCTCATACCGCCGGGTATCTGATGTACCAGTACTCCGGCATCAATGGCCGACATTTTGGAAGTATCGAGGAAATCACGATATTTAGGGGCTATCTCCTCAAGTTTCCTGGCTATGCTGAGCATCAGTTCGATATCCAGTCCGGTGTCCCTTTCGGTGCCGTAGAGAGCCACGATTATGGGTTCGATGGCGGGCTGAGATGTTCGCAATGCGAAGGGAGAAATGGCTGTATCGATTATATCCACACCTGCCTCAACGGCCTTCAAATAAGACATAGAAGCCTGTCCGCTGGTATAGTGAGTGTGAAGCTCTACCGGAATTTTGAGGGCCTTCTTGAGTTCTGTGAACAGTTCGAAAGCATCGTAAGGGGAGATAAGTCCGGCCTGATCTTTGATGCAGACCGAATCGGCCCCCATATCCTGGAGGATTTTGGCCTTGTTGACATAATACTCAACGTTGTAGACCGGGCCTCCCATGCGGGGTTGGGTGAGTGAGTAACACACTGTACCCTGGAAATGCTTGCCGACTTTTTTGACCGCTTTGCCGGCGCGCTCCATGTTACGTTCGTCGTTGAGGGCATCGAATACCCTGAAGATATCAATGCCAACCTCGGCGGCCTGCTCCACGAAGGCATCAACCACATCGTCGGCGTAATTACGATAGGCAACGACATTCTGCCCGCGCAACAACATTTGGAACGGGGTTTTGGGGATGAGCTTTTTGAGAATACGTGGTCTTTCCCACGGATCCTCCCCTAAATAACGATGGGGCACGTCGAACGTTGCCCCACCCCAGACTTCAACCGAATGGAAACCGCATTTGCTGATTTCCTCGGCCATGTATTCCATGTCTTCGGTGCGCATCCTGGTGGCCAGAAGTGACTGGTGCCCATCGCGGAATGTGGTATCGCATATCTTAACTGGATTTGGTGCTTTTGGTCTTTTTTTTACCTTGTCTGTTGTTAAATCCTTGGCCAGTATTGGCCCGTCTCCAATTCCTTTCATGATTCTCCTTTCTGAAATTACTTCATAGGGACAATCCGCCGTTGCCACAAATTGGACATTTGCATGATCTCCTGCCTCCCGGAAGCTCTCCACAAGCTGATTGCCGGCGCAGGCATGCGCGCTACTGTTGCAGTTCTGGCTTCTTCCTCCATGTAAGCATTGACCGCGGCTGTGATGGCCGATATTTTCTTTTTGTCAATCATCAGGTTCACGTTCCTATACAGGTATGTTACCGTGCTTCTTTGGGGGTCTCGTTTCCCGCTTGGTATCCAGCATTTCAAAGGCATTGATGATTTTCTGGCGGCTGTCGCGTGGCATGATTATCTCGTCTACCATGCCTCTTGAAGCGGCGATGTAGGGGTTGTAGAGAGCTTCCTGGTATTCTTCAAGTTTCTGTTGTTTTAGTGCCTGGGGGTCTTCGGCCTTTTTGATTTCCTTTCCATAAATAACAGGGATGGCTCCCTGGGCGCCCATCACGGCGATTTCCGCGGTGGGCCAGGCGAATACCATATCGGCACCCAGCGATCTGGCACACATGGCCAGATAAGAACCTCCGTAGTCCTTGCGGGTAATCAGTGTAATTTTGGGAACAGTTGCTTCGGAATAACACCAGAGTATCTTGGCGCCGTGCCGTATGATGCCACTCCATTCCTGATCTGTTCCCGGCAGGTAACCGGGGACATCGGCGATGGTGAGCATGGGGATGTTGAAAGCATCGCAGAATCTAACGAATCTGGTCAACTTGTCTGATGCGTTAACATCCAGACAACCGGCCAGTTGCGTGGGCTGGTTAGCAATGATGCCCACAGCTTTCCCGTTGAACCTGGCGAAACAGATAATCAGGTTTTTAGCATAATGAAAGTGCGGCTCAAGAATGATGCCGTTATCCACGATTGACTCGATCACTTTGCGCATATCGTAAACTTGCTGTGGGTTGTCAGGTATGATAGTGTCCAGTTCCGGAATGGTTCTGTTGGGATCATCGCCAGTCTCTAAAAACGGAGGGTCTTCCATGTTATTTGAAGGGAGATAGTTGAGCAGTTCTTTGATCTGTTCGATTGCTTCCTGATCGCTTTCACAGGGGAAATGGCATACTCCGCTCTTGGTGGAATGTGTCATTGCACCGCCGAGCTCCTCCTGAGTAACTTCTTCTCCGGTAACCTGTTGTATTACTGCCGGGCCGGTGATGAACATGTAACTGCTCTGCTTGACCATGAAGATCCAGTCGGTCATGGCCGGAGAGTAAACTGCCCCGCCTGCGCTGGGCCCCATGATTGCTGAAATCTGCGGAATGACGCCGGAGGCGATGGAGTTACGAAAGAAGATATCGCCGTATCCGGAAAGTGCATCGACTCCCTCTTGAATGCGGGCTCCGCCGGAATCGTTAATGCCGATCATGGGACAGCCGGTTTTCATGGCCAGGTCCATAATTTTGGTAATCTTTTTGGCGTGCATCTCTCCCAGCGTTCCGCCTGTGGAAGTGAAATCCTGAGCAAAGGCGCATACCTTGCGACCGTTCACAGTGCCATAGCCGGTGACCACTCCTTCGCCTGGGATGAAGGAGTTTTCCATTCCGAAGAGGGTACACCGATGGCGAATGAACATATCGGTTTCAACGAAGCTGCCGGGGTCAAAGAGGAGTTCCAGTCTCTCGCGTGCAGTCAGTTTTCCTGACTTGTGTTGCTTTTCTATTCGATCCGGCCCGCCCATAGCGAGCTCTTTTTGTTGTTTTTCAGCAAGTTCGTGTATTCGCTCTGATACGTTCTTCAATGGGGCCTCCTCACCTGTGAGTAAATTGGTCTGCTTCCTTATTCATTATAAATCAAATTGGGATGAGAGGCAAGGAAATCTGAAGCATTTGGACTCGGATTCGGGTAATTCACTTTATAATATTTCATTTGCGCATGAGCCTTAAATGGATCAGGCTGACCAGAGGGCCTTTGAGTGAGATTTGGGGATAACCCGAATCCACATTTGAGGGTATGCCATGTCGCATTAGCCTTCCGCAATTGGTAGGGTAGAGAAAATAAGGGGATGTCTACTCTTCGCGTGGAAAAGAGCCGGTTATAATGCTGAAGAAAATATGGTTGCTGGTAGTTATTGCTTTCCTGGTATTGATGGTGGTCCCTTTGATGGCTGAACCGGTTTCTGCTGCCACGGCTACTTATGATTTTTCCAGCGGGGCCGGTACTGATAAATGGGCTTACGAAGAAGATGATGGCTGGTCGGATATTGAGGAAAACTTTGGTGATCACCCAACCAGTCCAGCTGATGGGACTTTAATTGAAGCGTCTTCTGGAGATTATACCGATATTTCAATCTCGAACGATGACCAATGGAGGACCGATCAGGCCGACTGGGCCCATGAGTGGGATGAACAATTATTCAAGATAGAGATTGATGAGGACGAATCAATCATTAGTCAAATTGAGATTGAGTGGGAAGGTCACGGTTCCACGGGCGGATCGATATATGATGCATATATGGAAATATGGGATTCTGATTCGAGTTCATGGAACAGACTTCATTTTTGGTCCAGTTTGACTGGTGAGACAACTTGTAATGAAGTAATTTCTTCTGATTGTGATAATTACATCGATGGTTCGGATTATCTGTATGTTTTGATTATGGCTGAACACAGTGGCGGACTTGGCAGTACAGGCGTTTTCACAGATTATATCGAGGTAACTATAACCTATACTCCTTCGAATAATGCTCCTTCAGTGAGTTCGGTAGCTTTGTGGGATACGGAAGCAAGTCCGTCAGCGGCTACCGACATGACGCCGCAGGTGGAATACAACGTCAAAGTTGGTGTCACCGATAATGATAACCTGAGTGACCTGAGCACGGTGAAAGCAACTATTTTCTATGATAGCGATGGCAGTTATTCTGCCGGTGACGTGCCATCTTCGGGCAACACGCAGACAGCGGCTATTCTCACCTGGACAAACGGCGGAGGTTGGTCTATCGATCCGAGTGCCAGCACCACCTGGACAATCGAAAGCGGTAATTGCGTCGCCCCGACGCTTACCAATACGACGGGCACTTTTGAGTTTCATTTCAAGCCGGGCAAGGTGGCAACTGAAACAAGCGGCTCGGCAAAATGGCATATATATGCAAAAGCTGATGATGGCACCGATACCGGGGATAATCATCAGGATAATCGGGGCATGAACTGGTACGGGGAAATTTCCGGTATTACTTCCAGCCTGGATTTTGGGACCGTGGCGCTTGGTTCTGCGGCGACCATATCGGGCACCGTAAGCGCAACTTATATTTCCAACGGTGCGTATGACGAGCAGGTGAAGTCGGGCACATGGTCAGGCCAGACTTTCGGTACCACGCTGGATCTGCATACTTCCGATACGAATCCGGGAACAGGACAATTTTCCCTCAAGGCGGATGACGATGCAACTCAGGTTGATTCTGTCCAGGTTCTCTCCGCATCTTATGTGACGATTGATGATACCGGCGCGCAGACAGGGGAATCCGGCGATACGGTATCAACTAATCATTGCTGGCTCTGGCTGGGGAGCCTTGGAATTCCCGATGAAGAGTATCAGGGCACCATTTACTTTCAGATTGGTGACGGAGCATGAGTCATCATCGATAAAAATGCGCATCAGAACAGACATGCCCAAACATTAATTTGGTACAAAATTAGTGTTAACCCCCAACGATTTCCGTGCTGGCACCAATGAAAAAACAGTTGAAAATTGACATAATATTAGGTAAGCGCATTGAATTCAAGTCGTTTGTGCTAGAGCGGTCGAACATCCTGCGAAGGGGGAAATATGAAACGAACGAAATCAGCTTTATTGCTGATGGTGTTTCTGTTGGTAGTGTTATCTCTGTCGCCGGGGTTGATTTTGGCAGCTACTGAAGGCTCTTCCACCGGTTCTTTCACATCGAGCAATGTTGCCCCGGTAGTTAATACTGTTCAACTTTATGATACTGGTGACAGTACAACGGATTCAATGACACCATTAACTCAATACTACGTCAAGGTCAACATAACTGATAACAATACATTAAATGACGTAGGGACAGTCACGGCCACTGTCTATTTTGATAGCGGCGGCGCCTACAGCGCAGGTGAGTGCGGTAGCTCTGGGGATACCCAGGATATTGCCATTCTTACGTGGGTGAATGGTTCCGGATTTTCTATCGATCCGAGTGCCAGCACGACATGGGCTATAGTCAGTGGCAGTTGTTCCGCGCCAACTCTGACTAATTCCTCAGGTGATTTCGAGTTCCATTTCAAGCCGGGGAAAGTGGCCAGGGAGAATACAGGTGCAGACAAATGGCATATTGAGGCTGAGGCGAATGATGGTACTGCAACTGACAAAGGCGCTGACCAGAACAACGATATGAACTGGTATGGCGAGATTTCCAGTGTTACTGCCAGTGTGGGTTTTGGTACGGTACCTCTGGGGTGTAGTGGCTCGCAGTCCTCGTCAGGGGTAAGTGCAACTTACATCTCTAATGGCGCGTATGACGAACAGATTAAGTCGGGAAGCTGGAGCGGCTCCAATCCGTTGATATTGTACACCTCTGGTACCGGGCCGGGGACGGGGCAACTGGCGTTGAAGGCGGATGATGATGCGACCGTGGCTGGTAGTGTACAGGTAACCGGATCTTATGTTACTATAGACGACACTGGCACGATCACCACTGAATCGGGAGATACGCAAGCCAATAACAACCTGTGGCTCTGGCTGGGAAGTGCCGGTATACTGGATGAGGAGTATACTGCCACGCTGTATTATCAGATCGCAAATGGAAGTTAGCAAAGCAGGTAGAGTATCATGCTGAAGCAAGCTGTGGTAAAAAGGGGAGTGAGTTTTTTCGCTCCCCTTCTCATTGTGTTGCTCATGATTTGTTTGCCAGGCGCAATGAAGGCAAATGCGGAAGGGGGAATTGCCATCTCCGGCAGTTTCTATCGACAGGCTTTCGAAATACCGCAGGGCACTACTGTTTCCGGTCCCAGTATCTATGTGGTTATTTTCAATAATGCTCAGGAAGAGGCAAAGGTGCGAATGTCGACCGAAGCTCCTCCCGGGGTTAACATCAACCTTACCTATCAGGACTTTTCCCTTACTCCTGGCGGTCAGCAGAAGGTGGGGGTGGAGGTAGAGGTGTCCGAAGATGCTGCGCCGGGCGAATATGAAATTGCAATCACTGCTGAGCCATATCAGGAGGCGGAAGGCGGGATAAGTGTGCTTGGATCGGTGCGGCAAACTTCTCAGTTAACGGTGAGCGGTGAAGGTGCTTGGATAACCGTGGTGACCGAGAGCCCCGCCGGAGACCCCATAATATCGTCCGTCAGGTTATTCAAAGTGAAGGGAAACGATAAATGGGAGGTCGCTTATACCGAAACCGGGAATCTTCATGCCACAGTCGCTCCGGGGGAATTTATGGCTGAATGCTATGTTGGTGGTCAAAAAGTGGCGGAGAAGTCATTTAGCGTGATTGCGGGTGAGGATAAATCTGTGATCCTGGTGGCGGAAACGATCTTTTTCCGGAACTTCGGGGTGGTCCCCAAATATGCGAAGAAAACAGGCCATCTTGCTTTGGCTGAACTTGTCTTCAGCATTGAAAATGTCTACCAGCCGGTGAATGATGCTGAAGTGCTGCTTACAATTAGCCATGATGGAGTATTTCTGGAAGAACGTTCTGTGACCAGTATGAGTACACTTGATCTGGGGCACCTCGAATCTTCATATATCTATATGCCGGTGGAAGGCTGGGTAAATGGCATCTATGAATTCAAGCTGCAATTAAATTTAGCAGGCGAACCCTATGCTGCTTCAATGGGGGCGACTCTGGAAGTAATGGATGTCGGGGATGGTAGTGAGGATATGGGTAATGAAGGCGAAGGGGTCAGTTCTGCTGATGAGCCCACAGATGGTGGGCTCAATGCGATCGTGATTGGTGGGATTGTTGTGGGGGTGGTGATTGCTGCATTGCTGGTATTTTATGTTTGGTACAGGAGACGCGAAGACAGGAAATCAGGGGTCTGAAATGGGAGGGGCCAATGAAGAGGGTCAGACCTATAGCCCTGATACCTTTGTTTTGTTTTTTAGTTCTTCTTGCAGTTTTGTATTTGAATTCAGAAACTGCTTATAGCAGCGATGTTGAAGTCAGTTTCACAGTAAAGGATGCTACCCCTCCGGCGAAGATTACTGACTTAGTGGTGAGTGTCAGTGGGGTTAACTCTGTTAAGTTGGTCTGGACTGCTCCGGGCGATGATGGTTTTGTTGGATGTGCCACCACGTATGATGTTCGTTACTCGCTGTCATTCATAAATGATGGTTCGCAATGGAACGATGCTATTCAGGCAGCAGGAGAGCCGGAACCTCTTCCCGCCGGTGCTTCTCAGAGTTTCACGATAAGTGGGCTTAATGCTGGTACAACTTATTATTTTGCTTTGAAGACATCGGATGAAGTGCCTAATTGGTCCGATTTATCCGTAATTGCAAGTGGAACTACAAAAACAACTGGCTCTGGATTTGATTCGTATCCTGTAGTAATCCCAACACCTGCCCCCACACCGATCCCCGTACCTCAACCTGTGTTGCCAACACCAACTCCTACTCCTGCATCAACTCCGAAGCAGACTCCGGTTCTAATAACTTCGCTGGAACCTTCCCAGATAGCCGAGCCAGCCTCAACCCCTGATCCCACGGCAGGTGTCAGTGAACCCCGTCCATTGCCAGGCCGAACCGGGCCGGAAGATAGTGGCGGAGGTATCGATCTTTGGATGATTATCTTGATTTTGGCAGTATTTACAATGGTGCTGTGTGGATTCATCTGGTTCAGGAGAAGAACTCACTTTTCAGGGGTTTAATGCTTGATATTGGATGGTTCTTTGTAGGCAGGCCTGCCAGTCTGTTAAAATAAGCCAGCGAACAGTGAGTAATTGAAGGTTATGACAATACATGTTTTGTCCTCTGATGTTATTTCTAAAATCGCCGCCGGGGAGGTAGTTGAGAGACCTTCTTCAGTAGTGAAAGAACTCATCGAGAATTCTCTCGATGCCGGGGCTGCTCAGGTTTCAATTGAAGTCAGTGGCGGGGGAACTCAGCTTATCCGGGTGAGCGATAATGGTTCCGGTATTTCCGGGGATGAGATCGAGCTTGCTTTCGAACGCCATGCCACCAGCAAGATAACCTCCGAGTCCGATATTGAGGGGATTTCCAGTCTCGGGTTCCGCGGGGAAGCGCTGCCCACTATAGCTTCAGTTGCCGATGTTTCTGTACTTACCAAGTATCGCGACGAGATGACTGGCACAGCTATCAGATTGGAGAACGGGGTGCTCATCAATAAAGCCAGTCAGGGATGTCCGCAGGGAACTACTATTAACGTCAAAAATCTTTTTCAGAATGTGCCTGCCCGACTCAAGTTTCTCAAATCGGCTTCCACCGAAAGCGGGCATATCTCACAAACGGTTGCCCAGTACAGTCTGGCATTTCCCGAAGTGAAATTCACCCTGGTTATGAACGGGCGAACCAGCTTGCGGTCCCCCGGCAACGGCAGTTTGCGGGATGCCCTTGTGGAGGTCTACGGACTGCAAACAGGGCAATCGATGCTGGAAATAACAGGGGGTGACGTATCTGTCAGTGGGTTTGTCAGTCCATCGTCTGTTTCGCGTTCCAATCGCAACTATCTCAGCTTTTTTGTTAACCGTCGCTGGGTGCAGAGCAAGGCGCTCAATTTTGCAGTAGAAGAGGCCTACCAGAATATGCTGATGACCGGCAAGCATCCCATTGTAGCACTCAATATTTCTCTTCCGTCGGGTGAGATTGATGTCAACGTGCATCCCGCCAAACGGGAGATCAAGTTTCGCAATGAACGTGAGGTTTTCACTGCGGTGCAGAAGGCGGTGAGAGAAACTCTGGTGGGTTTTTCTCCGGTGCCGAGTATGCGTATTTCCTCTTCGTTATCGGCCTCCCCTGCTCCCACCTCAATTCCCTTTCCATCGACAGGTGGTCTGCAATCCGCTAATACCGAACTTCCCGTATTGCAGCCATACCATCGGACCGAACCCTCGGCACAACTGCCCATCCTGCGGGTGATCGGACAATTGCAGAATTCATACGTTTTGGGCGAAGGGCCTGATGGAATGTACATCATTGACCAGCACGCCGCGCACGAGAGAGTCCGTTTTGAAAAGATCAGACGAGAGCAGGAAATGAGGAGTGTTGAAGTTCAGGGACTGCTGGAACCGATAAGCATCGACCTCACGGCCCAACAGTCAGAACTGATCAATTCGGAGGGGAAATTACTGACCGAAACTGGTTTCACTCTTGAACAGTTTGGGGAAAGGACATTCCTCCTTCGAGCAGTACCGACTGTGCTCAAACAGCAGGATGTCATTCCTGTGCTTACTGAAATACTTGACTTTCTTGAAGATGGACAGAGGTCCGAGTGGCAGGAGCGGATTGCTGCTTCACTGGCTTGCCATGGGGCAATCAAAGCGGGGCAGGCACTGGATCAGCGGGAAATGGAAGAACTCCTGCGCCAACTGGAGGGAACTGCTTCACCCCGCACCTGTCCCCATGGCAGACCGACGGTGATTCATTTGAGCAGTGCTCACTTGGAAAGAGAATTTGGCAGGTAGGGGCACGTTGCAACGTGCCCCTACCACATTGATTTTACAGGTTCAGGAATCCGTGTGCATAGAGGGTCTGGTTAAGCAGTATTTTGGAGGTTTTCATCACTGCAAGCTGGTCCGGGTCATCCTGGTTGACAATGCTGAAATCGAATTCATCGAGCGTCATGTCAGCGGCTGCATCGTGCAGAGCCAGATAAAGCTTATTGAGTTCGGTTGATTCATCACGATTGTTGATCACATCAATGATCTTCCTCAACTCGGTATCAAAAGCATCGGCAATTGGCCAGTCCATTCCCGCGCCAGCTAACATGGCGGCGTAAACCCGGTTGAGAAGCGGTCTTACTTCTTCCGGGCAGGCGTTGGAAACGTTGGAAAGGCCACACGTGGTCATGAACGGAGGATCGTTCAACTGTTTGACTACCTGACATGCTTTTATAACTTCAGGTGAATGTTCCTGCGTGCCGTTGACAGTCATTACCAAGGGGTCAATGATGATGTTTTCCATGGGTAATCCGTATTCCATAGCGGCCATCATCAGATCGGAGGCGGCGATTTCCGCTCGCGCATCGGCGGTAACAGGCAGGCCGGTGGCCTGAAGCGTGAGACATATCAGCATGGCATCGTACTCGGCTGCCAGCGGCATGAGCACTTTCATGCGTTCGGGATCGGCATTGGTGCTGTTGATAATAGTTTTGGGTGGCAGCATTTTCAAACCGGCCTCAATGGCTGCCGAGTTGCTTGTGTCGAGCGAAATAGGAAGGTCGCAGACTTCCTTCACTATTTCGACCATCCACTGCATCACTTCCACGCCGTCTTTTTTGCGTGGGCCAATATTCAGGTCGATGAAAGCGGCTCCTCCTTCCATCTGTTTTTTGGCCAGATCCTGAATAGCGTTTTTGTCCCGGTTGTCAACGGCTGCCCGGACCTGCTTGGCGATGATGTGGATGTTCTCTCCTATTATTTTCATACTTCCTCCTTAGTTTAGTCCTAATTTATTTACTATCTCACTGATACTCAATTGCAATGGTGAGTCATCAGGAAGATTTATGGACGGTTCCCCATTTATCTCAAATGCGGCCAAATTGGGATCGGCCGGAATGCTGGCAAGCATATCAAGGTCATTTTCATTGATTGCTTTCATTATACCATCCGGGAATTCACCATTTATCCGGTTGACTATCAGCCATATCTGACCCACATGGGTTCTCATCTCTTTGATAAGCGGCTTCATTCGCCCGGCGGCAACAATCCCGCGGACGGTAGGGTCGGAAACGATAAGCAGGATATCGACATCACGGGTGGTCTGCCGACTGACATGCTCCATACCTGCTTCGGAATCGATCACCACATAATCGTAGTTTTTGCCCAGCCTGTCAAGTGAAACCCGCAGCATGTTGTTAGCGGCACAGTAGCAGCCGGGCCCTTCGGGCCGTCCCATTGCCAGCAGGTCGATCTTCTCCGATTCCACAAGCGATTCCATGACCATCATTTCGATATAATCAGGCTTGGGCATGCTGTCGTCGTAAGTGCCTTTTTTAACAGCCACAGCCATGTCTTCTCTTACTTGACCGATGGTGTTCTCCAGTGGCATACCCAGCGCCATATTTAGATTGGTGCTGGGATCGGCATCCACGGCCAGTACCGTTCCCTTTTTTGCCAGCAGGTTTATCAGCAGGGCGGCGATGGTGGTTTTGCCCGTGCCTCCTTTTCCCGCTGTTACGATCGTTTTTCCCATTTTGTTTCTTCTTGTTGAATTTTGAATTACAATTTTGCAAAGTGCGCACCGGGTCTGACACTTTGAGCCGGAATTATGATATCACAATTGGTGGCGAGATTGCACCTGTCCGGCTGAGTTAAAATTGTGTAGTTCATGCTTTCTCTTTTGCCGCCAGCGCCCCCACGGGGCAAACTTCGACGCATGCGAGGCATTGATTGCATTGAGATTCCCCGATGGGTTTTCCTCCGAAGGAGGTAACCATTCGATCAAATCCTCGATAGGCAAAACCGATAGCTCCAGTGCCCACTTCCCGGCATTTAGTGGCGCATTTCCCGCAGAGCACACATTTGTTGGGATCGTAGATGAAAACCGGACTGCTGTCATCGATGGGCACTTCTTTGAGGAGTTTGGGAAATCGTTTGGTGTTGAGTTTAACTCCGAGGTGTTTGGCGGCACGCTGTAATTCGCAATTACCGTTTGCAGCGCAATTTTTGCAGTCAACCGAATGACTGGCCAGCAGTAACTCCAGTGCGGTGCGAGCCAGTTTCTGAGCTTTGGAGCCACTGGTATTTACTATCATGCCTTCAGTTACGGGCTCGGTGCAGGAGGGAACTGGCTGTGTTTTGCCATCCACTTCAACAAAACACAGCCGGCAGGAGGCAGTAACCGTAGCAGCCTCCCGAATGGCGCACAGGTTGGGGATGTAGATATCGTTATCCAGCGCTGCGAAGAGGATGCTTTGCCCTTTCGGAGCAGTGATCTTTTTATTATCGATTGTCAGCCTCACATCATTCATTTTTCCTCCAGTGGAGGTTGTGCTTCTGGCAACTCATTCAATGGCGAAATCTTAATGATAGCATTGTATTCAGGAGGGCAAGCTTCCAGGCAGGTATTACATTTGACGCATTTCTCCTGGTCAATGACCTTGGTTCCTGTTTTGCCCTGGTAGATGGCTTCAACTGTACAGGTGCCCACGCAGGCATCGCATGATTTCTGGCACTTCTTGGGAACGATATAGTAAGCCATAAGGTCATAGCATCGGCAGGCAGGACAGCGTTTCTCGTTGATGTGAGCTTCGTATTCATCGCGGAAATAACGAAGGGTTGTCAGTACGGGATTGGGAGCGGTTTTCCCCAGATTACAAAGGGAGCCTTCTTTGATGTCCGCTGCCAGATTTTCCAGCGTGTCCAGAACTTCAATACTGGCTTCGCCTTTGGTGATGTCGTTCAAAATTTCCAGCATTTGCCGGGTGCCCAGACGGCACATGGTGCATTTACCACAGGACTCGCCCCGGGTGAATTCCAGAAAGTACTTGGCCACATCAACCATGCAATCATCTTCATCGAGCACCACCATTCCGCCGGATCCCATCATTGATCCTGCTTCCTTTAGCGAATCGAAGTCAATGGGCCGGTCCAGTTCTGATTCCGGGAGGCATCCACCTGAAGGTCCGCCGATCTGCACCGCTTTGAACTTTTTGCCGCCGGGGATACCGCTACCGATGGAAAAAATAACATCGCGCAAGCTGGTGCCCATCGGGACTTCCGTTAAGCCGGTATTCACTACTTTGCCGGCCAGCGCAAAGACGGCGGTGCCCTTTGTTTCTTTTGTTCCAATGCTTGAATGCCAGTCTGCTCCCCTATCGATAATCCTTGGCATTGAGGCGAGTGTTTTGACATTGTTAATGATAGTGGGTTTCCCGAACAGTCCCTTATTGGCGGGGAACGGTGGGCGATAATTGGGCAGGCCGGGTTTGCCTTCAATGGAAGCGATGAGAGCAGTTTCTTCACCGCAAACGAAGGCCCCTGAGCCCTGGAAAATCTGTAAATCGAAGCTGAAATCGCTACCCAGAATATTATCACCGAGTAGATTCGAATTGCGGGCCTGATCGAGAGCGGTCTTTACCCGTTCTACTGCCAGCGGGTATTCCGCTCGAATATAAATATAGCCCTTATCAGCGCCGATGGCATAACCGGCTATAATCATTCCTTCAACAACAGCGTGGGGGTCGCTTTCCAGTATCGAGCGATCCATAAATGCGCCGGGGTCGCCTTCATCAGCGTTGCATATCAGATATTTTGGTTCCCCTTCGGCGTTGCGGCATAGCTGCCATTTCTTCCCCGTGGGGAAGCCGGCTCCTCCCCTTCCTCTCAAACCGGATTTTTCGATTTCTTCGATAACAGATTCGGGCTGTGCTTGCAGTACCTTTGCGAGCCCGGAGTAGCCGTTGTGGGCAATGTAGTGCTCAATTTGGGTTGGGTCGATTCGACCGCAATTCTCGAGCAAAACGGGTTTCTCATAAGCAAAGCGAGGCAAATCGTAGATGGATGGGAGCATTTCATTTAGTTCCAGCGCACCCAGCAGGAATTCCAGGCAAGGGTCTTCACCCAGCACATAATCCCGCACCAGCAACTCGGCGATCTCAGGGGTAACATAGCCGTACAGAAGCGGGGGGTATTCACCTCCGGGCTTGAAAATGGCAACCAGTGGCTCTGCGTAGCAGTGGCCCATGCAGCCAACTTCGATCACGGGTATGTCGGGGCGTTCAACCCCGAGTTTTTCACGGATGGTATTTAGCACATCGAGGGCTCCGGTTGCTCGTCCGCAGGTGGCAGTGCCAACCGTGATAATCGGTTTATCACCGTTGAAAAGCTGTTCCCAGTGGGTATTAGCGCGTTCCCTGAGTTGATCGAAAGTGGAAGCAATATCTGGGCTCACCGGTTTTCCTCTTTTTCCCTCTCTATTTGATATTGGAGTAATATGCCGTCTACCCTGGTGGGACTGATCCTGCCATGGACTTCCTCATCGATAACTGTTACCGGAGCCATGGAGCAGCAGCCTACACAGGCAACTGTGTCCAGATCGAACTCACGGTCAGGGGTGGTTTGACGTTTATCTATATTCAGCCTTCGCCGCCAGGCATCAAGGATGATTCCGCCGCCTCCCACATGGCATGCTGTTCCCATACAAACCCTGATGGAATGCTTGCCGGGTGGGTTGAGCCGGAACTGGTTATAGAAGGTGACAACGCTGTAAACATCCATCGGGGGGATGTTCAGGAATTCAGCAATTTTCTCCATGACTTCTTGAGGAAGGTAACCGATTTTGCACTGAGCTTCCTGCAGGATGGGGATAAGATTACTTTGCTCTTTGGAGAAAACGGTTTCAGTATGTGCGATAAAGAGGCGTATCTCCTCTTTCTCTTCAGTAGTAAGGTATAACTGTTCCTCGGTCAAGTTGTTCGGCTCCAGTTTGGGCAAAATTATGGGGGCAGGCATTTGCCCTGCCCCCACCATAATAACCGAAATATCTTTTCAGTAAAAGACTGTGCTTAAATGTGGAATGAAGCTAAAATATCATGATTTGCTATTAGAGCAAATCATCAACCCTCTTGAGCAGGTCTTCCGGCTTGAATGGTTTCTCAATGTAATCCTCGGCCTCAAGCATCATTCCTTTGGAAGCAGGAATATTAGTTTCGCCTTTGCGCTCGGCGTAACTGGTCAACATTATCACCGGAATCTCACTGAGCTTTTCATCTTTTTTAATTTGTTCGGCTGCCGAGAAACCATCTTTCACCGGCATAATAACGTCCAGGATGATCAGGTCAGGATTTTCCTCCCTGGCCTTATTCAAACCTTCATCTCCATTTGATGCAGTAATGACTTCATATTTGGTTTCCAGAACTATCCTGGCTGATTCAATTAGATCAGGATCGTCATCTACTATCAGTACTTTAGCCTTATCTGCCATTAACTCACTCCTTTATCGTGCTTATATTTCCGGTTGTTACTATTTGGTGAGAATCTTACCTACCTTGTCCAGAATTATTGAAGGTGAAATCGGCTTCTCTACGTAACCTTCCACGGTCATTTGCATGCCTGTTTCCGCTTCAAAACGCGCCTGGCTCGATTCCTCTCTCAGTGATGTCAGAATTAGTATAGGAATATCATTCCAATCCGGGCGTTCCGGGCTTTTTAACTTTTTATAAACGGCGAAGCCCCCAACCCCGGGCATTATCAAATCAAGAATTATCAAATCCGGCTTTGATGCCTTGATTCTGTCCAGACCCTCTGCCCCATATCTAGCAGTGGTGACTTGATGGTCTTGTGACTCTAGAATGATGGTTAGCGCTTCCCGAATATCAGGGTCATCATCAATGACCAGAATGCTATGGCCCTGTGGCAATTGCTTCCTCCGCTTCTAACGATTCCATTATACTAACAGTGCAGGCGATAAGTCTAGCCTCTGATGCTTAAAGTAAAAGTGAATTTAGTTCCTTTCCCGGTTTGGGGAGAGGGGCTTGCTACTTCGATCTTTCCGCCATGTGCTTCAACGATTCTTTTCACGATTGGTAGTCCCAGGCCTGTTCCCTGTACCTGAGCATTGCTGGCCCGGTAGAAATCCTCGAATATGTGGGGCAGGTCTTCTTCCGGTATCCCGATTCCTGTGTCCTCAATCTCGCCCACAACAAATCCTTTGCTTTCCGCCAGATTGAAATTCACTGTTCCCCCTTCCGGTGTGAATTTCACGGCGTTGCTTAACAGGTTGGTGAATAGCTGGCGTAATCGTATGGGGGAACCCTTCATGGAAGGAAGGTCAGGAGATATGCTGGCTATCACTTCAATCCGCTTTTGTTCGCCCAGTCCGGTAGCGTCCTCAAGTGGTCCGCCGGCAATCTCTGTCGGGGAAAGCTCTTCCATTTCCTGCACGATCTGTCCTGTCTCGATGCGGGATATATCCAGCAGATCGCTTATGAGTTCCAGCAGCCCGTCGATCCTTCCACTGCTCCTTTCGATCATTTGCTGGTGTTTCTCATTCAGTTCCCCTGCGTACCCGCCCAGCATCACCCCGAAATAGCTCTGAATAGCAGCGAGCGGTGATTTCAAATCGTGGGCCACTATCGACATGAAGGTGAGAAGCTGGTTTTTCCCTTCCTCTACCTTTTTCAGATCTTCAGATGCATTCTTCAGTTGAGCTACTTTTTCCTGAAGACGCTGCTCATAATATTTTTCCTGCGATTCATACTCCGCGGCTTTTTTCAGTGCGATGGCTCCTAGGCTGGCAATTAGGTTCAGGAATTGAATATCATCATGGGAAAACCGGCGGCGTTCGTCAGTGTAGATGCGTAGCACCCCGGTAGTTTCTCCGTGGAGGATTACGGGAACCGAGAGCATTGAGACTATCCCTTCCCCGATTGCCTGATCCTGGTACTGGATGCGAGGGTCAGTGGTTACGTTTTCGACTGCAACAGGATTGCCACTTAGCGCCTCGGCGAGAATAGGGCCGACCCACAGAGGCCCTTTACCGAGATAGGATTCGCTGAGCCCGTAGGAAGCTGTGTGGATGAGCTGTTTTCTGTTTGCCGAAAGCAGCATCAGGGAACAGCCTTTGATTTCCAAAGCTAAAGTTGCGCTTCTGACGATATCATTGAGCACAGCTTCTCTCGAAGTGCTGGAATATACTTCAATGGCGATATCGTACAGGGATTTGTATATGTCCACCGGTTCTATGCTGTTTGATTCCATTTCTTGTGATGCTCGATGCTACTGAATTGGCACCCATTATGCCAAGCATTTCGAGGTAAGTCAAGTGCTTCGATTGTGCGGTATTGGATTTTTGGCAAAACGCTTGACAACATCTGATAGATTGGTGTAACCTATCACTCAAACGTTTTCGGTTCCAGTCAATCCCATCCCCGGCAAAGGAGTTTATCTCTGAATGGCTATAACGATAACTCTGGACGGAGTTGAAGTAAGTGGGAACCCCGGAATGACTATTCTCGATCTGGCTCGAGAGTCCGGAATATATATACCTACACTGTGTCATGATCCTCATCTCATCCCATATGGTGCCTGCCGGGTTTGCCTGGTGGAAAATGAGCAAAACGGTGCACTTTTGGCTTCTTGCGTGGCCCCAATAGCTCCGGGGATGATAATTAATACTCGCTCTGAGAAGGTTCTGGAGAGCCGTCGAGTCATCATCAAACTGATGCTGGCCAGTCATCCTGATAATTGCATGGTCTGCGATAAAGGCAATCGGTGTCAGCTCAGACAGGTTGCCACTGAACTCGGGATCGGATGGGTAGATTTTCATCGCATTCCGCATCCAGCCGAGATACAGGATCTCAATCCCTTCATTGAGCGCGACTTGAGTAAATGTATACTCTGTGCCAAGTGTATTCGCGCTTGTGAGGAACTGGTAGTTGAAGGAGCTATCGATTACCTCGACCGTGGATTTCCTTCCAAACCGGCTACAGTGGGAGACACGCCGCTGGAGCTTTCCGAGTGTACTTTTTGTGGTACCTGTGTGAATCTCTGCCCAACCGGGGCGCTTCAGGAAAAAGTGAAGCCACATCATGGCAGTACTACCAAAGTAGTTTCCACAGTTTGCGGATTTTGCGGTTGCGGTTGCAATATCGATCTAGAAGTAAGTGGAAACCTGGTGGTGAGGGCAAGGCCGAACGAAGGGGATACTCCCAATGGTGCTACTCTGTGTGTTCGGGGATCTTATGGGTTTGATTACATTAACAGTCCGCAGCGCCTGACTCAGCCGCTGGTGAAAATTGATGGCGAATTCCAGCCCGCAAGCTGGGAAGAGGCGTTGAGCGCGGTCGCCGGGAAGCTGGGTGAGATCAAGTCAGCTAATGGGCCCGACAGTCTGGCGGTTTTCGGTTCATCCAAGTGTACCAATGAAGAGGATTACCTCTTGCAAAAATTCGCTCGTGAAGTTCTCGGGACACCGAATATCGACAATGGCGGCAGTGTGTATAACTCAGCCAGTCGAAACGGTCTCGGAGGGTCGCTGGGGTTTGCAGCCAGCACCAATCCGATTGGCGATATTGAGCAGTCGGAAGTGATACTGCTGGTCGGGGATGATCCGGAGGTTTCGGCTCCTCAGATCGGTTATGCCATTAAACGGGCAGTCAGGCATAAAGGGGCTCGACTGGTAGTGATAAATTCCCGAGATACCGGGCTTGCCTCGTTTGCTCACCAGTATTTGGTTCCCAAAGTGGGCACTGAGACTTCTCTGATAAATGGGATCATGAAAGCGATTGTTGATCATGGGATATGGCGGAAGAGCTTTGTTGCGGAGAAGGTTTCGGGTTTCGATGAATTTTCCGAGTCGCTGAGCGATTATTCTTCGGAGCAGGTCGAACAAATCACAGGAGTGGCATCTCAGGAATTGCATCATGTTGCCCGGCTTTTTGCTCAGGCTAACAGTGCTGTGGTTGTCTATGGTTCCGGGATTACCCGGCAGTCAAATGGCGAACAGACAGTAGCTGCGCTGGCCAACCTGAGCCTGCTTACCGGGAATGTTGGCAAGACGGGTGCCGGCATCTTTGCCATACAGGAAGAGAACAACGGGCTGGGGGCTGCGGACATGGGTTGCCTGCCGGATTTGCTTCCCGGATATCAGCCGGTAGCGAATGGTGCTGGTCTGACACTTTCTGAAATGATGGAGCAGGCAGAGGCCGGGAAGATCAAGGGTATGTATATTATGGGTGAAAACCCGGTTGCCGGCATATCCGATTCCGGTAAAATCCTCGGCTCGCTCGATTTCCTCGTTGTTCAGGATTTGTTCCTCACTGATACTGCTAGGCTTGCTAACGTGGTTCTTCCGGCGGCGGGTTTTGCTGAGAAGGACGGCACTTTCACTAATTTTGAACGCCGGGTGCAACGGGTTCGAAAGGCAGTCGACCCTCCCGGTGAAAGTCTGCCTGATTGGCAGATAATACTGAAGCTGGCCGAGGCGATGGGGAATCCTATGCAGTATTCTTCCCCGCAAGAGATAATGGATGAGATCGCTGCAAGAGTACCGTTATATCATGGAATTAATTATGACGATATAGTTCCGGGCGGGATTTTCTGGCCTCGCACAAATGGATATCGTTTGGGACCCAGTCGTTTATATGAAGGCGGATTTCCTCAGGGATTCGGCCGATTTGTGGTAACCGGCTCTCAACTATCGGAAGATAAAGCGGAACCTGAAATAATTGTCCCCAAAGAACTTTACCAATTCGGGAGTGGAGTCCGCAGTTCGATGTCGTACCGACTGAACGCGATGATTGTGGAGCCATCAGGTACCGAAGGCACAGATAACCGGTATTAAAGTGAAGAGATTCTTCACTTTGTTCATGGTGATATGTGGGAATATGGGAGAACCTGCAACCGAAGCAACCCGTGAGGTTTTGATATGAGCAAAGAAATCAAGGTCCCGGAAATTGATTTTGATCGATTGGATGAAATCATATCCAGATATAAAGGGCAGAAATGGTCGCTCATCCCACTTTTGCAGGAGGTGCAGCGGGAATTAGGGTATGTTCCATCCCAGACGATCAAGCCTATTGCTGATGGAGTTGGAATGTTCCCCAGTCAGGTCCAGGGAGTGGTTAGTTTTTATACCGGACTTCATACCACACCACGCGGGCGGAATGTGGTTAAAGTATGTCGAGGGACTGCCTGTCATGTGCGTGGTGGCAAAACGATTCTCAAACTTGTCAGGCAGCGACTTGATCTGGAAGAGGGGGAAACCAGCCCTGATCTTGGATATACTCTGGAAACAGTTGCCTGTATTGGCGTGTGTGCGTTAGCTCCGAATATAGTAGTTAATAACACTACTTATGGGCAGGTGAATCCAAAGAAAGTGACACAACTCTTCAATGATCGGGGGGCTGGAGGTTAGTATGCAAACCTATCGTACGGTTCGCGTTTGTCAGGAGACTCCATGTCTTTCGATGGGTTCTGATACTGTTTATGAAGCTATCAAGGCAGAGATATTAAAGCAGGGATTGACGAATGCCTCAGTGGATATTTCGGGTTGTCATGGTCATGGTCTTTGCCAGCAGGGTCCGAGTGTAACTGTCGAACCGGATGGAGTTTTTTATCTGAACGTAGGGGCAGAGGACGCGGCAGAGATTGTCAGTTCGCATCTTCGTGATGGGAAGGTGGTTGAACGACTTCTCCATCACGACAAGGTGACTGGCGAAGCACTACCATACTACAAGGACGTGAACTTTTACAATAAGCAAACGCGTTTGATTTTGCGCAATTGCGGGCGTATCAATCCGGAGAAGATCGAAGAATACACCGAGCGTGATGGCTATCGAGCGTTGCGGAAAGTTCTGGCGACGATGACCCCTGAGCAGGTAATCGAGGAGGTCAAGAAATCAGGATTGCGTGGCCGTGGTGGTGCGGGGGCTCCAACTGCTATGAAATGGCAATTCTGCCATGATGCCCCCGGCTCGACGAAGTATGTCATCTGCAACGCTGACGAAGGCGACCCCGGGGCCTTTATGGATCGTTCGATACTGGAAGCTGATCCACACACCATGCTCGAAGGTTTAACCATTTGTGGCTATGCCGTGGGGGCCAGTACCGGATATGTCTATGTTCGTGAGGAATATCCGCTGGCAGTGAGCCGGGTGCGCAAAGCACTGGAGCAAAGTCGCGAAAAAGGTTTTCTGGGTAAGGATATTCTCGGTTCCGGGTTTGACTTTGAGATTATTGTCATGGAGGGCGCCGGCGCTTTTGTTTGTGGTGAAGAGACGGCATTGATGGCTTCAATTGAAGGGAAACGTGGCATGCCGCGTCCCCGCCCGCCATTTCCTGCTACTTCCGGGTTGGACGGTAAACCCTCCAACATTAATAATGTGAAGTCGCTTTCTACAATTCCCGTTATTATGGACAAGGGAGCCGAATGGTATTCACAGATTGGTACTGAGAAGACTCCGGGGACAGCTCTATTTGCCATAACTGGAAAGATTGCCAATAGCGGGCTGGTAGAGGTCCCGATGGGGACTCCGTTGAGGGACATCATCTTTGATATCGGCGGGGGTATCCCTCGGGGGAAAGCGTTCAAAGCGGTGCAGACAGGGGGCCCTTCTGGCGGATGTATTCCGGCTCGTTATCTGGATCGCCCGGTTGATTATGATTCACTGGCGCAGTTGGGTTCGATCATGGGCTCCGGCGGAATGGTGATTCTGGATGAAAACACCTGCATGGTCGAGATTGCGCGATATTTCCTGAGTTTCACTCAGGATGAATCTTGCGGTAAATGCACTCCCTGCCGCCTCGGAACCCGGCAGATGCTGGAAATCCTCACCCGGATTACTCAGGGCAAGGGAGAGGAAGGCGATATTGAGAAGCTGGAAGGCATTGCCAGGGTGGTTAAATCCAGCGCCCTTTGTGGTTTGGGGCAGACGTGTCCGAATCCAGTCCTTACCACGATCCAGTATTTCCGCGATGAATATGAAGCTCATATCAGGGAGCACAAATGTCCTGCTGCAGCTTGCGATGCGATGATGATCTCGCCCTGCCAGCATACCTGCCCGGTAGGAATTAACGTTCCTAAATACGTTGCCGAGATTGCAGATGGCGACTACCTGAAATCTGTCGAAACCATTTGGGAGAGGAACCCGTTCCCATCGATCTGCGGGCGTATTTGTCATCATCCGTGTGAAGCCCGTTGCAGGCGGGGTGAGCTGGATGATCCGGTAGCTATTCGTTCGCTCAAACGCTTTGCTGCTGACTGGTATTTCAACAATGTGCCCGATGATCCCGAACCCTTTATTCGAACTAGAAATGAAAAAGTGGCGGTGATTGGCGCGGGCCCGACCGGCCTGTCGTGCGGATATTTCCTGGCACAGATGGGGTATGGAGTGACTGTCTTTGAAGCCCTCCCCGTCGGTGGCGGAATGCTGTCGGTGGCAATACCGGATTTCCGTTTGCCCAAGGAGGTCATACAAAAAGAGGTTGACCACATTGCGGCGAAGGGAGTGGAAATACGTTATAACACCCCGATCAATGTCAATTTCACTATTGATGATCTGTTGAAGAAAGAGGGATTCAACTCTGTGTTTATCGCAGCGGGTACCCAGCGCAGCCAGCGAGTCGGCATACCCGGAGAGACGGAGGACATCGCCGGCTTTTACTATGGACTCCAGTTCCTGCGAGATTCCAAACTCGGCCGACCGATCAATGTGGGGCGCAGGGTGGCTATTATAGGGGGAGGCAATGTGGCGCTCGATACTGCCCGCAGCGCGCTTCGCCTTGGGGCTGATGAAGTGAATCTCTATTATCGCCGTTCCCGTGAAGAGATGCCGGTGACTGAGGTGGAATACGATGAGGCGGTGGCCGAGGGTATTCGCATGAATTTCCTCACCAGCCCCACACGTATTGTCAACGCAAACTGGCAGGTCACCGGGCTGGAGTGCATCAGGATGGAACTGGGAGAACCCGACCCCAGTGGTCGGAGGCGCCCGGTTGCCATCGAGGGTTCGGAATTGTTTGTGGAAGCGGACACCGTGGTTGCTGCTGTGGGACAGGCTCCTGATATGTCATTCCTGCCTGCCGATAGCGCTCTTGAGCGCACCCGGTGGGAGACCCTGAGTGTGGATAGCAATACACTGGCCACCAACATTCCCGGCGTATTTGGCGGTGGTGATTTCGTCACCGGTCCGGGCATGGTCATTGAAGCCATTGCGGCGGGAAGACGGGGAGCGCTGTCAATCGATAAATATTTCCGCAAAGATGATACTCCGGTGCGTCTGTACGAGCTTAAAACCGAGATCTTCCGCGAGCCAGTTCCCCAGGAGGAAGAAGAGGAAGAGTGGAAACCGGAACCTCGTGCCAGTATGCCAATTCTTTCTGCTGAAGAACGAAAAGAGAGCTTCGAAGAAATCGAACTTGGCTTTTCAGAGGAAAGGGCCCGAGCGGAAGCAAGACGGTGTTTGCGGTGCGATCTGGAAACTTAGGGGGAAGCTATGAAAGCTATCACCAGTCAGAAGCCATTTGAAGAGATAACTGGATATCTGGAGAAATTCGACAGGATTTTTATTATCGGATGTGGTAATTGCACCACAATGATGAAGACTGGCGGCGTTGAAGAGGTTGCCGAGATGAGTGCTCAACTTCAGGATTCGGGCAAGATGGTCACCGGAAACATGGTTTTGCCTACCGCCTGTGATGATATGACCGATGCTGTGATGAAGGAACATGCTCAAGCTATCGAAATTGCTGATTGTCTACTGGTGATGTCTTGCTCTCTGGGCGTGCAGAAGGTGGCTTCCTACATAGAGAAGCCGGTAGTTCCTGGAGTAGATACGTTGTTTATCGGGGTGGAAGATATTCCGGGCGTGTTTAAAGAAGTTTGTGATCAGTGCGGGCAGTGTATCATCGGGGAGACTGCCGGTATTTGTCCCATTACTGCTTGCCATAAGGGGCTGGTGAATGGCCCGTGTGGTGGCACTAATAACGGCATGTGTGAAGTTGATCCGGAGAGCCCATGTGCCTGGACGCTCATCTACCAGAGGCTGGAGAGGTTGGGACAGCTTGATTTAATGAAGAAATATCACCCGCCGAGGAATCATCAATCAACGCTGCGTCCGAGAATAGTTCGGGTGCCGTGATATGTAGGGGCGCATTGCCTGCGCCCTCATTCAAAGGATTCTTGCAAAGGCAGGAGAAAAACTATGGCGAAGAGTTTTAAAGAAACGCTCGAATCTGGTAAGTTTGTGATTACCAGCGAAATCGGTCCGCCGAAGGGGACAAACATAGAACCGATGCTGCATCACATTGACCTGCTCAAGGATATAGTAGACGGAATAAATGTTACCGATCACCAGAGTTCGGTAATGCGTTTTCCGTCTATTGGCGGGTGTCTGGCTATTAAGGAAGCGGGAGGAGAACCGATTTTACAGATGACCTGCCGTGATCGCAATCGAATGGCACTGGAGGCCGAACTTTTGTTTGCCTATACCCGGGGGATCAGAAATGTACTTTGTCTCACTGGCGATGCGGTTCCAGTAGGTGATCATAAGGAAGCCAAGGGGGTTTTTGATTTAGATTCGGTGCAATTACTGCACACTATTCGTTTGCTGGAATCAGGCAAGGATTTGGGAGGCAATGACCTCGATGGTGCCCCGGCGTTTTGTGCCGGAGCCATCGTAACGCCGGAGGCCAGCCCGATCGAGCCGCAACTGGCCAAGTTCGAGAAGAAGATTGAAGGCGGAGCGGAATTCATCCAGACTCAGGCGATTTACGATCTGGATAATTTTGCCAAGTTCATGGAATATGGCAGACAGTTTGATGTCAAGATTATGGCAGGGATAGTGCTGCTTGTTTCTGCCCGGATGGCCACATTTATGAATAACAACGTACCCGGCATTTTTGTTCCGCAGAACCTGATCGATGAACTGGCTGCTGCACCCAAGGGTGAGGCCCTCAATACCGGAATCAAGATCGCTGGCAGGATGATCAAACAACTGAAAGATGAAAATATGTGCGATGGTGTGCACATTATGGCTATTGGCAAGGAGGAGAGGGTACCGGATATTTTGGCCTCGGCAGGGATTGTCTAAGCTCGGTCAGTAATCAGTTATCAGTAAGGGCGCGACTTGTCGCGCCCTTTTTTGGTGATGTAAAATATAGAGAGGGAATAATTCAGGAGGTCCTTGATGGGCAAAATGGATGGAAACATTGCGCTTGTTACCAAAGCTGGCGGTGGAATAGGAAGGGGAACGGCCATGTTGTTTGCCTCTGAAGGCGCCTTTGTAATCATAGCTGATAGTGATGTTAAAAATGGCGAAGAATCGGTTCAAAAGATAGAGGAATTTGGCGGTACGGCTGTATTTAAGGAAGTTGATGTTTCAAGCACCGAAGAAGTCGAGGCTTTGATTAACAGAATAGTTGAGGAATATGGTCATCTGGATTCCATATCCTATTGTTAAGGGGGTATCGATTCAATGGGTAAAATGAATGGAAAAGTGGCTTTAGTGACTGGTGCTGGTTCTGGAATCGGGCGAGCTACCGCTCTCCTGTTTGCCGAAGAAGGTGCCAGGGTAGTTGTCTCTGACATTGCGCCGGAAGGCGGTGAAGAAACTGTGAAAATGATCGAGGGGGCAGGCGGCGGGGCAATATTTGCCCGAGTAGATATATCCAAGCCGGCCGAAGTTGAAGCTGCTGTAAACAAGGCTGTTGAGACCTTTGGTCAGTTGGATTATGCTGTCAATAATGCCGGAATGGAGACTCAGCCAACTCCGACTGCCGATTGTGTGGAATCAGATTTTGATCGCACGATCACGGTGAACCTCAAAGGCACATGGCTTTGCATGAAATATGAAATTCAACAGATGCTTAAGTCCGGCAGTGGGGCGATAGTTAATGTCTCGTCGATAGCCGGACTGGTGGGCGTGGCAGCTATGCCTGCCTATGTTGCCGCCAAGCATGGAATTGTGGGGCTGACGAAAACAGCAGCCCTGGAATATGGCACCTCAGGTATTCGGGTAAATGCTGTTTGTCCCAGTGCTATTCGCACACCGATGCTGGAGCAGGTGATTGCTTCGATACCGGAAGCTGGCAAAGATATGGAGGCAAATCATCCGATTGGCAGGATCGGGGAGACAAAAGAGGTTGCGGAAACCATTGTGTGGTTATGTTCAGATGCGGCCTCATTTGTTACCGGGCATGCTCTGGCTGTGGATGGTGGCCTGCTGGCGAAATAACGCAGAGGCAGGTTTCAAACCTGCCTCTGCTGCGGACATTTTTTTGGTGGGCTGGGTTTCAAATTTGCCCTTAGTTTATCTTTTGGAGATCGGGGAATGCCTGATTGAGGGCTGTATCCCATTTGGTCACCTGCTCGCGGGTGAGTTCTTTCAAGGCAGACATGTCTCCTTCGGCAGTCATCTTGATGACCGTATCATCCTGGGCAATACTGTTGACTACCTCTTGATCCTCTGACCCGATCACTTCTCCGAAGACAGTGTGGTGTCCATCCAGATGGGGCGTGGGTCCGTGAGTGATGAAAAACTGGCTTCCGTTGGTGTTCGGGCCGGCGTTGGCCATTGAGAGAATTCCCGGTTTACTGTGGCGCAGTTCTTGGACGAATTCGTCGCTGAATTTGTAACCTGGGCCGCCGGTTCCCGGTGTTCCATTAGCGCCAGGCTTGCTGAACGGACATCCGAACTGGATCATGAAATCGTTGATCACCCGATGGAAAGTTAGTCCATCGTAAAACCCATGTTCGATCAGATTCACAAAGTTGGCCACCGTGAATGGCACCTGTTCGGCAAAAAGTTTCAGGCGGATGGTTCCTTTTTCAGTTTCTATAACCGCGATAATTTCATTTGGCTGGGACATTTCAAGCCTCCTTTTTGAGCGTGTTAACAGCTTACAACATGACCCTGCTCTGAGTCAATACGGGTTTTATTTTAAGGTTGACAGGGCGACTCTCAAACTATACAATGCTGGGGAGGACTGACAGGAGGTTTGAAATGAAAGTCACCAGTTTGAATCAGATAGCCAAAGTGAAAGTGGATTTGGAGGGTGCGGAGAATGCCTTCAAACAAATTCCCCTGTCGAAAGAGGACGGTGCACCGCTGTTTTCTTTTAGAGTATTTACTATCGAACCGGAGGGGCACACGCCCTATCATCAGCATCCGTATGAGCATTTGAATTATGTCATAAAAGGGCATGGTACTTTAGTCACCGAAGCCGGCAAGGGAATCGAAATCGGAGAGGGCGATTTTGCTATGGTTCTCCCCGATGAAATGCACCAGTACCGGAATGGTTCGGACAGTACCCCTTTGATTGTAATTTGCGCTGTCCCTAAGGAATATGAATAAGAGCTCTTGGTGCTCATTTTACGGAGAGAATATAAGAAGCTGTCCCCGCTGCTACCAGACGCTCTTCTTCACCATGTATTTCGATTCGGCTGACGGCCACTGTCCGGCCGGTGCGCATGATATGGCCGGTGGCAATGAATGAAGCTCCTGAGCCGGGCCGGATATAATCGACTCGCAAATCTATCGTGTTTATTCGGGTGATCCTTGCTATCTTTTGCTGGAGTGTACCGCTTTTCATTCTATAGATCAAATTGGAGAACACTACCAGGCTTCCCGTGATATCCATCACAGAGGCGATCACTCCGCCGTGGAGATTGCCGGTTCGCTCGCTTCCCGTCAGGTCATCCCGGTTGGAAAATCTCATGGAAGCTGTCTCTACTGCCATTGAATCAACGATAAGTCCAAGTCCTTCCGTGAATCGTGACGTTTCCACAAAAAGGTGCTGGGAAATCGAGCATAACTCGTTGTTTTCACGTTTATCCATGATCTGTTCCCTCGATGATGATTTTCCCTGGGTGTTCCTCTGTTACCTTGCCTATAATAGCTGCTTCTTTGATTCCTTCCGCATGCATTCTGGAAAGCAGGAATCCTGCTTTTCCCGGTGAGATGGCGATCAGCAGTCCGCCGGATGTCTGGGCATCGAAAAGGATGTCGCTCATATATTCCGGCACATCCGAGTCAAATTCTACCATATCCGTTCTGAAATTGCGGTTGCGATATGTGCCCCCCGGTATGAATCCCATCTGCGCCAGTTCGGGGGCCTGTGGGAAAACGGGCACTTTTGCGTGAAAAATCTCCATTCCGATGTGATTGTCTTGGATCATTTCACAGGCATGCCCCAGCAGTCCGAACCCGGTCACATCGGTGCAGGCATGAACTCCTGCCTCTTGAGCCAGTTCTGAGGCTTTCCGGTTCAGGGTTGCCATTTGTTCGGTAACGGCAGCGATGCTTGATGTATCTGCCATACCGGCCTTGATGGCTGTGTTGATTATCCCTGTTCCGAGTGGCTTGGTCAATATCAGGCTGTCAGCAGGTTTCGAGCCGGAATTGAGCACAATTTCTCCCGGATGAATAACTCCGGTAACCGAAAGACCATATTTGAGTTCGGGGTCTTCTACGCTGTGTCCCCCGACGAGAATTACACCTGCCTCCTTCATTTTATCCAGTCCGCCGCGGAGCACCTCATTTAAAATGGAGATGTCCATTGTTGTACTGGGGAAGCAAACCAGATTCATAGCCGTGACTGGTTTGCCGCCCATGGCATATATATCGCTCAGGGCATTGGCGGCGGCGATCTGTCCGAAAGCATAGGGGTCGTCAACGATAGGGGTAAAGTAATCGACGGTCTGGATGATAGCCAGATCATCTGTGAGTTGATATACACCGGCATCATCGGGGCGCTCCAGCCCAACGATCAAGTTCGGGTCGGAAGGGAATTCCAGCCCGCAAAGCGCTTTGTCCAGGTCCCCTGGTCCAAGTTTGGAAGCTCAGCCGGAACCCTGTACTGATTCTGTCAGGCGGAGAAGTGAGTCATCCATAATGTTTTATTTAAAGCTTACCAATTTCCTCGGAGTCTAACGGCTTTGACCCAAAGAATTACACTTTCGAAACCCGTAATTGCCTCGATTTCATAATAATAGACCAAGAAGGAGCTACAGGCAAGGAGCATAAATCGCTTGTCCATGATCACGGGTTCTTCTCTACGTTCATCTTTTACTTGTCCTCGGGATTAAGATGAATCTTGAATCCGTCATCGGTGTTTTCCACCTCAATAGAGTAACCTTTGCTCTCGGCCAGCCGGGTAACATTCTCTCGGGATACGTCGCTTTCCACCAGAACCGTAATGGGCTGGTCAGGATTTGCTTCAATCGCCTTTTTCGTTTTCACGACCGGTACGGGGCAGGAGAAGCCTCGGGCATCCACTTCGACCATGGGGCCTCCTTTATTTTACGTAATCGATATAGCAGACCCCGCTCCAGGTACAGAGATATTCGGCAAAAACAGCGGGAAAATGCTCGATTATTTGAGATATCTTTGTGGCCGGACTCGCTTCAGCAAATTGCCCGGCCATCCGATTGGTTTTGGCGGCGATAACAGCCGCCTCGTGGGGTTCTAATTCTGCATCTAGAAGTGCGGCCAAGATTCCGGTAATAGTGTCTCCAGTTCCTCCAATGGCTTCCAGCGAGGGTACGTTCGGTTCTCCGATAGTTTCCAGTATCTTGCCCTCCCGAACGATGTAATCGAGTTGCCCTTTTACCAAGAGCAGGTTTGGGGAGCTTTTCTGACGGTATGCTGTTTCGATTAAATTTGGCACGTGGCCATTTTCCGCTTCAAATAGATGATGGGCAATATAGGCCGGATGCGTTGCTTCAGGATCGGCCAGGAACCCCAACTCCGCCGCATCGGGGGTAAAAACATCGAAGCGATGGACAATCCCGGCGGCTTTGGCGGCATACATGGAAGCCGCATCGGCTACCATAACAGGCTTTTTGCTGCAGAGATCAGCCTTCTCACATATGCTGCGCATTTTAACCATATCGGGCAAGATATAATGCATTACCAATACATCCGGGGAGGTGCCCGGCAGGTTTTCCATCAGATACCGATAAATCTCCGAACTACCCTCTCCTCGACCTGTATCCCCGGCTAGCACTGCATACGGCGGGCTGGTGCCGAGATAGCTGGTTGTAGCCAACGCCGCGCTGATCAATGCCGCAGTTCCCTGAGTACAAGGGAAACGATTTCCCTCAACTATGAGATCGGCTCCATTCTTTTCAACCTTGCCGGTGATGATCGGCAGGTCTTTGATCGGCAAAGTGCCTGCAATCAGTATCATTATTCAATTCCCTCCCGGATATTCAGGCATTCCTCGAATGCTCGGTCGGCCATGAGCGCACACAGCGTGAACCCGATATCCTTCGGTCGAGGCGCTTCGGGCAGTCTCTTATCAATGAGTTCAGCATGCAGATAGGGAATATCCGGGCATCCACCCCCCGACGTGTTGAGGATTACGCCGGTCGATTTATCAAAGCTGATCTTCATGTTGCCGGCCTTGACCATTATCGCGTCGCCAAAATCGGTAATACTTACAATATCCAGAAGTCCCGAGGTTTTCTCCCTCAGGGGCGTAATCTCCATATACGGCAGACTCTGATCGCTGAAGAGCCTTTTGATCCCCATTTGTTCCACCAGATTTATTTCGACGGACAGGTCACACCCTTTGCGAAGCGCAGGGGGAGGCGCCACCAGTTTCACCTGATATCCGGCCTTTTTGAGAACCTTCTCCGCGTGGATCGCTTGGGGAACATCATCAAAAATTACTAATCCACTGCCCTCGAAAGCGCCTTTCTTTTTCTGCTTGAAAATAGCCATTAGATTCTATTCCCCCGTTTCTCTGAAGAATGTGCCGATGCCCAGACAGAACACGATCCCGATAATCACCGCCATGACACTGAAATCGCCAATTCCGTCGGGCCCAGCTGCCGTCATGAAATTGTGGGCAAACGCTGCCCCGGCAACCATCCCGAGAATGGCTATTCCAGCATCCGTATCGCCTTCGCCGGCTAGGATGGTCTGGCGAAGTGGGCAACCGCCGAGCAACGTCGCGGCCAGCCCGGCCAAGAGCATTCCCATAAAATTCCACACGTGTTCGGTGTGAGCTACCGGTTGGTCGGCAAATCCCCAGGTGATATTGCCCAGCACCGCATTGGTGATGATCGCACCCACGAAGAAAGATGCGATTCCGCTGACCAGATAGAAATCGCGGGTGAGAAAGATATCGCGCCAGCCACCGACGAAGCACATCCGGGTTCGCTGGGCCAGCAGCCCCACACCTGCTCCGACGGCAATGGAAACGCCGATGGCTGCATGGAGTGAGCCGGGCCCGGTTTTACTTTCGAACAGAAATTCGGGCTCGAACAGCAGAATAAGCAACAGTCCCAGCACTAAAAGAGGAAAGGTCCATCCGGCCGCCGCTTTCATTCGAATGGCTCGCCCCAGGTTAAACCCCTGGCGAAGGAAGAATATCCCGATCAGTGCCCCGACGATGATACCTGCCAGCGCGGTGATGCCGTTCAGGTCGCCACCAGCCAGCCGGAGCAGCGCCCGAACCGGACAGCCGAGGAACACCAGCGCTCCGATCATGAAGAAGGCGCCAAGTATGAATCGAATTAGGGGCGTCGAGCCGCCGCGGGACCGGAATTCGCGGAAAAAAAGTGCGGAAAAAAGTGAGCCGAAAACCATGCCCAGGATTTCGGGGCGGATGTACTGAACCACACTGGCGCGGTGCAACCCGATAGCGCCGGTAATATCGCGCCAGAAACAGGCGATGCAGATGCCCATATTGGCGGGATTACCCCACTCAACGAGCATGGCACCGAGGGCTCCAATGATCAAACCCGCTATGATAATCAACCGCTTCTGCGCAAACAGCCAAGTTAAGCCCATCGTTTCAAATTCTCCTTTCGATTTATCGTTTCGAGCTTCATCTCAGAACCCAAGATAGTCTATCATAGCGTTATTGAATATGTCTAATAAAAAAAACAAATAGCAATACTGTCAGGAATCGGTTTTTTCTATAACTACTGATCAGACGGTTTGTACGATTGTATAACCGGCACTACGAACAAGTGGGGTTAAAGGTTGTATAATATAAATTTGAATTGGCTTTTATTAGGTGGTTTATACGGTGGAGGGATTGAGTTTTTGATGGAAAGTGTTTATACTATGAGAGTTCTTTTATGAGGGTATAGCAAGAAACTGTTTGGCACTATTTAATCAGGAGGTATTTGATGGCTAAGGACACTACAGTTCTAATAGTGGATGACGATCCGGTCATAGTGAAGTTTGTGAGCGCTAATCTTAAGGCGCGGGGGTTTGGTGTGGTATCGGCAGACGATGGGGAGGGCGCGATAAGAGCTCTGGAGCAGCATTTACCTGATCTGGTAATCCTGGATATCATGATGCCCGGGATGGATGGTTTTGAGGTCTGCCGGAGGATGCGTGAGTGGTCGAAGGTGCCCATAATAATGCTCACTGCTAAAAACGAATTGAACGATAAAGTTGAATTGTTGAACCTTGGTGCCGATGACTATATAACCAAGCCGTTTGGAATCGAGGAACTGCTGGCACGGGTTAGGGCAGTGCTGCGTCGTAAGGGCGGAGAAGCTGTCTCCGAAAAGGCCCTTTTTGTGAATGACAATTTGAAGATCAATTTTGCTGAGCGATGGGCGACTGTCGATGGCAAAGAGATTGATCTGAGTCCTACGGAATACAATTTGTTGCGGGAGCTGGCTCAGAATGCGGGTAAGGTACTCACGCATCAGATGCTGCTTTCAAGGGTTTGGGGCCCTGAGTATGTGAATGAAACGGAGTATTTGCGTGTGTATATCGGCCGGTTGCGGGTCAAGATGGAGACCAACACCAAGAAGCCAAGGCATATCCTCACCAAATCAGGTGTGGGTTATGCAATGCAAAAATTGACTGCGGATAATAAGAAGAAGAAATAATCCTGCCCGATACTGCCTCACCCCCTCATTGAAGTTGTGGGTGAGGCGAGTGCAGCTGCGTATTTTAGCGCAATGGAGCAGCTAGTTGATATAGCCGCACGATTGAATGGGCAGGAAAATACATCGGTGTTAGCTTCCTGAATTACCCCTCAAAAATCTTTAGATATCCTTTACCCCCTTAGCTTCAAGCCATTTATGCGTTTTTTATCGTTTTTGTGGTACTATGGTACTATTCGCCTCTGACGAATGACGTTTCTAAAGCTCCACAAGAAGTGCTATTTCAGATTGAAGGAGGGGGAATGGGCAGGATCAAAGTACTGATTGAAGAAGAACAGGAGATACTGAGAGATACGTACAGGAACATTCTGGAAGGAGAACCCTCCATGGAAGTTGTGGGAGTGGGTGATGGAACATGCATTGATGGTGGAGACAAGGATGCTATTGAGGCAATGCTGCTGGGAGCGGAACCGGATGTAATACTGCTGGGAACCAAGCTGGTCCAGTCCGGTATTATACGGGGATTGGAGGCAATACGGACGGATTTTCCTAATATAGGAGTGGTTCTTCTCTCTGCCCATTATGATGCCGAAGGGATCGGCAGGCTGAAAGGGTTTGCTCGCAAGAGCACACGTGGAGCGTACTTACTGAAATATTCCATAAGTACGGCCAGGGAAGTCATTCGTGTTGTCAGAGATGTTGCTCAGGGACAGATCATCCTTGATCCTCAGGTCTTTGCCGGTCTGATTCAAGATAGTGACATTTCCGATTCGAGCCTTTCCGATCTCACTGCGAGGGAAACGGAAGTGCTTGGCTGGCTGGCTATGGGATACAAAAACACTGCTATTGCTCAGACTCTTTGCCTTGAACCCAAAACTGTGGAGCGGCATATCAGTAATATATTCGGCAAATTGTGTAACGGTGCTTCTCAGGTAAAACATCCCAGGGTTGAAGTGACCCTTGCCTATCTTAAGGCCAGTGGACAACTCAATCGTGAAACAAGTAACCAGAATTGAGTAAGTTACAGAGGCTTTCTTTTGTCCTGTTGATAACCAG
>Ga0180432_10001376_pt1 | contig 38642 bp, 28 predicted proteins | sample SS_ome_10_FD_132414 | JGI IMG/M metagenome (GOLD analysis project Ga0180432, IMG submission 132414) | Hypersaline lake sediment archaeal communities from the Salton Sea, California, USA - SS_1_MS_2 metaG | ecosystem: Environmental > Aquatic > Non-marine Saline and Alkaline > Hypersaline >... | reverse complement strand
CGGTGGCCTGGCTGATCACCCGCCTGCTGTGTACCAGCGATTCGGAGACGGGTGGGTGGCGGATCAAGGACCCCTACCTGCGCGCTATCTTCATGAAGCTCAACGCGCTGTGGTTCGGACTCTGATCTGTCCGCAGGCTTCCTCAACCTTCCCTCGTAGCGCAAACTTCCTCGACCTTATCCTGTAGCGCAAGCAGTGCTCAAGGCAAGCTCAAGGTAATCTCAAGACTATCTCAAGGATACCTTATGATTGCTTCCACCTGGGTAAACTGAACTTGAAGCAGAGGAGCATTCCTGATTGCCAGGGGGAGTGCCATGCGATTCGCTGATTTCCTGAGAGGGCTGCATCGAGACTTTGGCGCTGATAACGAGTTTCTGGTTCTGTGCATCGGCGCCCTGGCCATGCTGCTAGTGGCGGCGTACCTGCTGCTTTCCCGGCGCAGCTTCTGGCACACGCTGTCAGGCGTCGTCATCGCCGTGCCGGCGGTGCTCTACCTGCTCAACGCGGCTGAAGTTTTCAGGGTTGGCGGCTTTAACTACAACCTCATCCTCGACCGCGTGGCCCAGTTCATCGGCTTGACATAGGCGAGGCGAGGGGCCCCGGCAGTCGTGTCTCAGGTGGTCTCGGTGAGGTAGTCCCGGATGTCGGCGACGATGGCGTCTAGGTCTTTTTGGGGCTGGAAGCCGGTGAGTTCGTTGAGGACAGTCGTATCGGGGCGGCGCTGTAACATGTCTTCAAAGCCCGGCCCGTAGGCGTCTTCATAGGCGATGTATTCAATTTCGGAAGTGGTACCGGGGACAAGCTCGCGGACCTTCTCGGCGAGTTGCTTGATCGAGTATTCGTGAGGGCTGCCGATGTTGACGATCTGGCCGACGGCAGCGGGGTTATCGGCCAGGCGCAGGACGGCCTCGATGCAGTCCTCCACGTGCATGAAACAGCGCCGCTGGGTGCCGTCGCCATAGACGGTGATCGGTTCATTTTTCATCGCCTGCTGCACGAAGGTGGGGACTACCATTCCCCAGCGACCGGTCTGGCGGGGGCCGGAGACATTGAAGAAGCGGGCGATGGTAACCGGCAGGCCTTTTTCGTGGTAGTGAGCCAGCGCCCAGAACTCATCGAGCATTTTGGAGCAGGCATACAGCCAGCGCCAGTTCTTCACCGGGCCGATGACGCTGGGGGCGTCTTCGGCAAGCGCGTGGGCATCATGTTTGCCATAGACTTCGGAAGTGGAGGCGAAAAACATCGGCATCTTGTGCTCACTGGCAAGTTCGATGACGGTGGCGGTTCCGTGTACGAGTGCTTCAAGTGAGGCAAGAGGCTGCTCCATGATGCGCTTGACACCGACGGCGGCAGCGAGGTGGTAGCAGAAGTCCGCCTGTGCCATGAGTGGCGCAAGATCATCGGCGCGGCAGACATCGCCCTCGACGAAGGTGAAATTGGGGCCGGCGAGGAGCTCCTCGATGTTACTGATGGAACCGGTGGAGAGGTTGTCAATGACTGTGACAACGTGTCCACGTGGGAGCAGTTGTCTTACGAGGTGCGACCCGATGAAGCCGGCGCCGCCAGTGACGAGAATATGCATGTCGCATTCCTTTCCAGGTTGTGTTAGAAAGCAAGTGGCTTGAATTGGCAAGAAAAATGTCAGCGTCTGTGGGCAATTCTTCGCGGACCCCATTATACCCTTCAATGAGCGGAGAAGAAAGAGGGTATGTGGATTGGCGGCGGACACCTGGAAGCCTGGCCGGCGAGGTCGTGAAGCGTCTGGTGTGTCACGACATGGCAAAGAGTACTTGCTATAGTAAGCAATATTCTGTTACAATATTAGTTCAGTTTTCCACATGAACTCATCTGGTGGGGCTGTAAGGTGTGGGCGGAAATCATAGCCATGCCGCCATACCTGCGGGCGTTACGCAGATAGCCCAATTAATGATTCTGCCGAATTGTGCTCAATGCTGAGAATTTGCGAGATGCTTGCGGGGGAATGTACCCATCGTATCATTGGTGATGGCGGCAGGTGCGGGCAAGCGCATGGGAGATGCTTCCCGCAACAAGGTCTGCTACGAGATAGACGGCGAGCCGGTCATCTGCCGCTCACTGCACACCTACGAGGCGTGCGGGGTGAATCGCCATGTTGTTGTGGTGGGGCATCTGGCGGAGCAGGTGCGCGAGGCAGTTGCGGCCGACTTCTCCAACGTAAGCTTTGCAGTCCAGGCAGAACAGCTAGGTACGGGTAATGCGGCTCGCTGCGGGGCGGCTGTTCTGGAAGCAGAAGGCTATACGGGCTTGGTACTGGTAGTAGCCGGAGACCGGATACTTGAGCGTTCAGTAGTAGAAAGGATGATCGGCGCACAGCAGTCAAGTGGCGCCGATTTGGTATTTCTGACGGGAGCAGTCGCTGACAATCCGACTTCGGGGCGTGTGATCAGGGATTCCTCGGGGCGGCCGGTGGCGATAGTCGAGGTCAGCGAGATCGCGCTGTCGCGGTTGCTGGCTGATGTCGAAGAGATGCTTGCAGATGCGCACGGCAGCATCCTTACTGCGGAGTTGCTGGAACTGCTGCAGGAGTATTTCCCGGAGCAGAGCAAGCTGGAAAAAGTGTGCGGCGAACTCTATGAGTTGGTGAAGGGAGCCGCAGAAGTAGAAATTGAGCAAGTCAGAGATACAGTCGCCGCGTTGCTACCGGCGGTACAGATTGAATTGCGCCGGGATGGGCGTACCGAGCAGGTGCGGGCCCATGAGCTGGAAACCGGCGCGGATGACGTGAACCTGTCGGTGTATCTGTTTCGGGCGGCAGCGCTCTATGATGGGCTGGTTTCGCTACGTGCGAGCAATGCCCAGGGCGAGGAATATCTGACCGACGTAGTGAAACATCTGGCCGGGATGAGTGATTGCAATGACCACCCGCGCTATCATCTGGAAGCAGTGCAGGTAGCATATCCGGAGGAGAGCATGGGCTTCAATACGCTGGAGGAACTCGAGCGGATACGCGCGCACTGTGCGGGCGAATAGGGTGGGTAAGAGAATGGACGAAACAGGCAAGGATGCCGGTGTGCAGATACTTGGCGTGGAGCAATGGGAGGAGCTGTTTTCGGGTTCTGATCCGCGTATCGAACGCTTCTTCGCCGAGACGTACGAAGATGACGCGGAGCTCTGGGCGCAGAAACGCAAAGAGTATCTGACGGTACTCGACCACTACAAGCAGAACTATGGCGCGGACGATGAGGTATTCATAGTGCGCTCGCCGGGCCGCGTCAATCTGATGGGTAGTCATGTTGATCACCGGGGCGGAGACGTGAACGTGATCGCGATCAGCGATGAATGTCTGGCAGTAGTGTCGCCGCGCGATGATGACATGGTGGAGATGTCGAATGCGCTGCCGGACCGGTTTGCGGAGAGAGCTTTCTCCATCGGCGACGTTGTCAAGCACTTGGAGATGCGCGACTGGTTCGAGTGTGTCAACAGCCCCAAGACGCTGGCTTTAGTCAATGACGGGGACTGGGATAACTACATCAAGGCAGCGGTGTTGCGTCTCCAGCAGCGATTCGCGGCCCGCCGTCTGCGCGGGATGCGGATGACGGTACACAGTAACGTTCCTATCGGCAGCGGGCTGAGTTCGTCTTCGGCGATAGTTGTGGCGACAGCGGAGGCGTTCGTGAAGGTAAATGACCTGCCGGTGCAGCCGAATCTGCTTGTGGACCTGTGCGGAGAGGGCGAATGGTTTGTAGGTACGCGGGGCGGGGCCGGCGACCACGCGGCGATCAAGATGGGGCGTCGCGGGGAGATAGTCAACATCGGCTTTTTCCCATTCGAAGTGAAGGGTTTCGTTCCGTTCCCTGACGGGTACCGTATGGTGATGGTCAACTCCGGGGTGAAGGTGAGCAAGAGCAAGACGGAGCGGGCGAAGTACAATAGCAGGATTCTGGCGTATGTCGTCGCCGAAATACTCTTCAAGCTGAAGTTCCCGCAGTTTGCCGATCGCATTGAGCAGCTTCGGGATATCCATCCGGAGCGGTTGGGTGTGAGTGAAGCCGAGCTGTATCGGATGTTGCTGGAGATTCCTGAGACGGTCACGTATGATGAATTGTGGCTTGACAATGCAGCCATTTCGGAGCTTGACCGGCAGCGTTTGGATGCGGTGCGGACGACAGAACTGCCGGAGGGTGAGCAACTGGAGGTGCGCGGTATTCTGCTTTATGGGATAGCGGAGGTGACGCGCTCGCGGTTGTGCTCAGATTTCCTGCGCAAGGGCGATCTGGACAGCTTCGGACGAATGTGCTGGACCTCCCACAATGGCGACCGGGTAGTGGAATATGACGAGGATGGCAAGTCCTCGCCTTGGCAGTATGGGGTGACAGATGAGTATCTGCAGGCTCTGATCGAGGCATCTGCATCAGATGACGAATCACGGCGGGAAGCTGCGCATCTGCACTGGCAGCCGGGGCGGTATGCGTGCAGCGTTCCTGAGATAGATATGATCGTGGACATGGCGCGGCGGATGCCGGAGATACTAGGCGCGCAGATAGCCGGTGCGGGTTTGGGCGGCTACGCGATGACATTTGTCAAAGCAGACAAGGCCCAGGAAGTAATAGAGCGGTACAAGGAAAAAGGTTTTGAGGCGCGGGTCCATTCCGCCGTCAACGGCGCCAATGTCGTCACGCTGAAATGAATTGAAGACAGATCCATCCCGAATCAAGTGGAGATACCCCAAATGGCTAGTTTCTTGGTTACTGGTGGCGGCGGCTTCATCGGAAGTCACCTGGTCCACCATCTGCTGAAGCGCGGCGACGAAGTCCGCGTGCTGGATGACTTCTCGACCGGGCGGCGCGAGAACCTCGCGGATATCGCCGGCGATATCGAACTTTTGGAAGAGGATATTCGCAATCTGGAAGCGATAAGACCTGCTTTCGCAGGGGTGGACTATGTGCTGCACCAGGCGGCGATACCGTCGGTGCCGCGGTCAGTGGCCGACCCGGTGCGGAGTCATGAGGCGAACTGCACGGGGACGCTGAATGTGTTGATCGCAGCGCGGGATGCAGGAGTGAAGCGGGTCGTGCAGGCCTCCTCGTCCTCGGTGTATGGGAGCAATCCCAACCTGCCGAAGGTGGAGACGATGAGGCCGATGCCGATCTCCCCGTATGCAGCGACGAAACTGATGCAGGAGGCGTACGCGAGCGCGTTCTACGCCTCATTCGGTCTGGAGACGGTGAGTCTGCGATATTTCAACGTATTCGGCCCGCGGCAGGACCCGACATCGCAGTATGCGGCAGTGATACCGATATTCTGCACGCGCCTGCTTGAGGGCAAGTCACCCACCGTCTATGGTGACGGGGAGCAGAGCCGCGACTTCACGTATGTGGATAATGTGGTGCAAGCGAACCTGAGCGCCGCAACGGCTGCCGAGGGTGCCGGGCAAGCGTTCAATATCGCCTGTGGGGAGCGGCTTTCGCTGAATGAGCTTCTCGACAGACTGAGGACGATCCTGGACACCGACATCGAGGCTGTCTATGAGGATGCACGCGCCGGGGATGTGAAACACTCACTGGCTGACATCTCCGCTGCCAGAGAAGTCATCGGATACGCTCCACAGGTGGATTTCGATGAGGGGCTGGCGCAGACAGTGGAGTTCTTCGCGAACCTGGCCGAGTAGGAGCGTTACGGAGTTGTTGAGCGAACCCCCGCTTGTAAACGGGGGTTTTTTCTTCGGATTGAATGGGTGGAAATAGCATCAATGACACAATCCCACGGCAGGACATCTACTTTGCGGGCTGAAAACTCTCGTTGCAAGTGGTACTAAGACGGGAGGAAACCCTCGGCACATAGCTTTTACAGGCAGGGCCAGGGCAATCGCAGCATAGAATTCAGATCGCGGCAATACATAGTCGCACTGCAGGAGTGAGCAAGCTGAATATCAGCAGAGGCCAGCTACCATGTCGGGCGTTGACCAAACAGCCCGGACATCATTATTTCGGTTACTACGACAAGTGCCCGTATGACCCCACGGGGAGATATCTACTGGCACTGGAAGTTGACTTCATGGATCGCCCCCCAAAGCCTGATGATGAGGCCCGCATCGGGATAGTTGATTTGCAGGGTCACGGTGAATTCGAACAGCTCGGCACGACCCGCGCCTGGAACTGGCAGCAGGGCACGCACCTGCAGTGGCTGCCGTCATCCCCTGGGCGCAAGATCATCTACAACATCCGCGAGGCCGACGGTTACCACGCCTGTATTCAGGACATAGACACGGGCAATAAGCAGGTGCTTCCGCGCCCGATTTACGCCGTCAGTCGCAACGGCAGCCAAGCCGTATCGGTCAACTTCTCACGCATCCATGACATGCGTCCTGGCTACGGCTACAACGGGCTCAGCGATTCTTGGGCTGACGAAATCCACCCGGAGGAAGACGGCATCTACTGGATGGATCTACACACGGGTGACAACAAGCTGATCATCTCGCTGGCCCAGATAGCAGCCATAGCGCCCGATCAGACCACCGACAAAAGTAAGCACTGGTTTAATCACCTGCAGTTTTCAACAGATGATGCGCGTTTCGTTTTCCTGCACAGATGGAAATCGTCGCAGTCGCGGAACCCCGGGATCAAAGAATTAGTGACGCGGCAAGCGTGGCTGAAACAGATGCTTACCGGCCAAGCGTGGTTCAGACGGTTCCTGGCCAACCGCCCGGGCTTCAAGCAGAAGATAAGTGGGAGCCAATCTCACACTACGCGCATGTTCACCGCCAATGCTGACGGCTCGGATGTTTACCTGCTCAATTGCGATGATATGACGTCTCACTTCGACTGGAAGAACAGCAATCAGATAATCGCGTGGGCCCGCCGCCACGATATCGGTGACCGCTATTTCCTGTTCACCGACCACACCGACGATGTGGAAGTCATCGGCGAGGATGTTTTCAGCAGCGACGGCCACTGTTCATACTCGCCCGACGGGCGCTTCATCCTCACCGACACATATCCGCAGGGTGTAGATCATCTCCGCACACTGATTCTGTACAATACGACTACAGGTGAGCGCAGTGACATCGGGCAGTTCTACTCCCCGCCGGAATTGCAGGGCGAGATTCGCTGTGACCTGCATCCGCGGTGGAACCGCGACGGCACGCGCGTGTGCTTCGATTCGATGCATGAGGGCGAGCGGCAGATATATGAGTTAGACGTATCCGCTGTCGTGTCTCCCTGAGTGAATAAATTGCCCGAATACATTAGACCCCCTGACAGCCTCTTCCCCATGCTGGTGACGGGTGCGTTGTCACACCGCATGCCGGTATCTCCCCACAATGAGACTGTGTGGCGAAACTGGCCGTAGCAACTGCGCAGGCGGTCGTATCGTGTCAAGCACAATCATTGCGTGATTATGCTGGGACGTACGTGTCGCTTTGGGGGCCAGGGGCTGTACGAGTGTTTCGTCTCAGCAGCAATAAGCCAAAGAAGAATGTCCAATATATAATCGTTCCCGGCAGCGCGCCACGAAAGAGAACAAGATCAACAAACATCGCAAATGATGCGGCGAAGATCGAGCAGCCGAAGATTGCATACGTTCTGCCCGCGAAACTCTCCAGCAATAGCCGTGCCAATACGAACCATAGTATTCCGAGGTAAGCCAGCCCGACGAGCCCGAGTTCCACACCCAGTAGGAGTAATACTGAATGAGGATGGAACAGGGTTATTCCGTAGGGGGTGGTGACGTATGCCAGCCCCGCGTTCTCAACGCCGCCTGGGACGGTGGAGTTCAAGTACCACGGCCACCATGCGCCATGTCCTGATCCAAACAGCTTCTTTTCTAAAGGTGCATTCATCCATATATTCCAGGCTGTCAGGTGAGTAGCTCCGCGCGCCATGTCCTCCATGTGCATCAGTCGTTCAGGGGTGGCCTTGGTAAAGACGATAGCCATACCGAGCACGAGCATGCTCAGCATCGCACCTATTATCCATGTTCGCTGTCGCTTGTTCTGCACAGAGAACACAGTAAGAACCGCGAAAATGAACAATATGAGATACGCGGCTCTTGAGCCGGAACCCATAATGGCAATCACAAGAGCAAATGCGGCACCCAGATACAGCCAGCGATGGCTGCGGACGACAATAACCTGATTAACTGCGAAGCCGAGAGCGGGGAGCATGATAATATGCACCTGGGATGCACCGTATAGTGGTCCAGATACTCTAGGTATGCCGAACGCCTCCGAAAGATACCACGGTAGTTGACTAAAACCCAGGTGAAAAAACCTGTCGGCGCTATACACAAGCCCGACAGCAGCCAGGAAAAGAGTAAGCCGCCGCAAAAATGCACCTGCCCCGACCGACGACCGTCGCGCTACTAATGTGTATCCAAGCGTGAATACAAGGATGTTCATCACTACTACGTAGCCCATTGGAGCGATATCGCGCTGACTCATGCCACTCCAGAGCATTGTAATTGCTGAGTACAACAGCAGTCCGAGGGTGAGACCAGGTAGGTTGTAGTGCCACAGAGTTTGCGTCGGACGGGGCGGCCACCACATTAGCAGATAGAAGACTGCTACGGGTATCACCAGCAAATACCTGTGGTTCATCGGTACCCCAGCTACATCCACCCAGAGTGTGAAACGGCCCGGCATGAAGGCCAGTATAACCAGAAGAATCCAGAATGGAAGTTCGTAGGCAGGTAGACGGAGCACCGCCAGATGCCGTACCGTTACTTGGTTGTCAGTTCTGGGGATACCCATTCCACTCATCTACTTGGTGCCTGACGGAATTTCAAGCACCTGTATCGCAGTTGCGGCAGTATCTAAATCACGTCGAAGATATATTGATCTCTACTGCTGTCCAGCTATGAGATGGGCTAGAGCACTTCGTCGGTATTCGGCTTGCGCAACTGTGCGCGGCCATGTCTCATTCACTTCACGCATATCTCCTGCTGGGGCGCGTGCAGCTAGGGAGAAGCGCTGTATATCTCCTGCAGCAGCTTCACATTCTCCTGAATATTGAAATAACTCGCCTCCATAGCACTAAACGCCTCAGCTTGGGACACGGGGGGGCCTGCTTCGAGTAGATCACGTAGCGTATCGGCCCACACCGAGGGGCTATCCTGAATGGAATGTCTGCGTATAAATGGAGTAACAACGTCAACTTCGTGAGCAATGACATCCGACAAAACGCAGGGGAGCCCTGCTGCCTGCGCCTCAAGGACCACTCGTGGTAACCCTTCTGACTTCGATGGGAACACTAGTGCATCCATAGCCCCAAGCATCAATTTGGGCACATCATGTCGGACTCCAGCGAATACGAAGTTATCCTCAATGCCAAGTCGTCGCGTCTTTTCCTGGATCACAGGAAGGTCTGGTCCATCACCAACAAGAAGAACCATGACATTCGACTTGCGCATCAGCAGTTCGGCTGCAATATCCACCAAGTAATCATGGTTCTTGACTTTGGCGAACCTGCCCACATGGCCTACGACAGGGGCGTCCACAGGGATGCCGAGCTCATCTCGCACTTGTGCGCGGTCAACGGGAGAATGGAATTCCTGCAAGTCAATGGCCTGCGGCACCCACCTATACCGAGGATCGGATAGCAACTGCCGTCCCAACAACGCCACCGCCGATAGCTCTGACACGGCAAGTATATGAGTGGCGTATGTACGTGCGAGGTACTCCATCAGGTAGCGATATGCTGCCCAGCCGATTTTCTTTTTGTGTAAAGGTATGCGTGCGTTCTGATTGTGGAGCACTCGATTCGGCACTCCTGCCCGGGCGGCCAAGTACGTTTCTAGAGAACCGTAGACAGTATAGCTGTGAATGAAGTCGTAGGGGCCAAACTCCCGCAAGATCTCATTGAAGCGGCGCAGGTATCGCAACGGGTTCCTGGGAGAACCGCAATAGTGAATGTTGCATCCGAGGGCTCGCACTTCATCATCATAGACGCCGGCTTTGCGCGACATCACATCGACGTGGAAGCGGTTCCTGTCTATGTTGCGTAATACCTCGACGAGCCATCTCTCCACTCCACCGACGTCGAGGCTGCTTATTGCATGCAATATCTGCTTGCGGTCGTCTGAAGGCATCTGTTATCTCCCTTCGTGTCAGATAGCTGCTTTGCCGCTTCTGGGTATCGCGGGGGCTGTGACCTCGTTACTCGGCGGTCGTTTCTTGTACCGCAATCGCCCGTTCGTAGATGTTCTCAAGGCTGCTAACGTTTTGGCGGATCTCGAATTGACTTTGCTGCATAATATCGAGGGCCTCTTTCTGCGTAACCGTTTCCGGCTCTTCAATCACTTGCTCGAGTGTTTCAACCCACGCAGACACCGGCTCATCGAGACTAACCCGATTGATTAGCTGCGGTATCACATCCGCAAGCGGCGGAATGGCGCTGGAAATTACGCATGGTCGCCCTGCAGCCTGTGCCTCAACAACCACCCGTCCCAGTCCTTCGAACCTCGACGGCATTAGAAAAATATCCATCGCTCCATTCAGGAGGGCGGGAACATCCGAGCGAAAACCTGCAAATGTGAAATGCTGGGAGATACCCAGAGCATTTACCCTTTTCTCTATGCTCTCCCGCCGCTCACCGTCGCCCACTAGAAAGAAGTGGACATCATCTCTGCGTTCGCATAAAGCCTGCGCAATGTCTACCAGAAGATCGTAATTTTTCAGCCATGAGAAGTTTCCGACATGGCCAATTACGGTGGAATGCTCGGGAATCGAGAGACTGCTACGCATTGCATCCCGATTTTGAGTCATGCCGAAAGGTGCTAAATCAATGGCGGTTGTCAGGATTTGATACCGGGGGTCTTTCAATAAGCGAGGGCCAAGCAAATACACCGCAGACGCCTCAGAGATTGCGAGAATGTGGGTTGCATAGCGGTTGACGCAATACCGCATCAGCCACCTCCACGGTGCCCAGGCGAGCATTGCCTTTTTCCCTACGTCATGTGCGTTGCGGGAGTGTGCGATGCGCCCGCGGATACCTGCATTGTAAGCGCGGTACAGCACGAGACCGGCAAAAAAGTAGCCGTGAGTATGGACGATATCGTATGGGCCGTGTTCACGTACAACTCGAGCAAAATCTGCGGGAATTCGCCAGGGTCTGCTTGCGCCGCTTGAACGGAAAACTCGGCAGCCTTGAGCTAGTATTTCTTTCTCGTATGCGCCTTCTTTTTCCGAAAGCACCAGCACGTCCAGTGCGAAGCGCTCATGGGATATGTGCTGGGTCGTCTGTGCCAGCCATGTTTCTATTCCACCACGGTTCAGACTGGCCACGACCTGGAGAACGCGTATTCTGCCATCATCAGTCATATTCTGGTGCCTCATTCCTCGGCGTTCCACCTTGTCGCAGGGCATTAAGCACTACTATTGCGCTCAACGGGATTTGGATCAGATAGACGATGCACACCGCCCATGAGGCGCCGACCAATCCATATTGCGGTATCAGTACCAGTGAAGCAACGATAGCTATCACCGCGGCTGCCGCCTGAATAACCACTTGCGGCTTAAAACGTCTACACGCGGTCATGCCGTAACCGAGTGCTGATGTCATGTACTGAATGCCGGCGGCGATCATCAGCCAGATGAAGATGTTATTATGACTAGCATACTCGGCCTTGTACACGAATCTCAATATGTGTGGGCCGATAAAGACAGCAAGGAGCAGTCCGCCGATGCCGAGTGCTAAGCACAAGCCGAGAAGCTTCAGCATGAGCCGACGGTATGCGCGCATCTGCGAGGTCGCAAAGTACTCAGCCAGTACGGGACTGGCGGCTTGGCCCAATGCGTTGACAACGGTGGAACCGGCGAAGCGAATGTAACCAATGGCTGCGAAGATGCCAAGTGCACTCTCGCCCATGTACCGCTCAACGGCGTAGCGTGGGACGCTTATGTGCAACTGCCGAAGCATCATCACCAATCCCAGGGGCAATGAAAGCCATGCCAGTTGCTTCATCTTCCCCAGCGCCCACTTGGGCTTGAGGGCTGCCCGGACCGCTGCATCTCCCCCCTCGTTGCCGACCGAATCCCACATGAGTGTTCTGGCACTGGGTATGTCATAAACAAAGAGCATCAGTAGTCGCGCGGCGAACACTGCCAGTACGCCCCACATCACATCCCCGGTGATAAGTACACCTGCTGCTATTGCGGCGACCAGCAGGGGGCCCTTGAGCATCATGGACTTTGCGATACGGTCCATCCGGTAGCGCTGTTGCAACAGGCCGAAGTATATGTCGCTGACGGCCACGACACCCTTGCCGAAACCAATGATAATGACGACAAGGGCAGTGGCGACAGCATACCCCGAACCAAAAACGATGCCTATGATAACAATTATTGCGACGAACGTTGTCGCAATTCCTAGACCCAGGTATTCGCCAAATGAGTATTCACGCTTGGCATCTGTTACCTGTACACCACGCAGTTGGAGCATGAAAAGCGCCATGATTGGGTTGCATATCGTGTCCCCGAGTGCAAAGCGCCCCACCATCTCAGTGGTAGTCAGCTTGGCCAGAACTGCCAACATGCCCCATTGGCACACAGCATATAGCACATTGCCTGCAAGGGTCCATGAGAAGTTCGCCCGTAATCCAAGGGGCGGCAAACCATTTCGCGATGCCGCCATGCTCACCAGTTCCCTATTACGTATAGCTCAAGCAGCGGCGAGAGATTTAGATATCCAGCCAATGTAATGCCCCCCCCGGCCTCACTCGATGCCTTCTGTTGGGAATGCCAGTATTCCAGTGCGCCAAGCCAGCATCAGGCTCAACAAGATCGCCAGCAATACGAACGTGATGGCTGCGTTGCGCACGGTAGAAGGTCCCGATTTCCGCTCCGGTGGAACTGCCTCATCGAGCACCTGGAAAGTGGCGCTGCTTTCTCGCTGCTCCTCGATGCTCGCCAGTTCCAGTTGGCGGGTTAGTGCAGTCAGCGTCTCGGCCTGGATGAGTCTCTTACGGTCCATATGCACATACTCGCGAACAATCGGGGGCAATTCCCGCAAGGCGCTGTCAGCCTCTTCCATTTGCTGGCGAAGCTTGTCTTGGCGAGCCCGTATGCCTGCCAACTGCACTTCCAGGAGAGTGACGTCTTCGAGCAAAGTGTCGCGCAGAGGGTTGGGCTGCCTCGCAATCTGCTGCAATACTTCCTCGTTGACCTGACTCAATTGCTGCTTGACATCACCGATTTCCGCTTCAGCCACCACAACATCGGGATGCCGGCTCGACTTGCCTTCAGCCAAGTGGGTTGAGAGTTCCGCCTGGAGCAGCGCGAGCCGCTCTTCCAAAGATACTATCATAGGATTGCGCTGAGTTATCTCCTGCGATATCCGCTCAGCATCCTCACGCTGCAGGCGGCTCCGACTGGTACTTAGCGAATTGGCAAGCTCCTGGGCCTGTCTAGCCGTCCTCGCATGCTCGATGTTTGCATCCTGGGCAGCGCTAATCAACTCTTTGGCCTTACTGTCCGGCTCCATGAGCAGGTACTGTGTTTGCAGTTCCTCAAGGAGGTCCTCCGTCTCATTCAGGTTTGCCTGAACCTCGGTCAGGCGCTCCTCGATGAAAAGCCTGGTGTCGCGAGCCGATTGCACATTTGCTGTCGTCATGTACTCGTCCAGCTTTGCGATATAATCATTCCCCAGCTCCGCGCATTTCTGCTTGGCCTCATCCGTGGTGAACGGAGCGGGGCTCCCCATCCATCTCTGCAATCTGCTGGGCCCCGGGCAGGTCACATCCACAGTCAGGCCGATACCACTTTGCAGACCACGCTGCCCGAACACCGATATGCTAGCAGCTTTATCCAACCATTTCAGTGTTTCTGCACGGCTTAATCCCAGACGACTCTCCAACTGGTGCTTTTCCACCAGGATCTCTCGCACATGCCGACTTTTCAGCACATGCTCCATTCGTGTAGCTGTTGAGCCACCTAAAGACAGGTTGGCGACAGGCAAGTTTTGCATACCTGCTGCGGGCGTCGTTGTTTCGCTAATTAATATAGACGCGGTTGTTGAGTACCTCAGGGGGACAAACACAAAGACGATTATCCCAACAAGTGCAGCACACGCAGCGGCGATAACTACTATTCGCTGCCACGTCAGCCAGTCCACAAATGCCCAAAACCATCCCATCTCTGTTTCCGTGCTATCCATTCGCCGCGTCCTTCCCGAGCCTCTCGCCGGCACCGGTTCCTTCCATCCTGCAGCCGGTAGCCATGGCAGCCTGTCGGCGTTTCGTGCGCTTGCCGTGCTCTGGCTACGGCAAGTATTTCCTTGCTCCGGGGCCTAGAGACATCACCGCCGCTGAGTTGCTTGCCATATCCGAAACACTTATCATTACGATCGCTGATCCGGTGGAACGGGGACTCACAAGGGGGAACACTAACAGCCTTGACACGAGGTCGCCCAAGAGGTGCAGCAATCTAACGTATGAGCGTCCTGACCCGTCGCGGCATCTACGCATTCGGCCCTGTGCCCTATCCCTCGGTACCACTTGACTGCCTTCCCCCTCAGTCCGACCCGTACCTGCAAAACGGAAAGTGCGAAGGAGACTGGCAAGTTTTGGCAAAGCGGGCCGTCGCTCAGTTATTATTGCACGCTCTAGCATGTGTCATACATGCCGTGCTAGGATGCACGTAGCCTCGGCAAACAACGCTGCAGCCGGCCACAGGATCGTCAATTCCTCGGCATATCGGTACACTACTGGAAGTTAGCGGCCTATTGGCAAACAAAGCCACCGCGAAGCATCGCCGGCATCACACAAACCTTTGCACCGGCTTCCTCTTCCTGTGGCCTCGCATATGCCAACCCGTCCCCGGCCATTTCCGCTGCCTTGCCCGGTTCACTCCGCCGAGAACCCAAACACCGTTGACACGGGCTTCGGTAGCTACTTATACTATAGCCGCACTCGCCGTGTCAAGCATACGCCGCCGCCCGACGTTATTGCCGCATCTGGACGAAAATATGCCCTGGGCATTCATAATCGGCCTCATCTCCGCAGCTCTCCTTACGCCTGTTGCCATTGCGCTTGCGCGAAGGTTTGACCTGTACGACAAGCCCGCTAAAGACAACTTTCACAATGTTGCCACTCCACTGCTCGGCGGCCTCGGGATACTTGCCGGCATCACCATCGCCACCTACATCCTGGCCCCAAACGCCCCAAGGCTCACCGCGCTCATCGTCGGTATGGTGCTTGTGGCACTGGTCGGCCTCTGGGACGACAAGACACCCATCGCCCCCATCTGGAAGCTTGTCGCTCTCATCCCCGGTGCCGTCGTCTCCGGCATTCTGCTCCCTGACGCAGTGCCTGCATTGCTCTGGCCCGTCTTTTTCCTCGGGTTCCTCTTCGTTGCGAACTCAGTCAACCTCCTGGATAATCAAGATGGTCTGACTGGCCTCATGACCGCTCTGACTTCGCTGATTTTCGGATTTATGGCCTCATCTACAGAGCTTATTGATCTCTCCATCGCCTGTCTTGCACTCAGTGGTGCCTGCATAGGCTTCCTGTTCTTCAACTGGCGGATTGTGCGTCCTGCTGCGATATTTCTCGGTGACATGGGCAGTCTCGCACTCGGGGCCGGGCTCTTCATCATCGTCGCCTGCCTCTTCCACCACGCCACAAGCCCAGCGGATCACATCGCAGTACTGCTCCCCATCGGCCTGGTAACATCTGACACACTCCTAACCATCTACATAAGGAAGCGCAATGGCCTCAAGGCTCTCTGTCGCTCCAGAGACCACATCTCGCAGCGTCTTGACCGCCACGGCATACCGCGCTGGCAGGTGACGGTATATCTCGCCCTGGTGACTCTACTCAGTTCCATCGGGGGTCTGGTGACGTGGCTTGCTTCCTCGCCATTGATTGAGGCCGCCGGGATAGCCCTCGGCGTTCTCACTATCGGCTCTTTGGCTCTCTACAGCACTCGCCTTCAGTTGCCCTCCGAAACCGTGCCCTAGCCCCGTCAATCTCCTGCCCCGGTCAGCTCATCCTCGCTCACAGACGACGACTTCTGCACCGGCAGATTGACACTCAACACCGCCTCCAGTGCGCGCCCCCCATCCGCCGCTTCGGCATCCGTCAATGCTCTGGCCTTTCTGCGTTGCACGACGGCTTTCTGCCCAAGTGCCGACAGCATCACACATGCTGCCCCGGTAATATAGGTCTGTGCCACATACCCCAGCGTCCGCGGCCATCCCACTGTCCGGGGGCCATACATGTAGAAGATCCTGCGGTAGTATGGCAGGCTGGCCATGTACTTGCGAGGTTCGGTCCGGCCCTTTCTGACGAGGTACAAAGGCTCCGGGATCCTGGCGAAAATCGAGTGTTCGCAGGTACGGCACCATAGTTCGTAGTCCTGGCGTCGCACAAAGGAGGTATCGTAAGGATTGTCCCGGAACCACTGGGTCTTGCCGGTGACGGTCGCGTGATTGAGGACTGCCGACCGCAGCGCCTCAGCCGGACTAGTTCGCAGAGGTTCCAGTCCTCTCGCCCCAAGTAGTATGTTGGTGTCGTCTATCAGGTACATGCCGGTGTCAACCAAGTCGGTCTCCGGATGGTTCTCCAGGTATGCGATCTGTTTCTCGAGCCTCTGCGGATGCAGTAGATCGTCGGCATCGAGCCTTGCCAGATACTTCCCCGCAGCCAGTTGTGCTATCTGATTCAGTCGGAACGGCAGCTTCCGGTTCTCACCATCGCTGATCACTCGTACCCTCGCGTCCTCGACACTCTCTGCGAGCCCCAGCGAGCCATCCGAAGAGCCGTCATCAACCATAATTAGTTCCCAGTTGGCGAGCGTCTGCGCGAATACCGACCGGATTGCATCTGGCAACGTGCGTTCATTATTGTAAAACGGCAGACCGACCGAAACCAGGGGCTGCAAGTTCATAGCGAGTACCCCTTCTCCATCATTGTGGTTCTGCAAGGTAGTTGGGGTGGGAGACAATTCCATGCGGCGCGTTGCAGGAACAAAGGAATCTGGCCGGGGATTTCGATGCCAAGAGTTCGGAGCTCCAGCGCGTAAAGATAGATACGACCCCGTGGACGATTATATCACAGGGGATGCAAATGTAAAGCGGCCAAGCGTGTGCGTCTCGCTCTCGCGCCTGACGAAGGCCTGGTGCAGTTGTGGTATCATCAGTATTGGTCTGTTAGCAGGTGAAGCCTAACGGTGCGGCGAATCATTGTGCGGCGCTATCAGTTCCATTCTGCGCATATACAAATGTCACAGACAGGAGATATCCGAATGCAACTACGCAGGTTCCGAGCGACTGTGAAGATTGGCTTCATCGCTGCTGTTGTGATACTCATGGCGGTGCTGGCTTCCGCCTGCATATGGGCGCAAGGCAACGCGGGCGGCGCAGCCGGCACGGCAACTGGGAATGCCACGCCCGCAACGGCCGGCAAGGAGGGCGCTGAGGGCACCGCTGTCCCTGCAGGCGAACAACCCGCGCAGCCTGCCACAGGCGTTGAGGGTACCGAGACAACGCCTCCGGAGCAGGCGACGACTGAAGAGCCTCCCAGCATGGTTGAGGAGGAATTGCCAGCGCCGGCGGCAGTCACGGCGGCTCAGGCATTCGCGGCGCTGCCACGCTTTGGCAGCCGGGTCTTCGCTAAACCGCGCTTTGTGGCTATCGAAGTGGAAGCTACCGAAGATAAAGCAGTTACCGAAGATGAAGATGTGTCCGAGGAGAAGCTGATGGCGCGGGCGATTGCAGGCAGCCCGTTAGCTAATGTCCCGATTTCCCCTGATTACCAGATCGGGCCGGCGGATATTCTCAACGTGGAGATATGGAACCTCGACAAGCAGCAGACCAAGCGCACCGTGAGGGTGACTGCAGACGGCTACATCACCATCAGCGTGCTAGGCAAGGTGGTGCTGGGCGGCAAGACGCTGGCTGAGGCCCAAGAGATAATTACCAAGCGAGCATCTGTGTTCTACAGCAATCCTGAAGTTATCGTGGAATTGCTGCGACAGCGAGTTGTTGACGTCTATGTGATTGGCGATGTGCAGCAGCCCGGCAAGTTTACTCTGCCCGGCAATGCAACCCTGTTCACAGCGCTCTATGCCGCTGGAGGGCCGTCCGAGACGGGTTCGTATCGGCGCGTTAAGCTGCTGCGCATGGGGAAGCCCGAACGCGAGATTGATCTCTATGACTACCTCATGTACGGCAAGCGCGAGGGGGATGAACTGCTGGAGGCCGGTGATACGGTATTCGTGCCGCCTCTGACGGCAGAGATCGGCGTTGCGGGAGCAGTGCGCAGACCTGCACGCTATGAGCTTCTGGAACCGGTGTCGCTTGAGCAGGCGATTCGCATGGCCTCCAACTTCGCCCCCAATGCCCGCACTGTAGCTGTTGACGTGTGGCGGCCCGATAGCAGCACCACCTGGAGCCTGCTCGTTGCTGATGCGACGCAACCCGGCTCCAGGGGTAAAGAAATGGCGCTCGCCGACGGTGACCTGGTGCTGGTAAGGCGGATTCTGGACATCGCACCGGATACCGTGGAACTGCGCGGCCCGGTCCATCGCCCTGGTATTTACGAGATGACCGAGGGCTTGACTGTCGGTAAGCTGCTGCAACAGGCTGAGGGGGTCACGGAAGGGATCTACATCGAGGAAGGCGTGATTCTGCGTTTGGACGATGATTTTGACTACGAGACCGTGCGCTTCTCGGTGCGAGGAGTTCTGAAGGGCGAAAGCGATATGCTGCTGAAACCCGGCGATATCGTGAGGTTATATGCAGAAAAAGACGTCGAAAAGCCGGCGCTCGTCTCAATTGAGGGCATGGTGCGCAGACCGGGGCAGTTCCGACATGTTGAGCGCATGACCATCCGCGACCTGATTCTGCGCGCCGGTAACCTGTTGCCGGGAGCATACACCGACCGGGCGGAACTGCTGCGCTTGACCGCGGACGAGCGTCAAATGCTTCTTCCCGTGAGCCTTATGAAAGCCATGCACGAGGATGAGCAGGACAACTTCATCTTGCAGCGTGGCGACATCTTGCGGGTTTTCGCACGGGAGGCAGTTACTGGAGCGAGCGAGGTCCACGTAGATGGCTTCATCAAAAATGCGGGCACGTATACCCGCTACGAAGGCATGCGGATCTCGGACTTGATAGTCGCTGCCGGCGGTCTGAGCCCGGACTGTGCCGCGACTATCCAGTACACTCCGGGCCGGTTTGAGGGAGCAAGCCATACTCAGGTTCTGGCACTGAAGGGGACAACGGATCAATTCACGGTGGAGCCTGATCTGGTCCTCAAAGACGATGACCGGATCGGGATAATGGGCAAGAGCGAGTTTACGGTGGTGCCCAGAGTGGCCTCGATTGTGGGCGATATAAAGAGCCCGGGAAGTTATGCTCTGCGCCTGGCCAAAGATGCCGGAGACCAAGTGGATACGGTGTATGACCTCATCGAGCGCTCTGGCGGTTTGTTGGAGGAGGCCAACCCCAAGGGCATAATCCTGTACCGCTTCAAAAACCAGGTAGTAGAGGAAGATCGTGAAGAGAACCTGCAATATGTATTGAACGTGCTGAACCGTGAGAGTGGCCAGACCTCGGCCGTCGCTACTGAAGAGGGTGAGACCGGCGTACTAGCCTCGGCCGCAGGGGAACAGATCGGCGGACTGCTGGGCACGGAGACGGGTGCGTTGCTGGTCGTGCCGCCACGGAAGATAGGCATCTCGCAGTGGATTCGAGCGATACCGATTGACGGCGCCAGATTGATGGCGACTAAGGGTAAAGATGCCAACCTCAACCTTCACCACGGTGATATTGTGAAGATTCCGAGGTTGGTTGATTTTGTCACTATTGTTGGCTGCGTCGGCAAACCCGGTGCATTGGAATATTCTCCGAAGCTGACACCGTGGCATTACCTTGACCGCGCCGGCGGCGCGACGCCTGATGCGGACCTGAAGAGGGTGCTGGTCATGCGCGCCAACAGCGCGACATTCCCCGCTTACCAAGCTCGTATCATCGAGCCCGGAGATGTGGTTATCGTCCCATCTCAGCACATGTTCCGCACACAACACGTGAAGGAACCATTCACTAAGACGCTAACGCAACTGCTCTCCATAGCCGCGGCGGCGTTGATTTTCTAGCTTCGGCCGCTGCGCCGGCACCGACTTTGCCGTGTCTGGAAGCGTAACGAGAATGCCTGTGACTGTCGCGGTCACAGGCATTTTGCGTTGCGGCGAGCAGAGCTCGATGACACGCGTTTCTGGAGCACCTCATAATGCTAATTGAGGGGCGGCTGGAAGCTTCAGTTCATGGTGGCTGAGACCCGCAAAGCCCTCTCCCCCACCTTCTTCCGGACAACGCTCCAGGGTAATCTCCCGGCGGCTAAAAAAGCGCCTGTGCTAACGATCAGCACAGACAGGCGGCCCGCCTTCTCAGGCAAGGCAAATGCTCAGTTCCATTATGCGGCTCACGTGTTGGGTAGCGTGGCGTCTCGTATTGTTCGCTATTGCTCGTCTAGTATCTGCAAGCCCATTTCGCATAGTTGGCTGACCCAATCAGACCAACTGAGTCCGGGCTGCAAGCGGCGGGCCTCGATATGGGCTTGAGATATCCTATAGTCAAGACTCATCGGTACGTAGAAAGTCCTTCTGGCCTTGGGCTCTTCCCCACCTTGCTGGGGCGTCGGTTCGGCCTGCTCCGGCTTGGACGTTTTAGCGTTTTGACGTTTCGGCGCCTCTTCCCTGCGGGGCAAGATATCCTGCAATGTCGGCATTGGCTCACGGGGCATATTTGACTACCTCCTTGGCCAACAAGCGGTATTGCTGGGCGATGTCGCTTGTCGGGTTGTGTGCGATGATACTTTGTCCGGCAATTGCTGCGTACTTTGCGGCGACTCGCTCCGATATTTTCACATTGAAAAGCGGCAACTCAGACTTCGTCAATTGGTTATGCGTGTCAGCCGAAATGCCAAGGCGCTTGTCATAGCGCGTAAGGAGTATTCCTAAGAGCTTAGTGTCCGTCCTTTCCAGCACCTCCATCAGCCGTACCAGGCCCTGCATTTCCCATATGCCGGCCTCCATCGGGACGATGGCATAGTCGGCAGCCACGAGGGCGGCTATGGTCAATTGGCCGAGCGCGGGCGGGCAGTCGAAAATCACGTAGTCGAAGCGTTTCTCGAGCGGCTCGAGGGCGCGCTTGAGGATCTCGGCATCGGCGCTCTTGGCCAGATAAGTTTCCGCCCCGGCGAGGTCCACGGTCGCGGGGATCATACTCAGATTAGGGGTGCCCGTCGCGTAGATGTGGGGGCGCTCTCCGCCGATGAGCTCGCGCACCGAGCCCTGATCCGCCGGGACCTGCAGATTGGCAGTCGCATTCGCCTGGGAATCGAGGTCGAGCAGGAGCGTCTGGAGGCCGCGTTCGGCGAGGGCTGCCGCAAGGTTGACGGCAGTAGTGGTCTTCCCCACTCCGCCTTTTTGGTTCGTAATGGCAATATTCATAACTGTATCCAGATGCTGCGACGTGTCGGCGTTGTGATGATAAGAGCTTAATATTGTTAGCGCCCTGGAGTCAAGACTAAAAAGCAGCATACCGCTTTAACGTTATCAGGGTTTATCGCTAAACCGTTAACACGTTTAGCAGCTAAAACCGTTGAGCGTGTTAGCAGCGTATCGCTTTAGCGTCAAAGCGCTAATAGCACCGGGGATTATGGGTACGTAGCGCTTCGGGCTGCGCAGGGCACATGCGCTGAGGCAGCCAATAGTGTGCCAGGGGGCGTGCACAGGGCAGCAGGGGCTGGATACTTCTCTACACAACGGATAACGTTTTGACGTCTTGACGCTATGGCGATAAATAGTCTTTGGCTGCGCATATTGGGATGTGGACGTTGAATGAGGGAGTGGCTGTGATGTTTTCGGGCCGTAGGAGGGGGCGAGAGGGGCGCACAAATGACAAACAGTAGTTGCCACAAGGCGACGAAAACTGTTTGCCGGAGTGGCGGCACAGTAGGGGAGAGGGCGCATCAAGGTGGGGAGGAAGGCTATAAAACGGCATTTGGCCTTGCAAAAGGTGCTCGCATAATATACTATATTCACAGCCAATAGTCCGCTCCTGCAGCATCATATATGACAGCATTCACAGAAGAGCTCGCTGTGCCGCGATATTAAAACAGGTGCAGCGACACATCACAGCAATACAAGAAGAGGTGTTCGCGCGATGCGGCTTCCGAGGCGAACTGCGGTAGCATTGGCTGTGCTATTGGGTTTACTGGCTGTGGCCGTGGCGTATGTCTTCCTCAGCGGCCAGCAAGAGCAAGTCCCCGAAGTGCCAGAGATGGTGGAGCTCCCCGTTCCCATCGCCGATATTCCTGCTCGTACTGATCTGCGCAAGGATATGTTCGAGCAGAAATCCTTCGCAACTAAAGATATCCCCACCGACGCCATTTCCACTGCCGAATCCCTACATGCGCGTTTGAACTTGAAGGAACTGAAGCAAGGAAAGCCGATTGCTGCCGGGCTGGTAACGGTGCGCAGTACGTCGCTGGCGCTGGCTTACGGTATTCCGGAACACTACCGGGCCATGACGGTACCCGTGAATGACGTATCCGGAGTTGCCAACTTCATCAAGCCCGGCGACCATATTGACCTATTGGCAATATTCACTGCAGCAACCGGGGACAGTGTGGCGAAAACCGTACTGCAGGACATCGAGGTACTGGCAGTGAACGCGGTGACTACGCCGCCGGAAACGAATAACGATGACGATAAGGCGGACAAGCCACAGTCGCGGCGGGGCGCTGAGGAGCGGACGATAACCATTTCAGTGACGCCGCATGATGCCCAGATCGTGGCACTGAGTCATCATACCGGTCAGATCCGCATGACACTGCGGCGTACCGGAGACACACTGACAGAACCGTTGGAGCGATCGAAGTCGTGGGTTCTGATTGGTGAGTTCCCGGCAGCTAAGGATAGTACGCCGGAGGGGGACAGGCCGCCGGGAGCGGACATGGAAACCAAACAGCCGCCTTCGTGGGCGGAGATGTGGGGCTCTGCTGAACCGGCACGGGGTGTGCCGGCAGGCCCGCCGGAGCCGGCAGCAAAACCAAAGGAGCCATCTGTTGAGGTCATCAGAGGCTTGTCGCGGGAATATGTCACACCGGACGAGTAGAAACCATCCGGCGCGGCTCTGAGGAGATGCGTTTCGCAGAGCAGCAGCCGGTGCGGGAAGGAGCGCTGAGATGAAGCAGCAGACACAGCTTCGAGATGTCAGGATCTGGGCGGGCGCATGTGTGTATGTGCCTCTATGGCTCATACTCATCATCATCGCAATCGCAGCAACAGCGCTACCAGCCACTGCCAAGCAGGCAACTCGGGCGTGGCAGGCAGGGAGTAGCCTGGTGGTGCCTGAGGGCCAGGCTCTCATGCTGCACATGGTGGATATGCGACGCGTGCAGGTGACAAATCCAGATGTCGCCGATGTGGTCATTTCGAGTATCGCTCAGTTAGTCGTGTATGGGAAGAAGCGGGGCGTGACCACGTTGTATGTGTGGGACCGGAGAGGTCTGCACGAGTTTGAGGTGTGCGTGACCGGCCAGACAGCCGCCGAGAAGACTGCCGAGGGGCTGGCCAAGGCGCTCGGCGATGATCTGACGTACACAACGGTGGGCGAAGACCTGCTGCTCATCGAGGGCTCAGTCGAGGACAGTGAGCGCCTCGAACGGACGCGCCGTGTCATCGCAGGGCGGCGCGGGCCGGTGACATTGATAGACCTGGTGGTATTGGAGGGAGCGAAGCGGGTGCCGGCAGCGAATGCTGCGGCCAAGGCGCTGGAAGAGGTATTTGGAGACAAAATCGAGTATGTGGTGCTCGATGAATCGCGCCTTGTAGTGCAGGGCGACCTCAGCGATGAGGAGGAAGTGGCCCGAGTCGGCAAGGTAATTACGGCAGTGACCAGTGAAGGCCTCAGGATCGTGAATCTGGTACAGTATAATGATGAACTGGCGACGCCGCCGCTGGATAAGATTCGCGCTGCAGTCGGTAAAGATCTGAAGGTATGGCAGGTGAAGGGCCGGACGGTGGCTATTGATGGCACAGTATCTTCCGAGCAGGAGTACGAACGCCTGGGGAAGGTGTTAGCTGCGTTCGTCAAGGATGCCAATCCCATTAACCTGGTGCGGGTAGTGAAGCCCCGGTCGCCCATCAGCGAATATGCCAGGGAACTGCAGGAGGCGTTCGGTCCGGATATCGAGGTCAAGCAGATGGGGCCTGAAACTCTCGCCCTCGAGGGGACCGTGACGAGTTTGGAGATGGCGAAGCACTATCAGGACCTGCTGACAGTGATGGACCCGCCGTACCATGTGGTGGATTATCTGCGTGTCGTCGCACCGTACAAGGAGCGGATAGAGATAGCCGTGCTGGTAGCTGAGATTGACAAGGATGATATGGACCAGTTGGGTGTGGAGTGGGGAGATGATTCACCGGAACACGCTAGGGCTGAGCAGCCGGTATTCATCGGGATTGAAAACGGAGTGCGGACGATAGGGGAGATCATGGCCGCTCTGGATCTGCTGCTTCAGGATTCGAATTCGCGAGTGCTGTCACGGCCCAAAGTGATGGTTAATGACGGCGAGCAGGCTCAGATACTGATTGGCGGTGAGGTCCCGATCCCGATCGTGGAGCCAAGCGCCAGCGGCGTAGCAACAGTGACCATACAGTATAAGCCATACGGGGTGCAGCTCTATATTACGCCGACGCTCAAGAACGACGGCAAGACGATTGATATGGATATCAACCCGGTTGTGAGCTCACTGGACTGGACCAACAGCGTAACGATAAGCGGTTTCAACATCCCGGCCATGCGCAGTTCCGAGGTGACAACGAAGGTAAGTCTGGTGAGCGGCGGGATGTTGACACTCGGCGGGCTGTTGCAGCGCGAACAGGCGGAAATAGTGCGAAAGATTCCGGTGCTGTCGGATATTCCGGTAATCGGGAATCTGTTCAAACACAAGAGTTTCAGCGCCGGGGATACGGAATTGGTAATCTTCGTCTCGCCACGGATAGCTACGGACTCGCACCACGAACCCGGGTATAAACACCCACTGGATAAAGATCTTGAAGAGATGAGGAAGATACCGGAATAGTGCGGAGGCAAAGCTTGCGCCGTTAGTTTGCGGCAGGCAAAGGTCCCTGGGGGGGAAGCCTCACGGGTCGGCATTTGCTCACAAGCTGGAGACATAACGACAATGTCAGAGAACAGGCCGGCGGGGTAGAAACGTCATAGTTAGTGAGAGGCGGGAGCAAGCAACAGGGTAAAGCAGTTAGAAGTGGGGTAGAATAGAGAGAGCGGCAGCGGCAGGCCGACACGTTTTGGTGTGTCTCGGCGCAGACCGTTCTGGAATAGTCTCACAATGGAGCGGCGGCGATGGAAAATGCAGGCGGCGAGAAACCGATAAGGGTAGTAATCTCGGAGGCGAATCCGGGCTCTGCGGATCAGTTGCGGCAGATGCTGATGCGGCTGGTAGCGGGCGGACGGAAGGTTAGCATAGCGGGCTATGCGCGTGACGGGCTTGAGGTAGCGCAGATGGCCGTCCACATGCAGCCGGATCTGATGTTCATAGATACGGAGATGCCTGGAATAGACGGCTTCGAGGCGTGTAAACTTGCCATCGCCGCTAACCCGGACACGATCTGTGTGATGGTGGCCGATAACGTAACGCCGGAGTTGGTGCAAGCCTCGATGCGTGCGGGTGCCAGAGGCCTGCTGGATCTGGCCAAGCCGGAAAGTGACCTCCGTGAACTTGTGGACGAGTTTGTGGAGCTGCGGCAGACAAAGGAGAAGCCGGAGTTCGCCCTGGCCACGGACCCGGAGAAGATGCCGGTGTCAATCGCGGTGACGGCGGCGAAGGGCGGAATTGGTAAAACGACGGTGGCGACGAACCTGGCCGTACTGCTCGCCAAGCGCTTTCCGGACCAGGTGGTGCTGGTTGACTTCTTCGGCCAGTTCGGTAATGTGGCGCTGAGCCTGGATTTGCGGCCCTCGTTCAGCATCCAGGACCTGCTTGGCTACGAGGAGTTGGATGTGGAGTTGGTTGAGGGGCACCTGGCACATCATGATACCGGCCTCAAGGTGCTGCCCGGTGTGGCGAGGGGGAATCAGGAGGAACTAGCCGACGTAGATATCCCGCAGCTTGCCTCGCTGCTGGGCATGTTGCGGCGGAAAAATCGCTTCAATGTTTTCGATCTCCCTGCGCTGCTATTCCCGGCCAGTCCCTATGTGCTGTCGCGTTGCCAGCATATCATAGTATTGACAACACTTGATGACATCGTGACGATACGCGATACGGCGGCTCTCACTGAGCTCATCGTCAAGAGTAATGTGCCCGTCGAGCGGATCAAGCTGGTGGCGAACCGCGTGCACAAGGCGAATGACTTCACCATTCAGAATGTGGAGGAAGCGACGGGGATGAAGGTGTGGGCACAACTGCCCAATGAATATACCGTGGTCAGCAAGGCGCGCAATGAGGGGATACCGTTTGTGGTGAGCCGTCCGCGCGAGGCGATCAGTCAAGCATTGGCTGAGCTGGCGAAAAGGATTGTGGCAGAGAGCACTCCGGAACATATAGCAGGGACAAATGAATAACCGGCGCAAGCGGGGCGCCCCGCTTGCATGGGAGTTTGCGCAGCAAACTCCATGGTGCGCGTCAGATACGCACCACTCCAACGATCACCATAACGATAAAACATACAGCATAAGCCGGGGCGGGGGGATTGGTGATATAAATGAGAACAGATGATGCTTCGGTAACGAGGCAGATGGCGGCAGACCTGGGCATATCAGTCGAAGAAGCAGAGGCGCTGGACACCATCGGGACTCAGGTGCATCAGCGGCTGCTGACGGATACGGACTACCGGACGCTACAGTTTATGACTGAGCCGGAGCTGGTGGAACGGATACGGACGCTGGTGGAGATAGTCAGTCGCGACAGGGAGATATCGCTGTCGGCCCGCGCGAAGGAACAAATGCTTGCGGAAGTGCTCAATGAGGTGGTGGGCTACGGGCCGATCCAGACGTTTCTTGACGACCCAACGATATCAGAGGTCATGGTCAATGGGCCCGACAGCGTGTATATCGAGCGGCGGGGGAAGGTAGAGGCAACGACGCGGCGGTTCATGGATGACGCGCACGTGATGCGGATTATCGAGAAGATCATCGCGCCGCTGGGGAGACGTATTGACGAATCGACGCCGATGGTTGATGCGCGTCTGCCGGACGGGTCTCGCGTCAACGCAATCATCCCGCCGATTTCAGTAGTAGGCCCGTGTGTGACGATTCGGAAATTCTCGGCGGATCCGCTCACGGGCGAGGACTTAGTCGGCTTTGGCACGTTTTCGGAGACAATGCTGACGTTTCTGCAGGGCTGCGTGAATGCGCGACTGAATATCGTGGTATCCGGCGGGACGGGTAGCGGCAAGACGACGACGCTGAACGTGCTGTCTGCAATGATCCCGCACGACGAGCGAATAATCACCGTCGAGGACGCGGCGGAGCTTCAGTTGCAGCAGGAGCACGTGATCACGCTTGAGAGCCGTCCTTCGAACCTCGAGGGTCGTGGCGAGATCACGATTCGGGATCTGGTGCGCAACTGCTTGCGGATGCGTCCGGATCGAATTGTGGTGGGGGAGTGCCGGGGTGTCGAGGCGCTGGATATGCTGCAAGCGATGAATACGGGCCATGACGGCTCGATCACGACGGTACACTCCAACAGCCCGCGCGATACACTCTCCCGTCTCGAGACGCTGGTGTTGATGGCAAATGCCAACTTGCCGTCACGTGCGATTCGCGAGCAGATCAGCTCGGCAATTGACCTGATCATCCACCAGGAGCGTCTGCGCGACGGCTCTCGGCGGTTGACGAATGTGACGGAAGTGCAGCGGATGGAAGGCGATGCGATAGTGTTGCAGGACCTCTTCGTCTTCGAGCGGGAGGGGTTTGCGCCCGACGGCAACATCATCGGCCACCACGTGCCATGTGGTGTGCGTCCACTCTTCATGGATCGGATGGAGTCCGAGGGTATCACTTTCAGTTGGGAAATATTTGACCCGCAAGCGAATATGTGAGGGAGGAGTTGCAGCGTGCCGTGGTGGGTGCCCTTGATCTTCGTCTTTATCGCAGTAGCCGGCGGGACGATGACGTTACTCTCGGCGGCCATTTCGGCGTTTGAGCTGCGAGCGCGGCGACTGGCGCAGTTGAAGGAGGGCCGTCCAGTTCAGCCGGACATCACCCCCTCGGTGCGGAAGGATAAGGTTGCGATTGACCCGGCACCGATGTTGACGGGTGTCCTACAGAACTCAGAGATCGGCAAGCAATTGCAGCTGGCGCTGCTACGTGCGGGACTGGTATGGCGGCCATCGGAGTTCGCCGCGCTGTCCGCATTTGGGCTATTGCTTGGCTATATCATCGGGTGGCTTGCAGGTCACCACAGCATGCCGCTGGCAATCATCACGGCACTGGTAGGTGCGGCGGTGCCGTACGTGTATGTGAAGGTGAAGCAGGGCCAGCGGGGGGCGCGCATGACGGCCCAGATTCCTGACATGCTGGACATTCTGTCTTCTTCACTGCGATCGGGACATTCTTTCCTCAGCGGGGTGCAGATTGTGGTCACCCAGATGGCGCCTCTGTTGAGCGATGAGTTTGAACGCGTGCTGCAGGAGGTAAAATTTGGGGCTTCGTTGAGTGATGCGCTGACGGAACTGGTGCTGCGGACTGAGAACTATGACATGGAGCTGATCATATCGGCGGTGCAGACGCAGCTGGCTGTCGGCGGTAACCTGGCCGAGATTCTGGACAATATCGGGACAATGATTCGGGACCGGGTACGTCTAGCGGGTGAAATAGCGGCAACGACAGCCGAGGGGCGTTTCTCAGCAATGATACTGGTGGGGATGCCATTTGTGTTGGCTTTCCTGGTAAATTCGGTCAGCCCGGGGTATCTGTCGCCCCTGGTGACCGATACATATGGCCAGATGATGCTGGGGGCGGCAGCAGTTCTGATGACAGTAGGTGTGTTGATCATTCGCAGTATGCTGGATATCGAGCTGTAATGGGCGCAAGCGGGGCGGGGCCGAACGCGCCCAGATGCAAGCTGACCCCGAATGTTTTTACGATGTGCAGAGGTGTAGAAAGATGCTTTGGCTAATCATTGGGCTTGTGTTGGTGGCTGCGGTGGTGCTTTATCTGGGATTTGCGCAGCCGACATCCGACGACCGGGTGCAGCGACGTCGCGAGACACTGCTGCAGGACAAAGACTCCGGGGCGAAGGTCCGCTCGGTGGTCTCAGAAGAGCTTTCGGCATCTTTCAGCGAACGGATCCTGCAGCCTGTCATTGATGTAATCGCCACGCGGCTTGCGTCAGCGGCGCCGGAGGGCATGATTGAGACTGCGCGGAACAAGCTGGCCGCTGCCGGCTATCCGCTAGGTCTGACAGAGCCGGTATTCCTGCTGTTGCGAGGCGGTGCAGCGCTGGCGGGGGCGGCGGCATCGTACACGGTTTTTCTGACGCTGGCGGATGCGGCGCCGCTCATGCGGATGGCGATAACACTCTTTGTGCTGATAGCGATTGCGATGGGGCCGGATTACTTCGTGTCAGGTCGGATGAAGGCGCGGCAGACGATAATCCGCCGTTCCCTGCCGGACCTTCTGGACTTGCTGGTTGTGTGCACGGAGGCAGGGATGGGTCTTGATGGCGCGCTGGCGGAGGTTGTACGGCGCAAGGAAGGGCCGCTGGTGGATGAGTTCAACCGCACACTAGTAGAGGTGCGTCTGGGGAAGCGGCGCAGCGACGCATGGCAGGATATGTCCGGCCGGGTGCAGGTGCGGGAGTTGGCGACCCTCGTAGCGGCGTTGTATCAGGCGCAGACGATGGGTGTGAGTATCGCACGAGCTTTGCGAACGCACTCCGATGCTATGCGCTCGCAACGCAGCATCCGGATCAAGGAGCAGGGGGCGATTCTGTCCACGAAAATGCTGTTTCCGATGATATTATGCATATTTCCAGCTCTTTTTGTTGTGATACTGGGACCAGGCGCGATTCAGATAATGCGTACCCTTGGTGGAGGTCTTGGTGGGGGGTAAAACCAAGCTGCGGATTGGAGAGGTAAGACATATTGTGAAGATGCGACTTATCGGGCGTACGAGTGAGTAGAAGGGGACGGAAGACGCCCGTTGAGCCTTCCCCAAGATGATGGCTGTTAGCGTCATCTAGGCTCATACAGGAACCGCACTGCGGTGACCTGAGGAGGAGACGCATATGGACGTAGAGCGACGCTTGGTGCTGATGGTTGATGACGATCCGATGATTCGTGAGGCGGTGGTCGCAAGACTGGAACTCGACGGCTTTGAGGCTATCGAGGCGGGTAGTGGGCAGCAAACTTTTGAGATTCTGGAGACGCGAACTCCGGATCTGATCATACTCGACCTTGGCCTGCCGGATATTGACGGTGTCACCATCTGCCAGCGTATCAGGCACAAATCGGGTGTCCCTATCATCATGTTGACGGCAAGGGCGGAGGAAGTCAACCGGGTCGTCGGTCTGGAAGTGGGCGCGGATGACTACGTAACCAAGCCGTTCAGCTTTGATGAACTCGTGGCGCGGGTGAAAGCGGTCCTGCGCCGCGTGGACCCGAGCCGAGGAATAGCCCCGCCGAGTCCGATCCTCAAGGCCGGCGATATCGAGATAGACACCGAAGGTCATCAGGTGACGATAGCCGGTAAGACCGTGGACCTGACCCCAACGGAGTTTGGGCTGCTGCAGGCTCTCGCAGAGCAGCCTGGGAAGGTATTCAGCCATCAGGAACTGCTGCGCAAGGTCTGGGACTACGACCAGTATGACACCCATCTGGTGGAGGTGCATGTTGCGAATCTGCGGGGCAAGATTGAGAAGGACGCCCGCAAGCCGAAGCGGATAGTAACAGTACGAGCGGTCGGCTACAGGTTGATGACCGACTGAGCAGCAGGAGACATCATGAAAGGCCCGGAGACAACTCCGGGCCTTTTTTTGGTGCGGACTGAGCGGCTCAGATGTCGTGACCGAGGTCTCGGGCCAGTTCATCCACCTCTTCGGCACCGTCCGCGAGAAGAGCTTCTTCATCGTCGAGCAGTATGGTAAGGAGGCGCTGGAACTCGCCAGCGTGCTCGCGTTCCTCATCGGCGATGTCGAGCAGGACGGCTTTGGCAAGCTCATTGTCAGTGGCATCGGCGTGTGCCTGATAGAGGTTAATGGCCTCCATCTCGGCAGCAAGGTTGAGGCGGATGGCTCTGATGAGCTCGCTAAATGTCATCTTGCGTTCCGGGACATTCCCGCTGAAGGGATCGGCAAAATCCGGCATTTTGTCACCTCCTATCCAGTGCTTTGAGCTCGTTGCTTTACGTCCCTGCCAGGGCGCGGCAGTGGGGCATTACTTCGCCGTCGCAGGGAGCATCACCTACCGTCACCGGTCGCTACGGGAGTTGCAGTTCCGCCCACACAGCAAGGTGATCCGAAATACCGCTATCAAACGTGCCGGAGCGGAGAACCCGGAAATGCGGTGAGACCCAGATGTAGTCAATACGCCAGAGGGGACGGTTGCGCTTGAAGGTGAGCCCGCACCCGAGCCCGCGGGCAGCGAAAGCATCTGTGGCATGGGGCCGGAGCCAGGACAATGCCGGGATATGCGGCGGGGTGTTGAAATCGCCGGCGATAATGAATAGCTCGTCCCGATCGCCGGCCCACGTGGCGATGTCTGCTATCTGACCGCGGCGCATATCCACGCCGCGCTTGAGGTATGAGCGGGGATGTGCCTTCAGGCCGGCGCGACGCGAACCTTTCGGGCAGAAAAGTAAATGCACGTCGAGGAGGCTGATTTGGCGGTCGCCAAGCTGGATGTTGAGTTCGTGAGCGGGTCGCCAGCTGGCAGTGAGGTTGACCTCCCGGGAGGAAAGCACCTGCAGCGGGGCACCTTGTTTCCGCCCGGAGGTGGCGTCTGCGGCAGGGAAGAGGGATGCCCGGCGCAGATAAATGCGGCGGCCTTCCAGAGTCACGCACTCGTATCCGCTGAGGGCTTCGCGATAGCTCCTGTGATTGGCCTCCTGGGTGATAAAAATATCGGGGTCAAGTCGCTTGATGGCATGATCCAACTCGTCCAAGCGCTCGTACTCGTCATGGACATTCCAGGTGGCGACGATGAGCGTGTTGTCTGCCTGCGGGGCGATCGGGAAGTTTAGATGGAGACCGACAAAGGCGAAAAGTGTCGCCGGCAACATCAAGAGCGCGATGACAATGCTGCGAGTATCCCAACCGATCAGCGCGGCCAGTAACGCAATGGCGACGAAGCCCAGCCACATCGTCTGGGGAGCATAGGCAAGTGCGGTAGTCGGCCACCACGCTTCTCCAGGCCAGTATATCAGCACTCGGCCGAGCACCAGCAGGCACAGAGAAGCTGTCACCACCCAGCGGGCAAAGCTACGCCGCCGGCCGGCGGTTGCATGCAGCAGGATCTGTGAGTGAGATGGTGGCAATGTGACACCTTGTGGCGGGCCCTACCCACCACCATCGCAGGCCGCAAGTGAGGGCTACAGACAGGGCCCAGATGGCTCAGGCGGCAGGGAGGTAAATATAGACATAATACAATGCGGCCAGGCTGCCGAAGAAAATGGGAACGGCATAGGGCAAACGTGCCTGCGGGGCCGCGGTCTCGATGTCAATGGGCATCTTATGGAAGATGCGTGAGTACAGGGAGCGGACGAGATTGCGCAGACTGGCGCGCAAGTACCCGCGCCATAATGCCACGACGATCGCCAGTATGCCGCCGGCGAGTGCAGTACCGATGAATGCGTAGAAAAGGAATACATAGCCCTGCAGGGCGCCGATGGCGGCGAGCAGCTTGCTGTCACCGGCCCCCAGGATGCGGCCCAGAATGTTGATTACAAACCACAGGCCGACACCGATGACCACGCCGAAAAAGCTGCCCAGCAGGCCCTCGAGGCCCCAGCCCCCGATGAGCGTATTGAGCACGAGGCCGAGCAGCACAAAGGGGGCAGTCAGAGCGTTGAATATCTTGCCCCACTTGATGTCGGTATAAACGGCCGCAAGCATCACGACAACCGTCGCGGCGACCGTCGTCCACTGGAGTATCTGTGTCGCTTCGGGTGTAAGCATGAGCCGCCGGTGATTATAGCAGTGATAGGTGAGCACGGCAAAGGCAAAATGCGAAGGGCATTCAGGGCTAACCGCCGGCAGGGATGATTTCAGCGGCCTCCTCCGGGGGCGTTTGCCGGAGTGCCTCCGCCTCGCGGGCGCGAGCATGCGCCAAATCGTGTGATTCCCGGGTGAGTATCGCCGCAAAAATCCAGAAGTAGATACCGGAGGCAGCATCATACAGTGCGCCACCGATGAGCAACTGCGTAATCATTGAGACCATCGGCGCAACCATTGCGCAGAATATGTAGTGATCTTCGTCTTTGGGAGCGTTGCGTGCAGTGCGGATGGCTGTCCTCATCAATACATACAACATCCAGACCCAGAAGACGAAGCCCGGAATGCCCATTTCGGCGAGAACGCGGCCGATCTCGTTCTCAATAAAGCTGAGTTGGCCGTGCTCCAGTGAGCGGCCGCGCAACTCATCGAAGATGCGACCGCTGCCGGACCCGGTTGCGAGTCCGTACCCGAGCGGACGCTTATTGAGTTCCTCCCAGCTTCGCTGAAACGGTACTCGCAGGCGGTCGGCGACGATCTCCACGGAGACGTTCTCGACAATTCTCTCGGTGCCCGTTTCGGCGACTGTCGGTATTAGCCATTTGAGCGAGACGAGCGCTGCAAGGCCGAGAATGATAATCATCAGGGCCTTGCGCCGCAGCAGCATCACAAAAACGACGAGGCCGACGAGAGCACCGAGGAATGCACCCCGAGTGCCGGAAGACATCATACCGCCAACAGCAAGTACGGCAATGCCGAAGAAGAGGAGGCGCTGTGTCGGGCGCTTGTAGTGCATCACAAAGCCGAGAGACAGGAATGTGGCGATGGCACAGAAATTGGCGAACAGGGGCGGGGAATTGAGGATCGAGGTGGCACGCCCGACGTACCATTTAGCGGCATCGGCCAATTCGGGTACCGCCGCGAGGTGGTCATACCCCATGATGCTCTGGTATATGCCGTAGGCGGCTATAGGTACGGACGCATAACAGACAAATTTCATCAGTCGTAGCTGTGTCTCTCTATCCCTAAAACACACATACGCCGGGTAGTAGACGGGGATCCAGAGTATCCAGGAGCGGAAGCCTGCCAGTGCGAGGCGCAAGCTGTGGGTCGAGGGTGCGGCCATCATTGCCGTGGCGTATGCTGCGAAGAGCACAAAGGGAGCCGAGATGCTCTGGCTGAACCAACTGAAATTACGATCCCGCAAGCTGATATAGAGAAAGCGCACCACGATGAACATCAACTGTATGTCCTTGATGATCAGCGTGAAAAACGACGGTGAAATAGTCTTGTATACGCCCTCGATGAGACCAAGAACGAGCAATGCGTAGATCGAGAACTCCAAGGACATCATGCTGCCGACAAAGCCGGCGATAACCATTATGCCGAGGATACTCTGCCAGATACTGCCGCTGACGCCGAGGATAAGCAGGCCGACAGCGACACTGACGCCGGCGGTCACCGCAAAGATGATGAGAGTTGTGTTTACAAGCCGGCGTATGTCCATGAATGTGCCTCGGAATAATTGGGCGGGGATGCTTTGGATCCCGGGGCCATTTTAGCACATTTGCCCCCGGCAATGAACATTTTACGGTAACGAGGGGATGGGTGGATGCAGCAGCGCAGCTACCGGCTCCCGGTCCTGGGAGTGGCTCCGTGCCGCGAACTTGTGGTGAAAGTGCCGCCAACAAAAAAGAGGAAGCCCGGCCATCCTGAGGGAAAGGTATTTCGGCGGGAGATATTGGCGCAGCCAGGACGGAACATGGCACGACACCATAGCCTGTGTGACAGTTATTTGCTTGGTGGCGGCTGCTCTGCTTGCCTATTGCCATCGGGAGGCCCAGTAATGGAGCAGTTGAGAGTCGAATTTGCTGATGAAGCGGAATTGAATTCGCGTCGGGCGGGCAGGCATACCTGTGCAAGAAACGCGGGTGCCCACGTGGGAAATCGGCGATTGAGTGGCGCCTTACTGGTGCTGCTGATGCTGAGCGTAATCTGCGTATGCCCGGCGCAGGTGGCAACCGGCCCGGGAGACGCAGCAGACACACAAATAGGTCTTGCCGAACTGCCTGCCGCAATGCTCAATTACACTATCAAGCCAAATGACGCACTCGATATCGTGCTCTGGCAGGCCGAGGCGCTGGTTATCAACGCACGCGTGGTAGTAGCAGATACCGGCACGATCACTCTGCCGCAGGTCGGCCAGATGGCCGTGGGTGGCAAGACGGTAGGCGATATACGCTACATGCTGAAGAGGGCGTATCAGCCGCTGTATCCGGGTGCGACGCTGCTGGTCATGGTGCCGGGCACGGGCGAGGGCCGGCAGCTACTTGCGCCGGAGGAAGCCGGCGATGTCCGCGCGGTTATCCCGGAGCGGCTTCTGCGACCTGCTGACGGTATCGTGATCCGCTGCTGGACCGGTGACAAGGAATTCGTCCACATGGCGGCCATCATCTCCAACGACGGCACGATGATGCTGCCGCCGTTCGGAACAATCCAGGCTACACAATTCACCACCGGGCAACTCCAGGATTACCTAAGCAAGCGCTACCAGTCGATTTACCCGCGCAGCGCGGTGGAAGTGCGGCCGCTTTCAGGCGAGGAGATGGCGCTATGGGGTAAGTATATCGCAGGCCGCGAGCAGGTTACGCCCGAGGCGCTCTATCCAGAGACGGGCCGCCTATATCCGCCGGACGTTGATGCCGGTGTGTTCTTCAACAATCTACCGCGCTTCGGGACGACACTGTTTAAGCGCGCGCTGAAAGAGCCTGCCGAACGCTACGCGCGGTCACTGCCGCCGACGCCGACCGAATCCGAAGTGGGTGCTGCCGAACTGCTGGCCAGTGTTCCGGTGCCATCAGATTATCTGCTGGGACCCGGTGATGAGTTGGCCATCCGCTCCTGGACGGGCGCAGTCGAGCACTATGCGGACACCGCAGTCGTCTCGCAGCAGGGGACAATCTATATTGCGTTGCTCGGAGAGATGGCGGTGGGCGGCGTGACACTTGCCGAGTTCCGCCAGATTCTCAAGCAGCGCTTCGCCCATTTCTACCAGGATGCGCAAGTGACGGTGACGATGGCGCGCATCCGGACGATTGACGTGTATCTAACCGGCGATGCAAGTCGTCCGGGGCGATATACTCTGAGCGGCACGGCAACAGTCTTCAGCGCGCTGTATGAGGCGGGCGGCCCCTCAGACATCGGGAGCCTGCGGAATATCGTGCTGCTGCGTGGCAAGCAACCGGCGCGACACATTGACCTGTATGACTACCTGCTGGACGGGGAATCCAGCGCCGACGTGGCGCTGGAGCCCGGTGACACCATATTCGTGAGACCGGCGGGTGATGTCATCGGCATCGCCGGGCAGGTAAGACGCCCCGCACGGTATGAAACTGCACCGAATACTTCGCTTGCGGATGCCATCAAGATGAGCGGCGCACTGCAAGCCGCCGGCTATGCGCCGAATGTCGAAGTCTGGCGCGTGGCCGGACACGCCGACCGGCACGTCATCAATGTGGATCTGACCAAATCCGGTGATGAGTTCATAATCCAGAACGGCGACCTGGTGTTGGTGCGACCCGTGGTCGAGCGGCCCGCAAATGCAGTGGAACTGATTGGCGCCGTGAAAAGGCCCGGCATCTACGAGGTGGGGGAGGGGGGCCTGACGCTCAGCCAGCTTCTGAGCAAGGCACAAGGTCCCAGCGACAGTGCCTATATCAAGCAGGGTTCGGTGTGGCGACTCAATGATGACAATATCTATGAGATGCACGCCTTCAATGTCAAGCTGGCCATGGCCGGGGACGCACAACACAGCTTCGGGCTGGTGCCGAATGACAAGGTTTTCGTCTATGAGCAGGAGGAGGTGCTGCAACCCCGGCAGGTGATTGCCGGAGGCTCGGTGGGCAATCCGGGCATGTTCTCATGGGTGGCAGGGATGCGAGTAAGCGATCTGCTGCTGCAGGCGCGTGGCGTACTGCCGAATGCCTACGTCGAACGCGCCGAACTGTTGCGCATCGGTCCCGACAAGCGCCCCCAGCTTATCCCGGTCAGTCTCACAGCCATCGCCGCCGGCGACGCCACCGCCGATATGGTGCTGCAGCCGGGAGACAGGCTTACCGTCTATGACCGCATGGAGCGCGAAGACACCGCTACGATAAGCGTGTCCGGCTTCGTCAACAAGCCGGCTGAATACACGTTCTATGAGGGGCTGCGCGTAAGTGACGCGATCTACCTAGCCGGCGGGCTGCGTCCCGAGGCTGCCGATACGATCATTTACTCGCAGGGCAACAGCACCAACGAAACACAGACCCTGCGCCTGAGGCTGACCAGGAACGGCAAGGAATTCACAGTCGAGCCGGACATCACTCTCGGCGACTACGACCATGTGGCCGTGCAAGGTAGCGGGGATATCATCGTCAAGCCGCGCGTGGCTGCGATAGAGGGTAGAGTGCAGAAACCCGGGGTGTACACGTTGCACTACACTGAGGAGGAGCCCGAGACGGTCTATAAACTGCTGCAGAAGGCCGGCGGGGTCAGTGATGATGCCAACCCCAACGGCATCATCGTCTATCGGCGGCGCGGGGTACTCGTTGCCGGTCGTCAGGGGGACAATGTCGAGGATGTCATGCGCACCTTCAACCGGGAGCTATCCTCACAGACTACCGATCCGCGCATGTTGACGCAGGCCGAGAAAGAGGGGGCCGTCGGGGGCCAGATCGGGACGCAACTCGCAAGTGTCTTCGGGGATGGAAGCACGATCTCGGTAGTCACGCCGCCGCGGTTACTGAATGCCAAGCAGTGGGCGCAGGCGATTCCAGTTGATGGACAGGCGCTCATCCGGACTAAAGGCCGCGAGGGCGATGTGGAACTGCGCAATGGTGACGTCGTGGTCGTGCCGAGGATTTCGAGCGTTGTCTCCGTGCTGGGGACGGTGGCACGACCAGGGGCGCTACGCTACCAGGAAGGCAAGACGTGGCGGGACTACATACAACAGTCCGGAGGAACCGCCAGTGATGCAATGGTTAGTCGCATCGTTGTCATCCGCACTAACGGACAAGTAGAACTGGCGCAGACAGTTAAGGACATTCGCCCCGGTGATGTCATCTTGGTGCCCTCACAATACCAGGTGCGCATGATTCAGAAGGACAAAACCTGGGTGCGTGTGACCAAGACACTAATCGGTATCGCTGCGGCAATATTGGTCTTCTGACAATAAAAAACGTTGTGGAGGACAGGCATCCCATGAGTGGAGGACATCATTGCCTGTCAATGCCGTCGCCTTTGTCGTCCACCGTTGCCGCATATTATATTTTATGCCGTTGGAGGACAGGCATCCTTGCCTGTCAATGCCGTTTACCAATGCCGTTGGCTTTTCCTGTTCGAGCGACAAACCAAAGGGCGCAGATTATGCGAAAGACTAGACGCCATCTCCCGCATATCGAAACCGACGGGGCAACCTATTTCATCACCTTTACTCTGAGAGAAGGAGT
>Ga0180432_10001375_pt1 | contig 38644 bp, 27 predicted proteins | sample SS_ome_10_FD_132414 | JGI IMG/M metagenome (GOLD analysis project Ga0180432, IMG submission 132414) | Hypersaline lake sediment archaeal communities from the Salton Sea, California, USA - SS_1_MS_2 metaG | ecosystem: Environmental > Aquatic > Non-marine Saline and Alkaline > Hypersaline >... | reverse complement strand
CGCCGGGTTTTTCCCGGCGCTGTGTCGCATGCCCGAGGCCGCCCCGCCGGGCACGAGCGCGGTCCCGGCGCGCCGGGACGCGGCTCGCTACTGGGGGCCGGTGAGGGCGGCGGCGAAGGCGGCGTGGTCGGCTTGGTCCACGTCGTTGTCGCGGTCGAAGTCGAAGGGGTGGCACTCGTCCGGGACGTCGCCCTCGACCAGCCGGTGGAAGCAGACCTGCATCCGGCCGATGTCGGCCAGGTCCAGGTCGGCGTCGATGTCCGCGTCGCCCATCCGCCGGCCGAAGAGCACGTAGAGCGTGCCGTAATCCACGCCGGTCCAGAAGTGCTGCTCCCAGATGACGGTCGACGCGAAGTCATCGATGCCGTCGCCGTTCACGTCGCCCACGCCGCTGTGGTTGCGCGTGGCCAGGGTGTCCACTTTGAAGACGTTGCGACCGTCGGGCTGGTTGACGACCACCTTGCCGCTGCTGCCCACCTGCGGTCCGCCCAGCACGATGTAGGTGGGCACCACGCGCACCGCGACTTCGGCGTAGCCGTCCGCGTTGAGATCGCCCGCGTAGGCGGGCTCACTCGCGCTGCCGTAGCCGCCTTCGGTCAGGATCACGAATCCGTTGGTGCCATCCAACGACCCGAGTTCCAGCACGCCGTCGGGCGCCACAGCGGGGCCGCCAAAGACCACCGGCACGCCGCTCTCGCCGTACGTGGCCGCCTCGGCGTATCCGTCCCCGTTCACATCGCCCGGACCGGCAACCCGCATACCTCCTTTCTCGCCTGCCGGCGCCCGCAGCACGAACCCGTTCGAACCATCCAGATCGGCGAGATCGAGCACACCGTGTCCAGGCAGGCCGGGACCCCCGTAAACCACGTAGGATTCGCCGGGCGGGGTCTGCACGCTGGCGCCGATGATGATGTCGTCCCAGCCGTCGCCGTTGAAGTCGCCCAGCGGGGCCACCCGCTGGCCGGCGTAGCCCAGTTCGAACTTGCCGTTGATGATCAGGCCCACGCGCGGACTCCAGTCCTGCATGTGGAACACACCGGAATCGCCCAGCCCGCGGCCGCCCCACAGCACGTAGACCTGCCCGGCGTGCACCTTCCCCTCCACGGTCGCCGAGACGTTGCCGAACATGATGTCGTCGACCCCGTCCCCGTTGAAATCGGCCGCCGGGGCCATCCTGGCGCCGGTACCCATATCCGGCGTCGCCCCGTAGATCACGAAGCCGTTGCCGCCGTCAAGCGCGCCCACGTCCAGGGAACCGTCGCCCGCCACTCCTGAGCCGCCGTAGATGACATAGCACTCGCCGGCCCACCAGAGACCACCGGGGCTCGAGCAGTTGGCGCTGGCCAGGAAGTCATCAACACCGTCGTTATTGAAGTCGCCTGCTGCCGCGACGTTCCCATGGCAGGTGCGGAACCCGATCTCGGGAACGTGGATGCCGGTAGCCGAGTCGAGCTCGTCGATGCACCACAGGCCGTCCCGGGCCACCGTCGGACCGCCGAAGATGGCGTGTACCATCCCCGGCGTCTCCTGACAGTAACAGTCATCATACGCCCATTGACCGATGTGCCCGGAGCCCACGTCGGAAGCTCCGTCGGCATTAACGTCTCCAAGGCCGGCAAGACTCACCGCAAACTGCCCGTACTCGACACCTCGGATTATGAAGCCATTCACCCCGTCGAGCTCCTCCATAACCACCGAGGTAGCGAACTGCGCGGAGGCGGTCTGCCACGGGCAGCAGGCGAGCACGACGATGGCGGACGCCTGCCGAAGGCTCCTTCGGGTTGTCATCTCCTTACTCCTTCGCCGGTGTTCGGTATCCCCGTGGCGTCGTTCACTTACCGTCCAACACCGCGGCCACGGCCCCGAGGCAGGCTGCGTCGCCGGCATCGGTGAACTCCGCCGCATCATGGAGTGCCGCCACGATCTGGGGCAGGTCGCCGAAGAACTCATCGCCGTGACGACAGGCCGCGGTCATCCAGACGTAATTGAAATCCAGCGGTGGGGGCGCCTCCGGCTGGGCCGTCCAGGTGAGGTAGAGGGCACCGCTGCCGTCCGGATCCGCGGCGATGAACGGTTTATCGCCCGGCGCGTGATCGGCAGGGGGCACCCATGAATACCCCGATCAGCACCTCCGGGTCCCACCAGGCCGCGGCGATCGACGGCTCGCGTTGATGCTTGGGGTCGTCATCGCAGACGGCCCAGTCGGCCGGCGGCGTACCTCCGGTCGATACCTGCAGGCACTTGTCGCAGCCCTCGGTGCCTGGCGGGACGGGAAACTCGAGGCACCCTGGAATGTCCAGATCGTCAGTGCCGTCCGGGCCGTACGGCGAACTGAGCTTGACATCCGGCGAGACGACCGGCTGGGCGAGTGCCGGCACGTACAGATACACCCAGCAGGCCAGCGCAACACGCGGGCACAGGGTCCGGGCGCCCGGGCTCGCGTAATGGCAGGTGTTCGCGTTGGCGCGTCGCATGAAGTGTCCCTCCTCATCGATGTGCGTGCCAAACGGAAGCTGAGGTGAGGCGAGGTGCGCCACCCGCACCCTCCGGAGCCCGCCGACCAAGGCAACGCCGGACTCCGATAACGAGTTTACTTCATGAACGGAACAGTTGCAAGAAAAGAAGCAGGAGTGTATCAGGATGTCCCAAACGTCTGTCGCACCGCGCAGTTGCGCCGACGCGCACGGGCGGGCCCTGCTCCGCGAGGGCACCTGCGGCCGGACGTGAGCGTCGGGAGATGGTCCGGCGTTACTCGGGATGTGCACGGCAGGCCCAATCAGAGCGGTTGCCCGACCACTGGGGCTCCGCGCGAACTCCTCTGCGAGCGGCGGGGTCCATCCCCGCCGTCATCCCCTGCGCGGCGGGCCTGTCGCCGCTGAACGACGCCCGAGACAAAAGCGGCGACTCGCTGTGGAACATGTTGTTCGCGGCTCGTTCGGACGGGCCCCGCGCCTGCAGACCCGCGTTCACCGCGCGCCGGGATCCGCGCGAACTGAAGTTCGCGGCTCGTTCGGAGTGGCCCCGCGCCCGCAGGCCCGCGTTCACCGCGGGCCGGGCTCCGCGCGAATGGCCAGAGAACCGCCCGTTCGCCACGATCGAGAAACGTAACGTTTTTCTGAGACACTACACTAGCCGGTGACCTTCAACGCCCGGACCAGGAAGGCCCACTTGTCGGCCACCTCCTCGATGCGCTTGGTGGTCGGCTTGCCGGCCCCGTGGCCGGCCTTGGTCTCGACGCGGATGAGCACCGGTGCCGGCCCGCCCTGAGCGGCCTGGAGCGCCGCCGCGAACTTGAAGCTGTGGGCCGGCACCACGCGGTCGTCGTGGTCGGCGGTGGCCAGCATCACCGCGGGATAGTGCATCCCCTTCTCGAGGTTGTGCAGCGGGGAATAGGCGTACAGCGCCTTGAACTCGTCCGGTTCGTCCGGGGAGCCGTAGTCCGAGACCCAGGCCCAGCCGATGGTGAACTTGTGGAACCGCAGCATGTCCAGGACGCCGACGTCCGGCAGCACCGCCCCGAACAGGTCGGGACGCTGGATCATGCAGGCCGCCACCAGCAGGCCGCCGTTGCTGCCTCCGCCGATGCCCAGCTTCTCCGGGCGGGTGTACTTGTTCTCGATCAGCCACTCGGCCGCGGCGATGAAGTCGTCGAACACGTTCTGGCGGTTCAGCTTGCACCCCGCCTCGTGCCACTCCCGGCCGTACTCGCCGCCGCCCCGGATGTTCGCCTGGGCGAAGACCCCGCCCATCTCCATCCACACCAGCCGGCTCACCGAGAACCGCGGCAGCAGTGACACGTTGAACCCGCCGTAGCCGTAGAGGTAGGTGGGGTTGCTGCCGTCCAGCTTCAGGCCCTTCCTGTGGCTGATGAACATCGGCACCCGGGTGCCGTCCTTGCTGTGATAGAACACCTGCCGGGTGACGAACTGTTCCGGATCGAAGTCCACCTTCGGCCGGCGGAAGACCGTGCTCCGGCCGGTCTCCAGGTCGTAGCGGTAGATCGTGCCCGGCACGCCGAAGCTGGTGAAGGAGTAGAAGGTCTCCTTGTCGTGCTTCTTGCCCCCGAATCCGCCGGCGGTGCCCAGCGTGGGCAGGGCCACCTCGCGAACGAACCTGCCCCGGCGATCGAAGATCCTGATCTGGCTGTGGGCGTCCTTCAGGTAACTGAGCACGAAGTGGTTGTTCAGCAGATTCGCGCCGCGGAGCGTCTCGGCCGCCTCGGGCACCACGACCTGCCAGTCGGCACGATCGGGCTTGCGGAGGTCCACCGCGATGACCCGGCCGCGCGGAGCTTCGGAGTCGGTCCGGAACCAGAACACGGGCCCGTCGTTGTCGATGAACGCGTACTGGGCGTCGAAGTCGTTGAGCAGCTCGACCACGGGGGCCTTCTCGGCCTGGAGGTCCTTGTAGAAGACGCGGTTCTTGCGGTAGGTCCCCTGGCGGACGGAGATGATCAGGTAGCGGCCGTCGTCGGTGACCCGGCCACTGAAGCCCCACTCCTTCTGGTCGGGCCGTTCGTAGACCAGCACGTCTTCCGACTGCGGCGTGCCCAGCCGGTGGTAGTAGAGCTTCTGGTAGTAGTTGACGTCCTGGAGGGCCTCGCCCTTCTCCGGTTCGTCGTAGCGGCTGTAGTAGAAGCCCCGGTGGTCATGGCTCCAGGCGGCGCCGGAGAACTTGATCCACTCGAGGTGGTCGGGCAGCTCCCGGCCGGAGTCGATCTCCCGCACCCGCCACTCCTGCCAGTCGGAGCCGGCCGTCGAAAGGCCGTAAGCCATGTACCGGCCGTCCTTGCTGATGCTGTAGCCCGCCAGGGCCACCGTGCCGTCTGTGGACAGCTTGTTGGGATCGAAGAGCACCTCCGGCTCGTCGGCCAGCGACCGCATGGTGTACACCACCGACTGGTTCTGAAGCCCGTCGTTCTTCGAGAAGAAGTACCGGCCCCCCTCCTTGCCGGGGGTACCGTACTTCTCGTAGTCCCACAGCTTCGTGATCCGTTCCCGGATCCGCTCGCGGGCGGGGATCTCCTCCAGCCAGCCGAAGGTGATCTGGTTCTGGGCCTCGATCCAGGCCCGGGTTTCCTCGGAGTCCGGATCCTCCAGCCAACGGTACGGATCGGCCACCTTCACCCCGTGGTAATCCTCCACCACGTCCATCTGCCGCGCCGGGGGATAGGTGATCGGCGCGCCGGCGCGGGCGGGCGGGGAGTGCAGACTCGCCAGGGAAAACAGGGCAAACACGAGTGTGGTCAGCCGGGTGGTTTGCTGCATGACGGACTCCTCGGGTTGGGCCGGCTGCGGGTCCGGCGCTCGGCGAATGCGCGCCGCCGAAACGGGCTCCGGGCGCGCAATTACAGGAACAAGAGGATTTAGAGGCGGATCCCGGCAACGTCAAGGCCGTCGGGGCCCGGGCGCGGCGACATCCAGAAGAACGCACAGGAAACCACTCATCTGGTATATCTTGTTGGCTCCGGGGCGTGAGCCTGGCGAGCTGCAGAGGTCCGTGCAGCGCTCCGCCGTTCCGCCCCTGCGGGGCAGCGACGGGAGTGGGGCACCCGGCGGGTGCCCCGGGCCTTTCGCCGCGCCCGCCGCGCGGGGCCGCCCCAGACCGCCACGCCATGCCCTGTCCGCGGGCTCGCGCCGCGCGGCTCTGATCTGAGCGCTCCCGGCGCGCCGGGACGAGCCTGGTGACCGGTACGGGTGACACGCCACGCCATGCCCTGTCCGCGGGCTCGCGCCGCGCGGCTCTGATCGCCGGCCGATCCGGGCGTGCCGCGCGGACCCCCGGTCTGTGCAGGAGCCTCCAGGGCTCCATCAGGGTACGGACCGGAGCCAACTGGAGATTCAGGACCACCCATCTCCAAAGGGCAGGGCCCTCCGACGCGCGGACCGGACTCGTGCGTTCGGCCGCCCTCACACCGTGACTTGTGAAGTGAAACTCCAAGACACGGGCGTCAGGAGCCGGTGAAGGCGAGCTGGAAACGAGCGAAATCGAGGAGATCCACGTCCGAGTCGCCGTCGGCGTCCCCCACTTGGCACCAGCCACCCGCCCCGCCTCCCGGTCCCGTCAGGCAGCCGACCAGCAGGGCGAGATCCTCGAGATCGATACCCCCGTCGGCGTCCAGGTCGCCGGCCAGGCCGCTGGCGACGATGAAGGGCACTACGGCGTCGCCGCCGGGCAGCCCGTCACCGGAGGGCAGCAGTGGATCCCACGGGCCCGAATCCACCTCGCCGTCCAGGCTCAGCCCGGCCGCCGCGTCAACCATCGTGTCGGACGCCGTCAGGATGTACTTGCCCGGCGGCAGCGCATCCGGCGGCAGCACCGTCACCGTCCGGGTCTGGGCATCGTACGACCAGTCGAAGTCCAGCGGCGTGCCGCCCGCATCCGCGAGCACGAAGTCGCTCGCCTTCGCAACAACGTCCTTGTGGAAGGCCATCTTCAGAGCACCGCCCCCGTCAGGCGCATGGACACCGAACGGTGCCGGGAGCACATCGATGACCTTCGGCGGGCCCTCGACGAACTCGTCCCCACAGCTCCCCAGGTGCAGCAGCCACCAGTCCGGGTCGATGCTCGGATTCTCGATCGGGCCCTCGGTGGGGATGAGGACGTGCTCGGCGGGGGCGTCGTTCCAGAAGACGTAGCGGTCCGCAGTCCACGGGTCGCCGATCTCCACCGGCGCCGCGAAGGTGACGTACTCCGGCGGCTGGGTCTGCCGCACGTACAGCTCGATGTAGTGCTGCCCGTCCATCTCCTCCTGCCGGACGCCGCAGTCGTACTTCGGATAGCCCTCCTCGTACAGCCACTGATCGAAGAACCAGCCCAGCTTCTGCCCGCTGACCTCCTCGGCCACGGCGATGAAGTCGTCGGTCTCGGCGGAAGCGTACTCGTACCGGGCGCGGTAGGTGTGCAGAAGGTCGAAGAAGGTCTCGCGGCCCACGATGTAGCGCAGCATGTGCAGTACCCAGGCCCCCTTGTTGTAGACGGCCAGCGTGTAGATATCGCACCAGTCGGAGATGTCCTCGTCGAAGACATACACGGTGCCCTGCATGTCGATCGGATGGTGCCCCCACATGGCCCACTTCAGGGCGTCGGGCGGCGCCCCGGGCTTGTGCTCGTCCCAGAGGGCCTGGGCGTAGGTGGCGAAGCCCTCCTGAAGCCACATGTGGTTCCAGGTGGCCGCGGTCACCAGGTCACCCCACCACTGGTGGGCGAGTTCGTGGGCGAAGACCGTCTCCAGCATCATCGGGTTGGCGGGAAACAGGCCCATCGAGGTCAGGGTCTGGTGTTCCAGGAGGTTGCCGAAGCCGTACTGGGCCACGCCGTACTTCTCGTCGATGAAGGGGTACGTGCCGAACAGATCGCTGAACACGTCCAGCATGTCGAGGTGCAACGCCAGGACGTCGCGATGCTCCGGCGTGTCCTCCTCGGGGAAGAGGTAGAACTCGACGGGCATGAGCCGACCCTGGTGCTCCCAGTATTCCACGTACTTGCTGTAGTCCGTCGCGCAGACGGAGTAAAGGGAATCCACCATCGGATAGGTCGACTGCCACACGTAGCGGGTGCGGCCGCCGCCGAGCGGTTCCACACTCTTGAGCGTACCGTTGGCCGCCACCACCAGCGGGTCCGGCACGGTGACCCCCAGCGTGGCGGTGGTCTTGTCGCGGTTGTCGTCCTTGCCCGGCAGCCAGTGGTAGGCCAGCCAGGGCTGGCTGGCGGTCGACACGACGGGCACCGGCCGGGGAGGGGACATCTGGAAACGCATGCCCCGGCAGCCGAAAGAGGTGCAGTCGTCCCCCTCCGGCGAGCCCTGGTAATCGACCGCCACGGTGAACTCCTCCCCCGCCGCGTAGGGCCGGTCGAGCGTGACCTCGACCGTGGGAAACTCGATTCGCTCCCACTCGGCCGGCTCATCGTTCAACCGGACAGCGGTGATCTCGAGCTGGTCGTCCAGGCGGAGGTGGAAAACGGTGACGCCGTCCTCAACGGCCCGCACCCTGATCGTGTTGGTGCCGACGATCCACTCCAATAGGGGATCGATGGTCAGGTCGAGGTCGTAGTGGAGCGCGTCGGTCTGGTCGGCCGGCCACCCGGCGGCCACATCGCCCGCCAACGCCTGAAACCCGAGCACCCCGCACACCATCGCCCCAAACCGATGCAGTGAGCGCATGACTTCCTCTCCCGGGCGTGATCGCCCTGTCGAAGCCCGTCGCCAGACACCGGCCGCGGCACCGCCCCAGAGGGCAAGCGCCTGCCGCTCAGCAAGGCGACGATCTGTGACGTGGACCCCGGGGACTCCAGAGTATCCGGCGACGGGGGCGCCCTCCAAACCGGAAATCGTATTTCCTTGTCAGCAGCGGGCGTCAGTCGCCGCGACCGTAGCTGCCGCCGAAGGGCATGTCGGGATCGGCGACCACCTGGACCCGCAGGCCCACGATCTCGACCTCGCCGGCCGGACCGGGCTCGGCGCCCGGCGGAGCCGCGGCGGCATGGAACGGAGCGAAGAGGCGTTCCGCGTCGGTCAGCGACTCGGCGGCGATGACCCGCGTGGCGGCTTGGCCGGCGTACCGGCAGACGATCAGCCGCTCGAACTCCGCGTCGTCCAGGTCATACCCGTCACAGAGCACGGCGTGAGCCGCCCGCTCCATCAGCTCGCTGAACGCCCGGCGCAGCCGCGGCAGGTCGACGGCCCCCTCGTCGGGCGTGTACCCGGAGGCAAACTCGTGCATGACTCTGCGGGCCATGGCTGGGTCCTAGCCGAAGCGGCCGCGGTCCCGGGGTGCAGAGATGCGGGGCAGGTTGAGCTGGTAATCCCCGATGTATCCCTTGGACTGGAAGAACTTCAGGGCGTCCTCGACACAGACGAACACGCGGGTGGCCGTCTCGGTGATGAAGGGCGAGGGCTCGCAGGCCGGCCGCCAGATGACGTAGACCTCCTTGGTGGCCTCGAAAGCGTGCTGAAGCTCACGCTCCACGCCGGAGGAGAGGCCGGGCTTGCCGTCCGGCAGCTCCGGCACGTAGCTGACGATCATGTCCGACTGGTCGATCAGCTTGAAGTCCCGGGCGTAGATCTGACCGTCGATGTCGCCGGCCACCTGGGTGACGTCGCCGACGGGAATGACCACGTCGCGCTCGTTGGCCCGCACGGTCACTTCCCGCTCGCCGCGCTGGGTGGCGGCACCGGCCTCGAAGAGCAGCCGCTTCTCGTCCAGGTCGCCGGGGTCGAAACAGATGAAGTGTTCCAGCAGGGCCTGCCGGAAGCCGTCGATGTCCGCCAGCACGTCGGGCATGTCCATCACGTGGGTCATGGGGAACGACGGGTAGACCCGCTTGCGGTGCGGCTCGAACATCAGGCGGTAGAGCATCTCGGCCGTGTCCCGCTCCACGCCGCGGGCCACGATGTAGCAGTGGCCGTACCCGCGGATCGCGGCGGCCATGCTCTCGGTCACCACGATCTCCTCCTCACGCCACACCAGGATGTCCTTCAGCGTGTGCCGCAGGTCGTGGTCCCGGGTCAACCGCTCGTGCACCGCGTCCACGTTGTCCACCAGAACCACATACAGATCGGCGTCCAGCCGGGCCATCTGGTCGTAGTCGTAGGCCAGAAACAGCCCGTGACGCCAGCGGAAGGTGGCGTGGGTGTTGACGATCAGGTTCGTCGCCCGCTCCGAGATCGCCAGGATGTCCTTGAACGCGCTGCGCCGCAACGAATCCAGCCGCTGGCGGGGCAGATCCAGAATCCGCCCCGGCACCACGTCGGGAGCCTCTCCGTACATCATGTCGCCCACGTGGCACAGCGTGACGTCCCGGTCGTGGGCGCGGGCCATCTCGGCGACCCGCTCGAGGAAGGGCTTCTTGTCGACGCCGACCTGCCCGGTCACCACTACGCGGACCCCGGTGTGGTGCCGGTCAGAGAAAAGCCGACCCGTGTGGCCTGGGTTGCCGCTCATCAGGAAGATTCTAGCACCGCACGACAATCGAGGAAAGCAGGGGACGAACCGCGCTGCACCGGCACGGCAACGCGGCCGGCCCGCCGGCTGCCGCAGGGCGCGGGGCCCTCTCGCTCGCGGCTCTGATCGCGTGGGGGATCGGCTGTGGTGGGTCCCTGCCCTCGCCGGCAGCGGAAGAACGGGTGGTCAGGATTCGGCGGAGGGATCGTACTGGCGAACGTCGGTGTCGTTGAACACGGAGGCGGCGTCAAAGCCGGCGTGTGCGTCGTCGGCGGGAAGCCCGAACAACTGGACCCAGTAGATCCTCAACTCCCCGGCTCCGCGGCGCAGGCCGATACCGGTATCCTGCCAGTCGGCCGAGAGCATGTTCTCGCGGTGGCCGGGACTGTTCATCCAGTCCTTGACGGCCTCGGCGGCCGTGGTCTGCCCGCCGGCCAGGTTCTCCCCCACGGCGAAGAAGTCGTAGTTGGCCTCGGCGGCGCGGTCCCCGGGTCCCTGACCCGTGTCGGGATGGTAATGATCGAAAAAGTCCTCGCCGGCCATGGTGCAGGCGTAGTCCTCGGCCGCCTGGGTGAGCTCGTCGTCGAGGGTCAGCGGGGCGGCGCCCACCCGGGCCCGCTCGATGTTGACCAGGCTGAGCACCTGGCGAGCCAGCTCGTCGTCCCCGGCGTCGGTGTAGCACTCCTCGGAGGCGGTGGCGGCCGCGACCCATTCCAGATCGCTGTTTCCCGCCGGGGGAATCGCGGCAGCCCCGCCGTTGTCGACGGTCGTGCCGGCGCTGTTGCAGCCGGCCAGCAAGGCCACCGTTGCGAGGGCCGCCAGGAACCTGGCGCTGGTTCGCCGATCAAGCACGCGCGCTCTCCAACCCCGGCGCGGCAGCACACCACGCCTGCTGCCATAGTATCGGCCCAAAAGTGACCGGACAAGTAACGCTTTGGTAACCCCGGGGGCAGAATGCCGGGTCCCGAACCCGGACCCCCGCGCAGGCGAACCGCGGCGAGCCCGCCCCCTCGCTTCAGGTCCTGGAAGGAACTCCGGGGCATTGGGACATCCCGGCGATACGCGGTCCGGGGCGGGGCGGGTCCTCTGCACGGCCCGGCACGCGACGGTGTCCGCAAGCCACGAGCTAAGCCACCCGATGGACGAGCATTACAGTGACGTCTTCAGGCTGCCGTCCTTTCTTGAAGACACCCCGCAGATCGCCCTGAAGCTCTTCGAGCAGGTCGGCCGGTCCCAAGCCAAGGCCGTCGCCCAGCGTGTCGATCAGGCGCTGCAGACCCACCGCGTTGCCTTCGCCGTCACGAAGGGCACCCCAACCACGCGTGAACAGGGCGAGCAGCTCTCCCGGAGCCAGCTTGCCGCCCTGCCGGGGCGGCTCGCCGGATTTCGCCTCGCCCGACTCGGCCACCGGCATCGCGGCCAACCTGCGGGGCTCGCTGGCAGTACTGAGAATCACGCCGCAGACCGCACCCGAGATGGCGTATTCGATGGCGCCGCTCTTGGGGTTCATCACCAGATGGGCCACACTGAAGCTGCACTTGCCACGGCCGGTGTGGAGGAGCCAGTTGAGCTCCCGAAACTGGGTGTGGGGCGGGTCGCCGTGCAGTGCGGCCACGCGGAAAGCGGCGTGGACCTCGGCCATGGCAATCGCCGTCCGCATGGGGTCGGCGTGCAGCGTGCCGAGGAGACAGGCGGCCAGGCCGTTGGGCATGGTGATCAGGTCGTACACGTCGCCGCCCTGCACGGACCCCGGGCGGGCGAAGATCCCCACCTGGTAGCCGGGCCAGGGCGGCACGCTCTTGGGATCGAGGCGAGCCTGGACCTCGCGAACCACGGCCAGCCGGTCGGCTTCGGGGGGCGGAGCGGACGGGTCCACACCCAGCAGAAGGTTCTCCAGCCGGGCGGCCACGTGGATGGCGAGAAGATAGAGCAGGTCCAGATGGTGCCCGCGGAAACGATCCTCCGACTTGCGAGACTCGACGTACAACAGCCCGCAGCGGCCTCGCCTGGCCGACAACGGCGCGGCAATCGCCGAGGCGTGGTCCTCCAGGCGGCGCAAACGGATCGACTGACCGCGATCCAGGCAACGGTACTCCAGCGTGGGCAGCAGCGGCGGGTCCCGGCCGGGTGTCCCGTCGGAGTTGCGGCCCTCCATATAGCCCAGCGGCCCGCGGGGCTGGCGGCGCAGGCCGAACCAGGCCAGACGGGCATCGAAGTTCTCGAGCAGATAGCTCAGCGTGCGGTTGACCAGCGTCTCGACATCCGCACAGGCGGCCACCTCCTGCGCGAAACGGGCGACATCCTGGTGCACGCGGCCCTCCACGGGCACCGGTTCGTCGTACTGCTTGGCGTCCCCCCCCCGCGGCAGCGGGAACTCGCGGATGCGGGCCAGTTCGTCCAGCGAGGTCTTGCCGGTGGACCCCAGGTCGAGCTGGCCGTCGACCGCCACCTTCAGGGTGAACGCCCCGATGGCGATCTCATCCCCGTTGTACAGCGGGCAGCGCTTGTCCAGATCCCGGCCGTTCACACTCGCCTGGGCCTCGGGCTGGGCCGCCTCGACGACCCACTGCCCGCCGGGCACGACCAGCATCCGGGCGTGCTGAAGAGCGACGTGCAGGTCGGGGAGGTGCACCTCGCACTCGGCATCGGAACCGACGCTCAGCGGCCCGCTGTCGAAGTTGAGGTCCCGGAGCACTTCGCCGTTCTCGAGAACCACAATGCGCATCGTGAAGCCGCTCCGCCTCCTGCCCCCTTACTCCAGCAGAGCGTGGAGTATATCATCAGCCCGCACGGCGAACCACAAGACGAGGACGACGACCGATGAACGAACAGCGGCTGCTGCTGGGGCACAGCCCCGATCCGGACGACGCGTTCATGTTCTACGGCCTGGCCACCGGACAGGTGCCGGCCGGCGGCTGGACCTTCCAGCACGTGTTGCAGGACATCCAGACCCTCAACGAACGGGCCCTGCGCGGGGAGCTGCACATCACCGCCATCAGCATGCATGCCTACCCCCGCGTGGCGGACCGCTACGCCCTGACGAGCTGCGGCTCGAGCATGGGCGACGGCTACGGGCCGCTGCTGGTCGCCCGTGAGCCGACCACCGTGGCCCAACTGGCCGGCCGAACCATCGCCGTCCCCGGCGAGCTGACCACCGCCTTCCTCGCCCTGAACCTGCTGCTGGGGCCCGGACGGTTCCGCCACCGGGTCGTCGTGTTCGACCGCATCCTGGAGACCGTGGCCTCGGGCGCCGCCGACGCCGGACTCATCATTCACGAGGGCCAGCTCACCTACCAGCACCACCACCTGCACCGCGTCGTGGACCTGGGTCAGTGGTGGAAGCAGGAGACCGGCCTGCCGCTGCCCCTGGGCGGCAACTGCATCCGGCGGGATCTGGGCCCGCGGGCCATGGAGGAGGTCACCGCCGTGCTGAAGGCCAGCATCGAGTTCAGCCTGGCCCACCGATCCGCCGCGGTCGAACACGCCCTGCAATACGCCCGGGACATGGGCCATGACCTCGCAGATGAGTTCATCGGCATGTACGTCAACCAGTGGACCCTCGACTACGGTGACACCGGCCGGCAAGCCGTCCACGAATTACTGCGCCGTGGCTGCGAAGCCGGCCTGGTTCCGCCCATCGACCGGATCGACTTCGTGGGCTGACCCGGAGGCCGGCCGCCCGCCGGCCCGAGCCGGGCAGACACGCCCCTCATCCCCATACGGAGACGCACAGAACTCATCCGGCACCGCCGGAAGATCGGCAGGCCACATTCCGGTCACTGCGGCCGCCCCGGGCACAGCACCATCACACACCCGGCCCCACCGGAGACGAGCGAACCGAGTCCACATGTCTGTCGCGGCGGACTGAGCCGGCATGTGAATCTTCCTGACCCGGGACTCGACAGCGGAACAAAGGCATTGCCCGTCCGCGCAAGGCTATGAGAACCCGAACTAACAAGCGGAAATCGGCAGCGGATTTCCTTGACCGTGGGCGGTGCATCCGTACACTGCGCGTTTCCGACACAGTGAATCAAGGCTGACCCGATACGGAGATCACCGATGGCCAAACGACGGAAACGCGCAAAGACAATCGCCCCCGGAACCCCGCGGACTGCGCCACGGAAGGCACCCGGTCCCGACGGAACAACCCGGCTGGTAGGCGACATGCAGACCCTTCGAAACGGACTGTTGCGGCAGCAGGCGGAACTCCAGGCTCAGATCGACCAGGTGACTCAGGCCCTGGAGGCGTTGGGGGGCTCCGTCGTCGGGGGGCACTCCCGGCCGGCGCGTCCGACGGGCAACTCGGCCCGCTCTGGCGTGCGGGGCAGGCGACAGGACTCGCTCAAGAGCAGGATTCTCAAGGTGATGAAGGTCGGAGAGGAAATGGCGGTGAAGGACATCGCCGCGGCCGTTCGCAAAGCCGGATACAAGACCAACAGCGTCAACTTCGGGAACCAGGTGAGCAATGCCCTGGCGCAGATGAAGGAAGTTTCCAAGACGGGACGCGGGCGGTTCAAACGCTAGCGTACTGACTCCCTAGAATCGCACCGTAGTGAGCCGCGAACGGAACAGGACCCGCCCCGGGCGGATTCGCGCGGAGCCGTAACGCCGACGGAACGGCCTCTGTCGCCGGGCTCCAGAGCCGGGACCTGAATACCCCGTCGTCTCCGGTTCACGACCTGATCCTGTAGAGGAGGTTCAGCGCCGCGACGGACGCTGGTCCCGCAGCCGCGCCACCCACCGATGCGTCAAAGGCGGCACCGGCGGGCCAGCCCCCCAACGGGGGCGGCAGAGTAAAGCCGTGGGTGACCGCAGGGGGTCCTGGGTACGCAGACCACCACCACCTGAGCCCGCAACGCGGGTGACAGAAACGCCCGGCCGCACAGACCCACACACGTCGTTGCGGAAACCGAGACGGCGAGGCGGACCGTCAGAGGAACCTCCCTGGCAGACCAGGTTTCCCAAGCCAACAGGAGACTCAGGTGGCGGGATTCTCCTGAGGCACTACGCGTGCAGCCGATGGCCACAGAACCGCAGGTGGCGGCCTGCGTTTGTGCCGGCCATTGGCGACAGGGTATCCTGGTGGCCGAACGGCCCGCGGGGCGCCGGCCGCCGCCGAATTCGCCGGGCCGCCAGAGCCGGAGGATGCTGAGCCGACGCGGATGTGTAGACACCGAGCCGGCCCGGTCGACACCCTGACATCAACTGCCGGGCCGGGCTCCGGTAGACCGTGGTTTCGATTGTATCCGTCGCCCCGCCACCCTGTGTGGCCGGTCTGTGTATGCCCGCGACAGCTCGAAAGACGCCTCTGACCATCACCTGCGTGGCTGCGGCCATGCTGGGGCCGGGACTGGCCGCCCTCCTCTATGCAGTCCTGCTGGAGGGCGTGACGGCTGCCCGCGCGGTGTACTATGGGTCGAAGCTGCTCTTTCTGCTTCTGCCGGCGGCATGGCTGATCCTGGTAGCCGGCAGACCCATTCGTCTGCCGCGGCCGAGTACCGCCGGGCTCACCCCGGCGCTGCTGTTCGGGCTGCTGGTGGCCATTGGCATCGTGGCACTGTACCACCTGCATTTCGCCGGTCGCCTGAACACCGAGGGTCTGGAGGCGAAGGCCCGGGTGTTCGGCGCCACACGGCACTACCTGCTGTACGCCGCATTCCTGGCGCTGGCCAACGCCGCATACGAGGAGTATCTCTGGCGCTGGTTCGTGTTCGGCCGACTCAGAGAACTGATGGCGGTGGGCCCGGCTGCGTTCCTCTCGGCCGTGGCCTTCGGGCTGCATCATTTCGTCGTAGCCTGGGCGGTGTTCGGATCGGCACCGCTGGCGGCGCTGCTCACGGCCGGCGTGGTGGTGGGCGGGCTTGCCTGGGCCCTGATGTACCATCGCTGGGGCAACCTCTGGTCGGTCTGGCTCAGCCATGCGGTGGTGGACGCCGGCCTGCTGCTGGTGGGAAACGACCTGCTCGGCAGCCTGGGGTGAGCGTTCGGCGGCGGGTTGTGTCGCGACCGGTGCCTCCGTAGGCTCTTGCCATGGCCAAGCGACCGCGAGCCCACGGGCCGGCCGGAACACCTCGGCGACCTGCCAGCGGACAGCGAGCCTCCGCCGGCAGGGACGGCAGCGGCGCCGCGGCCCCGCGCAGGCTGTCCGGCGTGGTGGTCTTCCTGATCGCCCTGGGGGTACGGGGCATCTACCTGGTCGACACCGCCGACTATCCCGCCTTCGCCGTGCCCGTGGTGGACGCCCTGGAGTACGACCACCACGCCCGCGAACTGGCCTCCGGCGGTGACCTGGGCCAGCAGTTCTTCTGGCAGCCGTTCCTGTATCCTTTCCTCCTCTCGGGGATCTACGCGGTCAACGGCGGCTCCGTCGTGGGCGCCAAGGTTGTCCAAGCCCTGATCGGGGCGGTCACCTGCGTGCTCACCTGGCTGCTGGGCCGGCGGGTGTTCGGGCGCAGTGCCGGGCTGGCCGCCGGCCTGATGACGGCGTTCTACGGACCGCTGGTGTTCTACGAGGGCGAGCTGCTGGCGGCCGGCTGGGCAGCGTTCTGGTCCGTCGCCCTGATCCTGCTGCTGCTGCGGGCGGCCGCGAAGCCGGGGGTGGGCGTCTCGCTGGCGGTGGGCCTGTGCGGCGGACTCGCCGTGTTGACCCGCCCGACGTTCCTGCCCTTCTGCGCGGTGGCCGGCCTCTGGCTCGGCTGGCGGCTGCTGCGGGTGAGCGGGCCGCGCTCCCGCCGGGCGGGCCACGGGCTCGCCGTGGTCGCGGGCTTTGCCATGGCCACGCTGCCGGTGGCCGTCGAGAGTCAGCGCGTCACCGGGCGGTTCAGCTTCCTGCCGTCGTCGGGCGGCATCAACGTCTACCTGGGCAACCACCCCGAGCGCTGCCGGATGGCCACCGTGGCCGTCGGCTTCGAGTGGGACCAGCTCACCGCCCTGCCCCTCCGCGAGGGCATCACCGGCATGTGGGCGCAGCAGGATTACTTCTACCGCCAGACGCGGGCCTATGTGGCCGGCGATCCGGCCGGCCTGCTGCAGCGGCTGGGCACCAAGGCCCTCCAGTATGTCAGCTCGCGGGAGATCCCGCGCAACGTGGACGCGTACGCGGTGCGCGAATGGTCACTCGTGCAACGCCTGCTGACCTGGCGCCTCGGGGGCTTCGGTTTCCCGTTCGGCCTGCTCCTGCCTCTGGCGGTGGTGGGACTGTGGAGCCGGCGGCGGCAGATCCCTGCGCCCCTGGCCGTCTACCTGTTGCTGTACCCGCTGGCCATTGTGGCGGTCTTCGTGACCGCCCGCTACCGCGTCCCGACGGTCCCCGTGCTGGCGGTTCCGGCCGCGGCGGGGCTGCTCACCCTGGCCAGCTTGTGGAAGCAGCGGCTGGTTCGTCGACTCGTTGCCGCGGGCGCCGGCGTGGTCGCGATCGTCCTGCTGGCCAGCCTGCCCGGTCCCTTCTGCGAGGAGGAGCAGGATACCGCCGCAGGGCTGTACGCCAACGTGGGGTATTACCATCTGCGGCAGGGAGACAAGGCGGAGGCCATGCGTTTCTACGGCGAGGCCCTTCGCCGCAACCCCGACCTGGCCGAAGCCCGGTGCAACGTGGGAAACCTGCTGGCCGAGCAGGGCCGGCCGGTCGAAGCCCTGCGGCACTACGAGATCGCCGTGCAGCACAAACCGCACCTGGCGGGCATTCAAAACGGCTACGGGGCCGCCCTGCTGAGCCTGGGCCGGCGGGACGAGGCGGTGGACCGCTTCCGCGAGGCCGTTCGCCGGGATCCCACCTTCGCGCAGGCCCACGCCAACCTGGGCGTGGTGTTCCTCCAGGCCGGCAGGCCCACCGAGGCCGTCGACGAACTCCGCGAGGCGGTGCGGCTCGAGCCCCAGGATCCCCTGGCCCGCTACAACCTGGCGGTCGCCCTCAGCCGACTGGGCGACCACCAGGCGGCCGTGGCCGCGTATCGCGAAGCCCTCCGGCTGAGCCCGCAGGACGTCCGCGTGCATTACGGCCTGGCCTACGCCCTCGAACACGCCGGCCAGATCGGCGAGGCCATCGAGCACTACCGCCTGGTCGTCAACACCGACCCCCGCTTCCAGGACGCCCGCCAACGCCTCGAGCGGCTGCTCCACAAACACCAGGCGCCGTAGCCGGCAGATCTGTACCAGGAACAACGCCGCCGCGGGCTCGAGGCCCGGCGACCCCTGCCCGCGAACAGAACCGCGAGCGTCAGCGAGCGGCGCGGATGCGGGCGTCGCCGTTGGGATACCGCCGCCGAGCAGAGGGTCGCTCCCTTACGGTCGCGGCTCGGTTTGAGCAGGTGCACCCGGTGGTCGTGCTGGAGCGCGTGCCCCGCCAGGCTCCGGCGCGCCCGTCACCGGGGTGCTCCGGCAACTTCTTGAGAACCTGCGGGCTGACCGGCGTCCGGATCGCTGTCTACCCGTCCCAGCCCGCCAGGCGGGCCATCATCCACCAGAAGGCCCGGCCCTTCTGGTAGCAGTTGAAGCACACCGAGTGAGCGCAACCCTCGTCGTCGACACAGTCACCGGTCGGGCAGTCGTGGGTGGCGCACCAGGTCTCACACCAATAGCACCAGTCGCTCTCCTCGGGGTAGTATTCGCCGTCGGGGTCGTAGCTCTCGATGTCGGCGAAGTCGAAGAGGATCTTGGCATTGTCGCGGCAGTAGTCGCGGATCTGGTTGTTGCGGGCGTAGAGGTTGCCTTCGGGGCCCCCGCCGTCCAGATGCCCGGTCATGTAGACGAAGACCACGCCGGGATAATCGGCCTCGAGCTGGTCCATGGCGTTGAGGTAGGCGTTGATGCCCTCCTCGGTGTTGTCGCTGCACCCCCCGCACCACGACCACATCACCATGTTGATGTCGCTGCCCGGTTCGTTGAGGACGTCGCGGGTGATGTCCGCCCAGCTCAGATCGCCGTACTCACCCAGGTCGTCTTCCCGCTCCTCGAGGCTGAGCGTGCCGGAGCCGGCGTTGTAGCCGAAACGGTCGTCGGCGGCGTAGATCATGTCCATGCCGCTGACGATCTGGCTGCCGTGGGAGGTGTGGCCGTAGAAGATGCGGTAACTGGTCTGAGCCCCCGCGACGTACTCGGCCACCACGGCGTCATCCAGGTCGACGGCCGCCGTGTGATCCACCAGCACCCCGCCGGCGGGGGGTTCGACTTCGCCTTCGCCCTCGCCTTCTCCCTCGCCTTCTCCTTCACCCTCGCCTTCACCCTCACCCTCTCCCTCACCTTCGCCTTCACCCTCACCCTCACCTTCGCCCTCGCCTTCTCCTTCACCCTCTCCTTCCCCTTCGCCTTCACCTTCGCCTTCCCCGCCGGCAGCGGCCAGGTAGGCTTCCAGGTTCGCGTAGTCCTGGTCCGTCAGCACGACCTCCGCGTGCTCCTCAGCCGTGGCGCCGGCCTCGAGCCGCGCCGCGGACAGGCCGGCCAGGTCGGTCGCCCCCCCCGCGCCGGGCTCCTGGTGGCACTCCCGGCAACTGTCCGCGTAGGTCGTCTCGCCGGCCACGGCGTTGCCCGCGCCGCCGTCACCGCCGTCACCGCCGCCACCGCCGCCCGGGGTGGCGCAGCCCGCCGTCAGCCCCAGCGTCCCTGCCAGCCCGATCGTCACGACAAGTACCGCCAGATGTCCGCTCATCCACCGCGAGTTTCGTCCGCTGTGCATAATCCATCTCCACTCGAGGAATGCTCGCCCGTTCCACGGCCTGTGCCGACGTGCAACCGCGCGCCGGCGGCCCGGCCGCCCTGCGCGGCGCCAGATCCTACCGCAGCCGCACGGCCCGCGCCAAACACGCTGGCAGGGCAGTGAGCACGGCCGACTCGGAGGTCGGCCGCTACTGGAACAGACCGCGCGTGGAAACGGCCGGCGCTCTGCCGGCCGTTGGGTTTGCTGTCGGGGTGAGCGTGGCTACTTCGTGCCGTTGGTCAGGTACTCGTGCATCGAGGCGGCGGCGGTCTTGCCGTCGCCCATGGCCAGGATGACCGTGGCCGCCCCGCGGACGATGTCGCCGCCGGCAAACACGCCCGGGATGCTGGTCATGCCCTTCTCGTCGATCTCGATGTAGCCCCACTTGTTGACCTTCAGGCCCGGGGTGGTCTGGGTCAGCAGGGGGTTGGCCCGCGTGCCGATGGCCTCGATGAACACCTGGCAGGGGATCTCGAACTCGCTGCCCTTGATGGGCACCGGACGGCGCCGGCCCGAGTCGTCCGGCTCGCCCAGCTCCATCTTGATGCACTTGACCGCCCGGACCCAGCCGTCGTCGTCGCCGAGCACCTCGACCGGGTTGCAGAGCAGGTGCATGATCACGCCCTCTTCCTCGGCGTGCTTGACCTCCTCGACGCGGGCGGGCATCTCCTCGCGGCTGCGGCGGTAGACCAGGGTGGCCGGGTCGGCGCCCAGCCGCTTCGAGGTCCGCACGCCGTCCATGGCCGTGTTGCCGCCGCCCACCACCACGATCTGGCTGCCCCGGACCACCGGCGTGTCGGTCTCGCCGAAGCGGTAGGCCCCCATCAGGTTGACGCGGGTGAGGAACTCGTTGGCCGAGTAGACACCCTTGAGGTTCTCACCGGGGATGCCCTGGAAGATGGGCAGGCCGGCCCCGTTGGCGATGAACACGGCGTCGAAGCCCTCGTCGTCCATCAGCTCGGGGATGGTGTAGGTCTGGCCGATGACCACGTCGCACTCGATCTTCACGCCGCGTTTCCGCAGCGTCTCGACCTCGGCCTCGACGATGAGGTTGGGCAGGCGGAACTCGGGGATGCCATACATGAGCACGCCGCCGGGCGTATGGAGTGCTTCAAAGATGGTGACGGCGTGCCCACGTTTGGCAAGTTCCCCGGCGCAGGTCAGGCCGGCGGGGCCGGACCCGACCACGGCGACTTTCTTTCCGGTCGGCGGGGGCGGTTCGAACAGGTCCTGGCGGTTTTCACGGGCCCAGTCGGCCACGAAACGCTCCAGGTAGCCGACGGCCACGGGAGTGCCCTTCTTGGCCCGGACGCATTTCACCTCGCACTGGGTCTCCTGCGGGCAGACGCGGCCGGTGACACCGGGCAGCACGTTGTCGGCCAGCAGGATGTCGGCCGCCTTGCACAGGTCGCCGTCGGCGACCGCCGCCACGAAATTGGGGATATCCACCCCCACCGGGCAGCCCTTGATGCACTGCCCGTCCTTGCACTGCAGGCAGCGATTCGCCTCCGTGCAGGCGGTCGGGGCCTCGTAGCCGAGGTTCACTTCCTTGAAGTTTGCCGCCCGGACGTCCGGCTCCTGCTCCGGCATACCCTGACGGGCGATCTTCATGCGTTCCGAGGGTTTCATGGCCATTGCGTTTGCTCTCAATCCTCAGCTATTGGCTCCCAGCCACCAGCTTTGCAGCTCTCAGCTCTCAGCTCTCATCCGTTGGCGATCGGGCCGCCGGCGCGGGCCCGGTGCTGCCCGGCTAGCCGCCGGCGGGCGTCTCCTGGCTCTCGAGCCGGTCCGCCTGGGCGGCCAGCTTGCACTCTCCGTCGGCGTGCAGCCGATCCCAGGCCTGCTTCTCCTGCCGGCGGTAGGTGGTCAGCCGGTCGCTGAGCTCCTTGAAATCGACCTGGTGGGCGTCGAACTCGGGCCCGTCGACACAGGCGAACTTCATCTCGCCGCCGACGGTGACGCGGCAGCCGCCACACATGCCGGTGCCGTCGACCATGATGGGGTTGAGCGAGGCGATGGTCTTGACGCCGAAGGGTCGGGTCACCTCGGCCACGGCCCGCATCATGGGCACCGGGCCGGCCATGAGCACGCCGCCGATGTTGTTGTTCTTGTCCTCGAGCAGCTCCTGCAGCTTGCCGGTGACGAAGCCGTTGTAGCCGTAGCTGCCGTCGTCGGTGCAGGGGAAGACCTGCTCGCAGTAGCGGGCCAGCTCCTGCTCGAAGATGACGTACTCTTTCGAGCGCCCGCCGATGACCGCCCAGACCTTGTTGCCGGCCTCCTTGAGGACCTGGGCCTGGGGATGGATCACGGCCGTGCCCACGCCACCGCCGACCAGGACCGCGGTTCCGAAGTTCTCGATCTCGGTGGGCTTGCCCAGCGGGCCGACCACGTTGGCGATGTGCTGGCCCGCCTCGAGGTTGCAGAGCAGCTCGGTGGTGGCGCCCACGACCTGGACGACCAGGGTGATCACGCCCGTCCCGGCGTCCGAGGCGGCCACGGTCAGCGGGATGCGCTCGCCCGCCTCCCGCACCCGGACGATCACGAAGTGCCCGGGCAGGTGGTGGCGGGCCACCCGCGGGGCCTCGACCTCAATCTGACGAACCTTCGGGGCCAACCATTGAGCAGTGCGGATCAGAAACATAACGCTCTTTCCGTCAAACCGGCCTGGGGCCCGGCGGCTTCGGGCCCGCTCGTTGAACGCGTGTCGACTGCCACGCAGTGGGTTCAGGCTGGTCTAAAGGCAAACCGCGCACCAGACGGGGGCGTTTCGGCATATTCGCACCGATAATGCAGAAATTCCGCCTGCAACGCATGCCTTCCGGCAGCAACCCGGGGCTCAGAAAAGCGCCTCGGGCCCCGGCTGGGGGGCGGCTATGGGGAATTCCGCATCCAGCCCGGGCATCGGGAGGAGATAGCGGTGTTTGTGCTGCTCCTGCCGGCCGCCCCGGCGGGTCAGCTCCCCCGCCTCGTGCTCGGCGAAGAAGCGCTCGGGGAGGGGGTTGAGTTCGAGGGGCCCGAGGCGTCCGGAATCCTGCTTGCACGCGTACTCGATGTTGGCGGCCCGGAGTTGGGCGTCCACCTCCCGAGCGAGGGCCTGGAGCGGATGGCCGGCGATGGCGGGGCCGCCTTCCAGATGAAGGCGGTAGAACGGGGTGCCGGCCCACTGGGGAGCCAGGACGAAGGTGCGGATGGGCAGGCCCAGTTGCCCGCAGGCCTGCTCGACGGCCCGGACGGCCTGCTGCTCGGTGAGCTTCTCGCCGGTCAGCGAGCTCACGCTGCTGCCGCGGTGCAGGAACTCGATGACCGGCGCCTGGCCCTGGAAGCCGGTGACGCGGACCTGGTCCCCGATGTCGTAGCGATAGAAGCCGGCCGAGGTGGTCAGCAGAATGAAGTACTCCCGCCCCGGCTCGACCTCGTGGGCCCGCAGGACCGGGGGATCGGGGGACTCGTGGTCGGCGGCGGGGATGAACTCGAAGAAGTTGCTGGTCACGTCGAGCACGCCGGCGGGCGTGCCATCCTCGATGGGAACCGACATGCGTGCCTCGCTGGCCAGCAGGCCGATGTCGCGAACCGGCACATCGCCGAAGTACTCGGGGAAGTCCTGGAGATAGAGCCCCATCGTGCCGCCCATCCAGTTGGCGAGGAAGCCGAGGTTCCAGACATCCCTGGGCAGGAGCCGGCCGGTCGAATCGGCGATGCGGGCCAGGGCGCGTGCCCGGGCCGGGGCGGACGCGAGGCGCGGAGCGAGAGCGTCCCGCACCGCCCGGGGCACGTCGAACCGGCTGGTGAGGGTGCCCTCGTGGATGTCGCGGATCAGCGGCTCGGCGTTGGCGTCCGCGGTCCGGGCCAGCTTGAGCTGGGTGGCGGGGTTGGCGGTGATCATGAAAGCCACGTCGCCGGCCATGGCCAGCCGCATGATGGTGTAGTAGCGCGAGTCGGCGTCGGCGATGTAGGCGGTGCACGGCGGGGTGACGTAGTAGCGGCGGACGATGCGCTTCTGGGTGGCGGCCATCAGGCCGGTGATGGCCCCGCAGGGGACGCCGGAGGGGGCGTGCTGCTCGTCCATGGGGCTGCTGACCTGGAGGATGGGCCGCAGGAAGGTGGCGGGGTGGTCGCTGATGGCCTTGACGCCGTAGGCGTTCCAGCCGCGGCGGTACTCGGCCAGGAAGTGCGGCGTGACCGGCACGTACTTGGGCTCGTCGGTGGTGCCGCTGCTCATGGCGAACATGAGCACCCGCTGGTTGCGGCCGAACATGGCGTTCGTCTCACCAGCCATGACGCGGCGGACGTAGGGGGAGAGGTCCTCGTAGCTGCTCACCGGCACCTGGCGGGCGAAGTCGTCGTAGGTGCGGATGGAAGCGAAGCCGTGGTCCCGGCCGTAAGCGCTGCCGGCGTTCCGGCGGAGCTTCTCGAACAGAACCCGCTGCTGGACCTGCGTGGCCCGCTCGACGTCCCGCAGGAAGCGGGCCAGCACCCGCCGGGCGTGGAGCCGGGCCAGGCGACCGAGCAGGATGTCCGCAAGACTCCGCTCACTCACGGCACAACGCCTCCTCGGGCCGGCGGGATCCGGCAGGTCGACATGGCGGCCTCCTCTTGCGGTCGAACCGGCGAAGGCAGGGTACGTCCCGCGGGCGGGGCGGACAAGCGGATTCGTCCGTGGTCCGCGGGCCGGGGTGGGCGAAACGGGAATTGGGAATTGGGAATCGGGAATTGAGGATTGAGAATCGGGAATTCGAGAATTGGGAATTGGGGATTGAGAAAGCTGGGTTGGCGCCCGTGGGCCGGCGGCCTGGGTCGCGGGCGGGTGTTAACGTCAGGCTGTAGGTTGGGTTTGACTGGTGTTTGTCCGTGGTCAGTGGTCCGTTGTCCGTGGTGGCGTGAGGCGGATACGGCGCGGGTGGGGCCGGGTCGGACCACGACCGGCACGAACGACACGAAGATCGGTCCTTTCGGTGGGGTCAAAGGGGGTCATTACTTCTCGTCCTGTCGATGAGCTGATGGCCGGACCCGCCAAGCTCGCCTCCGAGACGGCGAGGCGTCGCCCAAGGCCATCCGCGCGGGTCTGCGGCCACTGCACCCCCGTGCTTCGCAAGCGGCGCACGGCGCGTGAGCACGCGGACCGGGCGACACCCCGGGCCCGGCAAGGGCCGGCTACAACAGCCCGGGGCGCAGCCCCGGGGTAGCCCCGCCGACCCCGAACCGAGCCCTGAAAGGGCGCGCCACCTCAATCCGCCTTTGCAGGGCTCCAACACCTCGAGGTCGTTCGCCACCCAGGGCTGCGCCCCGGGCTGATGTATGCCGCCCCTGCGGGGCAGTCCCGGCCAACAGCACATCGCCCCCTCCGAACCGCCTCGCCGCGTCATCACACCTGCGACCGCCCACGACGGACGGCGTCGCCACTCTCCATGGCCGCTGCCCCGGCAGAGACCCGGGGTCAATAAGTTAGCCTGACCCCCTCTTCCCTACTCCACGCGCTTGCCGGTGCCCTTCATCTCCATGACCTTCATGAGGCCCTGGTGCTCGGACCACTCCCACTCCATGGTGTCGGGGTCGGTGAACTTGAGCCAGCCCTTCATGGTCGACTTGCCCCAGGGCCCGTAGCTGGTGGCCTTCATGTGCCAGGTGTCGGTGTCGGCGTGGTAGGTGCCCTCGCCGGTGCCGGTCATGCCCATGCTGTCGACCCAGGTGCTGCGGTACTTCTTGCTGTGCGTGTCGTAGGTCCAGGTTTCCAGGCCCTGGTGTTCGCCGAAGGGTTCCATGGCGAAGGTGCTGCGGCCGACCAGGTACCAGTTGTCGCCCTCCCAGTGGGACTCGCCGGTACCGGAGGTCTTGAGCGGCTCGTCCAGCATGGCCATGGTGGCCTCGCCGGTGTACTCCCACTTGCCGGCGAAGGCGTCGAGCCGGTCCAGCTCGGCCGGCCGCTGGGGCATCTGGGCCTTCATCTCCTCGATGGTCATTTTGGGCATGCAGCCGGCCAGGGCGAGGCCGGCGCACGCCAGCGCCAGGGCGCACTTCGTGTTCGTTCTCAGCATCGTGACTCTCCTTCCGTTTGGATAGGGGTTGACCGCGCCGGCAGTGTAGCGATGCCCGCGCCCGGCAGCAAGCGGCGGCGGGCACCGCAGGCGCGCGGGGAGGCCGCGCCGCGGGCGAGAGACGGGTTCCTCCCGCCCGGGCGGTCGGGTATACTCACGGGCCGAGGTGGAGGAGCGGCTCGGGCCCTTCGCGAACACGTCCAACGCGACAGAGCGATGCACTTCGTTCGGCGCGGGGCCTGACTCTGTCCGCAAGGTCGGATCGGCGGCCGGTGTCCCGGTCCGGCAAACCCGTGCACCGAACTCAGCACATCGACAGGAGAAGAGGAATGACCCCGAGCATCGCGAAGTACCTGTTCGCCGCCGCCCTCGGCGCCGGCCTGTTCGCCGCCACGGCGGCGGTGTCCCAGCAGAAGCAGGAGCAGCCGCCCGGCATGGGGAGCTGGGAGGACATGATGAAGATGTACGAGAAGTTCAACGCCCCGGGGCCGGAGCACGCCCGGTTCAAGGAAGCGACCGGCACGTGGCAGACCGAAACGAAGATGTGGTTCGGACCGGGCGAGCCCATGGTGTCCGGCGGCCGGAGCGAGGTCGAAGTGCTCTGGGGCGGGCGCTACCTCAAGGAGCACTATCGTTGCGACAGCATGATGGGCCAGGCGTTCGACGGCATCGCCATCCTCGGCTACGACAATCAGAAGAAGAAGTACATCTCGGTCTGGCTGGACAGCACCTCCACCGGCATCATGGTGATGGAGGGCACGCGTGACGATGCGACCGGAACCACGACGATGCACGGCGAGTACGACGATCCGTTCCGCGGGCGGATCAAGATGCGGAACGTCATGCGGGAGATATCGAAGGACCGGCAGATCATGGAGATGTACCACACCGGTCCGGACGGCCAGGAGCAGAAGGCGATGGAGATCAGCTATACCCGCCAGGCTTCGTAAGGCGGGCGCGGACGGCGGGCAGGCGCCGCCGGCGGGCGGGCGAGCGGGGGCACGATGAGCTGGGTGTGGCCCGAGTACATCCACCCCGACCTGCCGCTGAGCCGGGAGGAGCGGAGGACGATTCACCGGGCGGCCTGGCGGCTGTGGTGGCGGAACCGGTGGAACCTGGCGCTGTATCTCACGCTGCCCGCCTTCTTCCTGCTGACGGTGTTTTTCGCCAGCGATGCGGGGGGCCGGGTGGCCGCGCTGCTCGGCGCGGGCGGGTGGCTCCAGCGGCTGTTTCGGGCCGCGGCCCCGGTGGTGCTCTTCGCGGTCTGCTTCGTGGGGGGCGGGGCGATCCTCCAGCGGGTGCGTTTCGCGCCCTGCGTCTATCGGGCCACGCGGCAACAGGGCTGCGACGTGTGTGCCCGGTGCGGATACTGGCTGCATGGCCTGGGCGACGAGATCACCCGCTGCCCGGAGTGCGGTGCGATCCGCGAGGCGATGCCGGCATCGGAAACCACGTAAGCTGCCGACACCGGGCGGCGGGACCGGGCGCCGGCGATGGGCCGCAAGGGCCGGGCTCGAGACGACCGCTCCTGGCATCGCGGGACGCCTGCGGCTATGGTGCGGCCGTCATGATCATCACCATCGACGGGCCTGCCGGGTCCGGAAAGTCGACGGCGGCGCGGAAACTGGCAGCCCGCCTGGAGGTCGCCTACCTGGACACCGGGGCCATGTACCGGGCGGTCGCCCTGCGGGTGCTCCAGCGGAAGGCCGACCCGCGCGACGCCGACGCCCTGGTCGAGATCGCCCGGAGTGCGGAACTCGAGCTGGACTGCGGGCCCACGCACACCCGGGTCCGCCTCGACGGCCATGACGTCAGCGAGGCCATCCGGGCCTTCGCGGTCAACGAGGTCACGCCGCACGTGGCCACCAACCAGCGCATCCGCGACCTGCTGGTCGGGAAGCAGCGGGAGATCGGCCGCACCCTGGGCGCGCTGGTCACCGAGGGCCGGGACCAGGGCAGCGTGGTCTTCCCGGACGCGGAGGTGAAGTTCGTGCTGGACGCCTCGCTGGACAAGCGGGCCGAACGGCGGCACCAGGAGCTGGTTGCCGACGGCGAAGAGGTGAGCGTCGAGCAGGTGAGGGAGAACCTGGCCCGGCGGGACCGCGATGACTGCCGCCAATGGGCGCCCCTGCTGGAGCCCGGGGCGGCGGTGCACATCGACACCAGCCGGCTGACCCTGGCCCAGGTCGTGGACCGCCTGCTGGCCCACATCCAGCAGATCACCGGCAGAGGAGCCGCCCGGCGCGGGGCAAGGTGAGCGGGCAGCCGGCCGCGCGTGTTGCCCGCCGTTCAGCCTGGTCTACGCCCGCCGCGGCGCTGCGGCAGCGAGCCCGGCCGGTTGTGCTCCGCTCAGATTCCGGATTGGGGTGAACTCCACACGGTGGACTGTACAAAACGCTCGACGGACGCCCGGACCTCCTCCCAGGCGGCCGCGGCGGAAGCCCAGCCCTCCGTCCGGATGTCCACGCCCTCGAGCTGCTTGTAGGTGGCGAAGAAGTGCTCCACCTCGCGGAGGAAGTGCTTGGGGACGTCGTCCAGATCGCGCATCTGGTCGAAGAGGGGGTCGGAGTCGGGGACGCCCAGCAGCTTGTAGTCGTTCGCTCCCCGGTCCGTCATCTTGAACAGGCCCACCACCCGGGCCTGGATCAGGCAGCCGCTGAAGGTCGGCTCGTTGACCATGACCAGGATGTCCAGGGGGTCCTTGTCCTCGGCGATGGTCTGGGGAATGAAGCCGTAGTCGCCGGGGTAGTGGCTGGAGGAATAGAGGTAGCGGTCCAGGCGCATCAGTCCGGTGGCCTTGTCCACCTCGAACTTGCTGCGCCGGCCCTTGGGGATCTCGATGATGGCGTTCACCCGATCGGGGATGTGGGTTCCGGCCGGGATCTTGTTGTACTCGTGACTCTGCCGCATGCGTCTGGTTTCCTCACAGTGGTCGCTGTCGCTGCTGAACGTCCCCCGGGCCGTGGCGGGGGGTCCGCCGGCACCGCCGCCGGCGTGCGGGCCGCTGCCCGGGCGGCGGAGCAGCCCGCGAGCCTCGCGGAGGTTTCGGATCGAACGGCCCGTCGCGAGGCGCCCTCGCGCTCCCCGCCCCGCCCATTGTAGGGGCTGCGCTGCGGAGAGAAACCCGGCCACGCCCGCGGCGGCACGGGCCCGCCGGGCGCAACCATGCCAGCGATGTCGTCAGCCGGTGAACGCCGCCTGGAACGCGGAGAAGTCCGCCAGGTCCACGTCGCCGTCGGGCTCGAAGTCGTGGACCTCGCAGCCCAGGTCGTAGGGCCCGCCGCCCGGACCGGTCCGGCAGTCCGCCCAGCCGGCGAAGTCGTCGAGGTCGATGTCCCCGTCTCCGTCCTCGTCACCCGGCGTGAAGGCGACGGCGTCCACCCCGTCGGGCACGGGCTGGCCGGTGATGACCGTGCGGGTCAGCGGGCAGAAGGCCAGGTCCGCCGGGCCGGCGGCCAGGGGCGTCTTGTCGATGATGCCGAACGCGGCGCTGGCGGCCTTGATCCGCACCAATTCGCCGTTGGTGGCGGCCGCGTAGAGCACCGACTCGCCGGGCATCAGGAAGGTGTCCCGCGGGTAGCCGTCGGCGAAGTAGAGGAACTTCGCCACCGAGTGCGTCTCGGCGTTGACCACCCGCACTCCCGCCGGCGAGCCGGCGTTGCCCACGTATACGAACTCGCCGGCCGGATCGACGTCCACGGTCAGCGGGAAGTCGATGTTCGGCACCGTGGCCACGGCCGTCCAAGTGCCGCCGACGTACTCCACGATCGAGAGGCTGTCGCCGAAGGCGTTGGTCACGTAGACCGCCTCACCGTCCGGGGCGAAGGCCGCCCGGATGGGGAAGTCGCCGACCGGCACGGCCGCCACCTGCGTCTGGCTGGCGGTGTCGAAGAGTCGTACCAGGTCGTTGAAGCTGTCGCAGACCGCCAGGGTGGTCCCGTCGGCGCTCAGCTCGATGCCGCTGGTCTCGGTATAGGAGTAGCCGTTGGCCACGCCGGTCTGCCCGGCGGGGAGCTGCTTCTCGATGGTGCTGGCGGCGCCGGCCAGCTTGATGAAGCTGATGCGGTCGGTGCCGGCCACGTTGAGCACGTAGGCGTGCTGGCCGTCCGGCGAGATCCGCACCCGCCCGGGCCGGTTGTAGATGGGCAGTTCGGCCACCACCGTGTCGCTCGTCAGGTCGACGATGACCACGGCGTTGGCGTCCATGGCGCAGACCACGGCGTAGTGCCCGTCGGGCGTGATGCGGACGTCCTTGGGCCGGTCGCCCACCTCGACGTACGACCGCACGGCGCGATTGGGAACGTCGATGACGGCCACGTTCCGCGACACCACGTTGCAGGCCACGGCCACGGTGCCGTCGACGGTGATGTCCACCGCCGTGGTGGCGTCACCCTCCGGCGGGGCCCCGCTGCTGGAGAAGCCCTCGAAGAAGCCCGCGGCGCCGTCGATGTTGTAGAAGTGGATGTCCTCCCGGAAGCGGTTGTTCAGGGCCACGGCCCGCATCCCGGTGGGGCTGGCCGCCGAATCGACACAGGCCGCGAAGGCCATCGTCTTCACCAGTGCCTGGGCATCGACATCGATCACCCGGGCGTTGAAGTTGGAGACGAAGGCGTACTGGCCGTCGTACGAGAACTCGATGTCCCCCACCGAGCCGGTGTAGAGCGTCGCGGTCGTGGCCCCGCTGGTCAGGTTGACGAAGATCAGGTTGTTGGAGATGGCCGCCAGGGCGTGCGACTTGTCCGGCGTGATGCGGATCACCTGGGCGGTCAGGTTCTCCGCCGTCGAGAAGGTACCCGTCACCGCCTGGCCGGCCACGTCGATCTCGGTGATCGTCTTGGCGCTGCCCTCGTGGCTGACCACCGCGGTGGTGCCGTCGGCGCTGACGTCCACGGCCGTGGGCAGATCCGCCGTCGGCAGCGAGGCCAGCTCGCCGCCGCTGGTCAGGTCGTAGAGCAGCACGCGGTCGCCGCCGCGGTCCGGATAGACGATGGTCCGCCCGTCCGAGGAGAGGGCGAACTGGGTGAAAATGTTGCCCGCTACGCCGATCTCCGGTGAGGAGAAGAAGCCGATCGTGCCCTGGGGGGCGCTGGGGAAGGTCCGCAGCTCCGTCTGGGTGGTCAGATCGATCACGGAGAACGCCGAGCTGATGCCGTCGTTGATCAGGCCGACCACGGCGTAGAGGCTGTCCGCGGTGACGGCCACCCGGTAGGGCTGCGTGCCGGTCACCGGCACGGTCGCGGCGACCGTGTGCGTCGCCAGGTCGATCAGTGCCACACTGTGGCTCAGCAGGTTGGGCACCACCGCGTACTGCCCGTCCGGGGAGACGGCCACGTCCACGGGGAAGTCCCCCACCGCCACCGTGTGGGTCACCTGGCGGGTGTCGGCGTCGAAGCAGGTCAGGTTGTCCGTATCGCGATGGACGACCAGGACTTCCTGGCCGTCGGGCGTGAAGACGACGTCGCGGGGCAGGTCGCCCTCCGGGGCGTCGTTCACGTCGATGTAGCCGGCCACACGACCGCCGGCCGGACAGGTCGGGTCCAGCGGTTGCGGCCGGTCCCAGGTGGTGACCAGCGGCTCGGCGACTGCCTCCGCCGAAACGGTGATGCCGGCCGGTGGTGCCGCCCACGCCAGGGAGAGGCCCGCAGCCGATACGAACAGCGTTGCCGCGAGCAGCGCGGCCCGCATGAAGCGTTCACGGTTCATGGATGCTTCCCTCATTCTGTTGCTTCCTTCTCCTCGTCAGCCAGAAAAGCCCGCCAGCAGCGGCGGGGCGTCCGCAAGATCCACGTCGGTATCGTCGTCGAAATCGAAGGCGTTGCGGCAGTCCTGCGGGCTCACCCCCGGCAGGCTCGGCGCCGGCTCGGCCCCGGGCCCTGCCAGGCAGTCGTGGAACACCGCGTAGTCGTCCAGCCCCACGTCGCCGTCCTCGTCGTAGTCGCCCGGGGTGGACCGCAGGAACGTCGCCTTGATGCCCTGGTTGCCGCCGCTCTCGGCCTCGTAGACCAGCAGAGCCTCGGCCCGGTCGGAGGCCAGGTCGGAGTAGTAGGCGTCCTCCACGCCGGGGATGTCCACCAGGTCGGGCAGCCAGGCAGTCCCGTCGTGGAGCAACGAGGTGAGCTGCCGCACGCTGTCCTGCTGGCCCAGCACCGTGGCCACCGCTTTCTCGCTCTGGTAGAAGTCCACCCGGACGCGGGTGGCGATCGAGAGAGTGCTGGTGTAGGGGTTCTCCGCCGGCTGCCAGCCCTCCTCCGCGTCGTACCGGAAGGCATACATCCGGTTGGGCCCCGTTTCGAACCGGGTCACCACGGCGAAGACGTCGCCCGTGCTGGCGACGTCGGCCCCGGCGAAGTTCTCCACGTCCACCGACTTGCCGAAGTCGAGCAACTGCACCGCCTCCTGCCAGGTGCCGTCCTGGCAGCGGCTGGCGTACGGCGCGTACGGACCGGGGTAGGCGTTCTCCCAGAAGACCGTGACGTTGCCCTGGGCGTCCACCGTCCCGGGGAAGCGTGACGCCGGCCCGGCCAGGGAGTACCCCGCCACCTCGCTGCCCGGCAGGAACTCGGCCTGGCCCCAGCTCAGGGTCTGGCGATCCCAGCGCTGGGCGTACAGCCCCGGCGACCCGCCGCTGGTCACCAGGTACACGAGGTAGATGGCGTCGCCCGCCCGGTTGCGCAGGAGGGTCGGCAGCAGCAGGCTGTAGCCGGCGGGCGAGACCTGCTGGGCCGTGCCCCAGGTGCCCGTGGCGGCGTGGTAGGTGATGGACCAGACCGTGTCCTTGCCGGAGGACTCGCGATCGAAGAGGACGACGACGTTTCCGGCGTCGTCCGCGCCGGCCTCGATGGCCTGGAAGTAGAACGACGAGGCGTAGATCTGCTGCAGGCCGCCCCACCCCGTCTCCGGCTGGTAACGGATGGCGTACAGCCGGTAGCCCGAGGAGATGTCGCGGAAGGCGATGGTGATGTTGTCCTGGTGGTCGATGGCCGCCTCGGGGCCGGCCACGTATTTCGTCGTGTCCGACAGCGTCTCCAGCGGACCCCAGGTGCCGTCGTGCCCGTCGGATCGGCGGGCCTTCAGTGAGTACTTGCCCGACTTGATGCTGGTCAGCACCACCCAGGCGTTGCCCCGGCTGTCGAAGAAGGGGGGCCGGTGGGCGTCCGACGACCCCGAGGGCGGCGGGGCGGTGATCTCCGCGGGCTCGTCCCACCGGGGGACACGATGGGGGCGGGCCCCCGGCGGCGCCGCGGCCGGCTCCGCCGAGCAGATCCGCTCCAGCAGTCCTCCGAACCGATCCAGCCGGGCGCCGCTGCCCAGCAGGACGGTCGCGCCCTGCCAGACGGGTGTCTCGGGAGTGACACCATGCGGCAGGGAGACACGCCAGGCGACCCGGCCATCCGGCAGGAGCGCCGAGACTCCGTCACCCGCGGCGACCAACCGCGGCTCCTCCGCTGCCGCGAACGGCACCGCCAGCAGGACCAGGCCAAGAGCAACCACCCCGATGTGCGCAAGACGAGACATGGCTTCCTCCTTACCTCCGGCCGCCTGACGCCCGGGCGGGAAGGGGGCAGGATCCCGGCCCCTTTCTCGGCTTGGGAAACGGGACCGAGGAGGTTGACCTGTCCCCGGGCTCCGGACGCAGCGAGCCGCTTCTTCCGGGAGTATAACCGATCCGGGCCGCTGCTCGCCCACCGCGCAGGCGAAACGCGCGGCGGTGTGCCGGGCCGCGGCCCCGCCGAACGCTCCGCGAACAGGAAAGTTTCTTCAGTTTGTCACCACGGTGCTGTTTCGGCCTGCCCGCCGGTGGTGACTGCGCAGCCGGCAGACCACCGATCGCGCCGGGTTTGCGCCCTGCCACTTGACTTGGGGGGGCCGTTTTTTGAGAATCGGGATTGGTTATGGGACAGGCAGCGACATGCCTCGGCGGATCACTCTGCGGTCCGTAGCACAGCACATCGAGTTGAGGAGGTGGAATCATGGCGGCAGTCACGCCCTCATCGGCGGCGCGGGATACTCTGGCTCGGCGTATCCAAACCTGGTCGCTGGCGGCGGTTCTCGGCGGCCTGCTGCCCGGCGCGGCGGTGGCCGGAGCACAGGGTCCGTCCGGCCCCGTTCAGCCCACAGCCCTCCGCGTGCAGCTTGACCCCAACCCGGACCCCACGACGGCCGGACGCGGCCCGGCACACCCGCTGCCGGAGCTGGAGGCGTTCCACTTCCCCGTCTTCGCCAACATCGAGTGGTCCGAGAGCTACTACGCGGCCGGGGCGGGCAAGGAGGTCGCCGACGACTGCCGCTACACCGGCGGGGGTGACATGACCGGCTTCGAGTTCATGTACTACGGCGGGGCGGCCAGCGGCGAGACCTCCGCCACGGTGCGGTTCTACCAGTACACGCCCCCGGGCGGCCTGCTGGCCACCATCCCGGTGGCCGGCCTGGATCGGACCCCCGGGTACCTGCGCTCCAAACACGTGGTGGTCGATCCGCCCGTCAGCCTGCCGGACAGCTTCTGGATGTCGGTGGAGTTCGCCGACGGCGTGACCGGCCTGTGCACCGGGACCCTCGACCCCGAGTACGGCACCACCCTGGACCAGTTCTGGCTGGAGGGCCAGGGGGTGGTCAGCTTCACGGGTGACACCCCGTCCAACTTCATGATCCTCGTGTTCAAGGAGGCGGAGCGGCCGGAGGACTTCTCGCTGTCCGACCAGACGGTCGAGGCCTTCGGCGCCATGGCCGGCCTGGGCTCGCACACCGCCTTCGTGGACTACGACCAGGACGGCTGGGACGACATCAGCTTCCGCACCAACGACGTCTACCACAACAACGGCGACGGCACCTTCACCGAGGTGGCGCTGCCCGGGCTGTCGGAGGTGAGTCTCTACAACGTCGCCTGGGCCGACTTCGACAACGACGGCGATCTGGACGCCATGACCTCGGTCGGCGGGCCCGGCCTGGCGCGTCCCTTCCGCAACGACGGCGGCACCTTCACCGAAATCCACGACATGACCAGCGCCGTCGACCCCAAGGACGACATGGTCTGCCTCGGCTGGGGCGATTTCAACGCCGACGGGCTGCTGGACTGTTACTCGACCAACCTGGGCAACATCTTCGATTCCGGCGGCACGGGCAAACCGGACCGCCTCTGGCGGAACAACGGGGATGACTCCTTCACCAACGTCACCGGCACGGCCATCCCGGCCTACAACTTCGCCGGCCGCGGCGTGGCCTGGGCCGACTACGACAACGACGGCGACTCCGACGTCTACATCTCCGACTACTGGCAGTACCCCAACTGCCTCTTCCGCAACAACGGCGGCGAGAGCATGAGCAGCGTCTCCTGGGCCATGGGCGTGGCCGGCAACCACCACTCGGCCGGCTCCTGCTGGGGCGACTACGACAACGACGGGGACATGGACCTGGTCGCCCCCTCCATCCACGGCTATCCCTGGCTGTATCGCAACGACGGCGACGGGTTCACCGAGGTCTCCACCGCGGCGGGGATCCACCTCTACGGCGAGTGGGCGGCCGGGCACTTCGTGGACCTGAACAACGACGGCTGGCTCGATCTCTACGCCCACAAGTGGTACCAGGGCCAGATGGCCCGCTTCTTCCTCAGCAACGGGCCGTCCTATCCGGGCGGGCCCGTCACCTTCACCGACGTCACCTTCGACATCGGCGGCTGGCGCATCGACTCGGGCAACGCCAAGTGCGGGTCCTGGGCGGACTACGACAACGACGGCGACCTGGACCTGCTCACCCAGTGGCAGCCCTACGCCGACGGCAACTACACCCGCCTGATGCGCAACGAGCTGAACAACGGCAATCACTGGCTGCACGTCCGGCTGGTGGGCACCACGACCAACGCCACCGGGATCGGCGCCCGGGTGAGCGTGACCACCGGCGACCTCACCCAGATGCGGGACATCAGCGGTCAGTCCGAGACCGGGGTGGGGCACAGCCACCGGGCGCACTTCGGCCTGGGAGCGGCCACGGCGGTGGACACGCTGGCGGTCCGCTGGCCCGGCGGGGAGGAAACGGTGCTGACCGGAGTGGCCGCCGATCAGATCATCACCATCACCGAGGGCGAGCAACCGGCCCTGACCGCCGCGAGGAGCTGCCGCGACCACGGCGCCGCCGGACCGTTCTGCCTGGACGTGATGCCCGGCGCCAACGTCGAGCCGCGGCTCGGCGGGGTGGCACGCCTGGAGTTCGACTGCGCCTTCGGCGTGACCGGCTTCGCCGCGGCGGCGGACTGCGACTACGCCGCCTATACCGGCACGGTCACGCCCTACGCCGACGGGGGAAGCACGATCGCGGTGGAATTCGATCCCCCGCTGCCGGCCGACGACTGCTGCACAATCAGTCTGACGGGCGATCTGGAGGCCGGCTACAGCATCGCCACCCTGGAGGGGGACGTGGACCGGAACCTGATCGTCAACTCGATCGACGCCTCCGCGATCAAGCCGCGGTTCGGGCAGGCCACCGACGAGGCCAACTTCATCTACGACGTGGGCTGCGACGGCATCGTCAGCTCGCTGGACTACTCGGCGATCAAGCCGCGCTTCGGCCACCAGCTCCCCGGATGCCCGTGAAACGAGCGCCGTTCTGCCGGTCGCTTTGACCTGCGGGCCTGCCACGAGCGCACCGGGCGTGGGGCCGACTTCGGGCGCCGGCCCTCTCCACGCACTCACCCAGCCGGTCGGACGGCCAACCGCCAGCCCGCCGAGACCGTGGCGGCTCCGGGGCGGGCGTGCCTGACCACGACAGGCAGCGCGGACGGGCCGGCAGACGGTGGCACCTCCTCCGGCAACTGACCGGCCCCGGCACGCCAGCCGCGGGCGCGACGGTTTCATTCAGGGCAACTTTATTCCATCAAAAACGTAACAGAGATGACGGAAACCTGCCTGGATGCTTCGGATCGAATCGCCTGGAAACTATCATGGAGGCATTGTCTGGACGACCTGTCCAGCCACTGCGCCACTCGCGCCCCTGCTCAGGTCGCCCGTCGGCTCGTCTGCTGCACAAAGGGGCTGATCATGGAACGTCGAGGTCGAAGCCGCCGGTCTTTCGCCGCCTGTGCTCGAAGTGTCAGGATTTGTCGGCCGCGGTTCCGCCGACGCGTCGCGTGGCCGTGGGTCCTCGGCGCGCTCGCCGTCCTGACCGCCGCCCCGCCGAGCCTGGCCCAGCTCACCATCCGCGACCGGGCCCTGGCTCAGGAGATCGCCCGGCAGAACGGCTGGACCATCCGCCAGGAGTCGCCCACGGCGGCCATCGAGCTCCAGGCCATCGTCCGTGGGGTGCCCAAGTATTTCACCACCGACAACGCCGACGCGGCCGACACCATCAGCACCGACGAGTGCCTGCCCGGGGGATCCAGCGGCCTCGACCTGACCGGTTCCGGCGTCACGCTGGGCATCTGGGACGCCGGCGGCGTCCGCCTCAGTCACCAGGAGTTTGGCGGCCGGGCCAACCAGATCGATTCGCCCGGAGACACCCACTACCACTCCACCCACGTCGGCGGGACCGTGATCGCCTCCGGCGTGCAGGCCGCCGCCACGGGCATGTCGCCCGCCGGCACACTCGACTGCTACGACTGGAACGACGACGAGCTCGAGATGCGCGTCGCGGCCATGCTCGGGTTGCAGGTCTCCAGCCACTCCTACGGCTTCATCCACGGCTGGTACTACAACTGGTACTACGACGAGTGGTTCTGGTACGCCGACGTCACCGTCAGCCCCGTCGAGGACCACTGGTTCGGCCTGTACACGGCGTACACCGAGGAGCTGGACGACATTGCCTTCGACAATCCGTACTACCTCATCGTTAAATCAGCAGGAAACGACCGCAGCGACGAGGGCCCGGGGCCCGGAGGCGGGCACTACTTCTGGAACCCCGACATCGGGGACTGGGATTGGAGCACCGACACGCGGGATCCCGACGGCGAGTACGACTGCGTGGGCACCAAGGGCTCGGCCAAGAACATCCTGACCGTTGCCGCGGTCAAGGACATCTCCGGCGGGTACGGTGGGCCGGGCAGCGTCAAGATGAGCTCCTTCTCGAGCTGGGGCCCCACCGACGACGGGCGCATCAAGCCCGACATCAGCGGCAACGGCGTCGAGCTCTACTCGGCGCTGGACGGGTCCGATTCCGACTACGCCACCCTGTCCGGCACGTCCATGTCCACGCCGAACGTGAGCGGCTCGCTCGGCCTGCTCATCGAACACTGGCGCGACACCCACGGTGGGTCGAACCCGCGGGCGGCCACGCTCAAGGGCCTGGTGATCCACACGGCGGACGAGGCCGGCTCGGCCGACGGCCCCGACTACCGCTTCGGCTGGGGTCTGATGAACACGCTGAGGGCGGCCGAGACCACGACCGCGGACACGACCCTGCCGCTGACCGTGAGCGAACAGACCCTGAGCACCGGGCAGATCATTGAGCTCACGGTGACCGCCGCCGGTGGTGCCGAACTCCGGGCCACCGTCTGCTGGACGGATCCTGCGGGCACGCCTCCGGGCGCGCTGCTGAACCCCCCGGACAAGATGCTGGTCAACGACCTGGACCTCCGGCTGGAAGGCCCCGCCACCCACTATCCCTGGGTGCTCGACCCGGCGAGTCCCTCGGCCGCCGCCACCACGGGTGACAACGACACCGACAACGTGGAACAGGTGGTGGCCTACTCCCCGGGTACCGGCCAGTACACCCTGCGGGTGACGCACAAGGGTCCGCTGGCCGGCGGCAGCCAGGACTTCTCACTCATCATTACCGGCGCCTCGGCCATCAGCGAAAGCGAGTGCGACGAGGACAGTGACTGCGACGACGGGCTGTACTGCAACGGTGCAGAGACCTGCGCGGGCGGCACCTGCCACGCGGGCACGGCCGTCGATTGCGACGACGGCGTCGACTGCACCATCGACTCCTGCAACGAGGGCACCGACTCCTGCGACAACCTCCCGGACGACACCGCGTGCGATGACGGGCAATGG